>Ga0160442_100358_pt1 | contig 19863 bp, 20 predicted proteins | sample HID1971M_E1MG_FD_108252 | JGI IMG/M metagenome (GOLD analysis project Ga0160442, IMG submission 108252) | Enriched millipede-associated microbial communities from UW Madison campus, WI, USA - HID1971M_E1 MG | ecosystem: Host-associated > Arthropoda: Insects > Digestive system > Unclassified ... | reverse complement strand
GGGCATCGGGCAGAAGAGCGTCGGGACGTCCAGGTGAACCCGGAACGCCTCGTGCAGCGCGGTGATGTCGGACGAGCCGGACAGCAGCTTCGGGCGGCCGTCGCGGCGCGTCGCCGCGGCCCTCATGCTCTCCCAGTCGATCCCGTCGAGCAGTCGCATCGCGCCATACCCGCCGCGCACGCAGACCACCGCAGCGGTGTCGGGATCCAGCCAGGCGTCGACCAGGTCCGCTCGACGGGCGTCATCGTCACCGGCGAGATACTTCGCGCGCGGATGCGGGTCGAGAACGTGGTCGCCGACGACGACGCCCGTCGTCAGGACCTCGTCGACGCGTGGCTCGACCCCGACACCGCGGCCGTCGTGTGCGTGCGCGGCGGCTACGGCGCGATGCGCCTCCTCGACGGCATCGACTGGGAGGCCATGCAGGCGGCGACCCTCCGCCGGGACGGGCGCCCGAAGCTGCTGACCGGCTCGTCGGACATCACCGCGCTGCACGAGGCGTTCCGGGTGCACCTGGACGTGCCCACGCTCTTCTGCCCGATGCCAGGCAACGATGTGTTCCGCGACTCCGAGTTCATCCGCGCCGACGTCCGCCGCTGGCTCTTCGAACCGTGGCGCGGACGCGACATCGTGGGCCCCCGCGTCGAGGTGGTCGTACCCGGCACGGCCGACGGGCGCTTCACCGGCGGAAACCTCAGCCTCCTGGCCGGTGCCCTGGGCTCCGCCGAAGCGGCGGTGCTGCCCAGCGGCATCCTGTTCCTCGAAGACATCGACGAAGAGACCTACCGGCTGGACGGGTTCCTCCTGGCGCTCCAGCGGGCCGGTCGCATCGGCGCCGCGTCGGGCATCGTGCTCGGCTCGTGGCACAAATGCGGCGGCCCCGACGGGCCCGAAGGCCCCGACCCGTCCGCCTCACTCGGCCGGGTGGCGGCGCTGCTGCGAGAGTATCTCTCCGACCTCGGCGTCCCGGTGCTGGGGGAGCAGGGGTTCGGCCACGATCCTGACGCGCTCAGCATCCCGCTGAACGTCGACGGCGCACTGGTCGCCCCGGCCGGCGGACCCGCCCACCTCACCGTGGGGGCGGCCCTGTGAGCGCCCTGAGCCTGCCCGCGCTGGACCCGCGGGTGCGGTGGTCTGTCAGGATCGTGGATGCCGCCGACGCAGCCGTTCTCGCCGAGCACACGCCGCAGCAGCAGTGCGAGACGGCGAGCATCGGCAAGGTGTTCCTGCTCATCGAGGTCGCGCGCCGGCTGGAGGCGGGCGAGCTGGACCCCGACCAACGCATCGAGATCCCCGACGAGCACCGCGTCGCCGACTCCGGGCTGCTGTATCGGATGCGCGACCAGCGGCTGACGGTCGACGATGCAGCCCTGCTCGTCGGCGCGGTCAGCGACAACCTCGCGACGAACGCGCTGCTGGCGCTCTGCGGCCTCGACGCGGTGCGGGCGGTGGCGCCCGGTCTCGGATTCGCCGACACGTCGCTGCACGACTACATCCGCAACGAGCGCACGCCCGACCTGCCGTGGACGCCGTCATACGGCACCGCGGCAGAGCTGGCCGAGCTCATGCGCAGACTCGGCGCCGGGGAGGTCGAGACGCCGGCGGTCAGTGGGCGCGTGCTCGACTGGCTGGCCGCCGACACCGATACGTCGATGGTCGCCGACGCGCTGCTGCTCGACCCGCTCGCGCACGTCGAACCGGAGTACCAGGGCATGGTCCTGCGGCACAAGACGGGCAGCACCTCATTCGCCCGCATCGACATCGGCCATCTGTCGGGGCCGCGGGCGTCGGTCGCGTACGCGGTGGCGGCGAACTGGAAGGACTCCGACGACGACCTGCGTGCGCCCGTGCTCGACGCGATGCACGCCATCGGCGAGCAGTTGCGCGCTCACGTCACCGGTCGCCGCCGTGACGACGAGAAGCTCGGCTGAGCGGAGGAAGCATGGTCGTCGGATTCGAGGAACTCGAGCAGGAGATCCCGGGACTGCGTTTCTCCGCGCTGGCGGTCGACGTCGACTCGGGCGAGACGGTGTTCCGCCATCGCCCCGAGGTGGAGCTCGACACCGCGAGCGTCGGAAAGGTGTTCCTGCTGCACCGTCTGCTGACCGAGGTGGACGCAGGCGAGCGCTCGCTGGAGGAGCGCGTCACCCGCCGCCCGGTCGAGTGGATGGACAATTCGGGGCTCTGGTACCTGCTGCAGGCCGACACCCTGTCGCTGTACGACGTGGCCGCGCTGATCGGCGCCGTGAGCGACAACGCCGCCACCAACACGCTCAGCCGGGTCATCGGCCTGCCCGTCGTGCAGCAGCACACCCGCGCCCTCGGCTACGAGAGGTCCGGCCTCGACGACGTCGTTCGCTGGCCGCTGCCGCCGGGAGCGCCGCGGACGCTCTCGCACGCGACCGCGGAAGAGCTCGTGCGGTTCGTCACGCGCACCGCGACGGCTGTGGACCTCACTCCCGCGTCCGCCGACACGCTGCAGCGGTGGCTCGGCGCCGGCATGGACCTGTCGATGGTCGCCGCGGCGTTCGGCCTCGACCCCCTCGCGCACTACTACTTCGACCGCGACGTGTGGCTGTGGAACAAGACGGGCACGATCTCGACGGTGCGCGCCGACACCGGTCTCGTGATGTCGCCGCAGCGCCGCCTGGCGTATGCGGTGCTGGCGAACTGGCCGCGCGGCGTCGATGCGCGTGACCAGGTCCTCGCCGTGATGCGCGCAGCAGGTGACGAGCTGCGCCTGCGACTCAGGGCGTGACCGAGGCGGGCCGATCAGGGCGCCGCCACCAGCCGCTTCAGGTGCTCGTACTCCTCGTCCATGCCCGGGTGTGCCATGCGCGGGTCGGTCGGCACGCGTCCGGCGACCACGTCGTCGAGGTAGCGGCGGTCGGCGTCCAGCCGTGCCACGGCGTCGCCGCCGGGCGCGCCGTGACCGGGGATCACGACGGCCGCCCTGGCTGCGTACGGTGCGAGTCGGTCGAGAGCTGCGACGTACGACTCGAGGTCGTCGGGCCAGAAGGGAAGCGGCAGCTCGAGGTCGCTCAGCATGTCGCCGGCGATGAGCGCCCGCTGCTCCGGCAGCCACACCGCGGTGTGCCCGGGGGCGTGCCCGTCGTGCACCACGAGCTCGGGCGCGAAACGCCGTGGCACGGATCCCGCCGGGATGGCGGCATCCACTCCCTCGACGCGGCCCATGAGGTCGGCGAGCGGGCGCGGGAACCCGGCGCCGAGGTTCTCGAGCAGCGCCCCGCGCTCGTCCCGTGCGAGGGCGGCGGTCGCCGCCGACGCCCAGCGCGGCGCGGTGCCGAACCGCTCGTGCCAGAGCAGATGGTCGTGGTGGGCGTGGGTCGCGAATCCTCCGACGACGGTCAGGCCGCGATCGTCGAGCGCGTCGGCGAGACCGTCGAGCTCGCTCGGCAGCCAGCACGGGTCGATCAGCAGCGTCTCGCCGTCGCCGACGAGCAGCGTGGAGGTTGTCGACATGATGGCGCTGGTGGCGACGAACACGCCGTCGGCGACCTCGATAAGCTCTCGCATCCGTCCATCCTCCCCCTGCGGCGCCACTCAGGTCACGCGGTAGGCGCGGTAGCGCACGGTGTCCGCCTCTCGGGTGCAGGATGCCACGAACAGCGCATGCTGCAGGTGCTGCAGCCGCGGCGCCGACGTCTCGACGGTGACGACGGTGCGGAAGTAGTACGCGCGGGGGTCGACGTCCTCGCCGCGGCCGAGCGCCGCGAGCACGTCGGCCGGACCCGTGCGCACGCCGGCCGCCTGCAGGTAGATGCGCTCGCCGGCCGGCGAGACGGCTGTGTAGCGCCCGTCGATCTCCATCGCGCCGTCGGGGCGCACCCGCTGCCAGTCGGCGCCGCCCGGTTCGATCGCCGCGGTCCAGGAGTCGTCGCCGAGTCCGGTGACGCTGCCGCCGAGGATCGCGATGACGCGGCGGTGTCCGACCCGGGTCACGCCGTGGTCGGCGATCGGTCCGAGGTCGACGACGACGTCGAACGCCGGCTCCAGAGTGGGGACGGTGGGCTCGCTCATGCGACCTCCTCGGGGTCTGCGCCTGCGCGTGCGGATGCGGGCGCCCCGTGCTGCCGCGCCACCAGGACGTCGCGCAGGCGCTCGAGCGCGGGCACGGCGCCGGCCAGCGCGGACAGGTCGCCGGCCGAGAGGCGGGTCGCGGCATCCCTCATGATCTCGGCCGACGCGGCGTCGAAGCGCTCGAAGTACGAGAGCGCCTGCGGCGAGGCGGCCACTGCGACGCCGCGGCGGTCGTCGGTGCGCGGCGTCCGGGTGACCAGGCCCGCGCGCTCCATCGCGGCGAGCAGATTGCTGACGGTCGAACGGCCGAGGCCGAGGGTCGCGGCCAGTTCACCGGGGGCGGCGACCGTGCCGCGGGGGAGGGCGCGCAGGATCTCGATCTGCGCGTCGGGGATGTCGGGCAGCCCCTCTCGCTCGCGGGCCGCGGCGAGCAGCGCCCGCCGCAGGGGCGAGACCACCGCGGTGAGGCGAGCGGCGTCGAGGTCGCCCGCCACGGACGACGTCCGCGGGCTCACCGGCGCACCGTGAGCGACGAGCGCTCGTTGAGGGCGTCGGGATGGAACCCCGCCGCGCGCTTGTACTCGGCCGCGATCTGCGCGAGCTCGACGGCGGGGATGACGTCGTGGACGTCGGCGAAGCCCTCGGGGGCACGCTCACGGGCGAGCAGCATGACCCGCTCGGGCCCGGTCTGCCGGGTCATGCCGAGAAGCTTCGCCGTCGCCGGCCGCCGCGCCTGCTCGTACGCCGCCAGACCCTCATCGACCGTCGCGGCGTTCGCGAGGTGGAAGGCGAGCGTGCGCGCGTCGAGGATCGCCTGCGAGCCGCCGTTCGACCCGTTCGGGTACATCGCATGCGCCGCGTCGCCGAGCAGCGTCGTGCGCCCGAACGACCATCGCGGCAGCGCGTCGCGGTCGACCATCGGGTACTCGAGGATCTCGTCGGCCGCGGCGATCGCCGCCGGCACGTCGAGCCAGTCGTACGTCCAGTCGCGGAACAGCTCGACGATCGGTGCAGGGTCGACCGACCGGTTCCAGTCGGCGTCGGGGCTGCCGCTGCCGCGGCGCTCTGCGATGAAGTTGACCCGCTGCCTGCCGTCAGGCCCCGGTGCCTCCAGCGGATATGCGACGAACTTCTGGTCGCCGTCCCCGGCCATGATCATCGTGCGTCCGTCGAGGAACGCCGGGATCACGCTCGTGCCCCGCCACAGCGTGAGGCCGCTCCACGCCGGCCCGCCCTCGCCCGGGTACCGCAGTGCGCGGAGTGCCGAATGGATGCCGTCGGCCCCGACCAGGACGTCGGCCTCGGCCTCGACAGGCCCCGCGCCCGTCGCGAACCTCGCCGTGACGGCATCCCCGTCGTCCTCGATCGCCTCGAGGCGGTGGTCGAGGCGGACGACGTCGCCCAGGCGCTCGGTCACGGCGGCGAGCAGCTCCAGCTGCAGACGGCCGCGGTGCACCGACAGCTGCGGCCAGTGGTACCCGGCGGCGAGGCCGCGAGGTTCGCTCCAGATCGGCTGCCCGAGGCGGTTGTAGTACGCGAGCGTGGAGGGCGCGACCCCGAGCGCCGCGATGCGCTCGTCGAGACCGAGCTCGGTGAGCTCGCGCAGCGCGTGGGGGAGCAGGTTGATGCCGACGCCGAGCCCGCGGATCTGCGGGGCGCGCTCGTACACCGCGAGGTCGGTGAACCCCGCTGCATGCAGGCTGAGCGCGGTGGCGAGGCCGCCGATGCCGGCCCCGGCGATGGCGATGCGCATGTGAGACTCCTTCGTCTGTCGTCCCACATAGTTTTGTCTATGAACTACTTTGTTGTCCAGCCTGCGGAGGAGGTCCTCGCAGTACCTGTCATCGGAGGGACTCCCGCCGCGCGTCCGGACGTTGTGGAATGAGGATGCCGCGGGCGAGCGTCCGGGCGGCACGAGGAGGATCCATGCACACCAGGAAGCTCGGTCAGCGACTCGAGGTCTCGGCCGTCGGCATCGGCGCGATGGGCATGTCGATGAGCTACGGCCCGAACCCGGGAGATCGCGACGACATGATCGGCGTGCTGCGGTACGCCGTCGAGCAGGGCGTGACGTTCGTCGACACGGCCGAGGTCTACGGTCCGTACGACAATGAGGTGCTCGTGGGCGAGGCCATCGCCCCCATCCGCGACCAGGTCGTCGTCGCCACGAAGTTCGGCTGGAACATCGTCGACGAGCGCATGCAGGGCACGGACTCGCGGCCCGAGCAGATCCGCCGCGTCGCCGACGCGTCGCTGCAGCGTCTCGGCGTCGACGCGATCGACCTGTTCTACCAGCACCGTGTCGACCCCGACGTCCCGATCGAAGAGGTCGCCGGCGCCGTCGCAGAGCTGGTCAGGGAGGGCAAGGTGAAGCACTTCGGCCTGTCGGAGGCCGGAGCGCAGACGATCCGCCGCGCGCACGCCGTGTACCCGGTGACCGCCGTGCAGAGCGAGTACTCGCTGTGGACCCGCGATCCCGAGACCGAGGTGCTGCCGACGCTCGCCGAGCTCGGCATCGGCTTCGTGCCGTTCAGCCCGCTCGGCAAGGGGTTCCTCACCGGGACCGTGTCGCCGGACGCGACGTTCGGAGCCGGCGAGATCCGGGGTCGCGTGCCCCGCTTCCAGCCCGACAACCTGCGCGCCAACCAGGCGATCGTCGACGGCGTGCGCGCGGTCGCGGCGGCACGCGAGGCGACGCCCGCGCAGGTGGCGCTCGCGTGGCTGCTGGCGCGGCATCCCTTCATCGTCCCGATCCCCGGAACGCGGCGCCGCGAACGCGTCGACGAGAATGCGGGCTCGACCGCCGTCGCGCTGTCGGCCGACGACATCGCGGCACTCGATGCCCTGGCGGCCGCCGTGGCGGGCAACCGCTACGACGACGCCGGCATGGCGATGGTGGGTCTCTGATGGCCGCGTGGGACGACGACGCGCTGCGCCGCATCGGCGCCGCCACCGAGCTGCGCGTGTCGTCGCGCCGGCCCGACGGCACACTGCGTCCGTACGTCACGATCTGGCACGTGGCCGTGGGCGACGCCCTGTTCCTGCGCTCCGCACACGGGCCGGAGAACGGCTGGTTCCGTCGCGCGGTCGCCTCGGGCACCGGACGGATCTCGTCGGGCGGCGTCGAGCAGGACGTGACCTTCCGCCTCGCCGACCCGGCGCTCGGCCCCGAGGTCGGCGCGGCCCTTCACGCGAAGTACGACCGGTACGGCCCGCGCCCCGTCGGCGCGATCACCGGAGCGGATGCCGCCCACACGACACTCCTCGTCATGCCGGAGTGATCGCGCCCGCTGCCTTCGCGTCGGCGGCGGCGAACTCGGCTGCCTGCGTCGCCGCCCACGACGCGAGGAGCTTCAGGGCATCGGAGGACGGCGAGCCGGCCGGGGCTGTGTACACGTTGAGCACGAGCCCCGGCTCGCTCGGCAGGTCCATCGACTCGTAGTTGAGCTCGAGGTCGCCGACGGCGGGGTGGTGCAGGCGCTTGAGCCCGCTGCGGTGGAACTTCACGTCCCGCGACGCCCAGCGCTCGCGGAACAGCTCGCTCTGGGTCGAGAGCTCGCCGATGAGGCGGATGAGCTCCGGGTCGTGCGGGTTGCGGCCGGCCTCGAGGCGCAGCATCGCGGCGGAGTCGTGGGTGATCCCGTCCCAGTCGCGCCAGAACTCGCGCGCGGCGGGATTCAGGTACGCGAACCGCGTGGTGTTCACGGGCCGGCGCGGGTCGTCGAACACCGGGGCGTACAGCGCTCGGGCGAGCAGGTTCGCGGCCAGGATGTCGTGGCGGCCGTTGCGCACCCACGCCGGCGCCTCGGTGATCGCCTCGAGCACCTGCATGACCGCGGGGCGCACCGTCGTGGGCGCACGGCGCTCGCCGCGGCGCGCGGGTCCGGCGGCGCGGGCCAGGTCGAACAGGTACTCGCGCTCGGCCTCGTCGAGCTGCAGCGTCCGGGCGACGGCATCCAGCACCGCGTCTGACGCACCCGCGAGGTTGCCGCGCTCGAGGCGCACGTAGTAGTCGACCGAGACGCCGGCCAGCATCGCGACCTCTTCGCGGCGCAGCCCCGTCACACGGCGGTTGCCGCCGTACGCGGGGAGCCCCGCCTGCTCGGGGGTGATGCGTGCTCGCCGCGAGCTCAGGAACTCCTTCGCCTCGGCACGGATGTCGGTCATGAGTCCACGCTACGTCGGCGGCGCCCGCCGTGACAGGCACTGCGAGTGCCCGTCGGCGGGCGCGACACCTCGGCGTGCTACGGTGACCCCGACAGCGCCTAGGGTTCCGGAGTCACGGCTCGACTGGTCCGAGCGGCGCCACGACCGGCCGCCCAGACGGCGGGTCGTCATCTGACAGGACAAAAGCCCGGAGGACCCGGTTCGTCGCGCCCGTGACGCGCCGAAGGGTCCCACATGTCCGGCTTCGCCGTCCTCCTCGTCCTCGCCGCCGCCGTCGCCCACGCCTCGTGGAACGTCATCGCCCACGGCGCCAGCCGGTCCGGCCTGCCCTTCCTGTGGGCGGGCTCGCTCGTGAGCACGGTGATCTGGCTGCCACTCGTGCCGCTCACCGGAGGACTGGGGTCGTTCGGCGGCGGCACCGCCGATCTGCAGGGGTTCGCGCTCGGCGTCGCCGTCTCGGCGGCGCTGCACGTGGTCTACATGCTCGTGCTGCAGCGCGGCTACGCGGTCGGCAACCTGTCGACGGTCTACGCCACGGCCCGGGGGAGCGGTCCGCTGCTGACCGTGATCGTCGCGGTCGCCGTGCTGGGCGAGCGCCCGTCGCCGATCGCGCTCGTCGGCGTCGCCGCGATCCTCGCCGGCGTCATCGGGATCGGCTTCGTGGACCGCGGCGGGTTGCGGCGGTCCGGCGGCCGGCGCGTCGACCCGGCCATCGTGTTCGGGCTCCTCACCGGCGCCGCGATCGCCGCCTACACGCTGTGGGACGCCCAGGCGCTGCGCACGTGGCACCTGTCGCCCGTCGCCTTCATGGTCGGCTGCACCGCGCTCGAACTCCCGGTGTTCACGGCGCTGCTCGGCAGGCGGCTGCCCGCAGCGGTGCGCCTGCTGCGGCTCGACTGGCGCCGGCTGCTCGTGTTCGGCGTGCTCTCGCCGCTGTCGTACATCCTCGTGCTCGCCGCCGTCACGATCGCGCCCGTGTCGATCGTGGCGCCGATGCGCGAGGTGAGCGTCGTGCTCGTAAGCCTCTTCGGCGCGTTCGTGCTGCGCGAGGGACGCCCCGGAGCGCGGATCGCGGCATCGGTCGTCGTCGTCGCCGGGATCGCGCTGCTGGCGCTGTGATCCCGGTCAGGCGCTGCCGAGCGGACGCACGTAGGCATCGCCCTGGCGCGACCGGCCCGACGCCGACACCGTGAACCGCACGATGTCGCTGAGGTAGCGGTCGTCGGACGCCTCGAAGGTGCGGCCGCCGGCATCCCTCGTCACACGCCGCAGGCGCAGCACCGGGGCGCCGAGCGGCACGCCGAGCAGCCGGCTGTCGGTGTCATCGGCGCCGACGGCGTCGATCTCGTGGTCGACGTCGGCCGAGGCGGTGCCGTGCTCCTCGAGATACTCGGTGATCGACACGGTGTCGAGGTCGACGCCGAACAGCACACGGCCGACGGGTTCGATGTACGTGAGGCGCTCGAGCATCGTGGCGCGGTCGTCGAGCAGGCGCAGCCGCAGCACGTCGACGACGAGGTCGCCCTCGTCGATGCCGAGCAGCCCGGCCTTCTCGGCATCGGCGCGGCGCAGGCTCACCTCCTGCGTGCGCGCGCCCGGCGCGGCGCCGATCTCGCGCGCCCACCGCGTGAACGGGATCGACACGTCGACGGCCTGGTGCGCCTTGCGTGCCGTCACCCGCGCGGGCCGGCCGCGCGTGGTCTCGAGGAGTCCCTCGTTGCGCAGCGCCGCGAGCGCATTGCGCACCGGGCCCCGCGACGTGTTCCAGCGCTCGGCGAGCTCGGCCTCGGTCGGCACGTCGTCTCCGGGGGCGAGGCGGCCGCCGACGATCTGAGCGCGCAGGTCGTCGGCGATGAGCTTGTACACCGTATCTGCCACATAGGAATACTACTCGGGAGGCGCTCTCCCCGCGCTCCCGGCGCGAACTGTTCTTCCGCACGTGACTTGGGTGAACAACCCTTGAACAATCACCACGTAGGTACATTTCTCGCCACTTCGGGTGCGAGAGTTCTGGAGGTTCTTCCTCCCTCCCTCACCCGAAAGGCCGTCATGAACCTCCGTGCCTCCCGTGCGTCGATCGCCCTCGCCGGCGCTGCGCTCCTCGCCCTCGGTCTGTCCGCGTGCTCCGGCGACGCCGGCGCCGCCGAGGACGCCGCCACGACGTCCGGCTACGCCGTCGACTCCGACACCCTCGTGTTCGGCGTCGTGCCCGACTCGGCCGACACCGAGACCAACTACCAGCCGCTCATGGACTACATCGCCCAGGAGACCGGCAAGACCGTCGAGTACCACGAGTCGACCGACTACGCCGCCCTGATCGAGGCCGCCATCGCGGGCAAGATCGACGTCGCCTCGTTCTCGGGCTTCACGTACGTCACGGCGACGAACAACGGCGCCGAGCTCACCCCGATCTCGTCGATCGTCACCGCCGAGGGCCAGGAGCCCGGCTACTACTCGCAGGCGATCGTCCCGACCGGCAGCAGCATCACCTCGCTCGCTGACTTCAAGGGCAAGAAGGTCTGCTTCGTCGACCCGTCCTCGACCTCGGGCTACCTGTTCCCGTCCTACAACCTGCTCGAAGAGGGCATCGACCCCGAGAAGGACGTCACCCCGGTCTTCGCCGGCAAGCACGACGTGAGCGTGCAGAAGGTCGGCGAGGGCGCCGAGTGCGAGGCGGGCTTCGCCGAGGACAGCGAGGTCGCCAAGTCCGACAAGGTCGAGGTCATCGAGGAGACGATGGTGCCCGGTGCGCCGCTCCTGTACTCGAACACGCTGCCCGACGACGTGAAGCAGCAGCTCGTCTCGATCCTCGCTGAGGTCACGATCGACGACATCATCGCGAGCGGCGTCGAGAGCGCCGACAGCGAGGGCTTCCGGAGCGTATTCTACGCCACCAAGCCGGTCGACGACGCGTACTACGACGTCATCCGCGACATCTGCCAGAAGACCAACGCGACCCAGTGCCAGGGCTGACGCCCGCACCCTGACAGCACCAGCACGAGGACCCGAGCAGCCATGAACACCACCGCACCCGAGACGGTCGTCCGCCTGGACGGTGTCACCAAGCGCTTCGGCGCCACCACCGCCCTCGACGACGTCGCGCTCACCGTGGACCGCGGAGAGATCGTCGTGCTGCTCGGGCTCTCGGGCTCGGGCAAGTCCACCCTGCTGCGGCACCTCGACGGACTGGAGACTCCGACCTCCGGCTCCGTCGAGGTGCTCGGCGAGGACGTGCCCGCGCTGTCGGGCCGCCGCCTGCGCCGCCTGCGCAGCCGCGTCGGCTTCATCTTCCAGCAGTTCGAGCTCGTGCCGTCGCTGACGGTGCTCGAGAACGTGCTCACCGGATCGCTCGCAGGGGTGCGCGGCCCGCGGCTCGGCCTGTGGTCGTACGCGAAGGCCCGACGTCTCGCCGCCCTCGGGCATCTCGACCGCGTGGGCCTGCTCGACCGCGCGTACCAGCGGGCCGACACGCTGTCGGGCGGTCAGCAGCAGCGCGTCGCGATCGCCCGTGCCCTCATGCAGAACCCGAGCGTGCTGCTGGCCGACGAGCCGGTCGCCTCGCTCGACCCGGAATCCAGCGACCAGGTGATGGCGCTCATCCGCGAGATCGCGGCCGACGAGGGGCTCACGGTGATCTGCAGCCTGCACCAGGTCGACCTCGCGATCTCGTGGGCGGACCGCATCGTCGGCCTCCGACACGGCGGCGTCGTCCTCGACCTGCCCACGCAGGATCTCACCAAGACGCAGGTCATGGAGATCTACGGCCGCGTCGCCACGACGACCGCCGAGCTGCGCGCCGTCCAGGACGAGCTCCTCGTGACGGGCGCGGGGCCGGTGCGATGACCACCACCGTCGATCGTCCCCGTGTGACGCCGGCGCTCGCGTCGGTCACCGAACGCGCGCCGAAGCGCCCGGTCTCGCCCGAGCGCATCGCCGCGGGACTCACCCTCGTCGCCCTCGCGGCCGTGTCGATCGCCGCGCTCGCCGAGGTCGACATCTCGATCCCCGACATGGTCGCCAGCTGGGGCAACGCGGAGCGCTTCTTCGCCCGCGTCGGCGCCCTCAGCTTCCCCGAGCCCGCCGAGCTCGCGTGGCTCATCGCGCTGACCCTCGGCCTGGTGCTGACCGGCACGCTGCTCGCCGCGGTCCTGTCGGTGCCGATCGCCTACCTCGCGGCCTCCAACACGACGCCCGGCAGCGGCTGGCGGGCCGCGGCCCGGTTCGCGGGCGTCCTCGCGCGATCGCTGCCCGACGTCGTGCTCGCCATGGTGTTCGTGCTGATGTTCTCGCTCGGCGCGCTGCCCGGCATCCTCGCCATCGGCATCCACTCGATCGGCATGATCTCGAAGATGTTCGCCGACGCGATCGAGCAGATCGACGAGGGGCCGCGGCTGGCGATCCGGGCGGCGGGCGGGTCGCGCGCGCAGGAGTTCTTCAGCGGCATCCTGCCGCAGGTGCTGCCGTCGTGGGTGGCCACCGTGCTGCACCGCAACGACATCAACCTGCGCGGCTCCGTCGTGCTCGGTTACGTCGGCGTCGCCGGCCTCGGCCTGGAGATGTCGTACGCGTTCAAGTCTTTGAACTACGGCCTGGGCCTGGGGATCGCGCTCGTGATCTTCGTGCTGTGCGTCGTCATGGAGATCGTCTCGAGCGTGGTGCGCGCCTGGATGCTCGGCCGCGCCGGCGACCGCAGGACGTGGGCCGACCGCCTCGTCGGGCGCCGCGTCGCGCGCAAGGACCGGGTGGATGCCGCCGCCCCCGGCACACCGTCGGCCGGGGCGGCCTGGGCGCAGAGCCCGCAGACGGCGCTGCGCCGCCCGTGGACGCGCGAGCGGGTCCGCAACGTGGTCGCCGGCTGGATCGCGGTGGCGATCGTGGTCGCCGGGGTCTGGGTGTGCCAGATCAACTGGGGCGACTTCCTGACCTTCTGGGCGAAGATCCCCGCGGTCGCCGTGCAGTTCTGGCCGCCCACGTTCGGCGTGTACGGGCCCGAGATCATGTTCGAGGCGCTGCGCGAGACCGTCGCGATCGCGCTCGCCGCGACGCTCCTCGCCCTCGTGCCGTCGCTGCTGCTCGGCTCGTTCGCCGCGCACAACGTGGCCGCCAATGGGGGAGTGCGCGGCACGGCGAGGTTCGCGCTCGTCGGCATCCGCGGCATCCCCGAGATCATCCTCGCGATCGTGCTCATCGTGATCACCGGGCTCGGCATGCAGGCGGGAACCATCGCGCTCGCCGTCGGCGGCATCGGCCTGCTCGGCAAGCTGATCGCGGACTCGTTCGAGGAGGTCGACCGCGGGCCAGAGCGCGCCCTGTTCGCGACGGGTGCCACGCGCCCGCAGGTGTACGCCGGTGCGACGGTGCCGCAGGGCGGGCGCGCGCTGATCGGCCACTCGTTCTACCTGCTCGACACCAACATCCGCGCGGCCACGATCCTCGGCATCGTCGGCGGCGGCGGCGTCGGGTACTACCTGCTCAACGCCAGCCAGGGCGCCGACTACGGCATGGTGACGGCGATCGTGCTGATGATCCTCGTGACGGTGCTGATCGTCGAGGGCATCGCCATGTGGATGCGGAAGGTGTTCCGATGAACCGCTCGTTCGACGTCGCCGTGGTCGGCGCCGGCATCGTGGGGCTCGGCGCCGCGTACGCCGCCGCCCGCCGCGGGCAGCGCGTGGTCGTGATCGACCGGGCGTCCGAGACGCTCGGCGCGACCGTGCGCAACTTCGGCCATCTGTGCATCGGCGCGCAGACCGGACTCGCCCGCGAGTATGCCGACGCCTCGCGTGCGCTGTGGCTGCAGCTGGCGCGCGACGCCGGATTCTGGCTGCGCGCGTCGGGCACGCTGGTCGTCGCCCGGCACGACGACGAGCACGCGCTGCTCGAAGCCGCGGCCGCGGACGGCGGCATCGAGCTGCTCTCCGCTCCCGAGCTCGAGGCGCGCGTCGCGGTGCGTCCCGGTGTGGCGACGGCCGGGGCGTGGATCGCGCCCGACCTGCAGACCGATCCGCGTTCGGCCGCCGCGGCCATCCGCGCGCACCTGGAGGCGCGGGGCGTCGAGTTCCGCACCCGCACCTCGGTGGGCGCGGTCCGCACCGGCCGCGTCGAGACGACGCGCGGACCTGTGGATGCCGCACTCGTCGTCGTCGCCGTGAACCACGACCTCGACCAGTTGCTGCCGGAGCTCGCCGAGTCCGTCGGCGTCGTGCGATGCGGCCTCGACATGCTGCGCGTGCGCGCGGATGCGGCATCCCTCCCGTCCCCGCTGCTGACGGGGTGGTCGCTCGTCCGGTACGGGCGGTTCGCGGGGCTCGACGCCGCCGTCGCCGTGCGCGAGCGGCTGCACGCCGAGCGGCCGGACCTCGCCGCGCTCGACCTGAACCAGATGTACACGCAGCTGCCCGACGGCTCGGTGATCGTCGGCGACACGCACCACAAGGGCGTCGGCATCGCACCCTTCCAGCCGGAGGCGGCCGCCGACCTGCTGCTGGAGGAGTTCGAGGTCCTGTTCGGCTCCCGGCCGCGCGTCGTCGAGCGGTGGCAGGGCGTGTACGCCAGCGGCCCCGACGACTTCCTCGTCGCCGAGCCCGAACCCGAGGTGGTCGTGCTCGCCGCGACCACCGGCATCGGCATGACCACCGGACTCGGCCTGGCCGAGACCGTCCTCGCCCCCCGGCTCGGCGCCGTCGCCGAGCTCGCCTCGACCCCCACTCCGGAAGGATCCCCCCGATGACCGTCCCCGCCGCCGCGCACGTGAATGCCACCCGCTCCGCCCGACCGCTCGCGCCCGTCGAGCTCGTCGTGCTCGACATGGCCGGCACCACCGTGCGCGACGACGGCGTCGTCGAGCGCGCGTTCGAGCGCGCCGCCGCAGAGACCGGTGTGGCCGAGCGGATGCCGTGGGGCGATGCCCTCGACTACGTGCGACGCACGATGGGCCAGTCGAAGATCGACGTGTTCACGGCCCTCTCCGGCGGCGACGTCGTGCGCGCCGAGCAGGCGACCGCCGCGTTCGAGCGCGCCTACGCCGATCTCATCGCGACCGAGGGCGTCGAGCCGATCGCGGGTGCCCGCGAGACCCTCGAGGCGCTCCGCGCGGCCGGGCTCTCGGTGGTCCTCACGACAGGGTTCGCCCCCGCCACCCGCGACGCCATCCTCGACGGTCTCGGCTGGCGCCCCCTCGTCGACGCCGCACTGTCGCCCGTCGACGTCGGCCGCGGCCGCCCCGCGCCCGATCTCGTGCTCACCGCGCTGCTGCGCACGCAGGCGTCGGGGGTGGCATCCGTCGTCGTCGTCGGCGACACGACCAGCGACATCGCGTCCGGACGCGCGGCCGGCGCAGGGTTCGTGGTGGGCGTGCGGAGCGGCGCGCATGACCGCGACGCGCTCGTCGAGGCGGGAGCGGATGCCGTCGTGGACGACGTCACGCGTCTGCCCGAGCTGCTCGGGCTGGCGGCGCCGCTCGGAATCGACGCCTGACATGGCCCTGCCGATCGCCGTGCCGGCGACGGCAGTGCGCGACGTGGCCCTCTCACCGCCTGCGACGGCGATGGTGTGGCTCGGGCACGGTCGCCGGCACGAGACCATCGCCGTCCCGGGGGTGCGTCTCGCCGAGGGCGACGTGCTCGTCGAGGTCGAGCTCGCCACCGTGTGCGGGTCCGACGTGCACACGGTCGCCGGCCATCGCAAGGCGCCGACGCCGCTCGTGCTCGGGCACGAGTACGTGGGCCGCGTCGTGGCGGTGCTCGACGACGTGCGCGCCGCCGACGGCGTGCGCCTGGCCGTCGGCGACCGCGTCGTGTGGTCGATCATGGCGTCGTGCGGCCGCTGCGACCGGTGCGCGCGCGGCCTGCCCCAGAAGTGCCGGCAGCTGCTCAAGTACGGTCACGAACGCGTCGTGCCGCGGTGGGAGCTGTCGGGCGGGTTCGCGACCCACGTGCACCTGCGGGCGGGGACGGCGATCGTGCGCGTGGGCGAGACGCTGCCCGCCGCGGTCCTCGCGCCCGCCACCTGCGCGGCGGCGACGGCGTGGGCCGCCGTCGACCGGGCCTCCGACGTCGTCGACCCCGACGGCGCGGTCATGCTCGTGACCGGCGCAGGGCTCATCGGCCTCACCGCGACCGCGATCGCCGCGCGCGCCGGCGCCCGGGTCGTCGTCGCCGATCCCGACCCAGCCCGCCGCACCCTCGCGCGCGCGTTCGGCGCCGCCGCCATGATCGACCCGACGGAGCCCGGCGCGCTCGCCCGGGCGCTGCGGCGGCTGCGCGCACGCGAGGTCACCATCGCGCTCGAGGCGTCGGGGGCGGCGAGCGCGGTGTCGTTCGCGCTCGACGGCATCGGCGTCGGCGGGGTGGTCGTGCTCGTCGGCAGCGTGTCACCGGGCCCGGCATACGCGCTGGACCCCGAGCACACGGTGCGCAACCTCACCACGGTCCGCGGCGTGCACAATTACGACCCCCAGGATCTCGCCGGTGCCGTCGCCTTCCTGCAGGAGCATGCGCAGCGGTACCCCTTCGCGCAGCTCGTGGGGCGCCCGCACGCCCTCTCGGACCTGGATGCGGCGCTGGAGCGCGCCGCGACCGGCGCCGACGTGCGCGTCGCGATCGACCCGCGCCTGTAGCCCGGCGGTCACCAGCCGCTGCGGGTCGGGGTGTGGCCCTCGCGGGCGTCGTCGGGCATCGCCATCTCGGCGCGCAGGCCGAGGAGGCGGATCGGACGGCCGGGCTCGATCTTCGCGACGAGCTCCATCGCCCGCGCGATCACGGTCTCGCGGTCGAAGGTCGTCGCGACCTTCTTCGTGAAGGTCTTCGTGAGGAAGGGCGCGTAGCGCACCTTGAGCCCGAGGCCGACGACGGGGCGCTCGTCGGCGACGACCTCGGCGAGCACCTGATCGAGCAGACGCCGGGCCTCGCGCTCGATGTCGGCGGGGTCCACGATGTCGGTCTGGAACGTCGTCTCTTTGCTGTGGCCGCGCGCCACCCACGGGGTGTCGTCGACCACCGAGGCGCCGTCGCCGCGGCCGAGCTGCCGGTACCAGAGCCCCATCTTGGGCCCGAACTCGGCCACGAGCGCGTCCGCGTCGCCGGCGGCGAGCTCTGCCACGGTATGGATGCCGAGCAGCCCGAGCCGCTTGGACACCTTCGAGCCGACACCCCACAGGTCGACGACCGGACGCGCGCCCATGACGTCGAGCCAGTTCGCCGCGGTGAGCCGGTACACGCCCCGCGGTTTGCCGAACCCCGTCGCCACCTTCGCGCGCACGAGCGTGTCGCCGATGCCGACGCTGCAGTGCAGTCGCGTCCGCTCCAGCACGTCAGCCTGCAGTCGGCGCGCGTACGCCTCGGGATCGTCGGTCTCGACGCCGACGAACGCCTCGTCCCACCCGAGCACCTGCACGACGGCGCCGGGCTGGTCGCGCAGCGTAGTCATCACCTCGTCGGATGCCGCGAGGTAGGTGGGCGCGTCGACCGGCAGGATGACGGCATCCGGGATCTTCCGCGCCGCGATGCGCAGCGGCATACCGGACCCGACGCCGAACTCGCGCGCCTCGTACGACGCCGTCGAGACGACCGCGCGCTCGGTGGGGTCGCCCCGGCCGCCCACGATCACCGGCTTGCCGGCGAGCTCCGGCCGCCGCAGGATCTCGACCGCCGCGATGAACTGGTCGAGGTCGACGTGCAGCACCCACGTGTGCATGCCCCGAGCGTAGGCCGAGGCCCCGACATGTCTCCAGGGTCCGGCGCTACTCCGGTCTGCGTCTCGCGTCAATACCGGTGACGCCTCGGCCGCCTGCTCATATGGTTCAGGGAGTCTTCGGACGAGCTCGGCCAGGAGACGTTTCCCCCGAGGACCGCTGGCCCCACACAGCGGTGAGGGCGGGATGCCGCGGACCGCGGCATCCCGTCCTCTCACACGTACCCGAACGCCGGCGGGAAGACGACGACCACGACGGCCGCCCACGCCAGGTAGACGGGGAGGAACCCCGTCTGCCAGCGCTCGAGGCGCTCCAGCGGCGCACGGTGCATCGCGAAGCGCAGCTGCAGCCACGCGGCGCCGGCGAGGTTCGCGAGCAGGATGACGTTGAGCCCGAGCGACGCGAGCTTGTTGGGGCTCGCGCCCCACTCGGCGATGCGGCCGATCATGGCGATGAGCACCATGAGGTCGACGACGATCGCCGCGGCGACCATCACGAGCTGCATGCGGTCGAACCATGACGGCGGCGCGAGCGGGTCGCGCGCCGACTGGGCGTACAGGAGCAGCCCGACGACCACCACGAGCACGACGTCGAACAGGATCAGCAGGTCGCGCTCGCCGAACACCTCGACGCCCGACGCGGTGCTGACGCCCTGCACGATGCCGGCGACGATGAACGCGAGCAGCAGCAGCGTGAACAGGGGCGTGAAGAGCTTCGTCAGCACCGGGGCGATGTTCTCGATCACGCTCTGCTTGGCCTCGACGAGCCAGGCCGCGACGACGACCGCGCCGGCGACGCCGCAGGGCAGCATCCACTCCTGCGTGAACTCGGCGGCGTCGACGCCGATCGCGGCGAACACCCCCATCGTCAGGGCGATGAGCACACCGCCGCCCAGCGCGATGAGCGCCAGGTAGACGACCCATTCGCCGGTGAAGCGGATGAAGTCCATGCGCGCGCGGCTGGAGCGCATCCGCCCGTCGACGTAGGCGATGCCGATCACCAGCCACAGCGCGACCGCGCAGTGCGTCGTCGCGAGGACGAGCGTGGCGGCGTCGGACTGGAAGGGGTAGACGGCCATCAGCACGGCCGCCACGACGAACGGTGCCGCGACGAGTACGACGGTCGCGGCCGACGCGCGCCGGCGCACCAGGAAGTATGCCGCCACGAACGGCAGGATCAGCAGCGGCAGGAAGCGCGGGTAGAAGTCCCCCGGATCCGCGAAGCCGATGCCGAACAGTGCGGGCAGCTTGACGGCCACCGCGGCGCCGATCGCGAGGCCGACGGCGAGCGCGAGTCCGCCGGCGCGCGGCGCGGCCGGCTCGTCGGCGAGCATGAGCTGCTTCCACAGGCGCTCGGAGTGCTCGCGGGCGAACTCGCGCGACAGGTCGTCGAGCCCGCCGAGCCGTTTGACGGCCACCAGGAACGCCTCGTCGGCGTCGAGACCGGATGCCCCCAGCCGCCCGATCTCGCCGCGCAGGTGGTCTTCGAGCTCGTCGACGTCGCGGCCGTCGATCGCCTCGCGGCGCGACACGTAGGCGCGCCACGTCGAGATCTGCTCCTCGGTGCGCTGGTCGAGGTCGTCGCCCATGTCAGGCACCCCCGAGCGCCGGCGCGCCGAAGAAGTCGGTGCCGCTCTTCTGGTCGGCACCGTCGCGGCCGTGCCACACCTGCTGCAGCGCCTTGCTGACGATGCTCCACTGGCGTCGCTGCTCGGCGAACGCCGCGCGCCCCTCGGGGCTCAGCCGGTAGTGCTTGCGCGGCCGGCCGCTCGGCGAGGCGCCCCACGACGACTCGACGTGGCCGAGGCGCTCGAGGCGGTGCAGGAGCGGGTACAGCATGCCGTCGCTCCATTCGAGCTCGCCGCCCGACAGTTCGCCCACGCGCTGCAGGATCGCGTACCCGTACGACTCGCCCTCGGCGAGGATGCCGAGCACCATCGGCGTCGCCGCCGCGGCGACCAGGTC
>Ga0160442_100346_pt1 | contig 20639 bp, 12 predicted proteins | sample HID1971M_E1MG_FD_108252 | JGI IMG/M metagenome (GOLD analysis project Ga0160442, IMG submission 108252) | Enriched millipede-associated microbial communities from UW Madison campus, WI, USA - HID1971M_E1 MG | ecosystem: Host-associated > Arthropoda: Insects > Digestive system > Unclassified ... | reverse complement strand
TCCGACGCCGCCGACACGTTCCCCGCCGCGTCCCGCGCCGTCACCGTGATCTCGTACGACGTCTCCGGGTCCAGGCCCGTCACCGTCGCGGACGTCGTCGTCGACGACGACGCGGCCGCCCCGTCGACCAGCACGCTGTAGCCCGTGACCCGCGTGTCGTCCGTGGACGCCGACCAGGTCACCTGCACGCTCGTGCCGTCCGCCGTCGCGGCCACGTCCTGCGGCACGCTCGGCGCGGTGGTGTCGTCCGTCGGGACATCCTCGCCGAACAGCCGGTCGTAGTCCGCGAGCGCGGTCGCGACCGCCGTCTGCGCCCAGAACCGGTGGTAGGTGAACTCGGGCGCGGGCCCGCCGTCGAGGTGGTCCTGCACCTTCTGCCACTGGGGGTCGTCGGTGTAGAACGACCTCAGGTCGAGGAAGGACGAGCCTGCCCGGATCTCGTCGCCGTTCGGCATCGTGCCGGTCCAGCCCTCGGGCACGTACACGCCGTCGCCGTCGGGCGACGTGAGCACGTCGTCGAACCGGGAGTAGTCGGCGCGCGTCTCGGTCGTGGCGACGCCGAGCGGGTCGCTGTTCTGGGTCCAGATCGCGTCGAGCAGGTCGTGCGCGACCTGCTGCGCCTGCGCATGCTGCTCCCCCTCACCGCCGGCCGCGTAGTACATGAGCGACCGGGCGAGCGCGCCGGCGACGCCGACGTCCTGCCCGTACCCGGTGACCTCGACGGAGAGGCCCGAGTTGTCGCCGGGGTTCGCCGCGTCCCAGTCGTCGGGCCGGCCCGACCAGGCGAGGTTCGACGGGATCTGCCACGAGTCGTCGGTGACGGTGATGTGGTCGACCACCCACGGCACCCACTTGTCGAGGACGGCCTCGGCGCGCGCGTCGCCCGTCTCCTCGTACAGCTGCGCGATGCGCTCCACGCCCCAGCCCTGCATGCCCATCCACTGGTTGGAGGGCGGGTCGTGGTAGACCGGCGCCTCCTGGTAGGCCATGCCGTAGAACGTCGCGACGTCGTCGGGCCGGTCGGCGTAGTGCCCCTCCCAGCTGTTGGTCGCGCCGCCGGCGATGCCGCCCTCGGGCGCCTGGAGCCACTGGAACAGCTCGAGCTGGCGGTCGAGGCTGGTGGCCCAGTCGTCGGACGCCGTCGGCGACGCGGGCTCGAGGTCCGGGTCGTTCGACAGCGCCCACGCCGCCATGGGGTTCTGGTACCCGAAGTGCGCGTGGCTGGAGCCGATGCGCCAGGACCAGGGCGCGGCGGTGTCGAGCGCCCCGCCCCACGCGTAGTACCAGGACAGCAGGTAGTGCGCGCTGTCGCGGCCCGTGCCGGCGGGGCACGACGTCGACTCGCAGCCCGGCGTCTTGAAGTACTTGTCGAACAGGGCGTAGCGCAGGTAGTCGCCCATCTTGGACGCCTTGCCCACCGTGTCGGCCACGGCCTCGGGCTGTCCCTGCTCGGCGGCGAACTTGTTGGCCCAGTAGGCGGCCTCGACGGCGCGGGCGTCGGCGTCGGGCGCGTTGGTGTACTTCCACTGCTCCGCGTACGACGCGTCGCCGGTGAACAGGTCGAGGTAGCCGTTCTCGCCACCGTAGGAGAAGTCGTCGATCGACGGCTGCGGCACCGTCTCCCACACCGACTCCTGCGGCCCGCGCTGGAACGTGTTGATGTACGACGTGCCCTCGTGGTCCGGCCCCAGCAGCTCGGACGAGCCGGGCGCGGCGCCGAAGCCGTACACGTTGTCCACGTCGGCGAGCCAGTGCATCCCGTACACCTCGGGCGTGCCGTACGTGGACTCGAGCTCCGCACCGATCGGGTCGCGCCCCACCGGCACGCCCGTGTCGAGCTGGGACGGGTACTGGCTCGGGTGGTCGAACTCGGGGGCGTACGTCGCGGGCTTGCCCGGGTCGTACGCCGCGTTGGTCGGCTGGTTCTCCGTGGTCGGGATCATGTACTGCTCGAGCGTGTCCCAGGCGTGGTTGAACGGCTCCCAGTCGCCCGTCACCTGCCCGTAGGACGTCTCGAGCCACAGCCAGAACGAGTACGCCTCGCTCGTGGTCTCGTGACCGTAGTCCGGGGCCTCGACCATGAGCGTCTCGACCGCGTGGTAAGGGATGCCCTGCGGCGAGAAGTAGCCGTTGGCCGGGTCGTGGATCTTGTCGTAGAGCTCCAGGAACCGCTGCGTGTACTCGCCGTCGACCAGCAGGGTGCGCTCGGCGGTGCGCGCTTCCTGCGTCGCCGAGGCCGGGACGGACGGCGCGCCGAGCGCCGCCGCGGACGGGCCGGCCGCGGCGAGAGCGGCCAGCGCCGCGAGCGCGGCCCCCGCCGCGACGACGCGTCTCGGCCGGCCCGCGCCGGGCCGTGACCGGGCGGCGCGTGACCGTGGTGCGGGTGTGCGTGACGTTGTCCGTGCCATCGTGCGTGCACCTCTCATCCTCGGGAGGCTCGCCCCGCCCCGCGGTCCGCCGTCGGCGACGGGGGCGTCGAGCACCACCCGAGGCTCGTCGCGGCCCGGCGGCCCCGGCAATGCACGGAAACGTTTCAGGGAACGCTCAGGCCCGCCGGGTGGTTGCCGTCGCCCGACGGCGCGCCAGCCCGCCGCCGGCCCGCCGCAGCACCTCGATGGCGTCGCCGCCGCGGGCGGTGCCGACCACCGCCCCGAGCTCGGGCTCGGGGTGGCCGATGCCGGCGGCGTGCTCGACGACGACCTCCGCCCCGAGCACTGCCCGCAGCCGTGCGGTGCGGTCGCGGGCCGCGGCGGCGTCCGCGCCGTCGAGCAGCACGACGACGTCGCGTGGCCCCGGCCCGTACGCACAGTCGTCGGGGTCCAGCTCACCGTGCAGCCGGCGCAGCGCGAGTGCGGGCGGCGGTGCGGGGAACCCGACGGCGAGGACCTGCCAGCCGTAGGCCCCTACCCGGCGGGCGCGGGAGATCGCCCGCTCCAGCCGGTCGACGAACAGCTCGCGGGCCACGAGCCCGGTGCCGGTGTCGACCAGCACCCGCTCGCGCAGCTCGCTGCGGAACAGGGTGACGTCCGAGACGACGGCCATCGCCCCCACCATGCGGGCGGCACGCCCCCCGGCGTCGTGCACCGTGACGGCGCGGCAGCGCACCGTGACGTGGTGACCGTCGGCGGCACGGATCCGGTGCTCGACGTCCAGCGGCTGGTGCGACCCGGACAGCTGCGCGGCCACCGCGGACTGCACGCGACGGACGTCGTCGGGGTGCACCCGCCCCAGCCACTCCTGCGGGTCGTCGCCGACGCCGGCCGGGTCGCACCCCACGATGCGGGCCCACGCGTCGGAGTAGCGCACGCGACCCGCCTCGACGTCCCAGTCCCAGGTGCCGTCGTGGGACGCGATGGACACCAGCGCGGTCCGCTCGTGCCCGGCGGCGACCTCGAGCGCCAGCACCCGCTCCCGCTCCGCGGCGTCCGCCAGCTCGCGACGCTGGGCCTGCAGGGCGCTGAGGGTGTCCTCCGCGTCGAGGGCCACGCCGAGCATGGCCGCCCAGTGGTTGTAGCGCGCCCGGGTGCTCGTGGCCCGGGTGTCGACGAGGCCGCTCACGACGAGCACGCCGCGGTCGGAGCTGCCGAAGCCCACGGGCACGACGACGGTCGGCGACGCCGGGTCCGTGAGCTCCGGCGGCGGGAACTCCTGGGGCGGGTACGTCGCGCCGACCAGCCGCCGCGGGCCGGTCGCGCCCCCGCGGGCGCCCGCCACCTGCAGCGCCCGCCCGCCCGGCACGTCGGCGTCGTCGACCCAGAGCGCGAGCGCGGCCACCCCGCCGTGGTCGCGCGGCAGCCAGTCGAGGCTGCGCAGCGCGTCGCCGTCCGCCCGCATCATCTCGAGGTCCACCTCGTACTGCTCGGCGAGCTCGCGCTCGAGGCGCCCGGCCCTGCCCAGGGTGCCCGCGACCGTCCCCCGCGCCAGGGCGACCACGATGTCGCGCACGGTCGTCTCCAGCGCCGTCCGGCGGGCGGTCGGGCCGAGCGCCGTCCCGCGCCGCGCGGGCTCCGCCCCGCCCTGCCCCGACAGCCGGCGCGCCGCGGCGCGCCGGTGGCTCCGGACGGTCCGCGCCGCCTCGACGTGCAGCGCGGGCACCAGCTGCTCGAGCGCGTCCGGGGACGGGCGCAGGCGGGCCGTCGCGTCGGCGAGCGCGCGCAGCGCGGGCGCCGGGGCACGCAGCCCGCGGTCGGCCGCGGCGGCCAGCACCTGCCGCACCGCGGCCACCCACGCGTCCCGGCCGTGCTCGCGCGCGAGCACCACGGGCGCCACGTCGTCCAGTCCGGGGTCCCCACCCGGCATCGCGTCCGTGGGAGCCGCGGGCGTCTCCTCCGGCTCGTCGGTGTGCCGTCGGTCCGCGTACCCACCGAGGCCCTCGCACGCGCCGCGGCTCTTCCCGGTCACGACGACGTGCCCCCGCGCTCCTGCCTCGCAGCCGCAGGACTCGCGCAGCACCAGCGCAGAGCGACCGAGGCGGTGCTCCCCGGTCCCGCGCTCGCCCGCGATCATCGCCAGCACCAGCTGGGCGGCGCGCTCGCCGACCGCGTCGTGCAGCAGGTCGACGGTCGACAGGCGCGGGCGGATCCGTGCCCCGAGGTCGGAGTGGTCGATGCCGACCACCGCCTGCGCCTCCGGGAGCGGCAGGCCCTGGGCCCGCAGCCCGCGCATGAAGCCGACCGCGTTCCGGTCGGTGGCCGCCAGGGTGGCCGTCGTCGGCAGCGACCCGTCGCCCGCCTCCACCAGGCGCCGCGCGACGGCCTGCGCCCCGGCCTCCTGGTTGTCGCGGGTGCGGTAGAGCCACTCGGGCCGCGGCTCGATGCCGTGCGCCAGGAGCGCGTCGCGGTACGCGTCGTGCCGCTCGCGCGTGTCGGTCTGGTCCGCGGCGCCGAGAAAGCCGATGCGCCGGTGGCCGTGCGCGACGAGGTGATCGACGACGGCCCGCGCCGCGCCGGAGTTGTCGGGGCCGAGGCTCGGGGCCGAGACCCCCTCCACCGGGCCGACCCCGACGAGCACCAGGGGCGTCCCGGCGTCGTGGATCTCGCGCAGCGTGTCGTCCTCGAGCGCGCTCGTCACGACGATGAGGCCGTCGCACCGCGAGCCGCCGACCAGCGTGCGCCGGCGCGGCACGGCCGGGAACTCGGCCCGGTCCAGGTCCGCCGGGTAGGTCTGCAGGGCCACCACCCGGTGCCGCCCGGCGCGCAGCACCCGGGCCGCGCCCGCCAGCGCCCGCCCGAAGTAGTAGCCCCCGAGCACGGGGCTGACCACCCCGATCGTCCGCGGCCCGCCGACGGGGCCCCTTCCCTGAGCACCGACCGTCGTCATCCGTACCACCGTCCTCGCCGTCGAGTACCGCGCACGTTCCCGGGTGCATTCTGCACCGATTCCCGGCACAGTGTGGGAGCGTGACCACGCCAAGCCGCACCGGGCCCGTGCCCGCCGTCGGCACCCGACGCATCACCATCACCGACGTCGCGCGCGCCGCAGGTGTCTCGATCGCCGTCGTCTCCTACGCCCTCAACGGGCGCCCCGGGGTGTCCGACCGCACCCGGCGCCACGTGCTCCGCACCGCCGCGGACCTGGGCTGGCGCCCGAGCGCCGCCGCGCGCTCGCTGCGCTCGGCGCCGCACAGCGTCTCCGTCCAGGCGGTCGGCCCACCGGACGCGGCGCGGGCCACCGCCGTCGCCCTCGGGCTGCGGTCGGCGCTCCAGGTGGGCGACGACGCACCTGCGACCGACATCGTGGTCGACGTGACCCCCGACCGCACCGCGGCCGCCCGGGACCTCGAGCACGCGTGGACGGAGCGGCGCCACGCCGCGTTCGTCGTGGCGGGGCTGACGCGCGACGACCCGCGAGCCCGCGCGGCCCACCGCGGCGGGGTGCCCCTCGTGCCGCTCGCGCCCGCGCGCGCGGGTGGACCGGGCGCCGCTGCGGCGGCGATCTGGTTCGCCGGGGACGCCGAGGAGCGCGCCGCGCGCTACCTGCGCGAGCTCGGGCACGCCCGGGTCGCGCTGCTCGCACGGGACGCCCACGAGGACCAGGCGGCGGCCCTCCTCGAAGCGCTCGACGCCCCTGACGATGCACGCGCGGGGCGCCGCCCGGGCACCGGGGCGACCGCCGACCGGGTCGAGTACCGGACCGTCGAGGACGCCGCGGCGGGCGCCGCGCGGCTGCTCGCCACCGAGGACCGCCCCACGGCCGTCATCGCCGACGGCGACGTCGCGCTGCTCGCCGTGCTCGAGACGGCCCGGCAGCGCAGCCTGACCGTGCCGTGGGACCTGTCCGTGCTGGTGCTCGAGGACTCCGCGGTCTGTCGCCTGGTGCACCCCGCCGTGACCGCCGTGGCCCGCCCGTGGGAGGAGCTCGGTGCCGCGGCCGCCGTCGTCGTGCGGCCCCTGCTGGGCGGCGGTGACGCCCTCGCGGCCGACGACCGCGAGCGGCGCGCCGGTACCCCCGACGCCGTCGCCCGGCTCGTCATCCGGGGCTCCACGGCGCCCGCTCCCGCCTAAACGTTTCGTGCCCTGTCCCGTGTCGCCGGCCGTTGCCAGGTTGGGGTCGTCGGCGCCGACGGCCCGACGCCCGGGCCGCCGGGAGCGGAGCGCCCGCCACGACGGCCCCGGCACCTGACGATCCAGGAGGCTCCTGTGCGATCAGCTTGGGAACGGCGCAAGGGTGCGCCGCAACGGGGACGGCGACGGGGCCGTGCCGCCGCCACGACGGCCGCCGTCGCGGCGCTCGTGGCAGCGCCGCTGACGGCCGCCACCTCGGCGGGCGCGGCCGAACCCCGCGTCGACAACCCCTTCGCGAGTGCGGACCAGTACGTCAACGCCTTCTGGTCCGACAACGTCACGGCCGCCGCGGACCGTGCGGGCGGCACCCTCGGCGACTCGATGCGCGCCATCGCGAACGAGCCGACCTCGGTCTGGATGGACCGGATCAGCGCCATCGAGGGCAACGCCGACGGGCCCGGCCTGCGGACCCACCTCGACGCCGCGCTCGCGCAGAAGCAGGGCGACACCCCGTTGGTGTTCAACGTCGTCATCTACGACCTGCCCGGGCGCGACTGCTACGCCCTGGCCTCGAACGGCGAGCTGCCCGCGACGGACGAGGGCATGCAGCGCTACGAGACCGAGTACATCGACGCCATCGTGGACATCCTGGACGACCCGGCGTACGAGGACCTGCGGATCGTCGCGACCGTCGAGCCCGACTCGCTGCCGAACCTCGTGACCAACAGCAGCGAGCCGCTGTGCCAGCAGGCCGCGCCCTACTACCGCGAGGGCGTCGCCTACGCGCTCGACCGCCTGCACGACGTGGGCAACGTGTACAGCTACATCGACGCCGCGCACGCCGGCTGGCTCGGCTGGCCGAGCAACGCGCAGCCCGCGGCCCAGCTCTTCGCCGACGTGGTGGGCAGCACCGAGGCGGGCTTCGACTCCGTGGCCGGCTTCGTCACCAACACGGCGAACTCGACGCCGCTGGCCGAGCCGTTCCTCGAGGACGTGAGCTTCGGCAGCGGCGGCTTCGTGCGCCAGGCGGGGTTCTACGAGTGGAACGCCGACTTCGACGAGACGGACTGGACCGCCCACCTGTACGACCTGCTCGTCGCCGAGGGCTTCCCGGCCTCGATCGGCATGCTCATCGACACCTCCCGCAACGGCTGGGGCGGCCCCGACCGGCCCGCCGCCGAGAGCACGTCGACCGACCTCGACACCTACGTCGACGAGTCCCGCGTCGATCGCCGCAACCACCGCGGCGCGTGGTGCAACCCGTCCGGAGCGGGCATCGGCGAGCGGCCCCAGGCCACGCCCGCCGGCTACCCCGAGTCGCACCTCGACGCCTTCGTGTGGGTGAAGCCCCCGGGCGAGTCCGACGGGTCCTCCGAGGAGATCCCGAACGACGAGGGCAAGCACTTCGACCGGATGTGCGACCCGACGTTCAACTCGCCCAAGCTGGGTGGCCTCCTCACCGGTGCGCTGCCCGACGCGCCGCTCTCCGGCAAGTGGTTCGAGAGCCAGTTCCAGATGCTCGTGACCAACGCCTACCCGGCGATCGGCGACGGGGGCACCGACCCCGACCCGGACCCCGACACCGTCGCGCCGAGCGTGCCGCAGGGCGTGACCGCGACGGCGGACGGCACGAGCGTGCAGGTGACCTGGTCGGCGTCCACGGACGACACACGGGTCACGGGCTACAGCGTGCTGGTCGACGGGGCGGCCGCGGCGTCGTCGACGACGACGTCCGCGACGGTGACGGGCCTGGACCCGGAGACGTCGTACGAGATCACGGTGACGGCGCGGGACGCGGCGGGGAACGTGTCGGCGGCGTCGGAGCCGGTGAGCGTGACCACGGGCACCGACGACGGCGGCCCGGACCCGACCGAGGGTGCGTGCACCGCGGCGTACTCGACGACGAGCTCGTGGTCGGGCGGGTACCAGGGCCAGGTCGTGGTCACCGCGGGCGCGGACGGTGCCCCGGGGTGGGCGGTGACCGCTCCGGCGGGGCTGTCCACGACGAACCTGTGGGGCGGCGTGCTGTCCGGCCAGACGATCACCGGGGCGGCGTGGAACGCCGACCTCGCCGCCGGGGCGCAGGCCACGGTCGGGTTCGTGGCCAACGGGACCCCGCCGGCCGACGGCCCGCTGGCCTGCAGCTGACCCTGCCGAGGTAGTACCGGCCGTGCCGAGGTAGTGGACCAGTCCACTACCTCGGCACGGTTCGAACTACCTCGGCAGGTCCGGTACTACCTCGGCAGGTCCGGTAGTACCTCGGCACGGTCGGCGGTCAACCCAGCAGGTCCAGCACCGCGCGCTCGGCGGCCGACCGGGTCCGGGTCGGGCCGATCGTCTCGCCGTGCTCCCACAGGTCGACCAGCCGCGGGTCGATGTACGACGCGCGGGCGACCGCGGGGGTGTTGCCGAGCTCCTCGGCGACGTCGCGGACGATCTCCGCGACCACGCGCCGCCGCGCCCGCTGCGAGCGCGGCGGCGCGCCGACGTCGGCCAGCGCGCGCGCCGCGAGCACGGTGGCGTGCCAGGTGCGGAAGTCCTTCGGCGTCGCGTCGTCGCCGAGACGCTCCTTGACGTCGGCCTGCACGTCCGCGCTGGTGACGTCGTGCCAGCCCGTCCCGTCGTCGTGCCGCCACGCGAGCAGGTCGACGCCGCCGCGGCGGCGCTTGAGGGTCGTGACGAGGGCGGCCACCACGGGGTCCTCGACGAGGACGTCGCGCAGCTGCCCCGACTTGGCGGGGTACCGGAAGTGCACGCTCCCGTCGCGCCGCACGGTGGCGTGCTCCTTGCGGATCGTCGCGAGGCCGTAGCTGCGGTGCTTCGCGGCGTAGACCTCCCCGCCGGCGCGGAAGTACGCATCGTCGAGCAGCCGGAACGCGAGCGCCAGCACCCGGCGGGGCCCGACGCCGTCGCGGCCCAGGTCGCGCGTGACCCGGGCGCGGGCGGCGGGCAGCCGACGGCCGACGTCGAGCACGTGGTCGTGCTTGCGGCGGGCCCGCCGCCCCTGCCATTCCTCGTGGTAGAGGTACTGGCCGCGCCCGGCGTCGTCACGGCCGAACGCCTGCAGGTGGCCGTCGGCGTACCGGCAGATCCACACGTCGGTCCAGGCGGGCGGGACGGCCAGCCGGGTGCAGCGCGCCACCTCCGCCTCGTTATCGAGCGGCGCGCCCTCGACGTCGAGGAACACCCAGCCGTCGCCCTTCGCGCGGCGGGAGTAGCCGGGGGAGGAGGCGGAGACTCGGCGCAGTCGCACGCGCACAGTGTGCGGCGACGGCGCGCTCCCCGCAGCGCCGCCGGGAGGCGCGCGACGTCAGCCGGGGAGCCGGATCATGCCCTCCTGCGCGATGCTCGCGACCAGCCGGCCCTCGCGGTCGTACACGCGGGCCAGGCCGAGGCCGCGCCCGCCCTGGGCGCCGGGCGACTCCTGGACGTACAGCAGCCAGTCGTCGGCGCGCGCGTCGCGGTGGAACCACATGGCGTGGTCGAGGCTCGCCATCGGCACGGCGCCGCCGACGTCCATCCACGACCGGCCCGCCTGGCGCAGCACCGGCTCGAGCATCACCTGGTCGCACGCGAACGCCAGCAGCGCGCGGTGCAGCATCTTGTCGTCGGACTCGATGGTGTGCCGGGCGCGCACCCACACCTGCTGCGTGGGCTTCGGCTCCGGGTCGGGGCCCAGGTACAGCGAGCCCCCGACGTGCCGCAGGTCGAACGCCGACTCGTGCGACCAGAACTTCGCGGCCGGGTGGTCGACGCCCTCAAGCACCTCGATCGCCGAGGGGACGTCCTCCGGTGCCGGGACGCCGGGCGGCGCCGGCTCCGCGGCCTCGTAGCCGGGCTGGTCCGTCTGGAACGACACGGTCAGCGACAGGATCGGCTTGTTGTTCTGGATGGCGTGCGAGCGCCGGGCGCTGAACGACCGGCCGTCGCGCAGCCGCTCGACGGCGAAGTCGATCGGTGCGTCCAGGGCACCCTCGCGCAGGAAGTAGGCGTGCAGCGAGTGGGGCAGCCGGTCGTCGTCCACCGTGCGGCCGCAGGCGAGCAGAGCCTGGGCCAGCACCTGGCCGCCGTAGACGCGCCGCGCCGGGCCCGGCACGCTGTCGCCGCGCCACAGGTCGTCCTCGCCGCGCGGGCCCCAGCCGTCGACCTCGCGCAGGTCGAGCGCCGCGAGCAGCCGGTCCAGGGCGTCGGGGATGCCCGCCGGGGCGGGCGTGGTGGTGGACGTCTCGCTCACGCGCACTCCAGGTTGGCTCGCAGGGTCGGTCGGAGGGTCACTCGTCGAAGGTGTTGATCATGCTGTACGCCGCCCGCTCCAGGTAGTCCCAGAGCTGGGACTCGTGGATCGGCGCCAGGTCCAGCGCGTCGACGGCGGTGCGCATGTGCCGCAGCCAGCGGTCGCGGGCGTCGGGGTTGACCTTGAACGGGGCGTGCCGCATCCGCAACCGCGGGTGGCCGCGCTGCTGGCTGTACGTCGTGGGGCCGCCCCAGTACTGCTCGAGGAAGAGCGTGAGCCGCACCTTCGCGGGGCCGAGGTCCTCCTCGGGGTACATCGGGCGCAGCACCTCGTCGGTGGCGACGCCCTCGTAGAACACGTCGACCAGGCGTTCGAAGGTCGCGTGCCCGCCGATGGCGTCGTAGAACGACTCGGGGGGAGGCACGGGTGAAGTCTGGTCCGTCACCGGGCCATCTTCCCAGACACCGGGCACGCTGCTGCCCCCGCTCGTGCGCCCGGGGGGTTACCCTGGTCACGGACCTGCAACGACGCACTCCACGGGAGGCCCCCATGACCATCGCGGCGCACAAGGCCGACGACATCCTCGCGGCGCTCGGCGGTAGCCGGAACGTCGTCGAGCTCGAGCCCTGCATCACCCGCCTGAGGGTCGAGGTGAGCGACCCTGCCCTGGTGGACGAGCCGGGCCTCAAGGCGTCGGGCGCGTTCGGCGTGGTGCGCTCGGGCCGCGTGGTGCAGGTCATCGTGGGCCCGGAGGCCGACGACCTGGCCGCTCAGATGGACCCGCTGCTCGTCTCCTGACCCTCCCGGCACTCAGCCCTCGGGCTGCTCGAGCACGGCCGGTTCCACGTCCGTCGGCGGCACGAGCACGCCCGCGCCGCGCAGCTCCGCCTGGGCGCGGCGGCGCAGCTCGCGCGAGACCTCCCACTGGTCGCCCGGCCGGGTCTGCGCGTGCAGCGTGAACGACATGGTGATGTCGTTGACGGCGTCCACGCCACGCACCGAGGGCGCCTCGAGCAGCAGCGGCGACAGCTCCGGGTCGGCCTGCACGTCGTCGGCGGCGCGCCCGAGCGCGACCCGCACGGTGTCGACGTCGGCGTCCAGCGGCACCCGCACCTCGGCGACGGCGCGCGACCACTGCTGCGTCATGTTGCCGGCGCGCAGGATCTCGCCGTTGCGCACGTACCAGAGCGTGCCGTCGAAGGCGCGCACCTGCGTCACGCGCAGCTGCACCTCCTCGACCGTGCCCGTCGCTCCGGAGCCGAGGTCGACGACGTCGCCCACGCCGAACTGGTCCTCCACCAGGAGGAAGATGCCGGAGATGAAGTCCTTCACGAGTGCCTGGGCGCCGAAGCCCAGCGCGATGCCGACGACGCCGGCGGAGGCGACCAGCGGGCCCACGTTGACCTGGAGCTCCGCCAGGATCATCAGCGCGATGATCGTGCCGACCACGATGTTGGCCGTCGAGCGCAGCACGGACCCCACCGTGCGTGCCCGCTGCGCGCGCCTTTGGCTGGCCAGCGGGTTCGCCATCGCGATCGCGTCCTCGACGAACGGCGTGCGCTGCAGGTAGCGGCGCCAGGCGGGGCCGCCCTCGGCGGTCGGCGTTCCCGAGCCGGTGGCGATGCGCTCCGTGACGTGGCCGATCACGCGGCGCAGCAGAGCGAGGATGAGCAGCCCCACCACCAGGATGATGAGGATGTGCAGGGGCCAGCCGGTGAACCACTGCCAGAAGGACTCACCGGCGTCGGCGGCGGCCTTGAGGGTGTCCTCGACGGCGGACTCGGTGTTCTGCGGGCTCTGGCTGGGATCGGGCGCCGGGGTCACCGCCGCCGGGGCAGCGGTCCGGAGCGTGGAGATCACGGGGGTCACCCGCCCACGGTAGCGAGCGGGGACGCCGTCACGAAACGTCGGCGGGCGTGACGTCGTGCCGCGTGGGCGGACTGCCTGGTGGGAGGGGGGATGGCAGGATCGTCCCCGTGAGCAAGGATCAGCCGACCGCGCCGGACGACATCCCGGACGAGATGGACGAGACGCCCGACGACGTGCGCACGGAAGCGCCCGAGGCGGTGGCCGACGCTCCGTCGGGGTCTCGGGCCGAGCCGGCATCCGACGAGCCGTCGGACGATCCGAGTGCTGAGCTGCGCGAGCTCGCGGAGGCGTACGGCGTGCTCGGCGAGCACTACGGCTTCGGCGGCGAGGTGGTGGCCGCGCCGGCGTCGACCCTCGTCGCGGTGCTGGGCGCGCTGGGCGTGCCGGCGGGGACGCCGCAGCAGGTGGCGCACAGCCTGCAGCGCGCCAGCGACGACGAGTGGCGCGCCGTCCTGCCGCCCACGGTCGTGGTGCGCGAGGGCGCCGGGGCGCAGGTCCCGGTGCACGTCACCGACGGCGCCGCCGTGCACGTGTGGCTCGAGCTGGACGGAGCCGAGCCCGCGGCGCGCGAGCACGCGGTGCGCCGCCGTCGGGACCTGGAACAGCTCGACGTCCTCGTCGAGCCGCGCTCCGTGGACGGGCGGCGCGTGGGCCGCGCGACGTTCGCCCTGCCTGATGACCTCCCGCTGGGCTGGCACTCGCTGCACGCGCTCACGGAGGGTCACGAGTCCCGTGCCACGGTCGTCGTCACCCCGCGGCGGCTGGAGCTGCCCGCCGGGCTGGAGGACGACCAGTGGTGGGGGTTCCTCCTCCAGCTGTACTCGGTGCGCTCGCGCACGTCGTGGGGCGTGGGCGACCTGGCGGACCTGGCGGACCTCGCCTGGCTGACGGCGCACCGCGCGGGAGCGGACTTCGTCGGCGTGAACCCGCTGTCCGCCACGGAGCCGGTGACGCCCGTGACCCCGTCGCCGTACCTGCCGACCAGCCGGCGCTTCCTCAGCCCGCTGTACGTGCGGGTGGAGGACATCCCGGAGACGGCGTACCTGTCGGCGGCCGACCGCTCCCTCGTGGAGTGGGCGGCCGACCCCGTGCGCGACCTCGTGGCCGACCCCGGCGCGCTGGACCGCGACGCGGTGTGGGAGGCCAAGAAGGCGGCCCTCGAGGTGGTGTTCACCGCGCCGCGGCGTGCCGCGCGCGAGGCCGCGTACCAGGAGTTCGTCGCGGAGGAGGGCGCGGGCCTGCGCGACTTCGCCACGTGGTGCGCGATCGTCGAGCACCTCGGCTCCCGCCCGCGCCCGGACGAGCTCGGGGACCCGGCGTCGCCCGCCGTCGCCGCGCTGCGCGAGCAGCTGGCCGAGCGCGTGGAGTTCTACGTGTGGCTGCAGTGGGTGGCCGACGAGCAGAAGCAGACCGCGCAGCGCGTGGCCCGCGAGGCGGGGATGCGGATCGGGATCATGCACGACCTGGCCGTCGGCGCCCACCCCCAGGGCGCGGACGCCTGGGCGCACCGCGACGTCCTCGCCCGCGACGTCTCCGTGGGCGCGCCGCCGGACATGTACAACCAGCAGGGCCAGGCCTGGTCGCAGCCGCCGTGGAACCCGCGCGCGCTGGCGCGGGCCGGGTACGCGCCGTACCGCGACATGCTGCGCACGGTCCTGCGGCACGCGGGCGCGCTGCGGGTCGACCACGTGCTGGGGCTGTTCCGGCAGTGGTGGGTGCCCGAGGGCTCCTCGCCGGCCGACGGCGCGTACGTGCGGTACGACCACGAGGCGCTGCTCGGCATCCTGTGCCTGGAGGCGCGCCGCGCGGGCGCCGTCGTCGTGGGGGAGGACCTGGGCGTCTTCGAGCCGTGGGTGCGCGACGAGCTCGCCGACCGCGGCGTGCTCGGCACGTCCGTGCTGTGGTTCGAGAGGGAGGACGGGCGTCCCCTGGAGCCGGAGAAGTACCGGCGCGCGTCGCTCGCGACGGTCGGCACGCACGACATGCCGCCCGCCGCCGGCTACCTCGCCGGGGAGCACGTCGACCTGCGCGAGCGCCTCGGGCTGCTCGCCGATGACGCGCAGGAGCTGCGCGCCGCCGCCCGCGCCGAGCGGGACCAGGCGGTGCTGGCCCTCGCCATGCGCGGGCTGGTCTCCGACCATCCGTCCGAGCGCGAGATCGTCGAGGGGCTGCACCGGTACCTCCGGAAGTCGCCCGCCGCCCTCGTGGGGGTGCAGCTCACGGACGCCGTCGGCGAGCGGCGCACGCAGAACCAGCCCGGCACGGACCAGGAGTACCCGAACTGGAAGGTGCCGCTGGCCGACGGGTCGGGGAACGTCGTCCTCGTCGACGACCTCTTCGACAACGCGCGACTGCGGTCCCTGGTCCAGGCGGTCCGCACCGCCCGCTGACGCGAGATAGAGAACCCTTCGCGCCGAGAAAGACAACCCCTCGCGCCGAGATAGAGAACCGCCCGCCGCGAGATAGAGAGTCCTGCCCCCAGGAGGCCCTCGCCGACCGTCTTTCCACAGATCGTCGGACGGGTGGTGACGCCGCAGCGCACGTGCCGCCAGGGTGTCGCTCGTGACCTGGACACGTCCCGCGCCGCCTCCGCTGATCCCGCCGGACCTTCCTCCGCTGCTGACCGCGCGAGGGATGCCCGAGGTCGAACGCCTGGCGGAGGTCGATGCCGAGCTGACGCGCCTCCGCCCCGGCTTCTACGCCCCGGTGTCGCCGGGCGCGGTGGAAGCCCGCGCCCGGCGTGAGCTCGTGCTCGCCCGGGTCGTCGCGGCCTGGAGATCGCTCGACAGCGACGTGTGGTTCAGCCACGAGACGGCGGCAGTGCTGCACGGCATGTGGACCTATCGGCTCGCCGACAGGGTGCACCTGACGCAGCTGTACCCTCCTCAGGTCCGTCGGGAGGACGACTCGTGGGATCACCGGTTCCTCGTGACCCGGCACTGGACGCGGCTCCCGGAGCGTGACCGCGACGAGGCAGGCGGCGTGCCCGTGACGAGCCTGGAACGCACCGCCGTGGACTGTGCCCGGACGCTCTCGTCGGAGTCTGCGCTCGTGGTCATGGACTGCGCGCTGCGGCACGGCGCGGACCGATCGCTCGTCCGCCGGATCATCGACGAGTCGCGCGGGAAGAGGGGCGTGGTCCAGGCCCGCCGGGTGCTGGAGATCGCCGACACGGGTGCGGAGTCCCCGGGCGAGACCCTCACCAGGTACGGCCTCATCGAGGCGGGGCTGCCGCGTCCGACGACGCAGATCCCCGTCCTGACGTCCCTCGGGCCGCGATGGGTAGACCTGGGCTGGCCTGCCGCGAGGGTCGGGATCGAGTTCGACGGCGAGGTCAAGTACACGGAGCTGGCTGACGGGGACCCGGACGAGATCCGCCGTCGTGAGCGCGCACGGCAGCACGCCATCGAGGAGGAGGGGTGGCGCATCGTCCGTTCAGGCTGGCCTGACATCGATCACCCGCACGCTTTCCACGTGCGGGTGTGGCGCGCGTTCGCCGGGCGGGGGCAGCTCGTCCTGTCGAGCGAGGCAGGGGCGGCCCGGCGGGCGTGACCCGCCCGCGGCCACGACGCGCGGACGCCCCCGGAGGTGAAGCACCTCCGGGGGCGTCCGCATGTCGATCGGGCGTCTCTATCTCGCCCGGTCTGGTTCTCTATCTCGGCGCGAAGGGTTCTCTATCTCGGCGGTGGGCGTCCCTGTCTCGCGGGTCGGGTCGGGTCGGGGCGCCGGTCAGGCGTCGACGACCTGCGCGGCGAGCGCGCGCTCGGTGCCGGCGAGCTGCTCGACGACCATGCGGCGCAGGGCCGCGGGGGCGTCGGCGTTCGCGTCGAGCCAGCCGCGGACGGCGTCGCGCAGCCCGGCCGAGGCGAGCGGTGCGGGGTAGAGCCCCTCGATGAGCTCCTCCGCGATGTGGTAGCTGCGCGTGGTCCAGATCGGCAGCAGCGCGTCGACGTAGCGGGCGGCGAACGGCTCGAGCACGGCCGGGTCGGTCACGTGCACGAAGCCGGCGGCGGTGGAGCGGATGATCGCGTTCGGGACGTCCGTCCGGTCGACGACGGAGGCGAACGCGGCCTCCTTGCCGGCCACGGTCGGCGTCGCCGCGCGGGCGCGGGCGGCGGCCTGCCGGCCGGTGGCCGTGTCGTCCTGCGCGAGCGCGGCGTCGATCTCCGCGCCGTCGGCCGCACCGAGCAGCACGAGGCTCTCCAGCAGCTCCCACCGCAGGTCGGTGTCCACGGTGAGCCCGTCGAGCGCGACCGTGCCGTCGAGCAGGCCGCGCAGCGGGGCGACGTGGTCAGGCGTCGACGCGAGCTGGGCGAAGAACTTCACGAGCTGCAGCTGCAGGTCGGAGCCCGCGGCCGCCTCCTGCGCGAGGTCCCAGAGCCGGTCGCCGATGCGCGCCAGGGTGGCGGCGCGACGCTCGGGTGCCACGTACGAGCGCGCGGCCAGGCCGAGCTGGTTGAGCGTGGTGCGCACGGTCGTCGACTCCGTCTCGGCCGCGATGTTGCCGAGCACGAGGTCCACGTACGCCGACGCCGGGGTCTCGCCGTCGCGCACGGCGTCCCACACCGAGCCCCACACGAGGGAGCGGGCCAGCGGGTCGGAGATGCGCGACAGGTGCTCGACCGCGGCGGCGAGCGAGGCGTCGTCGAGGCGGATCTTCGCGTAGGCGAGGTCCTCGTCGTTGAGCAGCACGAGGTCGGGGCGCTCGCGGCCGGCCAGCTCGGCCACGTCGGTGCGCTCGCCGTCGACGTCGATGACGACCTGGTGGGTGCGGGTGAGGACCCCGTCCACCAGGTCGTAGAAGCCGATGCCGAGGCGGTGCGGCCGGATCGTCGGGTAGTCGGCGGGCGCCGACTGCAGGACGGCGAAGCCGGTGATCCGGCCCTCGTCGTCGAGCTCGATCTCGGGGCGCAGCGTGTTCACGCCGGCCGTCTCCAGCCACGCCTTCGACCAGGCGGTCAGGTCGCGGCCGCTGGTGGCCTCGAGCTCGACGAGCAGGTCGCGCAGCTCGGTGTTGGACCACGCGTGCTTGCGGAAGTACGCCGACACGCCGCCCAGGAACTCGTCCCGGCCGACCCACGCGGCGAGCTGCTTGAGCACGGAGGCGCCCTTGGCGTACGTGATGCCGTCGAAGTTGACCTGCACGTCCTCGAGGTCGCGGATCTCCGCGACGATCGGGTGCGTGGAGGGCAGCTGGTCCTGGCGGTACGCCCAGGTCTTCTCCATCGCGGAGAACGTGGTCCAGGCGGCCTCCCACTCGGTGGCCTCGGCGGTGGCGAGCGTGGACGCGTACTCGGCGAAGGACTCGTTGAGCCAGAGGTCGTTCCACCACTTCATGGTGACGAGGTCGCCGAACCACATGTGGGCCAGCTCGTGCAGGATCGTCACGACGCGGCGCTCGCGCACGGCGTCGGTGACCTGGGAGCGGAAGACGTACGACTCGGTGAACGTGACGCAGCCCGGGTTCTCCATCGCGCCCATGTTGTACTCGGGCACGAACAGCTGGTCGTACTTGTCGAACGGGTACGGCACGCCGAACGTCGACTCGTAGAACGCGAAGCCCTTGCGCGTGGTCTCCATGATGTAGTCCGCGTCCAGGTGCTCGGCGAGCGAGGAACGGCAGAACACGCCGAGCGGGACGGTGCGGCCGTCCGACGACGTGAGCTCGCCCCGCTGCACGGCGTACGGGCCGGCGACGAGGGCCACGAGGTAGGACGAGATGCGCGGCGTCGGCTCGAAGGTCCACGTCGCGGCCGGGACGTCGGCGTCCGACGCGTGCGTGGCCGGCGTCGGCTCCGGCGTCGGCTGGTTCGACACGACCTGCCACGCCGCGGGGGCCGTGACGGTCACCTGGTAGGGCGCCTTGAGGTCGGGCTGCTCGAACGTCGCGAAGACGCGTCGGGCGTCGGGCACCTCGAACTGGGTGTAGAGGTAGACCTCGCCGTCCACCGGGTCGACGAAGCGGTGCAGACCCTCGCCGGTGTTCATGTAGGCGCAGTCGGCGACGACGCGCAGCTCGTTCGTCGCGGCCAGGCCGGACAGCGCGATGCGCGAGTCGGCGAACACCTCGGCCGGGTCCAGGGCGACGCCGTTGAGCACGACCTCCCGCACGGACGGGGCGACCAGGTCGACGAACGTGCTCGCGCCGGGGGTGCCGGAGAACCGGATGACGGTCGTGGACGCGAACGTGGTCGGTCCGGTGGTGAGGTCGAGGTCGACGGCGTACGACTCGACGTCGGTGACGACGTCGGCGCGCTCGATCGCCTCGGCGCGGGTCAGGTTCTCTCCGGGCACGGGTTCTCCCTCGTCTCAAGGTGGTGCGGCGCGTGATGGGCGCGCAGGCTCGCGCACGATGATGCCACCTCGGGCCTGCCGCGACGTACGGGATTCCCCGGGCTCCGGCAGGCAGGGGGGCGGCCGGGTTCGACCGCCGAGACCCGATCGTGACATCCTGCCCGGTGCGTCGCCGCCGTGCGGGTGCCCGGCACCCGGCGCGACGCCCGAGGAGTGACTGGAGGGAGTCCAGATGTCCGGCACCGTTCCGCCGCCCCCGCCGGGGCCAGACGGCAGGCCGTCGACCGTGCCGCCGAGCGTGCCGCCGACGTCGCCGGCCGCCGGCGTGCGCCGCGTCGCGTCCGCGTACCAGCGCCCCGTCGGCGGCGAACCGGTGGCCGAGGTGCCGCTGCAGCAGGTCACGGCGCCCGCGCCGGCCACGCCCCCTGCCGGGGCGTCGACGGTGCACGCCCCCGTGCCCCCGCCGCCGGACGCCGGGGCCACGGCGCCCCAGGCGCCGCCGCAGCCCGCGTACCAGCCGGCCGCCCAGCACACCCAGCAGATGCCGCCGGCCGTGCCGTCCGCGCAGCAGCCCGCGTCCGCCCCGCCCGCCTACGCGGCACAGCCGTACGCGCCCCAGCCGGCGTACGCGCCCCAGCCTGCCTACGCCCCGGCCGCGGTCCCTGCCGCGGCGGCGACCCAGGTGCAGCAGCCGGTCCACGCGCAGCCTGCGCCACAGGCCCCGGCCGGGTACGCCGCGCCGGCGGCGGTCGGCGCGCCGCCGCCCCCGCCCGCCCCGCCGCGCCGGCGCCGTCGGCTCTCGGCCGGGTGGATCGCGTTCATCGCGGTCGACGCGGTGCTCATCGTGACGATGGTGGTCCTCGCCGTGCAGATGTTCGGCGCGCCGTCGCCCACGGCCCCGCAGGCGGGCGGCGCCCCCGCGGCGTCGCAGGAGCCGTCGGCGTCCGCGTCCGAGGAGGCGCCGATGCAGGGCGAGCCCCTCGCGCAGTTCGCGGCGCCCTCGAAGAACATCACGTGCTCCGTCTACTCCGACGGCGTCTCCTGCGGGATCGCCCAGCTCAACCAGCAGCCGGCCCCGATGGAGGGCTGCGACGGCACCACGGGGTACGTGGTCACGGTCGACGGCGAGGGGAAGGTCGCGCAGCCGTGCGTCCCGAAGGGCGAGCAGCCGAAGGCCGCCGGCGACGACGTCGACGTCCTGGAGTACGGCGACTCGATCACCGAGGGCGACTACACGTGCACCAGCGAGGACACGGGCATGTCGTGCACGCACGACCCCACCGGCAACGGTTTCTCGCTCGCCCGGGCGGGCATCGGCACCAGCTGAGGCACCGGCCCTCGACCGGCTCCTGATGCGACGAGGCCGCCGACCGTCCCGCGGTCGGCGGCCTCGTCGCGTCAGGACGTCCGACGGGTCACCAGATGCGCACGCGCTCCTCGGGGGCGAGCCACAGGGCGTCGTCCGGGCCCACGCCGTAGGTGGCGTGGAACTCGTCGATGTTGCGGATCACGCCGTTGCAGCGGAACTCGTTGGGGGAGTGCGGGTCCGTGGCGATGCGCCGCACCACCTCCTCGTCGCGGCCCTTGGACTGCCACACCTGGGCCCAACCGAGGAAGACACGCTCCAGGCCGGTGAGGCCGTCGACGACGGGCGCCTCGTCCAGCGTCGTGCCGGTCGCGATGCGGTACGCCTTGATCGCGATGGACAGACCGCCGAGGTCGCCGATGTTCTCGCCGAT
>Ga0160442_100343_pt1 | contig 21164 bp, 17 predicted proteins | sample HID1971M_E1MG_FD_108252 | JGI IMG/M metagenome (GOLD analysis project Ga0160442, IMG submission 108252) | Enriched millipede-associated microbial communities from UW Madison campus, WI, USA - HID1971M_E1 MG | ecosystem: Host-associated > Arthropoda: Insects > Digestive system > Unclassified ... | reverse complement strand
GTGCTCAAGGAAACCGGCAAGCTGGCCTACGCCGGTGGCTGTGCGTTGAACGTCAAGCTGAACCAGAAAATCATCGCCCGCGACGACGTCAAGGAACTGTTCGTCCAGCCTGCATCCGGTGACGCCGGTACCGCGGTGGGCGCGGCAGCCTATGTGTCCCACGCCCGTGGCGTCCCGGTCGAGAAGATGGAACACGTGTACCTCGGCCCGTCGTACAGCAACGAAGACGTGATCGCGGCCTGCGCCCGTCACGAGAACAAGCCGACCTGGCGCAAGCTCGACAACATGCCGGACCAGATCGCCAGGATCATGGTCGATGGTAACCCGGTGGCCTGGTTCCAGGGCCGCATGGAGTTCGGTCCGCGTGCACTGGGTGGTCGCTCGATCATCGGTTGCCCGAGCATTCCCGGCGTGGCCGACCGCATCAACCACCAGATCAAGTTCCGCGAGCGCTGGAGGCCTTTCTGCCCGTCGATGCTCGACACCGTGGCGCCGCAGATGATCAAGATCGATCACCCGGCTCCGTTCATGACCTTCACCTTCGAAGTGGCTGAGGAGTGGAAAACCCGCGTGCCGGAAGTCGTCCACGAAGACGGCACTTCCCGTGCCCAGGTGCTCAAGCGCGAATACAACCCGCGCTACTACGACATGATGAAGGCGCTGGAAGTCCTCACCGGCAATGGTGTGTCGCTGAACACCTCGCTGAACCGTCGTGGCGAGCCGATGATCTGCTCACCGACCGACGCGCTGAACATGTTCTTCGGTTCCGATCTACAGTATCTGATCATGGAAGACATCCTGGTGGTCAAAGAGGGCGCGGACACCTATGACACGCTCGGCTGAACGCCATGTGCTGCAGTTCTGCCACGGCTATGACGGGCCGTTCCTGGACTGCGCGCGGCAGTACGCCAGCCTCTTCGCGGGGACCGGTTACCGGGTGACCACGGTGTTCCTGACCGGGGTCGCCGATGCCGAGGTTGCCGCCGGTTGCGCCTCCGATGAAGTGTTGTTCATGGAATACAGCTCCAAGGCCATTCGTGGCTTGAAGCTGGGCGCCATCGGCGATCTGCGCAAGATCGCCGCTTCGCGCAATTTCAGTTTCTGCATTGCCCATCGCTTCAAGCCCATCTACATCGCCTTGCTCGGCACCTCGTTGCCGGTGATTGGCGTGCACCATGCGTTTGACGATTACAAACGCGGCACACGCAAACTCTTCGCGCAGGTTTTCCGCAAGCGCCTGAGCCTGCTCGGGGTGTCCGATGCGGTGCGCGATGACATGCGCCAATGCCTGCCGAAGTGGCCGGCGGCAAAGATTCAGACCCTGTATAACCGGATCGATGTGCCGGCTTTGCAGGCAAGCCAGGTATCGGTTCGCGAGGCGCGCGAGACCCTCGGCCTGTCGGAGGACGCCTGGATTGTCGGCAACGTCGGTCGCCTGCATCCGGACAAGGACCAGGCCACCTTGCTGGACGGTTTTGCCCAGGCGCTGCCCGGGTTACCGGCCAACAGCCAGCTGGTGATCCTCGGTAGCGGTCGACTGGAGCAGGATCTGAAAGCCCAGGCGCGCGAGCTGGGGATTGGCAACCGCGTGCTGTTCCTTGGTCAGGTCCCTGAGGCCCGGCGGTATTTCAAGGCATTCGATGTGTTTGCCCTGAGCTCCGATCATGAACCTTTCGGCATGGTGCTGCTCGAAGCCATGGCGGCGGGCGTGCCGTTGCTTGCAACGGCGTGTGGCGGCGCGAAGGAAGTGGTCGAAGGCGTGGGCATCCTGTTCCCGCTGGGCGATGCCGAGCACCTGGCTCAAGGCCTGCAACATCTGGCCGCAATGGACGAGCAGCAACGTCGCCAGTGTGCCGAGCTGATGCTCGAGCGCCTGCGCGAACGCTTCTCCGACCGCGCGGTGCGCGATGCTTTCTGGCACTTGCCGCACGTTACCGAACTGGCACAGAGGGGCTGATGCTCAACCGATTTCAAGGCTGGCGCGAACGTGGCTGGTCGCTCTCCGATGCCCCGACCTATGCCCAGGCCTGGCAGCGTTATGGCGGCAGCGTCGCCACTCACCCACTGGTGGTCGAGCGCCTGGCGCAGCTGGCCGGTATCCCCGTGCGATACCTGGCCTGGGAGCAGGACGGCGAAATCAAGGCCGCAATCCCGACCTGGGGGCGCGACCTCGCCTTGTCCAAGGACGTGCTCAAGCGTAACGGCAAAAAGGGCCTGTTCGACCTTGGCAATGCCGAGATCATCCTGCCGGCTGCGGCCGATGCCCAGGCACCTTTGCGCCATCGCGGGCGTTACCTGTCGGCGCTCAACGAAAACCGTTTCACCGGCATCCGGCTGCAGGCCGAGCAACTGGCCATGGCCCGCACGCCCGAAGAGTTGTCGAAGAAGTTTCGCTACAACCAGCGCCGCGAACTCAGGTTGCTGGAAGAGGCAGGCGGCGTAGTACGACCGGTCAGCGAATTTTCCAGCCAGGAGCTGGGGGCGATCTATTGCGATCTGTTCCAGCGCCGCTGGGGGTTCCCGGCGACCGGTGCCGAGCGCATGGCCGAGGTCATCGAGTTGTTGCGCGAGCTGCTGATCGGTTCGGTGATTTTCCTCAACGATGCCCCCATTGCCATTCAACTGGTGTACCGCGTCGAGACGCCGCAGTGGATCAGCGTCGAATACATCAATGGCGGTGTCGACCCCGAAACCCGCGAGTTCAGCCCCGGTAGCGTGCTGAGTTTTCTCAACACCCAAAGCGCCTGGGAGCACGCCAGGGCACTGGACAAGCCCCTGCGCTTTTCCTTTGGCCGCGCCGACCGGGAATACAAGGATCGCTGGTGCAACCCTGTGCCGGTCTACACCGTATGAGTCAGCCCATGAACCGCAAACAGCAATTGCTCAAGCGCCACCGGCGCAACAAACGCATCGGTCTGCTGGTCGCACTGGTGCTGTTGATCCTTTGCGGCATCCTGGTGGCGTGGTGGTTGCCGCTGGTGCTGGCGGTGGTGGGCTGGGTGGTCCACGAAGCCTGGTTTGCCGATCACCTGTTCTATTCGCCGAACGACCACTATCAATACACGTTTGCGCCCTACACCCCGCAGCCCAAGGTGCACCTGAACGGGGAGCATCTGCGCCTGGACGAGGGTGTCATGCTGGTCGACGACGCGACGCTGGTGCTGGCCCTGAAGGTAAAAAGCACGTGGCTGGGACGCTTCTTCGATCCTGTGGTCGAGTTGTTGGGTGGTGATAACCCGGACCGGCAGACCTTCGAGCGGGGTGTGAACGGCCTGCGTTACCTCAATCTCAGTGGCCAGGCTCAGGTGCTGTCGCGTGGTGAGTTGCGTCTGCGCGGGCGTTTCTGCCGGCTGGTGGGCGAGCCGGTCCTGTGGGCATTCGAGCATCCGGACTTTCGCCGGCAACGGGTGATGGTCATCGCCCCGCACGCCGATGATGCCGAGCTGGCGGCCTACGGTTTGTACAGCCAGGCGGACGAGACCTGGATCGTGACGCTCACCGCCGGTGAAATCGAAGCCGAACATTATCAGCGCATGGGCATGGACAAGGTCGAGGCGGCGCGCCTCAAAGGCCGGTTGCGCGCCTGGGACAGCATCGCCGTGCCGCGCTGGGCCGGTGTACCGCAAGCCCATTGCGTGCAGTTGGGCTATTTCTGCCTGCAACTGGCGGCCATGCAGGCATCGCCCGCCAAGCCGATAGGCTCGCGGGAAGCGGATTTGGACGACACCCGGTTGTTTCGTCAGTTGAACCCGTTTGGCCTGCCGGGCGATGTCGATGGCGCGCCCACCTGGAACAACCTGCTGGCGGATCTGCAAGCCCTGCTGCTGCGGGCTCGGCCTGAGGTGATCGTGTTGCCGCACCCGACCCTCGACCCCCATCCGGATCACATTTGCGCGCAGGCCGCGGTGCTCGAAGCGCTAAAGGGTCTTGATTGGCAGCCGACGCTGTTGGGGTATGCCAATCACCTGCACGACAACGATCGCTGGCCCATGGGTGACACCGGAGCCGGTATTGCCCTTCCTCCTGTGTTCGATCCGGGCCAGCAGATGCATCCCTGGTGTCTGCAGCTTTCCCTGGCGCAGCAGCGTGACAAGGCCATGGCATTGGCAATGATGCACGACCTGCAGCCACCGGCTCCCTTCAAGCGTCGCCTGCGGCGTGGTTTGCAGCGGTTGCTCGCGGGGCGGGGCGGTTCGCCATACGGCGAAAATGAATTTTTTCGCAAGGCTGTGCGACGCCAGGAACTGTTTTGGCGTTTGTAAGGTGTCATGGGCCTGAAGGTCGGCTGCCTGGCGGCAGGTTCGGATTCAGGTGTTGCTCCATTTGCCTGTTGTGGCAAGGAAGACGATGAAAGTTCTATTTCTGGTGCAGAAAGATCAGCGGGCCATCCTGGACCGTCTGTACGACGGGGTCGCGGCTCATTGCGAGTGCGACTTGCGGTGGTTGAGCAGCAAGGAACAGCGCAACCTGCGCAGTTATTTCCGGCGTGAAGTCGATGTGTCCCGATACGACCGGATCGTGTTTTTCCTGCGTTTCAAGCAGGAGATCCGCCAGGTCGGATTTATCCGCACGATTCCCAACCTGGTCATTCTCGAACACGATGCTTACCAGAACTACATTCCTTGCAAGTACACCGGCAAGTTCAGCGCGCACTACCGTCGCCTGCCCTGGGCGCGGGTCATCAGTTCCGGCTTCGTTGTCACCGAGCGCCTGCGTGCAGAGGGTTTCGATGCGGTGTTCGTGCCCAAGGGCTATGACCAGACGCAACTTGCGGATCAGGGGCGCGAGCGGGATATCGAGCTGGCGTTCGTCGGCAGTACCAACAGCGTCGCCTACAGCGGTCGCAAGGCCTTGCTCGATGAGCTGGGTCGCGTCGAGCCTTTGGTGGTGACTCGCACCAAATCCGGCGAGGAGTACCGCGATACGCTCAACCGCATTCGCTTTTTCGTCAGTGCCGACGTCGGCATGGGCGAGTTCATGATCAAGAATTTCGAGGCCATGGCCTGTGGCTGTGTCTTGCTGGCCTATGATCAGGGCGCAGCGGAAAACCAGGCGCTGGGCTTGCAGGACATGCACAACGTGGTGTTCTACCAGGACATTGCGCAGCTTCAGGAGAAACTGGCCAGACTGCGCAGCGAACCGCAACTGGCGCAGAGCATCGCTCGCAATGGTCGGGAGTTGGCGGTCAACCAATTCAGCTTTGCCCGCATCGGCCAACGTATCGTCGAAGAACTTGAGCCTGCACTGCGCCCTCGCGCGCCGTTGAGTCTGTTGGAAAGAATTCGACTCAATTTGGGTGTTTGACAAGCGTTGGCCAGCCATTGATATTGCTGGCCACTTCTACTTTGTTGAGACAACCGTGCATTTTTCCCACGAGAGTGACATCACGCTGGTGGTCACAAGCTGTGGTCGCCTGGACCTGCTCAAGACCACCCTCGAGAGCTTCGATCGATTCAATACGGCGCCCATCCGCGAAGTGTTCATCACCGAGGATGCAGGTGACGAAGGGGTTCACGCGGTCATTCCAGCCCACTGGAAGGATCACTGCACGGTCTTCGTCAATCGACCCAAGCTGGGTCAGCTGGCGTCGATCGACCTGGCGTACGAACACGTCAGCACGAGCTATATCTTCCATTGCGAGGATGACTGGGAATTCTACCGCCCAGGGTTTGTGGAGGACTCCATGACCGTTCTCCAATCTCGCCCGGAAATCCTGCAAGTATGGTTGCGTAGCTATACTCATGATCTGCGGGTTCACAGCCCCTACATTCATCTGGGGCCGCGTGAAGTCGTCGGTGGAGTGGCTTGCCATCCATTGATTTCCGACAAGCCGGAGTGGCAGGGGTTCTCGCTGAACCCGGGCCTGCGACGGGTCAAGGAATATCGATTGTGCGCGCCTTTTTCCGGGCACGCTGGCGAGAAAGCGCTGTCACAGCGATACGCACAGTTGAACCTGACTGCCCTGACGCTTGAAGCGGACGCAGTCATGCACACCGGGTTTGGCCTGCACGTGCAAACGCCTGTAGAGCGACAGCGCAAGGCGCGTCGCAGCCGGCGCGAACAGGTCAAGTTCGTTTTGTTTTTGTTGTTGGGAGTCTGCATTGGCTGGTCCATCAAGTAGCGACACCGCAGCTTATCCCCATAACCTTTTGTATTGGCTGCTTGCCCTATGAGTATTCTCAACGTGATGTGGGCAGGTGGTGCTCCGTTTGCCTCGATCCACAAGGTGCATCAGCAGATACTGTCTCAAGCCTTGCCCTCGGCCCCGGTGAAAACCTGGTTGCTCCAGGGAGACGCCGCCGAATGCGGAGTGGACGTCGGTGAGATACGCGAGTGGGGACTGTCTTCTGCCCGATTGAAAGGACGGCATTTCTGGCGATTGACCAAACCCTGGATGCGAGCCCGCTTTCACCGCGCCCTCCAGGACAGCGACGCACGACTGTTGTTGCTCGACGGATTGGGGGTAGCGCGCACGCTGTTACCGATACTCAAGTCCTTGCCGCATATCCGCGTCGTGGTCATCTTTCATGGGGCGACTCGGCTGCATGCGGGTGATCGAGTGCTCTTTCAACAGCTCCCGGCTTCCCAGCTGGCCTTGGCTGCAGTGTCGAACACCCTCGCAGCCTCACTGAGCAGTGACTTGCAAATACCGGTCATGACCTTGCGCAGTGCCTTTGAGCCTGCCGCCTTCTGTTGCGCTTTGCTTCCTCGGGAAGAGGCGCGGACCCGGTTGGGCTTGCCTGCGGACGGTGGGCCGGTATTGGGAGCGGTGGGGCGCCTGGTTTCGGAAAAGGGCTTCGGCTGCCTGCTTGATGCTTTTGCGGCGGCATTGCGGGAGCGCCCCGACCTGAAATTGGTGATTGTCGGGGAAGGCAGCACCCGCGCCTCGCTGCAGGCTCGTATTGATGAGCTGGGGCTGCATGGGCAAGTCTTGCTGCCGGGGCATCTTGATGATGCGGCGCGTCTTTATCGTGCGTTCGACTGGGTCGCGATCCCGTCGCGGGAGGAAGGTCTGGGGCTGATCATGCAGGAGGCGGTCATGGCGGGGGTTCCGGTACTGTCCAGTGAGCTGGCGGTATTTCGCGAACAGCTGGCCGATAGTGGCTGGTACGCCCCGGTTGATGACGTGAACGCCTGGCGCGACGCGATCTTGCGAGCGTTCAGCGTCTCTGCCGCAGCGGTCGCCGCTGATCAGTTCCAGGCATTAGGGCCGGATCAAGCCTGGCTGAGCTTCAGCCAGACCGCCCGTGCACTACTCTCATGAGGGCAGCACTGCCTGCTCCAATGCTTGCATCGGAAAGGTGTCGTTCAGGTTCTCGCGTGCAATATAGCGCGCGAAGTGTTGCAGGTTGCGTTTGATCAGATGCCGAGGCAAAGGGGCTCGCAGGAAACGCATGTCAGCCACATCGATCAGGCCCATTTGATTGTCGGGCGTGATCACAATATTGCCCAGGTGCAGTGAGCGGAAGTAGATCCCCGATTGATGCAGTCGACGTATCAATCCGGCCAGTTCAGGCAAGGCTTGCGGCCAGTTGAAACCGTCCTTGCTGGCGATCTGGCGCAGGGTCTGGCCTGGCAGCGGCTGGTACAGCACGGCTGTCATGCCGGGCGCCTGCAGTCGGTAATACTGCAGGACCTGCAAGGTCGGCACACCGAGCTTCTGCAGTTCGACGGCATTGTCGATGAAGCGTTTCGAGTAAGGCCGAAACAAGGCGGATGAAAATATACGCTTGCGACGAAACAGTTTGAGGATATTCCCGTCTTGCAACAGGTAGACTTTTGGCCCGTAACTGTCGGCCTCCAATACTTTGGCACCGTCAATCATTTGATTCAGGGTGGCTTGAGGGAGCCGGGAACATTGCATCGTAGAAAGCCTTGTTGGAAGAACGGGGCGCCATGGCGGGCAATGATGCCGAAAAAATTCAGCTTTAACCATGTCGGGTTGGGTGAGCGAACGCTTACAGGAGCAATTTGATGCAAGAAACTCGTTGGGCGCAAGCATGGATGACAGTAGGTCTTTTGTGGTTTTTGTTGGCCATCGCCATTGCGCCTACCAACAAGCTCTATCAGCAAGGCTTGGTGGTGTTCCTCTGGTTGCCTGCAATCATGCTCTGCTGGTCCGCACGGGCCCGGCTTCGGGAATTGTTCCATGAACAGCGCTGGATCTACCTGCCGTTGCTGGGGCTGGTGATCTGGTCACTGCTCAGTCTTTCATGGTCGAACACGCCTGATCCTGATCGCGCAGCCAAGCGCGTGCTGTACATCGTGGTGTTCCTGTTGTTCTTTCCGGTTTTCGCCAATGCCCGACCCGAGCGCGTGATCCGCGTCATGCAATGGGGAGGTATAGGGCTGGCTGTCACGGCGCTGGTGGCGATCGTCAAATTTTATGGAATGCATGGCAACGTCTGGGTTTCACGCGTGGAAGGGCTGGGCGAATTGTCCCATCCGATCCTGGGCGGCTACGTCATCGGCCTGGCAGCCGTGTGGCTGGTACTCTGGACACCGCGTACGGGCTTGATGCAGGTAGTCTATGCCCTTGCATTGGGCGTTCTGGGGATATTTGTCCTGCTCAGCCAGAGTCGCGGCGCGGCCCTGGCACTGTTTCTCACGATACTGGCCATGCCGGTCTGGTGCCGTGACCGACGCAGTCGTCTCGTCGCGGCGCTCGCATTGATCATCGCGATGCTGGCGTTCTGGCTTTTCGAATCCCTGGTCCTGTCGCGCGGTGTTTCCTATCGCCCGCAGATCCTGATGGCCAGTTTGCAAATGATCGCGGAACACCCATGGCGCGGCCTGGGCCTTGGCAGTAACTACAATGTGTTCGCCGATGGGCAGCATTTTGACCACGCCCATAACCTGTTCACCCACGTAGCCATCGAATTGGGCCTGCCAGGGTTGTTGTTGTGGGTGGCGACCTGGATCGCAGTACTGCGCGAGGCCTGGAAGGTTCGGGAAACGCTCTATGCCAAGGGGGTCATCGGCATCTGGTTGTTCTCTACCCTGGCGATGCAATTCGATGCCGCCAGCCTGAACGGCACACCGAGGGCCGAATGGTTTATCAGCTGGTTACCCATTGGCCTGGCCAGTGTTTTGGTATGGGCGCGGGCCAATCCCGACGCTTGTGATAAAATTTCGCGTTCTTCCTAACCAGTGAGCTCTACGATGAGTGACGCACCGCCCAAAGCGGGACAGGACTCCAGCCTGAAAATCTATTTTCGGCTGTTGGGGTATGTAAAACCTTATCTCGGCCTTTTCTTGCTGAGTATCGTGGGCTTCGTGATCTTTGCCTCCACACAGCCGATGCTGGCGGGGATTCTCAAGTATTTCGTCGATGGCCTGAGCAATCCTGAAGCGGTGCTCTTCCCCAACGTCCCTTATCTGAAGGACTTGCAGCTGCTGATGGCCGTGCCATTGCTGATCATCCTGATCGCGGCGTGGCAAGGCCTGGGCTCCTTCCTTGGCAACTATTACCTGGCGAAGGTTTCGCTGGGGCTGGTGCATGACCTGCGGGTCGAGTTGTTCAACAAGTTGCTGGTTCTGCCAAACCGCTATTTCGATACGCATAATTCCGGGCATCTGATCTCGCGCATCACGTTCAACGTGACCATGGTGACCGGTGCCGCTACCGATGCAATCAAGGTGGTGATTCGCGAAGGCCTTACCGTGGTCTTCCTGTTTGCCTACCTGCTGTGGATGAACTGGAAACTGACCATCGTGATGCTGGCCATCCTGCCGCTGATTGCACTCATGGTGGGTAACACCAGCAAGAAATTCCGCAAGCAGAGCAAGAAGATCCAGGTGGCCATGGGCGATGTGACCCATGTGGCGTCCGAGACCATCCAGGGTTATCGCGTGGTGCGCAGCTTCGGTGGCGAGAGCTATGAAGAGCGGCGCTTTGCCGAAGCCAGCCAGGGCAATACCGACAAGCAACTGCGCATGACCAAGACCGGGGCGGTCTACACGCCGATGTTGCAGTTGGTGATCTACACCGCCATGGCCGTGCTGATGTTCCTGGTGCTGTTCCTGCGCGGTGATGCCACCGCCGGTGACCTGGTGGCCTACATCACGGCGGCGGGTCTGCTGCCCAAGCCGATCCGGCAGCTGTCGGAAGTCAGTTCGACCATTCAGAAAGGTGTCGCCGGTGCCGAAAGCATTTTCGAGCAACTGGACGTCGAGCCGGAAGTCGACCACGGTACCGTTGAGCGCGACCGCGTCAATGGCTACCTGGAAGTGCGCAACCTGAGCTTTACCTATCCTGGAACAGAGCGTGAAGTGCTGAAGAACATCAGCTTCACTGCGGCGCCAGGGCAGATGATCGCACTGGTTGGTCGCTCTGGCAGCGGCAAGTCGACACTCGCCAGCCTGATACCGCGCTTCTACCATCATGAAGTCGGCGAGATCCTGCTCGATGATGTCGAAATCGAAGACTACCGCCTGCGCAACCTGCGTCGGCACGTAGCACAAGTCACACAACATGTGACCCTGTTCAACGACACTATCGCCAACAATATCGCCTACGGTGACCTGGCTGGCGCACCTCGCGCAGACATTGAAAAGGCTGCTGCGGACGCCTATGCCATGGACTTCATCGCGCAGATGCCGCAAGGCCTGGATACCCAGGTCGGGGAAAACGGCGTACTGCTGTCCGGCGGCCAGCGCCAGCGCCTGGCGATTGCCCGGGCCTTGCTGAAAAATGCCCCGTTGCTGATTCTCGACGAAGCCACCTCGGCGCTCGATACCGAGTCCGAGCGGCACATTCAGGCAGCCCTGGATCAAGTCATGAAAGGTCGTACCACGCTGGTCATCGCTCACCGGTTGTCGACTATCGAAAAGGCCGACCTGATTCTGGTGATGGATCAGGGTGAAATCGTCGAGCGTGGCACCCACACGCAATTGCTGGCGCAAAATGGCTACTATTCGCGCCTGCATGCGATGGGGCTCGATACGCCGGCCGAAGACATCGCCTGACACCGACTTCAGGGTGAGCCTGGCTCACCCTGATGCTCAGCCGGCGTGCAATGCGCCGCTCGAGTGAATCCATGCGCGATTCTTGCTCAATAATTGATCAAAAAGCCTTGGCGCAAGATCCCGTTGCAGCCGTCACACAAGCCTGTGCCCACCCTGTGTTAATATCGCGCCCCTGTTCATTTTGTATGTGGGTTGCTCCATGAAGTTGTCCATGCCGCGATTCGATCAAGCCCCTGTCTTGGTGGTCGGCGATGTCATGCTCGACCGTTACTGGCATGGTGGTACCTCACGGATTTCCCCTGAGGCGCCAGTACCGGTAGTCAAGGTCGAACACATCGAGGACCGCCCGGGCGGTGCCGCCAACGTTGCGTTGAACATTGCCGCCCTTGGCGCGCCAGCCTCGCTGGTCGGCGTCACTGGCGACGATGAAGCCGCCGACAGCCTGGTCAATAGCCTCAAGGGGGCCGGTGTGCGCGCGTTGTTCCAGCGCATCGCGCACCAGCCGACCATCGTCAAACTGCGGGTCATGAGTCGTCACCAGCAACTGCTGCGAATCGACTTCGAAGAACCGTTCGCCACCGACTCCCTGGCGTTGTCCGTGCAAGTCGACGAACTGCTCGAAGGCATCAAGGTGCTGGTGCTGTCCGACTACGGCAAGGGCGCACTGAAAAACCATCAGGTGTTGATCCAGGCCGCCCGCGCCCGTGGCATTCCGGTGCTGGCCGATCCCAAGGGCAAGGATTTCTCCATTTATCGCGGAGCGAGCCTGATCACGCCGAACCTCAGCGAATTCGAAACCATCGTCGGTGGTTGCGCCGATGAGCACGAATTGGTCAGCAAAGGCGCGCAGCTGATGCACGACCTGGACCTTGGCGCCTTGCTGGTGACCCGTGGTGAGCACGGCATGACCCTGCTGCGGCCTGATCATCCGGCATTGCACCTGCCGGCACGCGCCCGTGAAGTGTTCGACGTGACCGGTGCTGGCGATACGGTGATTTCCACCCTGGCAGCGGCGATTGCTGCGGGTGAAGAGCTGCCGCACGCGGTGGGCCTGGCCAATCTGGCGGCCGGCATCGTGGTCGGCAAGCTTGGTACGGCGGCCATCAGCGCGCCGGAACTGCGTCGGGCTATCCAGCGTGAAGAAGGCTCCGAGCGCGGCGTGTTGGGCCTGGAGCAGCTGTTGCTGGCAGTCGATGATGCGCGTGCGCATAAAGAGAAGATCGTCTTCACCAACGGCTGCTTCGACATCCTGCATGCCGGGCACGTGACGTACCTGGAGCAGGCGCGGGCGCAAGGCGATCGCCTGATCGTCGCGGTCAACGACGATGCGTCGGTCAGCCGCCTGAAAGGGCCCGGCCGTCCGATCAACAGTGTCGACCGGCGCATGGCGGTGCTGGCAGGTCTGGGCGCGGTCGATTGGGTGATCAGTTTCGCTGAAGGCACACCGGAGAACCTGCTGCGCGAGGTCAAGCCGGACGTGCTGGTCAAGGGTGGGGACTACGGGATTGACCAAGTGGTCGGTGCGGACATCGTGACCGCTTACGGCGGGACCGTGAAAGTGCTGGGGCTGGTGGAAAACAGCTCAACGACCGCCATTGTCGAGAAGATCCGCAAGTCCGAATAAACCCAAAAAAAATCGCAACCTGCGGCACGTGACCCTGTAGGAGCTGCCGCAGGCTGCGATCATTTGCTTTTAAGAGTTGACCTTTTTACGCGGCACGATCTTCTTCAGCAGTTGCCTGGCCTTGCCACGCAACCGCGCCAATCCCGAAGCCTTCCCCGGCGGCGTCAAACCCTGCTGCCGCACCCAGTCCTTCCAGCGAATCCGCTCATCTTTCACCAGCCAGCCTTCCTGCCGGGCGAAACTTTCGGCCAGGTACAGCCCACGCGTGCTCGCCGGGTGCAATTGATCCTTTTTCAAGGTGTAGAGCTCGGCCAGGGGGTGGCCATCCTGCAAAGGCATCAGGTACAGGTCGGGACGCTTGCGATCCAGGCGGGCGACCAATTGATCGCCTTCCAGGCGTTCGTCGACGTGAAACAGGCTCAGGGACTTGGCTTCCTTGGGCACCTCCAGGCGCAAGTCGTAGATCAACTGCAGCGATGCGGTCGGCAAGTGCACGTAGGCCCGTGGCCGTTCGATCAATGGCAGGTTGGCGCAACGTACCGGACGTGCCGAGCCGGACAGCGGCGACAGGCGAAACGGCAGGGCTTCGCGGTAGTGCAGGGCGCTGGAGTAGGGCGCGGGTAGCCAGGTGTCGTTGAAGCGTCCGCCGAGCCAGCCTTCCGGGGTTTCCAGCAGGCATTCCTCGGCAATTTCCTGGATGGCCGTGTGCAACGGCAGGTTCAGCTCATGGGCCGGCACGTAGCCGGAAATCAGCTTGAGTACCACGTCGCCGCGGTCCTGCCGCCGCTGGCGCACCAGTACCCAGTAATCGCGATTCTGCCAATGCAGTGTCAGGCGAACCGAAACCCCGAGGTTGGCCAATTCCAGGGAAAAGCGTTGCGTATCGGCGACGGTCACCGGGCGCCGACGTTGCAGGATCTGGGAGAAATTCAGCGGCCTCCCGACGCTCTGATAACTCAGGCCTTCGGGAGTCGCTTCGACGAATAACGGCAGGGTCTTGAAGTTGCTCGGGTTCTTTCTAATGAGCGTACGCGGCATGTCGGCTCCTGCTTTAGGCCGCGTGGGGCGGCATCAGTGGCTACGTAGGACCTGGGCAACGGTCGCCACGTTATGGGCGAGGTGCAGCGGGTTGATCGTTCCGACAATAGCACTGGCCACGCCGGGATGTTCGAACAACAACTCGAAACTGGCGCGCACAGGGTCCACGCCTGGGCTCAGGCACACATGACCGCTGGCGAGGGCTTTCTTGACCAGAATGGCTTTGCCGTGAGCAGCAGCATAGTCAATCACGGCCTTTTCGCTTTGCTCGTTCAGATTGTAGGTGACCATGGCGCAATCACCTTGCTCCAGCGCCTTCAAGCCGCCTTCGACGGTTTTGCCGGAAAAGCCGAAGCCGCGAATCTTGCCTTCGGCCTTGAGCGCGGCGAGGGTTGCGTAGACTTCGCAGTCGTTGAGGATCGCCAGGTCGTTGCCGTCGGAGTGCACCAGCACCAGGTCGATAAAATCAGTTTCAAGGCGTTGCAGGCTGCGCTCCACCGAGAGGCGGGTGTGGGCGGCGCTGAAATCATGGCGGGACTGCCCGTCGGCAAACTCTTCGCCGACCTTGCTGACGATCACCCAATCCTGACGCTGACCTCGCAGCAGCGGGCCGAGGCGCTCTTCGCTGCGACCATAGGCCGGCGCGGTGTCGATCAGGTTGATGCCCATATCACGCGCGAGTTTGAGCAGCATGCGCGCTTCGTCATCATCGGGAATCTGGAAACCGTTGGGGTACTTCACCCCTTGATCGCGGCCGAGTTTTACCGTGCCCAGGCCTAGTGGCGATACTGTCAGGCCAGTGCTGCCCAAGGGGCGGTGAAGGTCGTGCAATGTCGGTTGGCTCATGGCAGCAGTTGCTCCCAGGCCGGGACGCCCATCGGCGGTTTTGGCAGCGGCGGCAATGCGCTGGCGGGGCCCGGTTGAATGCCATCGCGGGCGAGGCTGGCGATCACACGGTCGGCGAAGTCCGGCGCCAGTGCCAGTTTGGTTGGCCAGCCCACCAGCAGGCGACCTTCCTCGGCCACAAAGGCGTTGTCGGGGCGGGTCAGGCCTGATTGCAATGGCTCCGCGCGGTCCACGCGCAGGGTTGCCCATTGCACCGTGCCGAGGTCGATCCATGGCAGTAACTGGCCAAGCTCTTTCTGAGCAGTGGCGATCTGTTCGGCGGGCTCACGGGCCACGCCTTCGGCTTCGGCGATATCTCCGCCCAAGTACCAGACCCACTGGCCATCGGCCGCCGGGTGCGTGGTCACCGTGATGCGCGGTTTGGTGCCGCCACCCAGGCAATGGGCGTACAGCGGCTTGAGGCTTGGGCCCTTGGCGATGATCATGTGCAGCGGGCGACGTTGCATGGCGGGCTGGGTCAACCCCAGCGCTTCGAGCAACGCCGCCGTTCCGCCACCGGCGCTCAGGACGATGCGTTGGGCGCGGATCTCGCGTTCATCCACCTTGAGGCCGACCAGCACACCACCCTCCAGCAGCGGTTCGATCTTCTGGCCGGCGAGCAGACCGTCACCCGCGAGGTCTGCCAGGCGCTGGATCAGGCTCGGTACATCGATCACCAGTTCCGCGAGGCGATAGACTTTGCCCTTGAAGCGTTTGTCTTGCAGGGCCGGTGGCAAGTGGTCGCCCTTGACCTGATCGACGCGACCGCGCACGGCCTTGCTGGCGAAGAAGCTGGTGAGGTTGCCGGCAATGGTCCCCGGTGACCAGAGATAGTGGGCCTCGGACAGCAGACGCACGCCCGACAGGTCCAGTTCGCCGTCGCCAGCGAGGGCTTCACGCCAGCGCCGCGGCATGTCGGCAATGGCTTCCGAGGCGCCGGTCAGTGCGCCATGCAGAGCATATTTGGCTCCGCCATGGATGATGCCCTGGGACTTCACGCTCTGCCCGCCGCCGAGGCTGGCGCTTTCCACCAGCACGGTCGAAAAACCCTCGCGGCGCAGGCGCGCATTCAGCCAGAGGCCGGCGACACCAGCGCCGACAATGAGAACGTCGGTGGAAATAACGGATGGCATGCGGCGACCTCAGTGTTCAAGACAAGGGCGCAGTATACAGACTCGAAGAAGCGTGGATTTGTTGGTGATCAATTGTGGGAGCGGGCTTGCTCGCGAAGGCGTCGTGTCAGTCGGCTTCAACGCTGGATGACACACCGCATTCGCGAGCAAGCCCGCTCCCACATTGGATTGTGCGTGAGTCTTAGTGTCCGGCGGTTTTGGAGAACAACTGAATCACCACGACACCCAGGACGATTAGCGCCATCCCCAGCATCGCCGGCACATCCAGCTTCTGCCCGTAGATAAACAGCGCCGCGACGCTGACCATCACGATGCCCATGCCGGCCCATACCGCGTAAGCCACGCCCACCGGTACGCTGCGCACCACCAGGGTCAGCATCCAGAAGGCGATGCCGTAGCCGACGATCACCAGCAGCAGCGGCAGCGGGGTGCTGAAGCCTTTGACCGCTTTCATCGAAACAGTGGCAATCACTTCGGCGCAGATGGCAATGGCCAGGTAGTAGTAAGCGGTCATGGGTCAATCCTCGTATGAAGTGTTGCTTGCTGAGTTCGGCATTCTAGAGATTCTCCAGATGCGGTAAAGTCATTACCTATCTGTTCTGAAGATGGGTTTGTCGATGCAATGGAACCTTGAACAACTGCGCCTGTTTGTCGGCGTGGCGGAGCAACGCTCGTTTTCTGCCGTGGCACGGGACCAGCGCAAAGCCCAGTCGGCGGTCAGTAGTGCAATTGCGCTGTTGGAGGAAGACCTGGGCGTGAGCCTGTTCGACCGCAGCAGCGGCCGCCAGCCGAAACTCACCGAGGCCGGCAACGCCTTGCTGGAAGAGGCGCGGGAGGTGCTGCGCCAATGTGAGCGTCTCAATGGCCGGGCGCTGGCGATGATGCGCGGCCAGGAGGCCCGTCTGCGCCTGGCCCAGGATGAGGCGATGCCGTACCAGCCGATCATCGAAAGCTTCGAAGCCCTGGCGGAAAAATTTCCCAGCATTGAAGTGCAGCTGACCAGCGCTGCCCAAGGCGATGTGGCGCGCAAACTGGTGGAGCGTCGGGCGGATCTGGGTTTGCTGTTTTACCACGATCAAATTCCTGAAGCCCTGGAGCGGCGGGTGCTGGGCAGTGTCGAGATGGTCACGGTATGCGGCGTCGGGCATCCATTGGCGGCAAAGGCTGAAGTGAACTGCCAGGAACTGGCGCAGCATCGCCAGTTGCTGATGTCCACGCAGTCCAGCGTCTACCCCGGCAGCGAACCGGCCAGCCCGCAGGTCTGGCGGGCCGACAGCTTTTATGTGATGGCTGAATGGTTGGTGCGCGGTCTTGGCTGGGCCTGGCTGCCACGGCACGTAGTTCAGTACCCGGCGTATCAGGATTTGATGGTCGAACTGGTCAGCGAATGGACCCCGCCGGCCCTGGTGGTGGAACTGGTCTGGCGGCGCGATGAGCCGCTGGGTCCGGCGGCTCGCTGGTTGGCGGAACGTTTTGCCGTGCATCTGCAGGCGATCGGTGAAAAAACCGATAAACTCCGCCGCCATGAATAGAACTCTCTACACCGTGCTGTTTTACCTGGGGCTGCCATTGGTGGCGATTCGGCTGTGGCTGCGCTCGCGCAAGGCGCCGGCCTATGCCAAGCGCATCGGCGAGCGTTTCTCCTACGGGATGCCGACGATGAAACCCGGAGGAATCTGGGTGCACGCGGTGTCCGTAGGCGAAAGCATTGCCGCCGCGCCGATGATTCGCGCCTTGCTGCAACGTTATCCACAGCTGCCGATCACCGTGACCTGCATGACCCCCACCGGTTCGGAGCGCATCCAGGCGTTGTTCGCCAACGAGCCGCGCATCCAGCACTGCTATCTGCCGTACGACTTGCCGTGCGCCGCCAAGCGTTTTCTTGATCGGGTCCAGCCAAAACTGGCGGTGATCATGGAAACCGAACTCTGGCCCAACCATATCCATCAATGCGCCAAGCGCGGGATTCCCGTGGCACTGGCCAATGCGCGGCTGTCCGAGCGTTCGGCCAGGGGCTATGGTCGCTTCAGAAAACTGACCGCTCCGATGCTCGCCGAGATGAGCCTGTTTGCGGTGCAGACCGAAGCCGAGGCCCAGCGTTTTCGTGAGTTGGGCGCGCGGGGGGAAACCGTCGAAGTCACCGGCTCGATCAAGTTCGACCTGACCATCGACCCGCAACTGTTGCAGCGTGCCGCCGAGTTGCGCGGGCAATGGCAGGCGCAGGAACGCCCGGTGTGGATTGCCGCCAGTACCCACGATGGCGAAGACGAGGTGGTCCTGGCAGCCCATCGCCAGTTGCTCGCGAGCCATCCCGATGCCTTGCTGATTCTGGTGCCGCGCCATCCTGAGCGCTTTAACCCGGTTTTCGAATTGTGCCGTCAGCAGGGTTTCGAAACAGTCCGTCGCTCCACGGGCGAACCCGTAACCGCAAAGACTTCGGTGCTGCTGGGTGACACCATGGGCGAGTTGCTGTTTCTCTATGCCCTGGCCGACAGCGCGTTCGTCGGCGGTAGCCTGGTGCCCAATGGCGGGCATAACCTGCTTGAGCCGGCGGCACTCTCCAAGCCAGTACTGAGCGGCCCTCATCTGTTCAACTTCCTTGAAATCGCAGCGCAGTTGCGCAGTGCCGGGGCGTTGCAGGAGGTTGAGGATGCGCAAGGTCTGGCGGTGGCGGTGCAGCGCCTGTTCGAATTGCCGCGCGATGCGCAGCGGATGTCGGAAGCGGGGTTGAAGGTGATGCGTGCCAATCAGGGGGCGCTGCAGCGGTTATTGGACGGGTTGGGGCGGTTGATCGACCGTTAGATACAAAAAGATCGCAGCCTGCGGCAGCTCCTACAGGGGACTCATTCCAATGTAGGAGCTGCCGCAGGCTGCGATCTTTTGCTTTTAAGGCCTTGCCTTGAGTTGCTCAGCCGCGGCCTTCGCCAGATCCGGCGGCAGGAAGTCCTTGTCCGGGTTGTAGTTGGGATTGAGCCAGCGTGCCAGATCCTGCAAGTCCCCCGGGTTCAACGTACCGGCCTGCTGCTTCAAGCGCAGGTTGTCGAGGATGTAGTCGTAGCGGGTGTTGTTGTAGTCACGCACCGACGTGTAGAGCGAGCGCTGTGCATCCAGCACGTCGACGATGTTTCGCGTGCCCACCTGATAGCCGATTTCGGTCGCTTCCACCGCGCTCTGGTTGGAGATGATCGATTGCTTGCGCGCCTGCACCTGCTCGACATCGGTATTCACCGCGCGGTGCAGGTCACGGGTGTTTTCGACGATTTGTCGGCGCAGGGATTCGCGTTGCTGCTCGGTCTGGTCCAGCTGCGCATAGGATTGGCGCACCTGGGAATTGATCAGGCCACCGCTGTAGATCGGGATGTTCAGTTGCAGGCCAACCGAGGTCTGCTCGACGTCGCCCTTGTACGGTTGGCCGAAGGCGCTCGGGTTGCTGAAACCCAGTGCATCGTTGTCGCCTTTCTGGTATTGCGCCACGGCGTCGAGTGTCGGCGCATGGCCGGACTTGCGCTGCTTGACGGTTTGCTCGGCGGCGCTGACGGCGTAGTTGCTGGCCAGCAGGTTGAGGTTCTGCCTGGCCGCCGTTTCGACCCAGGCCTTGGCGTCGTTCGGCGCGGGCGGCAGGATCGGCAGGTTGTGGCTGATGCCCTGGATCGAGTTGTACTGACGGTTGGTCAGGGTGACCAAGGCTTCGAAGGCATCATCCACCTGGCGCTGGGCAACGATGCGGTTGGCGCGTGCGGTGTCGTAGCTGGCTTGCGAGTTCAGTACGTCGGTCTTGTCCGAGAGACCGACATCAAAGCGTTCGTTGGACTGGTCGAGCTGACGCTTGAACGCGGCTTCCTCGGCCTTGGTCGAGGCCAGGTTGTCCTGGCTGCGCAACACGTTGAAGTAACTGTCGGCCGTCTGCAGGATCAGGTTCTGCTGGGTCGCGGAAAGCTGCAATGCGGCCTGTTCGTTGACGTCCTTGGCGGCCTGGAACTGGAACCAGCGATCGGCGCGAAACAGCGGTTGCGCCAGGGTCGCCTGGTACGAATGGGCATTACGGTTGGCCGTGGCCGACGGCTGATCGATCGCCGTGCGTACGTTGGCAACATCGGCACCGCCCGACAGATTGGGCAGCAGTCCGGCACGGGCCTGGGGCACGACTTCCTTCTGGGCGCCATATTGGGCGATGGCAGCGGCGAGGTCGGCGTTGTTGTTCACCGCTTCCTGGTAGACGCTGACCAGATCGGTCCTGGTCGATAAGGGCGCTTCTGCTGCCCAGGCCATTCCATTGGACGCACAAGACACGGCAAGGGCCAGTGAGAGTTTGCGCAGCATAGGCGTTCCCTAGTAAAAATATTACACAAGTAATTTGAGCGCCAAGGCTAAGGCGCTGCCTGTGCAACGTCAATGCGCAGCTTGGCGTAGCGAGTGTAGTTGTGCATTGGAGCGGCAACAATCCTGGCGATCGCGCTAATTGCGCCATTCATCACGGTGTTTGCAACGGAGTTGGCGTTCTCTGCCAGTTGTGTCTAGACTGGCCGGGTTCTTGTCGGGGTGCCTTGCTATGAGGCTGAGATCGAATAATTTCGGATCCCGTTGAACCTGATCAGGTTAGCGCCTGCGTAGGGAACAAGATTTCTCGTCACCCGGCGAGTCCTCTTGTGCTTCGTCCGGGATGTTGTTCGACAATCGAACACCCCTCGAGCACTGAGCACAGCACAGCTGGTTTTTCAGCGCCCGTGCGTCCATTCGTTTACAGGTTCGCTCCGACAAAATTCCACTGCCTGGATGCTGTCTGGAGAGCCCGTGATGACTACAAAAGCAAAAATCGCCACCAACCTGAGTGACTCGGCCAAGGTCGATCAACAATCGGTGCAGCCGTTTACCCGCTCGCAAAAAATCTATGTCCAGGGCACTCGCCCGGACATCCTCGTGCCGATGCGCGAAATCAGCCTCGACGTGACGCCAACCGACTTCGGTGGCGAGGTCAACGCGCCGGTCGTGGTCTATGACACATCCGGCCCGTACACCGACCCCAACGTCATCATCGACGTGCGCAAAGGCCTGGCCGATGTGCGCTCGCCCTGGATCGAATCCCGCGGCGACACCGAGCGCCTGAGCGGCCTGAGCTCCAACTTCGGCCAGGAACGCCTCGCCGACCCGGAGCTGACCAAGCTGCGTTTTGCCCACGTGAACAACCCGCGTCGCGCCAAGCCGGGTGCCAACGTCAGCCAGATGCACTACGCGCGCCAGGGCATCATCACCGCCGAGATGGAATACGTCGCCATCCGCGAAAACATGAAGCTGGAAGTGGCCCGCGCCGCCGGCCTGCTGGACCAGCAACACGCCGGCCACAGCTTCGGCGCCAGCGTGCCGAAAATCATCACCCCGGAATTCGTCCGTGACGAAATCGCCCGCGGCCGCGCGATCATTCCGGCCAACATCAACCACACCGAACTGGAACCGATGATCATCGGCCGTAACTTCCTGGTGAAGATCAACGGCAACATCGGCAACAGCGCCCTGGGTTC
>Ga0160442_100338_pt1 | contig 21602 bp, 21 predicted proteins | sample HID1971M_E1MG_FD_108252 | JGI IMG/M metagenome (GOLD analysis project Ga0160442, IMG submission 108252) | Enriched millipede-associated microbial communities from UW Madison campus, WI, USA - HID1971M_E1 MG | ecosystem: Host-associated > Arthropoda: Insects > Digestive system > Unclassified ... | reverse complement strand
CGCATCGCCAGCAAGCCGGCTCCTACAGATCGGTGTCACGCCACAAATTCAACATATCCCGCAAACCCTGTAGGAGCTGGCTTGCCAGCGATGGCGGCATCAGCTTCACCATCGCATCGCCAGTAAGCCGCCATCGCCGGCAGGCCAGCTCCCACAGTAGATCGGGTACAGCCATTCGTCCGCCACTGCGCACCTTCCTGTGCGCCGCTCTTCCAATGCAGTACACCCCCCTCGCACGGAAGACTCAAACGATGAACACCACCCTTGCCGCGCTCATGTTCACGGGCTTGCTGTCAGCCTCTCCGCTTTGCGTGCTGGCCACCGAAAAAACCACCGAGGATGCAACCATTCCACCCTCCGCTCCCGCGCTCAACCAGGGCGCTGAATCCAACGAGGAAAAGGCTGATAAAAAGGGCGAGGAAGCGTCAGGCTCGAACTCCGGCGCCGATGCCCATTCGTTGAAAAAAGACGCGGCGTCGGAAGACGACGGGGACAATCAGAAAGGCAGTGAGTCGGGAAGCTGATCACTCACTACCCCTCTTTTTCATTATCAGTCGTCGCGGTCATTACGATCGCGATAACGACGGTTGTCGCGATCATCGTCACGACGATCATATCGATGGTCATACCCTCGGTCGTCGTCATCGCGCTGGTCATAGCCACGGCGATGATCATGATCGTGATAGCGGCCGTACCTTTCTCCGTCTTCCCAGTGAGGTCCGCAGCCGCCCAGCAGGAGCAAACTGGAAATGGCCAGGGTCATCATTACTGCGCGATTCATTTGAACATCCTGAAGGTCGGGGGCTGTGAGGGTTTTGCCCGGCGGATAAGCCGCACGGCGTTGAACCCTGGTTATGACCATTAAGTAACTCAATGATTCCGTTAGATTTCCAGCGGGGCGTGATGATCGCGGTGTCCGTACTGCCAGGAACAAACAACAGCTCGCAGAATTGAAACTCGCGGGATGCGATCCTGTACTAAAGTCTTCACTTGAGTGTTCTAATGGCCCACAAAATGCCATAGGTCCAATCATGCGCAGCAAACTTCCCGGCATTCCTGCACTCTGTATTTACCTTGCCTTGGCCTGCCTCTTTGCAGTCGCATGGATCACCCACCCTGCCCCCAGGCATTCGTCCTTTGCCCAAATCAGTCCGCTCATGGCGGTGACTGATAAAGAGGCCAAACCCGTCTATACCAGCCGTTTCGCCTCCTCCGGGCTGGTGGACTTCGTGCATTCCGCGTCGGTCACAGCCTTGCCTGACGGTAGCCTGATGGCAGTCTGGTTCGCCGGCACCCGCGAAGGCGCCGCCGATGTGCAGGTGCGCTCCGCCCGTTTCAATCTGAGCACCGGCGAGTGGGGGGAGGAGCAGGTCATGGCCACCCGGGATTCGACCCAGCAGAGCACGCGCAAATACATCCGCAAACTGGGCAATCCGGTCATCGCCCTCGCGCCGGACAATCGCCTGTGGCTGTTCTACGTTTCCGTCTCCATGGGCGGCTGGGCCGGTAGCGCGGTCAACGTGATGGTTTCAGACGACTTTGGCGGGCATTGGTCGGCGCCGCGGCAATTGATCACTTCACCTTTCCTGAACATCAGCACCCTGGTCCGCTCGGCACCGGTGTTTCATGTCGACGGCTCCATCGGCTTGCCGGTCTATCACGAATTCCTCGGCAAATTTGCCGAGTACCTGTACTTGAGCGCGGACGGTGAGGTGATCGATAAATTCCGCATCAGCCACGGCAGCAATTCATTGCAACCGGCGATCGTTCCGCTGGATGGCCAACGCGGCATCGCCTTGTTGCGTTATGCCGGCAGCACCTACCACCGAGTCCTGGCGAGCCGCACGGAAGATGCCGGGCAAAGCTGGAGCGAACCTTTTCCGCTGGTGCCTTCGAACCCCAATTCCTCGCTGGCGGCCGTGGCGACGCCCGAACACCGGTTGCTGGTAGCGCTCAACGACCTTCAAGAGGGGCGCTTCAAGCTGAGCCTGTATATCACCGATGCAAAAATGGACGATTGGCGCCTGTTGCACGACCTGGACAAATCACCGGATCCCGAGGGCGATCCGTATTCACCCCTGGTTTACAAGGAAATCATCGGCAAAGAGTTCCGCGGTTCCAGTGGCAAGCTGCGCCAGGCGCTGGAGGCGGCATTCCTCGCCAACCTCGACAAACGTGTGTGTAAAAGCCAGGGCTGTGAATTCGAATATGAATACCCCTACTTCATCCGCAGTCCCGACGGGATGTATCACCTGGTTTACTCCTGGAACAACACCTTCATCAAACACGTCTCCTTCAACGATGCCTGGCTGTCCGAGCGCCTGAAATGATTAACCTGTGGCAAGCCCATGTCAGCTTCGCGATGATCATCTTCCTGTTACTGCCGTCTTTTGGCCTGGGCAGGGTCTGGCGCATCGCGCTGCTGCTCGCACTGCTGGCCGCCAGCTTCATACCCCTAAGCGGGTTGTCGCTGGCCGCTTACTTGCGCAGCCATATCGACGACCTTGCGATTACCTCATTGGTGTTCATGGCCTGGGGGTGTTTGCGTCGGCTGGATGTGTTGCCGCCTGCGCAGCAGGGGCACACGAGCGTATTGATCCTCTTCGCCGCGTTGGCCCTGGTGCTTTACCCGGCCACCCTTGGCCTGAGTGACCTGGACCCGTACCGGCGTGGTTACAGCCCGCGCGCCCTGTTGTTGTTCGTCGCGCTGGTGACGTTCAGCCTGTTTTACCTGCGCCATTACCTGGCCGTGGTGATGTTGACCTGTGCGACCCTGGCCTTCATCGCCGGGCTCAAACCTTCCCACAACTATTGGGATTACCTGGTCGATCCGCTACTGGGCCTGTATTGCTGCCTGGCACTGCTGGTGCTGGCGGCGCGCTGGACGTATCGCCGGCTCATGACGCTGCGCGGCGTTTGAAATTCAACGAAATTCTCAATAAGGAAAGACGCATGGGCTGGCTGAAATCGAGACGACTGCATTACTGGCTGGGCGCAACAGCAATCCTGTTCGTGCTGTTTGCACTGCTGCGGGTGCTGTTCTTTTTCGGCTATTCCGGTTTTGACGCCAAAGCCCTGGGCAACGAGGACGTTCTGACAACCCTGGGCATCGGCTTTCGCTTCGACTTGCGCCTGGCCATCCTGGTCATGCTGCCGGTGGCGTTGCTGGCCTGGATCCCGCGCTGGAACCTTGTCGGCAGCCGCCTCCTGCGCATCATCAACCGTCTGTACCTGGTCGCCATCCTCAGCGCTGTGCTGCTGATCTACATCATCGATTTTGGCCATTACGCCTACCTTGGCGTGAGGATCAACGCCACGGTCTTGCGCTTCATCGAGGATGCGCAGATATCCCGTGACATGGTCTGGCAAACCTACCCGGTCATCTGGATTACCCTGGGCTGGCTGGCGACAGTCGCCTTCGTGATACTCGCCCTGGTGCGTCTGGAACGGGTCACGCTGGACCGCCCGCGCACAACCATTCACCCACTTTCCGCGACATGGGGCGGTGCGGTGATGGTGGTACTGGTGCTGCTGGGTATTTTGGGTCGTGTCGAAAACCTGAACCTTGAAAACCCCGTGCCGCTGCGCTGGAGCGATGCGTTCTTTTCGGGCAACAACCAGGTCGCCGCCTTGGGCCTGAACCCGGTGATTTTCCTCTACGACACGGTCAAGGTCGGCCAGTCGCGTTATGACGAAGCCCAGGTGCGCGAACACTACGCGGTCATGGCCCACTACCTGAGTGTCGACCAACCCGACCCGCAGACCCTCAACTTTGTCCGCCACCAGGCGCCACAGCCCTACAAGATTCCAGGCTCGCGGCCACCGAACGTGATGTTCATCATGCTTGAGTCGCTGGGCACCAGTGCCGTCGGAGCCTATGGCAACCCGATCGATCCGACGCCCAATATCGATCGCCTGGCCACCCAGAGCTGGTTCTTCAAACACTTCTACGTGCCGGTCACGGGCACCGCGAAAACCGTCTGGGCCAGCATCACCGGAGTGCCTGACGTCACCCGCCACGAAACCGCGACGCGCAATCCACTGATCACCCGGCAGAACACGCTCGTCAATGCCTTCACCGGCTACGAGAAGATCTACACCATCGGTGGCAACTCCGGCTGGGCCAACATGAATGCCTTGATCAGGCAAAGTATCGACGGCGTGCGCCTGTTCGACGAGCGCGACTGGAAATCCCCGGTGGTGGATGTCTGGGGCATCTCGGACCTGGACCTGTTCAAGGAAACCGACCAGATCCTGCAAGCGCTGCCCAAGGACAAGCCGTTCTTCGCCTATGTGCAAACGGCCGGCAACCATCGGCCCTTCACGATTCCAAAGGACAATGACGGCTTCGAGATCAAGCACCCTACCCTGGAGCAAGTCCAGGCCGCCGGCTCGCGCAGTGTCGAGCAATACAACGCCGTGCGCCTGCTGGACTTCAACCTCGGACGCCTGATGGAAATCGCCAAGGCCGGCGGCTGGTACGACAACACCATTTTCGTGATGTTTGGCGACCACAACACCCGTATCGCGCAGATCCCGTTCCTGGCGCCGGCCTACGAGCAACTGGGCCTGGAAAGCAACGCGGTGCCGATGATCATCCACGCACCCGGCATGATCGGTACCCGCAAAGTCGAGGAAGCGGTCGGCCTGGTGGACCTGCTGCCCACCGTGGCGGGTATGGCCGGCCTTGAGTTTCGCAACGGCGGCATGGGCCGTGATATCCAGCAGCCCGCCCCCGAAGGCGAACGCGTGGTGCCACTGGTGTTGCGTGAAGGCACCTTCCCGCTGATTGCGGGCGTGACGCAACACTACATGGTGCAGATGGAGCACGACGGCAGCTCGCCAAGCCTGCATGACCTGGCCTCGCCGACGCCGCTGGACAACGTCGCCGAGCAAAACCCCGAGGAGTTCAAACGCCTGTCACAATTGACCCGCGCCATGCATGAAACCTCACGGTTGATGCTGTACCAGAACGTGCGCAAGTAACGGCTTTGTCTGATGCTCATCGTCAGGGTTTTGCGGCGTGACCCTCGTCAACGTGCGGCGCGTCCGTGGGGTTCTTCTGCGGAACGACAAAACTCACTGTCGTACGGGTGAGGATCTTGTGCGTCGGGTCGGCCACTTCCAGCAGAACCTTGTGCGTGCCGGGGGTCAGCCCGACCAGGATGATCGGGTCTTCACTGGTGTGCGCCCATGTACCTTTCCAGTCGTCGACGGTCACATGAAGGTGACCCAGGCGTGGTGAAACATCAGCGGCCGCTTTGCCAAAGATCGGCATGATCCTGGCGTGCTCCGTTCGATACTGGATGATGACGACCCCACGGGCGAGCGGTTCGGCGAGCGGCGGCCAGGCAATGAGGCTTGGCGTCGTCTCGGATTCCAGTGGAAGTATCGCCGGTGGGTGATCAGTGTCTGGCGCGCCTTGACCAAACGCTGCCGTGCAGAAGAACACACCCCAGGCCAGGACCAACAGGTTTGCGGGAGCCATGCTGTTTTTCTCCTAGGGAGCCAGCCTGCCCTTGAGTTCGGCTTCGTTCCACAGGCCGCTGAGCGGACCGCGGGGTAAACCTTCATTGGCTCGCGCCAGCGGGAAAATGACGGGCAGGAATCCGGCGTCGCGCACCAACCGCGCCCCCAGATCCTTGGCCTGGGCGTGGTCGGCGAAAACGGGAATCGCCTTGCCCTTGCCAGACTCGTCCTTCATGGAAGCGTAGCCTACGGCGTTGAATGCCCGCACCAAGTGTACGCCGGGCAGGTATTGCTGGTCCGCCAGGGCTGCTCCCAACTCCAGCGCCTTGCTCCCGACATCTCCATCACGGCCGCTGAACGGGTTGCTGGTGCTGAAAACCACCTTGCCGCCAAGCTTGCCCTTGAGCTGTTCGGACAGCACCGGCATCGCGCCGTAGGGAACGCTCAACACGATCACATCGCCCCAGGCCGCGGCATCGGTCACCGAGCCCGCCCGGGCGTTGGCGCCGGCGCGCTTGACCAGGTCCGCCAGCTCCTCGGGATGGCGTGACGAAAACATCACCGAGTGCCCGGCCTTTGTCCAAAGCGTACCCAGCGTACCGCCGACGTTGCCAGCGCCGATGACGCTGATCTTGAGGGTGTCCGCCATGACCTGGCTGGCGCACATGACCAGGGCGGCGGACATCAGGAAGAGGATTCTGTGCATGCCTAACGCTCCTGGGTTGGAAAGCAGTCTTACATCCAACCGTAGTCGAGCCAGGGAACCAGCTGGTGGATCACGACGTACGGCATGATTTCCCCCGGCCTTACAACGAAAAATCCCGGAGACAGAAGGTCTCCGGGATTTTTTGCTCACAGAACCACATCGCTATAACGATGAGCTCACCCTGCAGCGGTCAACTCATCCCGATTCTGCTCAATCGGACTTTTTCGAAGTTGACGAGCCGGCATTACTCAATCCCTTGGCGTTGTGATCTCCCGGCGTCGTGGCCGAGATTGCAGAGGCTTTAGTCAGGCCGCGGGTATCTTTGGATTGTGCGATGCCCGAAGTGGTGGTGCCGTGACCCTTGTCACCGTTGCGATCACTGCCGTAACGGTTGCCGCTGATGCCATGGTCGCGAACCGATTTGCCCGCATGATCACTGCTCAATCCCTCACCGCGGCCGTTACTGCCGGAGTGACCCGAACCGCTGTGACCGCCAGCGTTACCGCCGCCATGGCCACCACCATTACCGCCGCCATTTCCACCGCCGTGGCCACCGCCACCACCGCCGCCGCCACCACCACCACCACCACCACCACCACCACCACCTTCTTTGGCATAGGCGGAGTTCATGATGGACAGGTCAGCAGGCAGTAACGGAGCGGCTGCAAGCATCATGGCGAATGACATTACAGCAACGAAACTCTTGTTTTTTAAAAGCATGATTGCTTCCGTGAGGGTTGATTGCGCGTTGTTTAAGACGCGTTAAATCCCCGACAGTTCAAGTTCCGCGACGGACGGATACATCAGTCTATCGTCAATCGAAAGCGCCATTGAGGACCTCATAGATAAGGCCGGTAGCAAGCGCAACCAGTATCAGGTCGGTGCCCGCCTGCTGCCATTCGTAACCTTCATAACGAGGCAGATGGCCGATCAGTCGGCCATCGAGCTTTTTCGCAATCCCGGGTGGCAGCGGTTTACCCCGGGCGAGGTTCTTTTGAATGCCGGGTGGCAAGGCAGGTCCGGGGCTCCAGTAGTCCCGATACCCATCGACAATGCCAATAATGCTTCCTCGATTGATGCTTGGACCATGGTCCCAATCATCGCCCCCGGACTTATTCCCCTTATTGCCCTGGTTGCCATGCTCCTGGCTGTGTTGCGAATTGCCCTTGGCGTTTCCTTGCCCCTTGCCATTTCCTGGATCGGCCCATGCCGTGGCCGGGCCGCAGACCAATGCGACACATGTGATAGCTGCAATCAACGAGCGATGTCTGATCATATCCGTTCTCTCAGAAAGGGAAGACTCCCTGTAATGTAGACACTCTGGACTGTTTTGGTTCCGACGGTGAAGGACGGGCAAGGCCAAGCTATGCCAATATTCAAAGGAACGCCTTCTGTCGTACCGGAGTGCGCCATGATCGAAAGCACCGAGTCGTCACGCATCAAGCGCTTCGCCGCAAACACCGCCGGCCGGGACTTTGCGGTGGGTGACATTCACGGTCACTTCAGCCGATTGCAGCCTGCGCTGGAGGCGGTCGATTTCGATCCTGTCGTCGACCGCCTGTTCAGTGTCGGTGACCTGGTTGATCGTGGACCCGAGAGCCGCGACGCACTCGACTGGCTTGCCAAACCATGGTTTCACCCGGTGCGCGGCAACCATGACGACTACGTGGCGCACTTCGACACCTGCGACGTCGACAGCTGGATCTGCAACGGCGGGGAATGGTTCGCCGGGCTGTCGCTGGTCGAGCAGATAGCGTTCGCGCTGCAGTTCGCCGAGCTGCCGATCGCCATCGAGGTCGAAACGCCTGGCGGATTGGTCGGGATCGTTCACGCCGATTGCCCGGTGCCGTCGTGGGATCAACTGTGCACCGAACTGCAATCACCTGAAAGCACCAAGCGGCTGGAACTTGTGCAGCACAGTTGCCTGTGGTCGCGAACCCGGATTCAGGACGGCGATACCGACTGCATTGAGGGACTTCGTGCCCTGGTGGTCGGGCATACACCGCTCAGGCAGCCTGCGGTTCTCGGCAACGTGTACCACATCGACACAGCGGGCTGGCTGGACGGTTATTTCACCCTGCTGGATCTGGCGACCCTGCAGTTCATCCCGCCGATCGATCCGGAACTCGGTTTCGACTGGGACTGAGCTTTCCTGAAGGCTCTCGAGTTTGCCGCTCGTCCAAAGCTCGGCACTCGAGCCGCGCCGCTATCTCTCATGTATAAGCGCGGACATTGCGCGCATCAAAACGGAGAACCAGCATGGACATTGACGAGAATGCAGTGGGTAACAGGTCGCAGCAGGACGTGACGCGAACCACGGACAACGAAACCGGCCATGACCCCATGAAGGATGCGCCTGAGGTTCCATTGCCGCCGAACGATGAAGCGCCTGTCGATGAAGATATGAGAGGCGTGGAGGCAAATAACCCGGTCTCGAGTGAGCATCCGGACCATGGAAAAGGTGCTCGCCTCGAAGATTCCGACGCCGCCCCGCACATGAACGATCAGGACGAAAACGACAAGGAGGCTCGCGGCTTGCCTGCGAGCGACCCGGAATCAGGTGCCTGATGCCCGCGACCCGCCTCCTGAACTCACTTGAGAAACGGCAACGGTGCCTTGGCCGCACGAATGGCAGCGATCCGCTGATCCGCTTCCGGCAGCAGGTAGGCAAAGAAAAAGCTCGCGGTTTGCAGTTTACTGGCGCGCAGAGGATCGCTGTCGGGTAACAAGCGAGCGACACGCGCCGCCCGGGTCCAGGCAAAAGCCTGAAGGGCCACGCCACACAGTCGTAGAAAATCGCCCGCTGCCCGATAGGGATATTCGCCGTCCTCGACGACCTGATCACGTATCTCCAGGTGCACACCCTCGAGTTTTTTGCACAGTAACGCCAGCTGCGCGCCAAAGCTGGCGCAGCCTGCTGTTTCGCCGGCCTGCCCGGCTTCTTCGCGCATCACCGCCAACAACTGAGCGAAGGCCCGGCCTTCATCGCCCAGCACTTTGCGCAGCAGCAGGTCATTGGCCTGGATTTCGTTACTGCCCTCGTAAATCATCGCGATTCGGCTGTCGCGCAGGGTCTGTTCAATGGCGAACTCGGCGACGTAGCCGTAGCCACCGAAGACTTGCAAGGCATTGCTGGCCAGGCGAAAACCCTGCTCAGTGAAAAAAGCCTTGATCACCGGCGTCAAAAGCTCCGCCAGTTGCAAGGCACTCTGCCGAGTGGCCAGGTCCGGGGCATGATCGGCCTGATCGAGCAAATGCGCAGCCCAGTAACCAACGGCGCGCATGCCCTCGGCGCAGGCCTGTAATTCCAGCAAAACCCGGCGCATGGCCGGATGATAATGAATCGGGTCGACCGCTTCGGCGGCAACGCCGACAGGACGCTTGGGCGCACGCATTTGTCTGCGCTCCAGCGCGTACGTATAGGCGTTCTGCCATGCAGCCTCGGCATGCCCCAACCCCTGGAGGCCGACATGCAGTCGTGCCGAGTTCATCATCACGAACATCGCGGCCAAACCACGGTTCGCCTCGCCGATCAGCCAACCCTGGGCGCCGTCGAAGACCAGCGAGCACGTGGCACTGCCCTTGATGCCCATCTTGTGTTCGATACCGTCGCAGCGCAGCGCATTGGTTTGGCCGTCATCCAGGCGCTTGGGCACCAAAAACAGCGAAATACCACGACTACCAGTGGGCACCCCGGGCAAGCGTGCCAGCACCAGGTGCAGGATATTTTCGGTCAGGTCATGTTCGCCTCCGGAAATGAACAGCTTGCTGCCGCTCAACCGATAACTGCCGTCGCCCTGGGGTTCGGCACGGCAGCGCAGCAGGCCGACGTCGCTGCCGGCCTGGGGTTCGGTCAGGCACATGGTGGGCAGCGCCTCGCCACTGACGATCTGCGGCAGATAACGCTCCTTGATCCACTGCGGCGCATGGGTCTTGAGGCACAGGTAGGCGCCATGGGCGATTCCCGTGTACATGGCCCAGGCGTGGTTGCTGGCGTAGAGCATTTCCTGCAAGGCGGCATCGAGCAGTTGCGGCAGTCCCTGGCCACCGAAGGCTTCATCACAGGCCAATGCCGGCCAGCCACCTTCGGCGAATGCCCGGTAAGCCTGGACAAAACCGTCCGGGGTGCTGACCCGGCCATTGTCGAAGCGGCAACCCTGGCGATCGCCACTGCTGTTGAGCGGCGCCAGTACATCCGCGCTGAAACGCCCGGCCTCGCCCAGCACCTGGAGTGCCAACGGCAAGTCCAGGGCCTCGAATGCGGGCATCTGGCTCCAGGCCTGGGGCGCCTGCAGCCAGTGTTCAAGGATGAAATGCATGTCGCGCAACGGTGCCTGGTAGTGCCACATGGCAAACCTCGTGTCGATTAAAGGAAAAAATACCGCCAGGGTTCAGCCACGAAAATCCGGGTTCTCGATCAGCACGGCCATGCCCTGCCCGCCGCCGACACAGGCAGCGGCGATTCCGTAGCGCAGATGTTGTTCACGCAATTGCCGCGCCAGGGTCATCACCAAACGCAGGCCGGTGGCAGCCAATGGATGCCCCAGCGCGATCGAACCACCACGGCGGTTAAGCCGCTGGCTATCCAGCTCCAGCGCCTGAGCCACTGCAAGCACCTGAGCGCCTTGCGCCTCGTTGATTTCGAACAGGGCGATATCGTCCTGGGCCAGGCCGCTGCGTTGCAGCAACAACTGGATCGCCGGCACCGGGCCGATCCCCATGAACTCCGGCGCCACACCGACCACCGCAGTCGCCAACAGGTGCGCCAGTACCGGACGCGTGCTCATCGAGGCTCGGCCGACCAGTGCGGCCGCTGCGCCATCAACCACCGCACAGCTATTGCCGGCGGTTTGCACGCCATCAGCATGAATCGCCTGCAGCCTGGCCAGCGCGGATAAATCGGTGGGCCGGGGATGGCTGTCCTGGGTCACCGCTTCACATCGACGCGCCAGGGTAATCCCCCGTGGCTGATAGCCCTCCAGTTCAAACACCTCATTATCCACCGCGACGATTTCATCGCTGAACCAGCCGCTGGTCTGCGCGTACAGCGCCCTTTGGTGACTGTCAAAGGCATAGGCATCCACCGCCTCGCGGCTCAGGCCGTGATGCCTGGCGAGGTTTTCCGCCGTGGCGATCATGTCCAGGCCCGGCGCCGGGTCGTACAGCGCTTCCCAAAGGAAATCCTTGAACTCCACCGGCGCTCCGAGGCGAAACCCGCCCCGATGGGTGTAGGCGGCAATCGGGTTGCGCGACATGGATTCGGCACCCACGCACAGTGCCAGTTGTGCGCCCCCTTGAAGCTGCTCGCCGGCCTGGCGCAACAGCTCAAAGCCGGTCGCGCAAATGCGCTGTACCGCCAATGCCGGCACCTGTTGCGGCACACCGCTGTACAGACCGATATGGCGTGGCAGCATGTAGGCGTCGAAGCTGGCCTGGGCCATGGAGCCGGCCAGCACCGTGTCAACTGCCTGCGGATCGAGCCCGGCACGGGCCAACGCTTCGCGACCGACCTTGATGCCCAGATCAATGGGCGATACCTGGGCCAACGCGCCGCCGACATCAATCCAAGGTGTTCGCACGGCTTCAAGAATCGCCACATCGCTGAAGGACGAGTATTGCCCCGGGCCACTCATGACCGTGGCCCTGCACGCAGGATCGACGGGTCTTCACCGCGATACAACGCCTCGACCTGGGCCGCACGCCATTGCAACACCGCACGCTGGTTGATCGAGCCTTTGTCGGTAATTTCACCGCGATCGATGGACGGGGCCTCGTCGAGCAACGCGATCCATTCCAGGCGACTGGCGTTGCCGCTGGCGTCACGATTGAGCCGCTGCAACCAGTCGGCGAACCACTGCCGCACCGGCGCGCTGGCCAGCACCTGGGCATCGTTGGCACTGGCACCGAGCCCCGCCAGGCGGCGGCATTCGTACATTCGTGGGAACACCAGCGCGCCCAGGCATTCACGATCCGGCGCGGTCACCACCAGGTCCTGAACATAGGGCGAGCCCTCCAGTACCGCACGATTACGCAGCGGCCCGACACTGACGAAGACCCCGGAAGACAGCTTGAAGTCTTCGGCAATGCGCCCATCGAACATCAGCCCCAGTTGCGCGTCATCCGGGTCGGCCAGCTTGAGCGCGTCACCGGAACAGTAATAGCCTTGTTCGTCGAACACCTCGGCGGTCTGCTTTGGTGAGCGCCAGTAACCGGGCATGATGTGCGGCCCACGGAAGCGCCCTTCCAGCTTGCCCTCCCTGGGCACCAAGCGGACCTCGCAACCCGGTGCCGGCAGGCCGATGTAACCGGCCATGGACAAGGGCCCGGTGGTAAAGGTGCAGGATGGCGCGGCCTCGGTCATGCCCAGCCCCGCCATCATCCGGATACGTTCGCCACAGTGCTGTTCGGCGACCCGATCAAGCCGATCCCAGACACTTTGCGACAGCCCGGCAGCGGCGAAGAAGAACAGGCTGACGCGCTTGAAAAAACACTCCCGTAATTGCGCGTCCTGTTCCAGGGCCGAGACCAGTTCTTCCCAGCCCTTGGGCACGGTCAGGTAGGCGGTGGGCGACACTTCCTTGAGGTTGCGCAGGGTCTGGGCAAATCCCTGGGCGGTCGGCTTGCCGTCGTCCAGGTAAAAACTGCCGCCGTTGTAGAGCACGATGCCGAGGTTGTGGCTGCCGCCGAACGTGTGGTTCCACGGCAGCCAGTCCACCAGCACCGGAGGTTCTTCACCGAACACCGGAAAGGTCTGCAACAACATCTGCTGATTGGCGCAGAGCATGCGTTGGGTGGTGATCACGGCCTTGGGCAGCCGGGTCGAGCCGGAGGTGAACAGAAACTTGGCGATGCTGTCCGGGCCGGTGGCGGCGAAAGCGGCTTCGGCCTCGGCGCCGCCCGATTGTTCGAGCAGGCTGGCAAAGCTCACCTGGCGGCGCCCCGCGACCTGGCCACGGACGATAATCAGTGGCGTATCGGCCGGCAGCACGGCGTCAATGGCGCGCTGGTACGCCGGGGCATCACTGACGAACACCAGGCCAGGTTGCAGCAGGTCGCACACGTGGCGCAGCTTGGAGAAATCCTGGGACAGCAGCGAATAGGCCGGCGACACCGGGCAGTAGGGAATGCCCGCATACAGCGCGCCGAAGGCGACTTGTAAATGCTCGATGTCATTGCCCGAGAGCAACACCAGGGGCCTGTCGGCCGACAGTCCATAGCCCAGCAGGCTTTGGGCGATCGCCCGGACGCTGTCGAGCATTTGCGCGTAACTCACCCGACGCCATTCACCGTCGTCCTGGCGGGCGGCGATAAAGGTCTGCTCGGGACGCACCCGGGCCCAATGTACCAGACGGTCGAGCAAGCGCCTGGGCATCTCGGCCAAGGGTTCCAGGGAGCGCATGTGCAGTTCGCCCTGCTGCTCGGTCACCTCGACCGCCGCGCAACCGATGGACACGGGGCGATAGCGCGTTGCGCTGGCCTGGGCTTGGGCTTGTAAACTGAATTCGGAACTCAAGTGCATGTACTCCGTCGAGGCACGCTAAACCAAGTCACCCACAGGTGACTCAGCGATAGCGTGGCAGCCGTTGGCTGCAGCCTTGTTATTGTTATTTCGGCCTTGCCCGCCTGTTCAGATCGGGTAGTGCCGCGGTCCGTTCTGCAAGGTGACCCAACGCAACTGAGTGAAATGCTCGATGGACGCCTTGCCACCAAAACTGCCGTAGCCACTGGACTTGACCCCGCCAAAAGGCATTTGCGCCTCGTCGTGCACGGTCGGGCCGTTGATATGGCAGATGCCCGACTCGAGCCGTTGGGCCAGGGCCAGGGCACGCCCGGTATCGCGACTGAAAATCGCCGCCGACAAACCGAACTCGGAGTCGTTGGCCAGCTGCAGCAGCGCTTCATCTCCCTCGCCGCGCAGCAGCACGGCCACCGGCCCGAAGGACTCCTCGCGGTACAGGCGCATGCTCGCGTCGACGCCGTCGAGCAGGGTCGGCTGCAAGATGCTGCCGTCCAGTTGCCCGCCGACCACCAGGCGCGCGCCCTTGGCCAATGCATCGTCGATCAAGCCCTTGATGCGCGTGCCGGCGCTGGCGTCCACCAGCGAACCGAGCACCGATTGCGCATCTGCCGGGTCGCCCGCGCGCAGGGTGGCGACCTTGGCCGCCAACTTGGCGACAAAGGCATCGGCCACCTTGGCATCGACGATCAGGCGCTCGGTGGACATGCAGATCTGCCCTTGATTGAAATAGGCGCCAAAGGCGGCCGCCTCTACCGCAGCATCCAGGTCGGCATCGTCGAGCACCAGCAGCGGCGCCTTGCCGCCCAATTCCAGCAACGCCGGCTTGAGGTGGCGCGCCGAGAGCTCGCCGACGATTCGTCCGACATGGGTCGAGCCGGTGAAATTGACCCGGCGCACCGCCGGATTGGCGATCAATCGCTCGACAATCGCCGGGGCATCCTCAGGTGAGTTGCTGATGACATTGACCACGCCATCGCCCAGGCCGGCGTCCTGCAGCACCTGACCGATCAAGCGGTGCACCGCAGGACTGAGCTCGGAGGCCTTGAGCACCACGGTGTTGCCGCAGGCCAATGGCATGGCGATAGCGCGGGTGGCAAGAATCACCGGGGCGTTCCAGGGCGCGATACCCAACACCACGCCGCAGGGTTGGCGCAGGGCCATGGCGAAACTGCCAGGCACATCCGAGGGGATGACTTCGCCATTGATCTGCGTGGTCATCGACGCCGCTTCACGCAGCATGTTGGCCGCCAGCCGCACGTTGAACCCGTACCAGTTGGCCATGGCGCCGGTCTCCCCAGCCGCCTCGATGAACTCGGCACTGCGCGCCTGCAATTGTTCGGCTGCCTTGAGCAAACGGGTGCGACGTTCATTGGGGGCCAGGGCAGCCCAGACGGGAAACGCCTTCTGCGCAGCGGCCACCGCGGCGTCGGCATCTTCCAGGGTGGCGGCGGCAACCCGCGACACCAACTCGCCAGTCACCGGGTTACGGCGTTCGAAGGTTCGACCGTCACGAGCGGGGCACGACTGGCCGCCAATCAGCAGGGGCACGTCCAGCATGGTGATTCCTCTTTATAGTCTTTGTCGGGAATACATTAAGAACGATGTAACCGCAGTACCGGGACGCAACTGCGCCCGGCTACCTACCGCAGAACCTCAGCGTTTGTACGCTTGCAGGCCGGGCTTGATGCTCTTGTCGTCGAGGAATTGTTTCATGCCCTGCTCACGGCCGCCTTCGGTGTCGAGCAGGCGCGACTGATCGAGCTTGGCGTACAGGTAGTCCTCGTTCTGCTCCCACGTCAGTTCGCGGCAACGTTTGAAACCATGCTTGGCCGCACGCAGCACCACCGGGTTTTTCTCCAGCAGGTTACGCGCCAGCTCCACAGTGGTTTCACGCAGTTGCGCCAACGGGACGCTTTCATTGACCAGGCCCATCTCGGCGGCTTTCTGCCCGCCAAAGGTCTTGCCGGTCATGATGTAGTACAGCGACTGACGGTGGCCCACAGTGTCGGCCATGGCCTTGCTGACCAGGTTGCCGGGCGGGATGCCCCAGTTGATTTCCGACAGGCCAAACGTCGCTTCGTCGGCACAGATCGCCAGGTCGCAAGCCACCAGGGGGCTGAAACCGCCACCGAAGCACCAGCCGTTGACCATGGCAATGGTCGGCTTGGCGTACATGCGCAACAGTTTCCACTGCCATTGCGAGGCTTCGCGACGGATTTTTTCCTGAAGGATCTCCGGGCCGGCGTCCACTTCGCGGAAGTACTCCTTGAGATCCATGCCCGCCGTCCAGGCTTCGCCCGCACCGGTCAGCACCAGGACACCGGCGTCCGGATCCTGCTCGAGGGTTTCCAGGACATCGATCATCTCGCGATTCAGGGTCGGGCTCATGGCGTTGCGTTTTTCCGGGCGGTTGAGGATGACCCACGCGATGCCTTCCTCGATTTCCACTTTGACCGTTGTCCAGCGACCTTCGTAATTGCTCATGACGATGCTCTCTTGTTCTTGGTTTGAAGATGACTGGAAATTAAACCGGCGAATTAGTTATGTCAATTAACTATTAATAAAATTAACCAGTTTCCCGCTGCGCAGCGCCCTGCAGTAGTAACGCCAGCGATTTTGGCCATAGCAATCACCGGTCAACGCCGGCAAAATAGATAGTCTTGTTAACCCAAAATCCCCAGGACTCACCCGCAATGGCCAAGCCCTCCCCCCTCGCCGAGTCGATCGAGGCACCGTCGAACAACGCCGAGATGCAGGCACCACTCGATTCGGCCTTGAACGACCTGATCGGCTACGCCATGCGCCGCGCACAACTCAAGCTGTTCCAGAACCTGATTGGCCGCCTCTCGGCCCACGATCTGCGACCTGCCCAGTTTTCGGCCCTGGCGATCATCAATCAGAACCCCGGCCTGATGCAGGCCGATCTGGCCCGGGCACTGACCATCGAGCCGCCTCAGGTGGTGCCGCTGCTCAATAAGCTGGAAAGCCGGGCGCTGGCAGTGCGCGTGCGCTGCAAGCCGGACAAGCGCTCGTACGGGATCTTCCTCAGCAAGACCGGCGAGACCCTGCTCAAGGAACTGAACCAGATCGCCGCGCAAAGCGACCTGGACGCCACCGCGGCGCTGGACGATCAGGAGCGCGAAGAGCTGCTGCGGCTGCTGAAGAAGATTTATCAGGAGTGACGCACGCCCCCCCCAAGGGGCGTGCCGGTGAGAAGCTTGCAGGCGGTTACCAGATCGGCAAGGTGTAGGTCACCAGGAAGCGGGTCTGGTTTTCATCGCGAAATGCCGCGCCGCTTGGGAAATCGTTGCGGTAGATCGCCTTGCGCGCCACCAGCGCGACGTTTTTCAGCGGACCGCTCTGCACCACATAGCCCAGCTCCATCTGGAATTCTCGCTCTTTACGGCCCTCGGCGTTGAAGGCTGCCAGCTCGATATTGTCACCACGCAAATAACGCAACCGCCCCCTCAGCCCGGGCACTCCGGACGCGACGAAGTCGTAGTCATAGATGGCCTGCCACGTGCGCTCCTTGGCGTTGAGAAAGTCAGACGCCATGGTCAGCTCACTCATCCCCATCAACTCTGTCCCGGAGATGTAGGGCGTCGCCGAGTCGCCACTGGAATGCATATAGCCGATGCCCAGCTTGTGTCCGCCGTAACGGTAGCTGAACAGCCCCGAGACGTTGCGGTTATCCACTTCACCGCCCTTGGCGCTGCCATCCTCGCGACTGAAGAAACTGCGCAGGTCGCTGGTCAATGTCCCGCCGCCCAGGGGCAGGTCATGCAGCAAGGCAAAGGTGTCCTGTTGGTACAAGTCGGCCACTTCCGCGTGGTAGGCCCGCAGGCTCAGCGTCTTGCTGACCTGATAATCGCCCCCCAGGTAGGCCATGTGCGAAGTCGTGGCAGTGGCGTTGAAGCGCCGGTTGGGCGAAGCGATGGTCATCGCCTCATAGTTGGTGGAATTGCGCTTGTCGATGCGATCGATGTACCCGGTGTTCAGCGTCAGGCCATCGAAGTCCCTGGAACTGAGGGTGGTGCCGCGAAAGGTCTGTGGCAGCAATCGCGAGGGGCTGGCAAAGGCAAACGGCAGGAAGATCGACACGTCCCCGGACTTCACCGTGGTCTGGGCAAAACGCAGCTTGGCGGTCGGGGCCAGGCGCGAGTACTCATCCGCCGCACGATTGTCGCTGGCCGACACCGGCAACAACTCGGTGCCGCTGCGATCCGGCGCGGAGTCGAGCTTGACCCCCAGCAGCCCGCGAACGTCCAGGCCAAAACCCAGCGGCCCTTCGGTAAACCCAGACTCCATGTTCATGATGAAACCCTGAGCCCACTCCTGGGCGGCGGTCTTGGCGCCATCGTCCTTGTATTGACGGTCCAGGTAGTAATTTCGCAGGGTCAAGGTGCCGTGACTGTCTTCGATAAAACCAGCGGCGCGAAGCTGGGTGGGCAGGACGCTCAAGCCGAGCAGCGCCAGGACCAACCCTCGGTTGATACCGGGCACACAGGTGGCTGACGCCGTCGCAACGTCGTGCGTGGGGAGATTTGGCATGTTCGATTTCCATTTTTTATTGTTGTTTGTGCTGCCGGGGGAGCGCACTGCAGCCGGCTTCGCGAACAGAGAATGGAAACAGCCGATGACAGCTGTCAACGGCGAATGACCGATAATCGAACATTAATATTATTATCTATTTTCCAGTTAGCCGCTTCATCATGATCTTAGTAGTTGATTTATAAGCCTTATCGGCTGATTTTTCGGATTTTCATGAGGCAGTTCATTTTTTAGTTATCTTTGTTATCTTATTCATCGGCAGTCATCTTCCGCGTACCCTGTGCGATGGGACGGCTCGACTCCACAACAAAAACAACAATGAGGTTTCACCCATGGACAGCCCATCGCGTCGTTCGACGCTGACAATCGCTTTGTGCTTTATCGTTGCGCTGATCGAGGGTTTCGATCTGCAGGCTGCCGGCACCGCTGCCGCCGGGCTGCGCCAGAGTTTTGCCCTGGACCCGAAGATGATGGGTTGGGTGTTCAGCGCCGGGATCATCGGCCTGCTGCCCGGAGCATTTTTTGGCGGCTGGATCGCCGATCGCATCGGCCGCAAGAAAATCCTCGTCAGTGCCGTGCTGCTGTTCGGCGTGTTTTCCCTTTGCACGGCCTACGTCGAGAGCTACTCCAGCCTGTTGCTGGTGCGCTTCATGACCGGCCTGGGCCTGGGCGCCGCCCTGCCCAACCTGATCGCCCTGTGCGCCGAAGCCGTCAGCGAACGCAACCGCGGCACCGCCATCAGCGTCATGTATTGCGGAGTTCCCCTGGGCGGTGCACTCGCGGCGGTGGTGGCGATGTTTTCCAGTGAACACTGGCAGACCACCTTCATCATCGGCGGCCTGGCACCCTTGCTGGTCGTACCGCTGATGGCCCTGCTGCTGCCCGAATCCAGCGCCTTCCGCCAGCAACATTCAGCCACTGGCAACCTGCGCCCCTCCAGCGCACAGGCACTGTTCGGCGAAGGTCGCACACGCAACACCCTGGCCTTGTGGCTGAGCTATTTCTTCACCCTGACCGTGATGTACATGCTGCTCAACTGGCTGCCTTCATTGCTGCTGGAACAGGGCTTCAGCAAACCCCAGGCGGGCATGGTGCAAATGCTGTTCAACATCGGCGGCGCCCTCGGCTCGCTGCTCGGCGGCCTGCTCCTGGACCGTTGCAACGGCGTCAAGGTCGTGCTGTTCGTCTATGCCGGGTTGCTGACGGCGCTGGCCGGGGTCGGCTTGGCCGTGGGTATCGTACCGATGGCGATCGCCGGGTTTGCCGCCGGGTTGTTCGTCATGGCGGCGCAACTGGTGCTCTACGCCCTGGCGCCACCGTCCTACCCAACCGCAGTGCGCGCCACCGGTGTCGGCGCCGCCGTGGCCATCGGCCGCCTGGGCTCGGTGGCAGGCCCCTTGGCCGCCGGGCAGATCCTCGCAGCCGGTGCAGGCACCACTGGCGTGCTGCTGGCGACCTCACCAGGGTTGGTGATTGCTGCCCTGTCGATCCTGACCGTGATTGCGCGCACCGGATCGAGCGCGCAAGGGCAGCTGAAGACCGCCAACTAAGCGGTTGAGGGATTTGAAGCGAGGGTTCTGCTCAGAGCCCTCGATCTTCATCAGCCTTTGGGTGATGGAGGTCGTCCTGGTCCTCTTGATCAATAGAATCAAGATAGTCGAGGTCATCCTGCTCCTCGTCGTCATCGTCAAGAATGCCTTGGGCGTCTTCTTCCACCCAAGGTTCTTCATCGTGGAATTCATGATCGAGCAGATGGTCGTGCTCGGGCTCAGGAATATCGATCTCGTCACTCATTTACATTTCCTGCGTTGGCTAAACTGTAAAGGGCACCTGTATAGGCGTGCCCTGCTCCTCAGTCAATATTCAGACGCACTAGGCCGTCGCTTGATATCCTGTTTCCACTATTTTTCCCACTGAGATGAGCGCCGACAATGCCGGATCGTCGGCATTGTCGCTCGAGCACTTGAGCACTTTTAACAATGCCAAAGAATCGGCAGACAGACACACCCGCAGCAACCGCTGCAGACATTGAAAGGTCCATCCAGGCCCTGAACAAGATGGCGGAACGACTGTGGGGAGATGGCCGGGAAGCTGAGGCGAAAGCCCTTCTTGATGCCTTGGATGCATTGAACCGGGCGCTCGACCGGATCAGGATTGGCGAGAGTCGCCGAGTTCTCCATTGAGAATCTGCGTTTACCTTGCGTCGTCGAAAATCTGGCCTGCACCTGATATGCGCACTCCCGTCACGGCAACGTCATATTTGCCCGGCACAATGCAGTCAGCCAAAGGGAATTGGCTACGTGATTGAGAAGCCCGACCAAGTGTCGGGCTTTTTCATTTGCAGTCAGCGCCGCCCATCTACAACGGGCCATAAATCAGGCGACCCTTAACGACTCGACACTTACTCGCCCATCAGCCATGAGCTGAAGATACTCTCGCCATTTTTGGAAGGCTTGCTGCTGCCTGGTGGAAGCCGCCAGCCACTCTGTGCCACCGATTAGTTCGACCGGGATGGCCATCATCTGCCCGATTGCAAGATCAAGTTCATTTGCGAGCTCACGCCCATTCGGCAAATCGAGGATTAGTGGTCGCATAAGAACCTTTCTTTTTTTTGGGCTACTTCATCGACTTGGCAATTTGTTGATCGTGCGCGAGCGCCGACGAACGGTCCCCCCACTTAGGGCGCCTGAATGGAGACATCGCCAATTACTGCTTGGATACCTCACCAATCCGACGATCCACGCGCAGATCATGCGAGCGAGGGCATGACCAAAAACTACCAGCGCGACCACGAGGACGCCATCTGGGGGCCGAGGAAATCGGGACCTGAATATCAGCGAAATCACCGGCTAGTTTTGCGCGGGTTTTGCGCAGGCACAAAAAAGCCGATCTAGATGATCGGCTTAAATGTCTGATTTTAATCAGGAATAATGGTCGGGACGGAGTGATTCGAACACTCGACCCCTAGCACCCCATGCTAGTGCGCTACCGGACTGCGCTACGCCCCGACTAGGCGTGTATCTTGTTCCTCACCTCGAGGAACGCTCAAGAATATATCGCAAGCTTTTGAAAACTGGAAGTATTTAAAAGCAGAAATTTATTTCTTGAGGACAACCAGGACATCTTCGAGCTCGGCAATCATCTGCCGGATCATCTGTTTGTACTGGGTGGTGTCGTCTTTGGCTTCATCGCCGGACAGGCGCAGGCGTGCGCCGCCGATGGTGAAACCCTGATCGTACAGCAGCGCGCGGATCTGCCGGATCATCAGCACGTCCTGGCGCTGATAATACCGGCGGTTTCCGCGGCGTTTGACGGGGTTGAGTTGAGGAAACTCCTGCTCCCAGTAGCGCAGCACGT
>Ga0160442_100337_pt1 | contig 21667 bp, 20 predicted proteins | sample HID1971M_E1MG_FD_108252 | JGI IMG/M metagenome (GOLD analysis project Ga0160442, IMG submission 108252) | Enriched millipede-associated microbial communities from UW Madison campus, WI, USA - HID1971M_E1 MG | ecosystem: Host-associated > Arthropoda: Insects > Digestive system > Unclassified ... | reverse complement strand
CGGTGAACTCGGTCATTTCAGTCATGGGCCATCACAGGATAAGTGGTGGTCACGCGTGCTGCAGTGTGCCCGGTCACGCCTCCTGGAGGTCCGCCAGCGCGCTCTCGATCGCGCGGTGGAACGTGGGGTAGGCGTAGATCAGGTGCCGCAGCTCGCTGACCGGTACCCGCGCCTGCACGGCGAGCGTGAGGACGGCGAGGATCTCGCCGCCCGCCGGACCGGCCGCCGTCGCGCCGACGAGCACGCCGGCGTCCGCGTCCTCGACCAGCTTGATCAGGCCCTCGTTGCCCGGCCCGTGCACGAACCCGCGCGACGACGCCGCGAGGTCGGTGAGGCCGGTGCGCACCGTCAGCCCGGCGTCGCGGGCGGCGGCCTCGGTGAGCCCGACACCGCCGATCTCCGGGTCGGTGAACGTCACGTGCGGGACGGCGCGGTAGTCGGTGCGCTCCTCGCCGCCACCGTCCCCGCCTCCCGTGCCACCTCCCGACGCGAGGATGTCCTCGGCGGCGATGCGCGCCTGGTACATCGACACGTGCGTGAACGCCCCCTTGCCCGTGACGTCCCCGACGACCCAGACGCCGTCCGCCGCGCGCAGCCGGTCGTCGACGGGGATCGTGCGGCCGCCGTCGTCGATGCCGACCGTCGCGACCCCGAGCGCCTTCAGGTCGGTGCGGCGCCCGGCGGCGACCAGCAACCGCTCGGAGACCAGCTGCGTGCCGTCGCCGAGGGTCAGGGTGAACCCGCCGCCGTCGTGCGCGACCGCGGAGACCTTCGCGTCCGTGCGCACCCCGATGCCCTCGGCGGCGAAGCGGCCCGCGAGGAGCGCGCTCGCCTCGGGCTCGTCGGGGGCCAGCAGGCGGGGGCCCGCCTCCACCACCTCGACGGCCGTGCCGAACCGGGCGAAGACCTGCGCCAGCTCGCAGCCGATGGCGCCGCCGCCCAGCACGGTGAGCGACGCCGGCGCCTCGGTGGCGCGTACCGCGTCGCGGTTGGTCCAGTAGGGGGTGTCGGCCAGGCCCTCGACCGGCGGCACCGCCGGCTCCGTGCCCGGGTTGAGCAGGACGCCGCGCGTCGCGCGGAAGCGGAGCTCGCCGTCCGCGGTCGCCACGACGACCTCGCCCGGGCCGACCAGGCGCCCACGGCCGCGCACGACGCGCGCGCCCGCCTTCTCCAGCCGCTCGACGGCGGCGGTGTCGTCCCAGTCGGCGGTCGCCTCGTCGCGGACGCGGGCGGCCACCGGCGCCCAGTCCGGGGCGACGTCGACCCGCCCGGCCAGCGTGCCCGCCCGGCGGGCCTCGGCGAGCGCGTCCGACGCGCGCACCATCATCTTCGTCGGGATGCAGCCGAAGTACGGGCACTCGCCGCCCACCAGGCGCGCCTCGACGGCCACGACGTCCAGCCCCGCGCGGGCCAGCCGGCCGGTCGCGTCCTCACCTCCCGGCCCCGTGCCGATCACCACGACGTCGACGGTCTCGACGGGCTGCTCGGTCGTCATGCGGTCCTCCTCGCGCCGGGGGTGGGTGGTCGGGTGCGCCGACCCCGGCCAGCGCACCACATCGGCGGGCTCGTCGCGCGGCGAGACGCCGGTGCCCGTGGGCCCGCCGCCCTCCCTGCCCTGGCCGGGCTGTCGCGACCACCTCGACGAGACGCTCGCGGCCCGCCCGTCCTGACCGTCGGTGGGGGACGGCAGGATGGCGTCGTGCACGTCGTCCTGACCCGAGAGCCCCGAGGCACCGTCCGCGTGCACGACGCCGCCCCCGGCGGCACGTCCGACACCGCGGTGCCCGTCGCGGACCTCCCCGCGCTCGTGGCCGCGGCCGAGGGCGGCGCACGCGAGGGCGGGGTCGTGCCGCGCTGGACGTGGGACGACACGAACCGCTGGTACCTCGGCCTGCTGCGGGCGGGGGTCCGGGTCGAGCGGTCGCACGACCTGCGCCTCGTGCACCGCATCCTGCGGCACTCCGCGGCCACCGCGGGCTCGGGGCTCGCGACGTCGCCGCCCGGCGCGTGGGACGCGATGACCCCGACGCCGGCGGGCACGGCGCCGCCGGTGGGCGCCCGCCGTGCGCCGCAGGGCGAGGCGCTCTTCGACCTCGCGGCACCCGCGCCGTCGGCCCCGGCCCCGCACGGCGCGGCGGGCGAGGAAGCCGACCCGGAGGCGGAGCTGCGTCGGCAGGAGGACGCGGTGCGCCGCGCGACGGCGCCCGGGCGGCTGCGGCTGCTCGCGGCGGGGGAGTCCGCGGGGGCGCTGGTCGCGGCCGAGATGCACCACGCCGGGCTGCCGTGGCGCGCCGACGTGCACGACGCGATCCTCACCGAGGCGCTGGGACCGCGGCCGCCCGAGGGGCAGCGCCCCGCGCGGCTCGAGGAGCTCGCTCGGCAGATCCGTGCGGCCCTCGACGCGCCGCCGTCGCTCAACCCCGACTCGCACCCCGACCTGCTCAAGGCGATGCAGTACGCCGGCGTCGGGGCGCACAGCCTGCGCAAGTGGGAGCTGGAGAAGATCGACCACCCCGTCGTCGCGCCGCTGCTGGAGTACAAGAACCTCTACCGCCTGCTCACCGCCAACGGGTGGCACTGGCTCGACGAGTGGGTGACCGACGGGAGGTTCCGCACCGAGTACGTGGTGGGTGGCGTGGTGACCGGCCGCTGGGCGTCCACGGGCGGCGGCGCGCTGCAGCTGCCGAAGGGCGTCCGGCGCGCCGTGGTCGCCGACCCGGGCTGGTGCCTCGTCGTCGCCGACGTCGCCCAGCTCGAGCCGCGCGTCCTCGCGGCCATGGCCGGCGACCAGGCGATGGCGACGGCGGGCCGCGCCGGCGACCTGTACGCCGGCATCGTCGCGTCCGGGGTGGTGCCGACCCGCGAGCTGGCCAAGGTGGGCATGCTCGGCGCGATGTACGGCGGCACCACCGGGGCGAGCGCCCAGGTGCTGCCGCGGCTCGGCCGCGAGTACCCGCGCGCGATCGCGCTCGTGGAGGAGGCGGCGCGCACGGGGGAGCGCGGCGGGATCGTGACGACGTGGCTCGGCCGGTCGTCCCCGGCCCCGGGCTCCGCGTGGGACGAGGCGCAGGCGGGCGCGTTCGCCGACGACGCCGGCGCGGACGCGGCGGCGCGCGCCCGGTCGGCCACCCGCTCGTGGGGGCGGTTCACCCGCAACTTCGTGGTGCAGGGCACCGCGGCGGAGTGGGCGCTGTGCTGGCTGGCGTCGATCCGCCGCCGGTTGTGGGCGCTCGGTGTCGCCGACGGCGTGCGCCCCGGCCTGGCCCCCGCCCCCTTCGCCGACCGCCCGCACCTCGCGTTCTTCCTGCACGACGAGGTGGTGGTGCACGCCCCGCGGGAGCTCGCCGAGGCGGTCGCCGCCGAGGTGCGCGCGGCCGCCGAGGAGGCGGGCCGGCTGCTGTTCGGAGACTTCCCGGTCGACTTCCCGCTCACGGTCGCGGTGGTCGACTCGTACGCCGACGCCAAGTAGGCGCCACATAGACGCCAGCAGGCGCCACGTGTCGCCACGTAGCCGCCGGGTGTGGCCGGGGCGTGCGGCTAGCGTCGAGGAGGGCTCCGCGCCGGCCGACGCGGACCACGAGACGGAGGGTGGCACGGCGCCATGGGCAGCATCCGGGTCGAGCGGGCCCTCGTCGACGGCCTGGGGGTCGTCTACCGGCGCGCGGGCTCGGGGTCGCCACTGGTCCTCGTGCACGGCGCGGCCGAGGACGGCCGGGGCTGGACGCCGCAGCTGGAGTCGTTGTCGGACGAGTTCACGGTCGTGGCGTGGGACGAGCCGGGCGCGGGCGGCTCCGACGACGTCCCGGACGGCTTCGCGCTCGCCGACTACGCGGACTGCCTGGCGGGCCTGATCGACCAGGCGGTGGGTCGCCCGGCGCACGTCGTGGGCCTGTCGTGGGGCTCCACGGTCGCGCTCGAGCTGTACCGGCGGCACCCGGACCGGGTGGCGTCCCTCGTCCTCACCGGCGGGTACGCGGGGTGGAAGGGCTCGCTCCCTCCCGAGGAGGTGGCCGCCCGCGTCGAGGGCGTGCGGCGCATGCTCGACGCCGAGCCCGGCGCGTTCGACCCGACGATGCCGGGTCTCTTCGCCGCGGGCCCGCCGCCCGAGCACGTGCCGCTGATCGAGGCGATGGCCGGGGACGTCCGGCCGCGCAGCATGGGGCACGCGCTGGCGGTCATGGCGGAGGCGGACCTGACCGACGTGCTGCCGACCGTCGCCGTGCCCGTCCTGCTGCTGTGGGGCGAGCTCGACGCCCGCTCCCCGGTCCGCGTCGCCCGGCAGCTCGAGCGGGCGATCCCCGGCGCGCGGCTCGTGCTGATCCCCGGCTGCGGCCACGTCACCAACCTCGAGCGGCCCGCCGAGTTCGACGCCGCCGTGCGGGACTTCTGCCACGGCGTGGACGGGCTCGGGAGTGCCGACGGCGCGCGCTGACGGTCTTCCCGCCTAGGGTCGGGCGCATGGATGCCACAGCCGCCAGCGCCCCGCCGCTCGCCGACGTCGTCGCCGCCCTGGAGGACCTCTACCCGCCGTCGACGGCGGAGGGCTGGGACGCGGTAGGCCTCGTGGTGGGCGACCCCGCGGCGCCGGTGCGCAAGATCCTGTTCGCCGTCGACCCGGTGGCCGCGGTGGTCGACGAGGCGATCGCCTGGGGCGCGGACCTGCTCGTCACGCACCACCCCCTGTTCCTGCGGCCCGTGCACTCGGTCGCGGCGACGACGTTCAAGGGCGACGTGGTGCACCGGCTGCTCACCGCGGGCTGCGGCCTGTACGTCGCGCACACCAACGCCGACGCCGCCCCGCGCGGCGTCGCGGACGCGCTCGCGGACCTGGTCGGCATCACGGACCGCCGCCCGCTCGTCGTGGGGGACGACGGCGACGACGTCGAGCGGGGGATCGGCCGGGTCGGCGATCTCGCCGAACCCACGACGCTGGGCGCGTTCGCCGAGCGCGTCGCGGCCGCGCTGCCGGCGACGGCGCAGGGCGTGCGCGTCGCCGGCGACCCGGCCGCCCCGGTCGCGACCGCCGCGGTGGTCGGCGGCTCCGGGGACTCGCTGTTCGACGCCGTCCGCGCGGCCGCCGTCGACGTCTACGTGACCGCCGACCTGCGCCACCACCCCGCCTCCGAGCTGCGCGAACGGGCGGACTTCGAGGCGGGCGCCGACGGTGCCGGGAGGGCGACACCGTTCCTCGTGGACGTGGCCCACTTCGCGAGCGAGTGGCCGTGGCTCGCCTACGCCGCCGAGGACGTCGTCGCGCGGCTCGGGGGGCGGGCCGGAGAGGGTTCCGGAGAAGGTACGGTGACCACGAGGGTGAGCACGATCGGCACCGACCCGTGGACCGCACGGGTGGCGAGCACCGTGCGCGAGACCGACCGCCCCACCAGCTGAATCACTGCGAGAGGACCCGCCCGTGGCCACTGCACCCCCCGAGGACCAGCGCCGACTGCTCGAGGTCCAGGCCCTCGACACCCGGATGCAGCAGCTCGTCCACCAGCGCCGCAACCACCCGGCGCTGGCGTCCATCGCGGAGCTCGACGGCCGCATCGGCGACCTGCACACCTCGCTCGTCGACTCGCGCACGGCCGTGGCCGACCTCGAGCGGGAGCTCGCCAAGGCGGAGTCGGACGTCGCCCAGGTGCGGTCGCGCGCCGAGCGGGACCAGCAGAGGCTCGACTCGGGCGCCCTGTCGGCGAAGGACTCCCAGGCCCTGGTGAGCGAGCTCGAGTCCCTCGCCCGCCGCCAGTCGGTGCTCGAGGACGCGGAGATCGAGGTCATGGAGCGCCTGGAGGCGCACCAGGGCTCGCTCGCCGACGTGGAGTCGGCGCACGCCGAGCTCGAGGCCGCCAAGGCGACGGCCACGGCCGAGCGGGACGAGGCGTGGGCCGAGATCAACGCGACCGGGTCGAAGGTCAAGGCGGAGCGGGAGGCGACCGCGGCCGGGCTCGACGCCGGGCTCGTCGCCCTGTACGACAAGCTGCGCGCCCAGCTCGGCGGCCTCGGCGCCGCGGCGCTGCGCGGCGGCCGGTGCGAGGGCTGCCGCCTCGACCTCAACCCCCGCGACCTCGCCGCCGTCAAGGCGGCCCCGCCCGAGCAGGTCGTGCGCTGCGAGGAGTGCGGCCGCATCCTCGTGCGCCTGGCGGACGACGGCGCCTCCGCCTGATGTCCCGACCGTCCGGAGCGAGCCCGGCGGCGGGCGCCGACCTGCGCACCGTCGTGCTCGTGCGGCACGGCGTGACGGAGCTGACCGAGGCGCGCGCGTACTCGGGCGGCGGCGTCCCCGGGCCGTCGCTGACGTCGCGGGGACGCACCCAGGCGGCGCGTGCCGCGGACGCCGTCTTCCGCATCGGCAAGGACCTGTGGCCGGACCTGCCGCGGGCCGGCGCCCTCGTCGCCTCGCCCCTGGTGCGCACGCTCGAGACCGCCGCGGCGGTCGGGCGCCGCACCGGTCAGCACGTGCGCCCGGACGACCGGTTCGCCGAGTGCGTGTTCGGCGACTGGGAGGGCCTCACCCCCGACGCGATCTCCGCCGGCTGGCCCGAGCTGTTCGCCGCGTGGTCCACGACGGGCACCGATCGGGCGCCCGGCGGCGAGTCCTACGCGGACGTGGGCGAGCGGGCGTGGACCGGGCTGCGGGACGTCGTCGCCGCGACGGACCCGGCCTCGACGACCGTCGTCGTCGCGCACACCGTGACGATCCGCGCGCTGGCGGGTCGGGCGCTCGGCGCGCCCGCGTCGTCGTGGCGGCTGCTGCGCGTGCCGCCCTGCTCGCTCACCGTGCTGCGCTTCGGTCTCGGGGCCGACGGCGAGCCCGCGCTCGCGGAGATCACCGCGGCGGGCTTCCCGACCGACGGCTGAGCCCGCCGGGCCGCCGGCCCCGCGGAGGGAACCGTGCAGCGCCGTCAGGCGATGACGACCTCGAGGGTGCGCGGGCCGCGGCGCGTGGCGGGGTCGTGCAGGGTCGCCTCGACCATCCGGTACGACAGACCCGTCCCGACCTCCGTGCCGATGACCTGGCCGTCGAGCTCGCGGGCGGCGTCGAGCAGCTCCGCGGCGCCGGTGGGTGCAAGGCCCGAGCGGCGAAGCAGATGGCCCGTGAGGACGCCGCGCGTGTGCTTGGCGTTGTGCGAGACGACGGCGCGCTTCCCGTCCGTCTCTCGCACGACGCGGACGGTCACCCACTCGGCGGCCGCGTCGCCCGTGGTGGCCGGCTTCCACGCGGCGAGATAGGCGGCCGAGCGGCAGTCGACGACGACGTCGCCCGCGGCCCGCGCGTCCAGGGCGGCGGCCAGGTGGGGTCGCCAGACGGTGGCGAGCTTGCCGACGCCGGGCAGGTCGACGCCCATCGAGAGGCGGTACGCGGGGATGAGGTCGGCGGGGGAGACGGCACCCCACAGGCCGGAGAAGACCCGGACGTCGTCGGCGGCGCGGCGAGCCGCGTCGTCGGGCAGGTCCGCGAGGCCGGCCGCGGCGTACAGCACGCCGGTGTAGACGCGGGCGGCGGGCGCCGCGGGCGCGTCCTTGAGCTCGGTGTTGCGTGCGACCTCCGCGCCGAGCGACGCGCCCACGCCGAGGATCTCGGTCGCGTCCGGCCGCGCGCTCACCGCGGCGAGGGCGTCGAGCACGGCCCGCCGCTGCTCGGTGAGCTGCTCCGCACCCGTGAGCCCCGCGAGGTCGACCGGGGCGGCGCCGGTGGGGGCGGGCGTCTTGCCCTCGGAGGGCGGCAGGCAGATCAGCACCCCGACACCCTACGGTCGGGTCTCGGCGTGCGGACCCCTGGTGACAGTGCCATCGGTCACCGCTAGCGTCGTCGCGCATGGTCCAGGTGAAGGTCTACGGCAACCGGTGGGTCTGGGGCGAGCGGCGCGCGGAGGTCTCCGACGCGCTGCACGCGGCGCTGGTCGGGGCCTGGCAGATCCCCGAGGACAAGCGGTTCCACCGGTTCCTGCTGCTCGACGAGGGCGACCTCGTCGCCCCGCGCTCCGACGACTACCTGATGATCGAGATCGTCGCCTTCGCCGGCCGCACGCGGGAGGCCAAGCGCGAGCTCATCCGCCGCGTGTACGACGACGTCGCGCCCGCGCTCGGCGTCGCGGCGGACGACGTCGAGCTCGTCGTGATCGAGTCGCCCGCCGAGAGCTGGGGCATCCGCGGGAGGTCGGGCGACGAGCTGTCGCTCAGCTACAAGGTCGACGTCTGACCGTGCCGACGTGAGCGGGCGCCTGACCGGCTCGACCGCGCATAGACTGTGCGACGCGGACGAGTCGGTCGGACGGTCGCGTCGGCGGTGCCCTCGGGTGCCGTCGCCGAGGAACGTCCGGGCTCCGAAGGGCAAGGTGGTGGCTAACGGCCACCCGGGGTGACCCGCGGGACAGTGCCACAGAAAACAGACCGCCGTCGCCGGGCGACCGGTGGCGGTCAGGGTGAAACGGTGGTGTAAGAGACCACCAGCGCGGCCGGTGACGGTCGCGGCTCGGTAAACCCCACCTGGAGCAAGGTCAGACAGGGAGCGTTCGAGGGTTGCCCGCCCGATGCTCCCGGGTAGACCGCTCGAGCCCTGCGGCAACGCAGGGCCTAGATGGATGACCGTCGCCCGTACCGGGGTAACCGGGTGCGGGAACAGAACCCGGCGTACAGACCGGCTCGTCCGCTTCACATGGTCTGACCTGCGGCTTGATGCCGCAGAGGGTGGCCCGGTCCGCAGAGAGTCCGCAGGAATTTCCGCGTGGGGCTTCCGGACGGCCGTCGATCAGAGCCAGTCGAGGTACTGCTGGCGGGCCTCCATCGCGTGGATCACCAGTTCGTCTCCGGAGTCGAAGGCGAGGAGGACGAGCTCCAGCACGCGTCCCGCCGGATCAACGCCGAGCAGGAGCCAGCGGCGAGGGTCGTCCTCGTCCTCGAGGGGCTCGCGCAGGAGTGCGTGCTCACCCGCGTAGAGGACGACGTCGTCGGTGAGGCGGTCGCGCTTGTAGTGCTTGCGGGCTGACTCGTGGTCCCTCAGGCCACGTGGGCCCAGGCGCGGACCGCGGCGCGGATCGCCTCTGACTCGTTCGCCAGGCCCTCGTGCTTCGCGCGCTCCCTGAGTGCGGTCAGGGTCTGCTCGTCGAGGCGGACCGTGACGGGCTTGCCAGGGCCGTCGCCCACTGCGGGGCGGCCGCGCCGGCGCTTGCGTACCGCGGGCAGGTCGTACCCGGCCTCGGCCTCGTCAGCCCATGCCTGGATCTGCTCGTCGGTGACCGGCTTGCCGTGGATGGTGCGCTGCTTCTCATCCATAGGAATAACGTACACGAAAAAGTGCGCCACATGACACTACGCCCGCGACGGCGCCGTCGTCCGGGAGTGTCCGATGAACGGTGGGCGGGTCACGGGACGCCGTCAGGTCGTGGCGGGCTCCGACCTGTCCGCGTGCTCGAACGCCCAGGTGAGTGCGTGGTCCGCGACCCGTTCCCAGCCCGGGGCGGCGCACGTCCAGTGGTCGCGGCCCTCGAGCTCGACGTACTCGGTGACCGCCGGGGACTTCTCCCAGTGCTTGGCGTTCGACCGGTTCACGGACGGCGGCATGATGTGGTCGTTCTCGCCGGCGATGAACAGCAGCGGCGCGCGGTCGGTGCTGAAGTCGACCCACGTCTCCTGGTGACCGGGCTTGAAGTTGGCGATCAGGCCGTAGTCCCAGACCCAGCGGCCGGGAGCCGGGATCGCATAGCGCTCCCACACCGCACGCGACTCCTCCTCCGTGAGCGTGTTGGTGAACGCGTAGTGGAACTCCTCGGGCGTGAAGCCGACGGCGCGGTGCCTGTTCGCCGGGTTCTTGAGCGCGGGGAAGAGCGACCTGGCCTGGGACGGAGGGTTGACGCGGACGCCCTCGGGAGGTGCCGAGTCGATGGCGACGCCCGCGGCGCCGAGGCCCCGGGCGAGGAGGATCTGGGTGAGGGCGCCCCCGAAGGAGTGGCCCATGATGATCGGCGGGCGGTCCAGGCCGCGGATGACGCCGGCGAGGTGCTCGAGCGTCTCGGGGACGGTCAGGTCCGCGATGATCTGCGGGTTCTCGCGCAGGGCCTCGACCTCCACCTCGAACCCGGGGTAGGCCGGCGTCACGACGTTCAGCCCCTTCTGCCGGTAGTGCTGGACCCAGCCCTCCCAGCTGCGGGGTGTCATCCACAGACCGTGGACGAGGACGACGGTGTCGGGCTTGCTGCTTCCGGTCGTGTCACTCATGGGTGGTGGCCTCTCAGGAGTCGATTCTCAGGAGTCGATGAACGCCAGCAGGTCCGCGTGCAGCCGGTCGCGGTCGGTGTCGGGCAGGGCGTGCCCGCTGCCCGGATACGTGAGGAGCCGAGCGTCCGCGATGAGCTCGACCGATCGCCTGCCCCCGACGTCGTAGGGGACGATCTGGTCGTCGTCGCCGTGGATCACCAGGGCGGGGACGTCGATCGTGGCCAGGTCGGGCCGGAAGTCCGTCGCGGAGAACGCCGCGATGCACTCGTACGCGGCGCGGTGCCCGCAGGCCATGCTCTGCAGCCAGAACGCGTCTCGGAACCCCAGGTCGACGTCGCCGCGGCGGTTGTGCCCGAAGAACGGACCGTCGGCCAGGTCGCGGTAGAGCTGCGACCGGTCGGCTCGCTCGCCGGCGCGGATCTGGTCGAACACCTCGGGGGGCAGGCCGTCGGGGTTGTCGTCGGTGCGCAGCATGAGCGGCGGGACGGCGGACACCAGGACGACGCGGGCGATGCGGTCGGTCCCGTGCCGGGCGACGTACCGCACGACCTCGCCGCCGCCGGTGGAGTGCCCGACCAGCGTGACGTCGTGCAGGTCGAGCACGTCGATCAGGCGGGCCAGGTCGTCGGCGTAGGTGTCCATCTCGTTGCCGTCCCAGGTCCGGCTCGAGCGGCCGTGCCCGCGGCGGTCGTGCGCGACGGCGCGGTGCCCGTGCTCGGCGAGGAAGAGGGCGGCGGCCGCCCAGGCGTCCGAGTTGAGGGGCCAGCCATGGCTGAGGAGCACGGGCGTGCCCTCGGTCCCCCAGTCCGTGTAGAAGATCTCGGCGCCGTCGTCGGCGGTGATGTAGGGCACGGTGCCTCCTGGCGTCGGTCGGGCGAGAACGCTTCGAGCGTCGCCGTGCTCCGGCCGCGCGCGGACCACGTGGTTCTCGTAGTCCGAGGGCGAGCGCACTACGGCACCTCCGCCCGGAGGTGCTCGGAGAGCTGTCGGCGCGAGGTGATTCCGAGCTTCTGGAAGACCTTCCGCAGGTGGTAGTCGACGGTGTGGGGGCTCAGGAACATGCGGGCCGCGATCTCGGCGTTGGTCCGTCCCGACTCCGCCATCGTGGCGATGGCCTGCTCCTGCGTCGTCAGGTCGTGTCCGGACCGGGGCACCGGCAGGCGCGCGGACTCCCCGGTGGCCACGAGCTCGGCATGGATCCGCTCCTGGAAGACGTCCGCGCCGCTGCGGGTGGCGTGGTCCAGGGCGAGACGGAGCTGGGTGGCGGCGTCCCGGCGTCGTCGGGCACGTCGTAGCCACTCCCCGTAGACGAGGTGCGACCGGGCGAGCTCGACCGTGGCACCGGTGCTCGTGAGGGCGTCGATCGACGCCGCGTAGTGGCCCTCGTCGTCGCCGGAACCTGACAGCGCCAGTGCGCGTTCGGCCAGTCCGCGGCACCAGGCGGAGCCGTTGGCCCGCGCCCGCGCGTCCAGCGCGACGGCGGCTCGCGCGGCCTCGCCCGGGTGGCCGCTGCGGACGGCCGCCTCGGCGTAGTCGGCATGGTGGAGCGGCGTGACCTGCAGGAACGGGTCCACGACGAAGGGGTGCAGGCGCTCGAAGGCCGCACCGTAGCGACGCTCGGCGAGGTTGCGGACGGCGAGCGCCGCGGTCGCCGATGCCTCGACCCCGCCCCATCCGGCTGCTGCGGCGCCCCGTCCGACGGCTTCCACCGCCGTCTCCGGGCTGCCGGTCCATGCCATGACCGCGGCGTTGACGACGTTCTCGCCGTCGTAGCCCATGGCTCGGCGGACCTCGCGGACGGTCGCGTCGTAGGAGCGGGCGCGGGTCACGGTGCCGCCCATGAGCTCCGCGAGCGCGGCGACCCAGAGCAGGGTGTCGAGCGCCTGGAGCGCGCCGGTGTCGCGGGCGGCGCGCATCGCCCGCTCCAGCCCGGCCCGGCGCCCGGCCTCGTCCCAGAGGAAGCCTCCGATGGCGGCGACCAGGGTGCCGAGGTGCAGCATCTGCCGGTCCGGCAGGTCGAGGATCGCGTCGAACGCCTCGCGTGCCGGCCGGACGGCGCGCTCGTACGGCTCGAGGATCAGGGCGGCGACGCCCCGGAGGATCACGGAGGCGGCGCCGGGTGACTCGGCCCCGGCCGAGATCCGGCGGCCCAGCGTCGGGACGTCGACGCCGACGAGGAGCCGGTCCGCGCTGCTGCACCGCTCGAAGGCCTGCAGCAGGGCGCGATGCTCCCGCTCGACGTCGTGGCCGTGGAACTCGTCGGCCGCTCGCAGGTGGTCGGAGGTCGACGCCCGGACGCCGTCGGGATCGGCCACGAACAGCGCGACGGCGCTGCGGACGAGGATCGCCCGGCCGCGCGTCACCCGGTCGACGTCCTCCTCCGGCACGTCGGAGAGCAGGCGCCCGGCGACGTCGGCGGCGCCCGCCTCCAGCGCGGCCTCGGCGGCGCCGACCAGGCGCTCGCCGCGTGCCGGCCCGGCCGGCGTGAGCTCGGCCGCACGGGCGAGGATGCTCGCGCGCGACGACGATCCGCCGCGCCGCGCCGCGAGATCGGCGGCGTGCACGAGGCGCTCCGCGACGTCCTCGTCGGTCCCGCTCACCGCTCGGGAGGCGTGCCACGCCTCGGACTCGACCAGGCCGAGCTTCGCGGCGGCTCCCGCCAGTGCGCCGTGGACTCTCCGACGCTCGGCCCGGGACGCCGACCCGTACACCGCGGAGCGGACGAGGGGGTGCCGGAAGCCGACGACGGGGTCCAGGTGCACGAGTCCCGCGGCCTCTGCGTCGTCCCCGTGGGCAGGGTCGATGGAGAGCGCGGCGGCCGCGACCTCGAGCAGCTCGAGGTTGCCGGTGGAGTCCGTCGCCGCGAGCAGGAGCCACCGCTGCGACTCGGTGGGCAGGTGCATGACGCGGCGCAGGTAGTGGGCCTCGAGGTGCTGCCCGACGGGGACCGGCTCGGGGCCGAGCCCGAGGTCGGTCATCTCCCGCAGCAGGGGATCGGCCGCCAGGTCGACCAGAGCGAGCGGGTTGCCGTCCGTCGCGCGGACGATGGCCGCCGTCGCGGTCGGTGTGAACGGCCCTGCCGCGGACCGGTTCAGCAGGGCCGCCGCCGGGTCCGGAGCAAGTCCCGTGAGCCTGAGGACCGGCATCCCGCGCAGCGCCGTCTCGAGGTCGCGCTCCGTGCGACCGGCACAGGTCAGCGCCACGCGCTCCGCGCCGAGGCGGCGTGCGACGAACGCGAACGCCTCGAGGCTCTCGCGGTCGAGGAGGTGGGCGTCGTCGACGGCGCAGACCAGCCCGGTCGCGGTGCTCGCGGCGGCGAGGAGGCTGAGCACCCCGAGGCCCACGAGGAACCGGTCCGGCGGGGGGCCGTCCGCGGCGCCGGACGCCACACGAAGGCTCAGTCGCTGCCGCTCCGGGATCTCGACCAGGTGCTCGCGCAGGAGCCCGGTGAGCCGCTCGACCGCGGCGTACGGCATGGCGGACTCCGACTCGTACCCGTCGACGCGCAGGACCTGCATCCCGGCGACCGGCGACGCGTCGCGGAGCAGGGCCGTCTTCCCCATCCCGGGTTCTCCGAGGAGCAGGAGGGCACCGCCGTGCCCGTTGCGGGCCGCGCCGACCACCTCGGCGAGCCGTCGCTGTTCACTCTCGCGGCCGAGCAGGCCGCCGGCGCCGGGCACGCACCACACGATAGGGAAGCGCTCCCACCGCGGCGCGGCCGATCACGAAGATCACCCGCACCGGGTGGGAGCGCCGGCGTGACTACTTCGAGGCCGCCTTGATGACCTGCAGGACCTGGAACGGGTGGCTGATCATCACCGAGTGCGAGCTACGGACCTCCACCGTCGTGGCTCCCGCGCGCTTCGCCATGGCCCGCTCCGCCTCCGGGGGGATGATCCGGTCGTCCTTCGCCACGACGTACCAGCTGGGGATCGACCTCCACGCGGGTTCGCCCGACGGCGCGACCAGCGAGGCGAGGGCGCCCGGTCGCTGCGCGCCCGCCATCGTCTCGGCGAGACGACGGGGAAGGTCCTGGGCGAACAGCCGCGGGTACCACTCGGGGTCGATGTAGGCGTCGGCGTCGCCCTCCCCGGCTCCCGGGAACGGACGGAGCACGAGGTGGTCGATCACGTCGGTGTGGCCCCCGCCGAGGGCGTTGGCGTCCGCGACGGACTCGCCCTCGTCGAGCGCATAGCCGGCCACGTACACGAGCGACCTCACCTGGTCGTTCCCGGTCGCGGCGTTCGTGATCACCGCGCCGCCGTACGAGTGGCCCACCAGGACGATCGGTCCTTCCACGGTCTCGAGGAACATCCGCAGGTACGCGGAGTCGTGCTCGATGCCGCGCAGCGGGTTCGAGAAGGCCAGGACCGGGTAGCCGTCGTCCTGCAGCCGTTCGGCCACGACGGTCCACCCGCTCGAGTCGGCGAACGCGCCGTGGACCAGGACGACGGTGGGCCTGGGCGCGGTGTGGCGGCCTTCGGCGACGGTGGCGGCGGCGCCCGAGGGCCCCGCCGACGCGGTGAGCGGCGCCAGACCGAGGACGGCGACGAGCATGGCGATCACGGCCGTGAGGACGCGGCGTGACCGGAGCGCGTGCGAGGACATGGCATCTCCTTCGACGGGTTCAGGGGACGACCAGCCTCGCGGGCGACGGGCGCCCGCGGACCACGCGCGGTGCGTAGTCCCGGCCGCCGCCCACAGCGCGGCCCCGCAGGGTGGCGTGTGAACGGTACGTAAAGAGTTCCTATGCCGAGGTTCCGTTTCGGGTCGGCAGAGGTGTACCGTGACGGACGTCGCGACGACGAGGTCGCGAGTCCGGATCGCAGCGCTCGAGACCGAGGCGCGCAGGGACGCGGGAACGTGGGACGAAGGTGTGGCAGTGACTTTCACCGACGAGGCGCAAGCCGGGGGCATCGCCCTGGTGGAGCGGACCGACGTGAGCGTGGTGGACATGTGGGGCGAGATCGACATCGCCCTGCGCAACGAGGCGAGCGCGGCGCTCGCGAGAGCGTTCGAGCGCGACCTCCCCGTCGTCGTCGACACGTCGCGCGTGACGTTCATCGACTCCGCCGGGGTCGCCTTCCTCGTCCAGCTCTGCCGGATCGGTCGTGACGAGGGGCTGCGGGTGTCGTTGCACCGGCCGCCGGCCGCGGTGCTGGATGTGCTGCGGATGCTCGACCTCGACGTGCCCGGGGACGCGAACGTCCTCGACGGGCCCACGACCCCGACGGCGCCGACCCCCGCCGCGCCGCACAGCCTCGCCGGCTGACCCGCCGTCCGTCGTCGGCCCAGGACGGGCCCAGGACGCGCCGTCGACGCGACGTGTCAGTGGTCGCGACCGCTGGCGGCGAGCGCGGCGGCCCCCACGATCCCGGCACGGTTGCGCAGCGTGGCGGGGATGATCGGCGCGTGCAGGTCGAGCAGCGGCAGGAACTTCTCGTGGTGCTTGCTCACCCCGCCGCCGACGACGATGAGCTCGGGGGACAGCAGCATCTCCACGGTCTCGAAGTAGCGCTGCAGCCGCTCGGCCCACTTCTCCCACGACAGGTCGTGGCGCTCTCGCGCGGACTCCGCGGCCCGCGACTCGGCGTCGTGACCGTCGATCTCGAGGTGGCCCAGCTCCGTGTTCGGCACGAGCACGCCGTCCACCAGCAGCGCGGAACCGATCCCGGTGCCGAGCGTGACCATGAGGACGACGCCGTCGCGCCCCTGGGCCGCGCCGTACCGCTGCTCGCCGACGCCCGCGGCGTCGGCGTCGTTGACGGCGGTGACCTGCCGGCCCGTCGCCTCGCTGGCCAGCGCGGGCAGGTCGACGCCCTTCCACGACTTGTGCAGGTTGGCGATGAACCGGACGACGCCGTGGTCCATCGGCGCGGGGAAGGCGACGCCGACCGGCACGTGCGGCGGCAGGTCGAAGGAGTCGACGAGCTCGGCGAGCACCCCGGCGACGGCCTCCGGGGTGGACCTCTCGGGGGTCGGGATCCGGCGTCGTTCGTCCGCGAACTCGCCGGTCGCCAGGTCGACCGGCGCTCCCTTGATCCCCGACCCGCCGATGTCGATGCCGAACGCGACCGGCTGCGCTGCCTCCACCATGGGCCCCATCTTGATGCAGGATCGTCCTATGAGCGACACAAGCCCGGTGCAGTACTGGTACAACACCAAGACCGGTGAGGTCGAGGAGAGCCGCGACCGCTCCAGCTGGAGTCACCGGATGGGCCCGTACCCCACGCGAGAGGCGGCCCGCAACGCCCTGGACTCGGCGCAGCGCCGCAACGACGAGTGGGAGGGCGAGGACGCCGACTGGCGCGGCCGCGACTGACCCGCACGTCGTCGGGCACGCAGCCGATGAGTTCCCGCCGCCGCCGGCGTCAGCCGGACATGACGACGACGGTCGAGGCGAACGGTGTCACGCTCGGGGTGGAGCACTTCGGCGACGAGGCAGACCCTCTGGTGCTCTGCGCCGGCGGCACGACGATGCTCTCCTGGCCCGACGCGCTCTGCAGGGCGGTCGCGCGCGGTGGGCGCCACGTGGTGCGGTACGACCTGCGCGACGCCGGTGCGTCCACGACCGTGGAGCCCGAGGCGCCGGGCTACACGCTGCGGGACCTCGCGGCGGACGCCGCGGCGCTCGCCCGGGAGCTCGACGACCGTCCGGCGCACCTGGCGGGCGTCGGCGTGGGCGGCATGGTCGCCCAGGTCGCCGCGCTCGACCACCCGGAGGCGTTCGCGGCACTGACCCTGGTCGGCACGCGCCCCGTCGCGCCCGGCCCGGTCGACGACGACCTGCCCGACCACGACGCCGCGACGATGGGGCGGCTGTTCTCACGGCCGATGCCGGACTGGTCCGACCGGGACGCCGTGGCCGAGCACGCTGCCGCGAGCGCCGGAATCCTCGGGGACGACCCCGCCGCGGCCCGCGCGGTCGCCGGGCGCGTCTGGGACCGGACGCCGGGCACGGCGCCCGCGGTGCAGGCGGCCAACCAGCTGGGCACGGTCTTCGCCCGCCTCGACTGCGCGCCGCGCTGGCGCGAGCGCCTCCCGGAGATCGCCGCTCCGACGCTCGTGGTGCACGGCCGGAACGACCCGTTCTTCCCGGTCGGCAACGGGGAGGCACTGGCCCGCGAGATCCCGGGTGCCAGGCTGCTGGTCCTCGAGGACGCGTCGACGGCGGTCCCCGACGACGCCGCCGGCCGGGTGGCGGCGGCGATGCTCGCCCTGTCGGACGACGCCGCCGTCCCCGGTCAGCGCGCCTAGCGCTCGAAGGAGTGCGCGGCGTCGGGGAAGGTGCCTCCGCGGACCTCGTCGGCGTAGTCCTGGGCCGCCTGGCGCAGCAGGTTGCCGACCTCGGCGAACCGGCGCGCGAACCGCGGCGACCAGTCGGTCATCCCGGCCATGTCCGTCCAGACCAGCACCTGCCCGTCGACGCGCGGGCCCGCGCCGATGCCGATGGTCGGGATGCGCAGGATCTCGGTGGCGCGCGCTGCGACCTCCACCGGCACCATCTCCAGCACGACGGCGACCGCACCGGCCTCCTGCACGGCGAGCGCGTCCTCGCACAGCGCCTCCGCGGCGTCGTCGCCCCGGCCCTGCACGCGCGGCCCGCCGAGGATGTTCTCCGACTGCGGCGTGAAGCCGAGGTGGCCGACGACGGGGATGCCGGCGTCGGTGAGCGCACGGATCTGCGCGGCGGACCGGCGGCCCCCCTCGAGCTTGATCGCGGCGGCGCCGGTCTCCTTCATGACCCGCACCGCGGAGGCGAGAGCCTGCTCCGGGCCGGCCTCGTAGGTGCCGAACGGCAGGTCGACGACGACGAGCGCGTGCTCGGCCGCCCGCGCGACGGCGCGGGCCGGCGGGATCATGTCGTCGAGGGTGACGGGCAGGGTGGTCGCGTGCCCGTGCATGGTGTTGCCGATCGAATCGCCCACGAGCAGCAGGTCGAGACCGGCGGCGTCGAAGATCCGGGCCGTCACGGCGTCGTACGCCGTGAGCATCGTGAGCTTCTCGCCGCGCTCCTTGGCCTCGGCCAGGTGGTGGACCCGGACGCGCCGCCGGCGCGTGAGGTCGGCGGCGGGCGAGGGGGCTGCGGCGACGTCGGCGGCGGCGTCGGGACCGGGGTACGACATGGCGGCCAGCCTATGCCTCCGACGCGCGGTACCGGGTATCCGTCCAGGTCGGAGCCCGGCGCGCGCGGGGGAGGTGCCAGGACATACCCCGTTAACACTTCTCGGGCAGGATGGACTCATGGACAGGCAGCAGGAGTTCGTGCTCCGCACGGTCGAGGAGCGCGACATCCGCTTCATCCGGCTCTGGTTCACCGACGTGCTCGGGGTACTGAAGTCGGTGGCGGTCGCCCCGGCCGAGCTCGAGCAGGCGTTCACGGAGGGCATCGGCTTCGACGGCAGCTCCATCGAGGGGCTGACGCGGGTCTACGAGGCGGACATGATCGCCAAGCCCGACCCCACCACGTTCCAGGTGCTGCCCTGGCGCGGCGAGCGGCACGGCACGGGCCGCATGTTCTGCGACATCCTCACGCCGGACGGCGAGCCCTCGCTCGCGGACTCGCGCAACGTGCTCAAGCGGACGCTCGCCAAGGCCAGCGACCGGGGCTTCACCTTCTACACGCATCCCGAGGTCGAGTTCTACCTCTTCAACCAGCTCGCGTCGCCGGAGGACCCGCTGGTCCCGGTCGACAACGGGGGGTACTTCGACCACCTGGCCCGGGGCAGCACGCACGACTTCCGCCGGGCCGCGATCACCATGCTCGAGTCGATGGGCATCTCGGTGGAGTTCTCCCACCACGAGGCAGGCCCGGGCCAGAACGAGATCGACCTGCGGTACGCCGACGCGCTGACCACGGCGGACAACCTCATGACCTTCCGCACGGTGGTCAAGGAGGTGGCGCTCGAGCAGGGCGTGTTCGCGTCGTTCATGCCGAAGCCGATGGCCGACCAGCCGGGCTCGGGGATGCACACGCACCTGTCGCTGTTCGAGGACGACCAGAACGCCTTCCACGAGCCGGGCGCGCAGTTCGAGCTCTCGAAGACGGCCCGGCAGTTCATCGCGGGCCTGCTGGTGCACGCGGCCGAGATCACGGCCGTGACCAACCAGTACGTCAATTCGTACAAGCGGCTCTGGGGCGGCGCCGAGGCGCCCAGCTACATCTGCTGGGGCCACAACAACCGGTCCGCCCTCGTGCGCGTGCCCATGTACAAGCCGGGCAAGGGCAACTCCGCCCGCGTGGAGTACCGGGCGCTCGACTCCGCGGCCAACCCGTACCTCGCGTTCGCGGTGCTGCTCGCCGCCGGGCTCAAGGGCATCGAGCACGGCTACGAGCTGCCGGAGGCGACAGGCGACGACGTCTGGGAGCTCACCGACCGCGAGCGCCGCGCCCTCGGCATCGCCCCGCTGCCCCAGTCGCTCGACGAGGCGATCGAGCTCATGGAGCGTTCCGAGCTGGTGGCCGAGACCCTCGGGGAGCATGTCTACGACTTCGTCCTGCGCAACAAGCGGCAGGAGTGGGACGCGTACCGCGCGCAGGTCACGCCCTACGAGCTGCACCGGTTCCTGCAGAACCTGTGACCGCCCGTCCGCCGACCCTCACGAGCCGGTTGCTGCACGCGGGCTTCGCGGATCTCACGCGGTCGGCGTCGCTCTGGTCCGACCCGGCGCTGCAGGAGGCTCTCACCGCGCCCGGTCGCGCGGACGCGCTGCTGGGCGCGGTCGGCACCTGCGCCGACCCGGACCTCGCGCTCCTGCAGCTGGTGCGCCTGGCGGAGCAGCCCGACGCCAACGAACGGCTCGGGGCCCTGCTCGAGGAGGGGGCTCCGCCGCGGGCGCGCACCCGCCTGCTGGCCGTGCTCGGGGCGTCGTCGGCCCTGGGCGACGAGGTGGTGCGCCGTCCTGAGCTGCTCGACGTGCTCGCGGTGCCCGACGGCGCGGCGCTCGACGCGGACGGCGACGACGACACCGACGACATCGACGACGTGGGGGACGAGGGGGACGACGGCGGCGACCCCGGCCCGCGCACCGTGACGGGCCCCGCCGAGGTGCGCGCCGCGCTGCTGCGCGCCGTCGGCGCCGACCCGGACGCCGCGGTGCCGGTGGCCGCCGACCCAGACTCCGGGCCGGGCGACGGATGGCCCGACGCGGGCGCGGCGACCACGACGGACGCGCTGCGCCGGGCGTATCGCGCGCGGCTGCTGGCGCTGGCGGCCGACGACCTCACCGCGAGCGAGCCGCTGACGCGCATGCCCGTCGTCGGGGCGGCGCTCGCCGACCTGGCGTCCGCAGCCCTGGAGGCAGCGCTCGCCGTCGCGCGGGCCGAGCTGGACGACCACGGCGCGGGCGTGCGGCTCGCCGTCCTGGGCATGGGCAAGACCGGCGGGCGTGAGCTGAACTACGTCTCCGACGTCGACGTCGTGTACGTGTGCGAGCCCGGCGAGCTGGCGGACGGGGGCGTCCTCGACGAGGAGACGGCGCTCGCCGTCGGCACCCGCCTCGCGACCGGGCTGCAGCGCGTGTGCTCGGCCACCTCTGCGGAGCCCGCCCTGTGGCCGGTCGACGCCGCGCTGCGGCCCGAGGGCGCGCAGGGACCCCTGGTGCGCACGCTCGCGAGCCACGTCGCGTACTACGAGCGCTGGGCCGAGACGTGGGAGTTCCAGGCCCTGCTCAAGGCGCGCCCCGTGGCCGGCGACGCGGCCCTGGGCCGCGACTACCGGGCGGCCGTCGACCCGTTCATCTGGTCGGCCGTGCACCGCGAGCACTTCGTCGAGGACGCCCGCGCGATGCGCCGCCGGGTCGAGCAGCACGTCCCAGCCGCCGAGGCGGACCGGCAGATCAAGCTGGGCAAGGGCGGCCTGCGCGACGTCGAGTTCACCGTGCAGCTGCTGCAGCTCGTGCACGGTCGCGCCGACCCGCAGATCCGCTCGCCCCACACGCTGTCCGCGCTCGCCGCCCTCGCGGCCGGCGGGTACGTCGGGCGCGAGCACGCCGCGCGGATGGCGGTCTGCTACCGGTTCCTGCGCGCGCTGGAGCACCGGGTGCAGCTGTACCGGCTGCGCCGCACGCACCTGCTGCCCACCGCGGAGGAGGACCTGCGCCGCCTCGCGCGGTCGCTCGGCATGCGCGCCGAGGGCGCGAAGGGCCTGCTGGAGCGCTGGCGGGCGACGCGTCGCGAGGTGCGCGCCCTGCACGAGGAGGTCTTCTACCGCCCCCTGCTGCCGGCGTCGGCCCAGCTCTCGGACGCCGAGCTGTCGCTGTCCCCGGACGTCGCGCGCGAGCGGTTCGCCGCCGTCGGCTATCGCGACCCCGACGGCGCGATGCGGCACGTCGTGGCCCTGACGGCGGGCACGTCTCGCCGTGCGGCGCTGCAGCGCCAGCTGCTGCCGGTGCTGCTCGGCTGGTTCGCCGAGGGCGCCGACCCGGACGGCGGGCTGCTGGCGTTCCGCAAGCT
>Ga0160442_100331_pt1 | contig 22549 bp, 15 predicted proteins | sample HID1971M_E1MG_FD_108252 | JGI IMG/M metagenome (GOLD analysis project Ga0160442, IMG submission 108252) | Enriched millipede-associated microbial communities from UW Madison campus, WI, USA - HID1971M_E1 MG | ecosystem: Host-associated > Arthropoda: Insects > Digestive system > Unclassified ... | reverse complement strand
GTGGTTGAAGAGGATGCCGCACGAGACGAACATGTCGTAGCTCTCGCGGTAGTTCTTCGCGATCCAGTGCCCATAGAGCTTCGCGACGCCGTACGGGCTCCGCGGGTGGAAGAGGGAGCTCTCGTTGTAGCCGGCACCCGGGCGGTTGTAGTCGAGGCCGCCGAACATCTCCGACGTGGACGCCTGGTAGATGCGCGTGGCCTGCTCGCGTCCGGTCACGCGCACGGCCTCCAGGACGTTCAGGACGCCCTTCGCCGTCACATCTGCAGTGAGCGACGGGTTCTTGAACGAGTAGCCGACGTGGCTCACGGCCGCCAGGTTGTAGAGCTCGCTGGGGTCGCTCGTCTCGACGGCGCGAACCAGCGACGTGGGGTCCGTCAGGTCGCCTTCGATCAGGGTGACGTACGGCATGTCGCGCTCGACCTCGGCCCGGCGAGGGTTGTGCTGTCCTCGGATGAGGCCGAACACCTCGTAGCCCTTTTCGTGAAGCAGCTGCGCGAGGTGACCGCCGTCCTGTCCAGTGATTCCCGTGATCAGCGCGCGGCGTGAGTCTGCCATTGGTATGTCTCCAGTTTCGAGTAGGCCCAGAACATCCTAGCCTCCAGGCCGGATCACCTCATGGCACCCGCGGCCTAGCCCTGGAGGTGGTCCCGGAGTCCGTCGCGATGGTCGCGAGGGACGAAGCCCGTCGCCTCGATCCGCGACAGGTCGAGCACGCTGTTGCGCGGGCGCGGCGCCACCGGCCCGGACGCGCCGGCGAAGTACTCGTCGGTCGTCACGCCCTGGACGCGTGACCCGTCGTGTCCCGAGAGCTCGAAGACGCGGCGCGCGACGTCGGCCCACGACAGCGGTTCTCCCGACCCGGTCACGTTGTACACGCCGGGCGCGGCATCCGTCTCCAGGAGGTGCCGGATGCCTCGCACGATGTCGTCCGTGAACGTGAGCCGTCCGATCTGGTCGTCGACGACCTTCGGATCGATGCCCCGCTCGGCGAGCGAGGCCATCGTGGCGACGAAGTTCTTGCCGTCACCGATCACCCAGGAGGTGCGCACGATGTAGTGGCGCGGCACTGTCGCGACGACCGCGTCACCTGCCGCCTTGGTCTGGCCGTACACACCGAGCGGCGTGGACGGATCCGCCTCGATGTACGGTCGATCGGCTGTCCCGTCGAACACGTAGTCGCTCGAGACGTGCACGAGCGTGATTCCGTTGGCCGACGCGAGGCGCGCCAGCGCGGTCACGCCGCTGACATTCGCGGCCCACGCGTCCGCGCGGCCCGCGGGCGTCTCGGCCAGGTCGACCGCGGTGTACGCCGCGGCGTTGATGATCGTGTCGTAGTCGCGCCAGCGTCGTGCCGTCGCGAGGTCCGCCGAGGCGAGGTCGAGGTCGTCGCGCGCCGCGAACTCGACATGCGAGGCGCCCGCGAACTCGGCACGCAGAGCCCGCCCGAGCTGGCCGTTCGCCCCGAGCACGAGCGTCTTGCGCGGTGCCATCGCCGCGACATCGCCGAGCCGCGGGTGTGCGAGGTCCTTCGCCGAGATCTCGACCTCGTCGAGCGGGATCGGCCAGGCGATATCGACGGTCTCGTCCGCCAGATTCAGGAACGTGTACTCGGCGTCCGGCGACCAGTGGTCGTTGACGAGGTACACGTACGCGGTGTCCGGCTCGAGGGTCTGATACGCGTTGCCCACGCCGCGCGGCACGAAGATCGCCCGCGACGGATCGATCTCGGCGGTGAACACGGCACCGAACGTCGGGCCTTCGCGCAGATCCACCCAGGCACCGAAGATCCGGCCGGTCGCGACGGACACGAACTTGTCCCAGGGCTCCGCGTGGATGCCGCGCGTCGTGCCCACCGCGTCGTTGAACGAGATGTTGTTCTGCGCCGGACCGAAGTCGGGAAGCCCGGCCGCCCTCATCTTCTCGCGCTGCCAGTTCTCCTTGAACCAGCCGCGGCTGTCGCCGTGGACCGGCAGCTCCCACACGACGAGCCCCGGAATACCCGTCGGCGCGGCGGACAGCGCCTTGCCGAACTCGATCATCTACTGACCCTTCGCCGCGTAGAACGCTTCGACGCCGTCCTTGGCGCCCGCCCACCAGGACTCGTGATCGCGGTACCAACGGATCGTGTCGGCCAGACCGGCCTCGAAGTCCTGGAACCTCGGCGTCCAGCCGAGTTCGGTGCGCAGCTTGGTCGAGTCGATCGCGTAGCGCAGGTCGTGGCCCGCACGATCGGTCACGAGGTCGTACGCGTCGGCGCGCTCACCCATGAGTTCGAGGATCAACTCGACCACGGTCTTGTTGTCCTTCTCGCCGTCAGCGCCGATCAGATAGGTCTCGCCGATGACGCCCTTGTCGAGGATCGTCAGGACGGCCGACGAGTGGTCCTCGGCATGGATCCAGTCGCGCACATTCTCACCGGTGCCGTACAGCTTCGGACGGATCCCTCGGATGACGTTCGTGATCTGGCGCGGGATGAACTTCTCGACGTGCTGATAGGGGCCGTAGTTGTTCGAGCAGTTCGAGATGGTCGCCTGCACCCCGAAGGACCGCACCCACGCGCGCACCAGCAGGTCGCTGCCCGCCTTGGTCGACGAGTACGGGCTGGAGGGGTTGTACGGCGTGGACTCGGAGAATCGAGCCGGATCGTCGAGCTCGAGGTCGCCGTAGACCTCGTCCGTCGAGATGTGGTGGAAGCGGGTTCCGTGGCGACGCGCGGCCTCGAGGAGCGTGTACGTGCCGATGATGTTCGTGTCGAGGAACGGGCGGGGGTCGTGCAGCGAGTTGTCGTTGTGGGACTCGGCGGCATAGTGGACGATCGCGTCCGCCCCGGCCACGACCTCGTCCACGACGGACGGATCGGCGATGTCTCCGCGCACGAAGGTGAGGCGGTCCTCGGGAAGGCCGTCCAGGGACGCACGATTGCCTGCGTAGGTGAGCTTGTCGAGCACCGTCACGTGGTCATCGGTGTGCTCGATCACATGATGGACGAAGTTGGAGCCGATGAATCCGGCGCCGCCGGTGACGACGAGTCTGCGCATCACTCCAGCCTACCGAGAGCACACACCCGCGCAGTACGGTACACGGCGAGGCGGGCCGGCTCCGGCCTGACCTCACAAACAGCCCCGATATGATCGGCGTCATGTCCGACATCCCCTTCGTCTCGTATGCCCAGAACGCGGAAGATGTGGTGCTCTGGCGCACGCTCGGACATGTCCATGAGGGGCGATACGTCGACGTCGGCGCCAATCACCCGCGCATCGATTCCGTCACCCGCGCGTTCTACGAGCGCGGCTGGCACGGCATCACCGTCGAGCCGCTGGGCGATCTCATGGACAAGCATCGAGCAGAGCGGCCGCGCGACATCCAGGTGCAGGCGGCCGTCGCGGACACGGACGCCGAATCCCTCATCCTCCACTCGGTGCCCGGCACCGGACTCTCGACGATCGTCGCGGACGTGGACGAGCGCAACCGGCAGGACGGTTGGGAGGTCGAGGACATCGAGGTCGAGGCGCGGACGCTGAACCGGATCCTCAGCGACGCCGGCGACGACGACTTCGACGAGATCCACTTCATGGTCATCGACCTCGAGGGCGCCGAGGGGCAGGCGATCAGCAGCCTCGACCTGCAGAAGTGGCGGCCGTGGGTCCTCGTCGTGGAAGCCACCCGGCCGAACTCGACGGTTCCCACCCATTCGGAGTGGGAGACCACCCTGAACGAAGCGGGCTACTCGTTCTGCCTGTTCGACGGCCTGTCGAGGTTCTACGTCGCTGCGGAGCATCGCGAGACGCTGGCAGCCTCGCTCTCGTACCCCGCGGGGGTCCTCGACCATTACATCCCCCTCAAGCAGGAGGAGCTGCAGCACCAGGTGGCGCAGCTCCAGGGCGAGCTCCACGAAGCTGAGCGCCAGATCGTCCACTGGCGGCACAAGGCCCTCGTGGAGTGGGCCGAGATCGCCGCCGCCGCGACCACGGACAGCGAGAACCTGGCCCGCGAGCTCAAGGGGATGCACGAAAGCCTGTCGTGGCGTGTGACGGAGCCTTTGCGATCCGCGCGCCGAGTGATCGGCCGCGTGCTTTGACCGCAGAAACGCCCACGTCCGCGCGTCTGCTGGAGGCGATGGACCAGCGGGTGACCGCGGCGTCGCAGGTCCTGCTGCCGACACGGTCGCTCGAGTCCGGGCTGGCCCCCGGATACGCGACCGCGACGCTGCTTCCCGAGCTGCTCAAGGATGCCCGTGCGACGATGAGCCAGCCGGCGATGTGGCTGATCCTCACCGCGGTCACGGGCCGGTTCCCCGCGGCGCACATGGTGCGTCGGGTTCGCAGAGCGATGCGGCTGGACTCGCCGGAAGAGGTCGAGCGGCTGGTGCTGTCCATGGCCACCGAGACGGCCGGCCGCAGCCGGATGGATCTGCCCATGCGGATCGTCACGTCCCCTGTCGTCGACGTGGACACCTCGGGAAGGTCCGACTACCAGTCCGGCATCCATCGCGTCGTCCGCGAGACGGTGTCGCGTTGGGTCCAGCAGCACACCGTCGAACTCGCCATCTGGGACGACACGCACACCGTCATGCGGTCCGCGGCCCCGCGCGAGATCGGACGCGTCACCCGATTCGGCGGCGAGTTCATCGTCGGAGTCGACGACGCGCCGTACGAACAGGAGCTGATCGTGCCCTGGGACACCGTCGTCGTCCTGCCGGATGTGCCGTTGGGCAGCCCGGCCGAGGTCCTCACCGGCATCGCCCAATGCTCCGGCAACCGGCTCACCGCGATCGGATACGACCTGATCCCGATCACGAGCGCCGAGACGCGACCGGTGCACGAATCGACGGCGGCCGGCGAGTGGCTCGTGCCGTTGAAGAGCGCCCACCGTATCGCCGGCATCTCGAGTTCGGCGACAGACGAGTTCAAAGGGTTCGCGAGGATGCTGGCGGCACAGGGGCTCACCGGCCCCGAGGTGGAGGAGATCAGGCTCCCCGCCACGACACCGCCCAACTGGTTCACGCAGACGGCGCGCGTCGCCCATGCGACGCCACGCATCGTCGTGTCGGGCACCCGCGAACCGCACAAGAACCACGACGCCGTGCTGTACGCCGCGGAACGCCTGTGGGAAGAGGGACTGGACTTCGAAGTCCGCCTGGTGGGCGGCAACGGCTGGACGGATCGCCATCTCGGTGAGACGTTGACCCGTCTCAAGGCACGCAAACGCTCGCTGGTCGATCTCGGCCGGGTCTCCGAAGAGGATCTCTGGAACGAGTTGGCGGATGCGGACGCCGTCGTGTTCCTGTCCCTCCACGAGGGCTACGGACTCCCGGTGGTCGAGGCACTGGCCGTCGGCACCCCGGTGCTGACCACCTCGTACGGGAGTCAGGGTGAGATCGCCCGGGACGGCGGCTGCCTGACGGCTGATCCCCGCGACGAGGAATCCGTCATCAGCGCGCTGCGCCGCCTGGTCACCGAACCCGAGCTGCGGGAGTCGCTTGCCCGCGAAGCACGCGAGCGACCTCGAGAGTCATGGGACGAATATGCGACGGCATTGTGGGACTTCCTCGTCTCCGACCTGGAGGTGACGAAGTGAACACGCGCACTCGGTCCAGGTCGATGGTGCCCGTCTGGCTCTCGCGTCTGCCGATCCTGGCGGACGCGTTGGGCCGCGACCACCTCCCCGCCCGTGACGAGGCGAGCTTCGCGAAGGCGCTCGATGCCCTCATCGACGCCCGTGATCGCAGCGAGGTGTGGCTCGCGCTGTCCGTCCTGACCGGACGTTTCCCCGGCGAGTCGCTCGTGCTCGAGACGGCTCGGTCCTCCGAGTTCGACCACCGCGCGCTCTTCCACGCGGTGCGCGGCGAGACCACCCGCGAGAGTGCGGCGTGGAGGGTCGTCGTCGAGCACGAGAAGACGCTGGTGGATGTCGCCGACACCTCGACGTCGACGCTCGCGACGGGAATCCAGCGCGTCGTCCGCGAAGTCGCGAAGCGGTGGGCCACGGTCGACTCCGTGCGGTTCATCGGCTGGACGAAGGACTGGCAGTCGCTGCGGGACCTCGAGGCGTCTGAGATCGCGCGGGTGGAGCGCGGGACGGCGCGAGGCGAGGACGAGGAGGAGGCGACTGCGGATGTCGTCGTCGTTCCCTGGCGCACGACCTACATCCTGCTCGAGGTGTCGGCCGAGCCGCCGCGCTCCGAGCGCATGCGTGCTCTGGCCCGCTTCAGCGGGTGCCGGACCGCGGCGCTGTGCTACGACCTCATCCCCGTGACGTCGAGCGAGACGTCCTCGCCGGGGATGACGGGCGTCTTCGCGCACTACATGGCGGCACTGAAGTACTTCGATCGCCTCTCCACCATCTCGCAGGCCACGGCCGTCGAGTACCTGGGGTGGCGTGACATGCTGCCCGCAGCGGGCGTGACCGGGCCCGACATCGTGCCCGTGCTGCTGCCCGCGTCGGTCGGCGACTCCGACGAAGCGGCTCTCGAAGCGGCCAGGCAACGACTGGTGATCGGCACGATGCCGTTGGTGCTCGTGGTCGGCAGTCACGAGCCCCGCAAGAATCATCTGGCGATCCTGCAGGCCGCCGAGATCCTCTGGCGCGAAGGCCACGTCTTCTCGCTCAGCTTCATCGGAAGCCGCTCGTGGCGAGGCGACGAATTCCACGACCGCCTCCGTCAGCTTCAGGAACAAGGACGCCCGGTCGAATCGGTCACCAAGGCCAGCGACACCTTGCTCTGGGCGGCGTATCGACTCGCACGCTTCACCGTGTTCCCCTCTCTCAACGAGGGATTCGGTCTGCCCGTGGCGGAATCCCTGGCTGTGGGGACCCCGGTCGTCACGTCAGGATTCGGGAGCACCGCAGAGATCGCCGCGGACGGAGGCGCGATCCTCGTCGATCCCCGTGACGACGACGACCTGACCTCTGCGATGCGCAGGTTGCTCACCGATCACGACGCCCTGGACCGTCTTCGGGGCGAGGCCGAGAACCGGCCGCGCTCGAGCTGGGACGAGTACTCGCGCGACCTCTGGCAGGCGTTGCTGGCATAGCGGGTCGCTCCCCCGGACGCGGTGACTCCGCGACGCTACCCCCGGCCGAGCCGAGCGCGCAGCCGGCGAACAGACGCCCGCAACGGGGCGAGTGCGCGACGGGCGCGCAGCCGGTCATTCCGGTCCCACGCCGCCTTGAGCGCCTCGTGCACGCGTCGGGCAGCGGCGGAAGGAGAGTGCAGGACCCGCACGTCTTCGGCGGCCTGTCTGCCCACAGCCGAGGCGGCCACCGGATCGTCGATGACACGGCGGAGGATCGCGGCCGCCTGACCCAGATCGGGGTCCCCCCAGAGGGTCCCCGCCGGATAAGGCTCGGCATCCGCCGGAATGGTCGTCATCGCGCAGTCGACGAGGAAGGCGTTGCCGCTGTTCGTGAACTGCATGTTGCCCGAGTAGGCGCTCACGACGACCGGTCGGCCCCAGGCCATGGCCTCGGCGATCGTGAGGCCGAGGCCCTCGGCCCGGTGCAGCGAGACATAGGCGGTGCATCTCGCCATGAGGGCGGTGAGCTCATCCGGCTCGAGGTATTCGTCGATCAGGATGATGTCCGATCGATGCGCAGATGCGAGACGCACCCGCTCCGCATCGCCGACGCGGCGGCCGGCGTTGAGCGTCTTGATGACGAGGACCGGCCCCTGTGCGTCATCCACCGGGAAAGCACGGTCGAATGCCTCGATCAGTCCCAGCGGGTTCTTCCGTTCCACCGTGCTCAGGTAGTCGAACGCGAAGAAGAACCACGGCCTGCCCGTGGGAATGTTCAGCCGTTCGGGGACCTCGGGCGGATCGACCGCCGACCTCTGCGGAAGCGGCGGCGTCACGGTGCGCACGGGGACACGCGAACGCGCCGCGATCGCCTCCCGCACGAAGTCCGTCGCGACCCAGACCTCGTCGATGTGGCGGAAGGCGGCATCCCGCGACGCAGGAAAGGACTCGACCTCCCAGTACCACATCCCGATCCGGTAGCTCCTCGCCACGATGTCCGCCAGCGACTCCGCCACCGCGCTCGTCTGGTCGGCGTTGACGGCGAGCAGCGACGTGTCGTAGCGGGTGCCGTCCGACCGCCGATAGGCCGCGGTCGCGCGCGACTGAAGATTGACACTGGCGGCGAAGGTGCTCGTAGGAACATGAGCAGCCTGGAGCGCGGCATCCATCAGACGGGCGGATGTCCCGATCCCCAGCTCGCCCGACAGATACCCGACCAGGTTGACTCCCCGTGGGCGCCGCTTCGTGCTCCTCTCCGGCGCCGGCTGAGCGGTGAGCGTGACGTCGGCCGCGCGACGGAGAAGCACGGAGTCATAACGCGACTCGTGGATGCCGTGGTCCAGCGCCCACCGCGCGAGCCTCGCCGAGTCGGGGCCCGGAACGTTCGGGAAGGCGCCGACCAGATCGGGCCGCGAACCACGCACTCCGGCGAGATATCGGGTGACGGGCGTCCGGTCGCCGACCGGGAGCAGCTGCAGCAGCCATCGTTCCAGATCCGCGGATGCCGGTCCCAGCGACTCCCCCGCGTCTGCGGCTGATCTCGCGATGTCGCGGATCACCTCGCCGTCGGGGCGTCCGGCCTCCCCCGCCGCGGCATCGGGGAGCTCGCGGGAACCGACCTCGGCGACCAGCGTCGCGAGCTCGGGGTTGCGGCTGAGGAGCGGGCCCGCCGAACGATCAGGACGGCCGTCGAAGAGCCATGGGCGATCAGGTCTCAGGCCGACGAGGTCGAGGGCCACGACAGGTCGACCGGACCGCACCAGCCGACCGTCCTCGACGACGAGGGTGGTCTCCGGGCCGGAGTTGTCGCTGGAGACCAGGGCCGCGTCATCGATCACGATCCGGTGACACACGCGCGCGACGAACAGATCCAGCCAGCGATCCGCCGTCCGCCAATCGGCCACGAGCGCCTCGAGGGCGGGACGGTGCGGGAGCGCGTCCGTGCCCAGCAGGAAGAACTCGCCGGCGAGGATGGATGCCTCGCATCGAGCCGGTCCCGTCGGCTCGACAGCCCTCACCACGGCGACGGTGGTCGTCGGGTCGTCGCCCCAGTCCGGCCTGTTCTGCAGCATGACGCCCGGGGCCAGGCCGAGCACGGGCTCGCCGGCGTCCAGGAGATGCGAACTCCACAGCGCGGTGAGGGCTGTGAGGAGCGTCGTGTCGTCATGCGTGAGGCGGATCGCCTCGAGGCGGAGTCCCGCGTCGTGGGGCGTGCTGATCCGCTCAGGCCCGTGCGGCCGGTACCGACCGTCGAGATCGAGGACCTCGCACCGGACGTCGGGGGCGACGGCCATCGCCGCACGGACGGACTCGCGCGCAGCCGACGCCGACGACGCCGTCGCCACCACCGCGACGATCATCGCGGCACCCCGATGCATCGGCATGCGGATCTCACTCGTCAGCCTCCTCGTGACCTCAGCCGGTTCACCGCGTTCTTGCCGCGGACCGCCCACGTGACACTCCACCCCAGCAGTCTGCCGACGCGAGGATGCAGGCCGAAGTACATGCGCACGAAGTCCCCCGGGCGTCCGGTCCCGACATACCCGGCCTGCTTGAGGAACATGATCCTATCGACGCTGTCACCCGTGGTGGTCGCCGAAAGGTGGTCGAGGTTGAACTCCATCGACGTATGGCTGATCGACAGGTACTCCGTCGTCGACACCGTGCGTGTGTGATAGCCCAGCTCGGCGGCGGCATACGACGGCATCCGTTCGAGGATGTGGGCCAGTCCTCCGTCGCGATAGGCGTCCGCGCCGCCGAAGTCGTCGTAGGCCCACTCGTGCTCGACGAGGAGGCGCAGCGACTCGGGGCGGGCGACATACATCGAGCCGAAAGGCGCCAACGGCGAGATCTCATCGAGCGGCACCTGGATCCCCAGCCGCTCGCAGTACTTCGCGAAGCCCGGCTTGTTCGACCACCAGCCGCGCCCCATCGTCGGATAGCCGATGTGGATCATCGGCGGATACACGAGCCCCAGGCCCGGTTCCTTCTGGAAGAGCGCGATCAGATTGGCGACGTACCCCGGCGTCGCAAGCAGGTTCGAGAACTGCTGATCCTTGAAGTGCCGGCCGACGTTGAAGCCGTCCTGCGGCGTCTTCTTCGAGTGCAGCTTCACCACGAGATCGTAGCGATCGCCCAGGAGGACATCCCGGCACCCCACCAGGAAGGCGCTCTGGTCTCTGCCGTCGTTCGAGGGCAGCACGCGCACGTCGACGTCGCCGCGCCTCTCCCGACGCGCGACGATCTCTTCGATCTCCGCTGCCCGCACAGCATCCGGAGTCGTGATGACCAGATCGTACGTGCCGGGCAGGTTGTCGGTCAGGTCGAGCATCTCCTGCGTCATCTCCGGGTAGAAGATGTGCAGGAGGGCGACGATGCGCAGGTGCCGTGTCGGGTCGAGCGCGATGTCGGTGTCGGGGAGCACCTCGTGCATGGCGGCGTTGGCGTTGAGCACCCTCGGCTCCACCGTGCGTGCGAGGTTCCGCCAGATCAGTTCCACCGGATAGCCGTAGCCCTCGACCTGCTCCATGATCCATCTGCCGACCACGGCATGCCGCTGAAGGAACGGCGGCCAGTGGAACAGCGGGCGTCGCTTGAGGGTCGGACAGCCGTCCCGCAGGAGCAGATCGGGGTTGAAGAGCGCGGGATGGTTGGTCGGATACCCGCTCGCCGCGAAGGCGACGTCGGACACGAAGCCGTGTGCGGTGAAGTGCTCGGTGAAGACCGCTTCGTGAGTGAGCACGGCATCGAGGTACTCCGGCATCTCCGGAAGGTCGCGCCAGTAGGTCGCCCACGTCCCGGAACGGATCATGCGTCCGCGGACGGCGATCCAGTACGACTGCAGGTGGTACGGGAGCACACCCGACCTCGTGAACGGATTAGGTGTCTCCTCGGGATGATCGGTCATGCCCCAGAAGTCCGCGTCGCTGCGGTCCATCCTCTCGAAGAGACCGCCGAACTCGCGGACCGGGCCGAACCAGGTGTCGTTGGTGAGGATCACCTCGTCGAACTCGTCGATCTGCGTGCCGAGGTGATCGATCGCATGCTTGTGCGCCCAGATGTCGTAGCCGCGATTCGGCCGGACGAGCACGTCATCGCACACGCCGGCGAGCTTCGCCTGTCCGTCATCCGTCAGGGAGCCGTTCACGACGACGACGATCCGCTCCGCATGCGGACGCAGCCGCGTCAGCGCGTAAGGGATGAAGTCCTCGATCCCCCCTCTTCTGTCCCACACGGCGTAGATCACCAGGCGGCGCGGACCGGATCCGATCACGCGGGGCGCCGTCATTTGTCGTCCCCCGTGCGCCGTCCGAGCGATCGCACCCTGTCTACCGCGCGCCGGGCGGCCGACGCGACCGCGGTGGCCGCCTCCGGGTGATTCAGGCGGACGTACATCCGCGTGAGATCCAACGCACTGCCGCGACCCATCCGACCCGCGCGGTGGAGGTACTGGATCTGCTCCACCGGGTACCCGGGTGTGGTCGACGAGAGTTGGTCGAGCGTGAACTCCATCGCGGTGTGGCTGATGTCGGCGTGCTCCGTCGACAGGACCGTTCGGCAGTGGAATCCCCGCTCCCCCACCGCGTTGGCGATGAGTCGCTCCTGCGTGTCGGCGAGGGGCGCCTCGGGGAACCCGGCGGCGGGTGCGTAGTCCGCGTACGTCCAGGCGTGCTCGGCCAGGACGCCGAGCGCCGTCGGCCGGAAAGCCACCATCCCGCCGAACGGGGCGAGCGGAGACACGTCGTCCAGAGGGACACGGATCCGAAGGCCCTCGGCGACCGACTCGGCACGTCGGCGCAGGGCACCCCACCCGCCGCCCAGGTGTGCACCACCGATGTGGACCGTCGGAGGGAAGACGGCCCCCAGGCCCGGCTCGCGCTGGAACAGCGCCAGCAGATTGGTGAAGTATCCGGGCGAGTTCAGCAGGTTGTCGAGCTGGTGCCGAACGAGATAGCGGTCCGCGTTGAACGAGGTGCCGCGAGGCGTGGCCGCGACGAGCTTGAGGATGAGGTCGTAGCTTCCGTCGAGCAGCACGTCTCGGCAGCCGACGAGCAACGCACTCATGTGATTCAGATGGTCAGCCGGCAGGATGCGGACCTCGACGTGCGCGAACCCGCGGGCGTCCTCGCGCTCGGCCCACTCGCGGACTCGCACCGCGTCGATGTCGGGCGAAGCCGTGATGATCAGGTCGCCGGGCGTCGGGACATTCCGCAGGTGGGCGTCGATCTCTTCGAGCGCCGCCGCGTCCTCCACGTGGACGATCACCGCGAGCCGGGGATCGGCGCCGTCCGTCCGATCCGGCAGGACCCGATCCGGCAGGACTTCCAGTGCGCCCGCGTTCGTGTTAGCGACTCTCGGAGCGACGTTGCGCGCGACATCCTCCCAGATCAGGCCGATCGGGTAACCGTGGCCCGCCACCTCGCCGAGCAGCTCCCGGCCGATCACTGCATGACGGTCGAGGAACGGCGGGTAGTGGAAGAACGGCCGGCGCTTGAGCAGAGGGCATCCGTCACGGAGCAGAAGACCCGGGTTGAAGAGCGCGGGATGATCCGTCGGATACTCGGACGAAGGGAAGGCGACGTCGTGGTGAAAGCCCGCGTCAGCGAAGTGCTGGGTGAACACCGCTTCGTGCTTGAGCACGGCATCGAAGTACCCGGGCATCTCCGGCAGGTCCTGCCAGTACGCTCGCCACGTCGCGGACAGGAACATGCTGCGCCGGACAGCGATCCAGAACGACTGCAGGTGGTAGTACAGCACGCCCTCGCCGGTGAACGGGTTCGGCTCCTCCCGCGCGTGATCGGTCATCCCCCAGAAGTCGGCGGGACTCCCATCCATCCGCGTGAAGATCGGACCGTACGGTCGTACCGGCCCGAACCACGTGTCGTTGGTGAGCACCAGCTCATCGAACTGGTCGATGCGCGATCCCAAGTGATCCAGGGCGTGCTTGTGCCCCCAGATGTCGAAGCCGCGATTCTCGCGGACGAGGATCTCATCCGCCACAGGCTCCAGGTGGGCGCGTCCGGCCTCGGTCAGCGCACCGTTCACGACTACCAGGATGTGAGTGGCGTGGTCGCGCAGACCGCCGAGCGCATGCGCGACATAATCCTCGACGTCGCCTCGACGATCCCAGACGACATAGATGACGAGTCTGCGCGGGGTCGCATCGACGGTGCGATCAGCCGCCGGTCCAGCGCCGCCGGCTGTCATCGGGAGACTCCGACGTTCACGCGCGCCCTTGCTCGAGGGCCTTCAGCAGGTACGCGCCGTAACCGCTCTTGACGAGAGGTTCGGCCCGTTCCCGGAGCTCGTCGTCGGTGAGGAATCCCATTCGCCATGCGACTTCCTCGGGGCAGCCGATCGAGAGCCCCTGCCGCTTCTCCACGGTGCGGATGAAGTCGGTGGCCTCGCTCAGCGAGTCGAACGTCCCGGTGTCGAGCCATGCGGTGCCTCGCGGCAGCAGCTCGACCTTCAGGTCGCCGCGACGCAGGTAGGTGAGGTTCACATCGGTGATCTCCAGCTCACCGCGCGGCGATGGAGCCAGTCCCTTGGCGATCTCGATGACGTCGTTGTCGTAGAAGTACAGACCGGGAACCGCGTAGTTGCTCTTCGGCACCGCCGGCTTCTCCGCGAGCGACACGACCCGACCGTCCTGGTCGAACTCCACGACGCCGTACGCGCTGGGGTCGTCGACCCAGTACCCGAAGACCACCCCGCCCTTCAGGTCCGCGTACTGGCGCAGCCGGGTGCCCATTCCCTGGCCGTAGAAGATGTTGTCGCCGAGCACGAGGGCCACCGGTTCGGAACCGATGTGTTCCTCGCCGAGGATGAACGCCTGCGCCAGGCCGTCGGGCGACGGCTGGGTCTTGTAGGTGATCGATACGCCGAACATCGTGCCGTCACCGAGGAGACGACGGAACTGCTCGGCGTCCTGCGGCGTCGTGATGACGAGGATGTCCCGGATGCCCGCGAGGATCAGGGTCGAGAGCGGGTAGTAGATCATCGGCTTGTCGTAGACCGGGACCAGTTGCTTCGAGATACCCAAAGTGATCGGGTGAAGCCTGGAGCCGGTACCGCCGGCGAGGATGATGCCACGCATCCCTCTAGTCTTGAGCATCGCCGTTGCAATGCCAAACCCGCACCGGACCCGATCGCCGCGGGCCGGTCGAGGCGAGACGACCCTCGCCGCAGCAGGCCGGTCGGTGCGTCACTTCGGGACGACGATGACCTGAGCCCCGGTCGCCGACCCCACGTGGCTCCAGTCGTCACCGTATGCCGCCTCGACGAACGCGAGCCACTCCGAGTCGTCCGAGTAGGCACGACGGTCGATGTAGATGCCGCACGCGCCGGACTCGTCGACCGCATCGGCGAAGGACGCAGGCGATTGGGCGTCGCTCCAGAAATCACCGGCATGCGTTCCCGAGACCGCTCCGTAGCTCCATCTGAGCGTCGAGGCGCCGCCGACGACGTACGGCAGCGCGAGGTCGTAGTCGCCGAGGCCACCGATCGGGCCTGATTCCGGGAAGCCCTTGACCGGCAGCTGGGCAAGACCGCACCCGGGGTCGAGCACCGCGTCGGCTTCCGCGACGAGGGTCCGCAGGTCGGCGTCCGCCGTCGGCTGAAGATCGACCTCTCCTCGCACGCCGGCGATCTGGTCCACGAACCCGACGATCACGACGAGCCCGAGCGCGATCCAGAGCGACCGACGTCGTGTGAACGTGGCCTCGACGAGGATGGCGAGGACGGCGAGCCCGATGGTCGCGAGCACGATGCTCAGTCGTACCCACGCGCGGATCTCGGACGTGACGAGCGCTGCGAACAGGAATCCGAGGCCGCCGACCGTGTAGAAGAGCAGCCCGACCCAGAACGAGAGCCCCAGGACCGACAACCGCGGATCCGCCAACACGCGCGGACGGCGCTCGCCGAGCGGCACGATGAGGCGGGCGAGCGTCCAGACGACCAGCAGCGCGATGCCCGCGATCGCGAGCACAGACATCCCCGTGGGTTCCGCATACGGAGACACCGTCGTCTGCGCCGCATAATCGCGCACCCGACTGCCCACGCCCGGAATGCCTGTCCCCGGCCAGGGCAGAAGGAGAGTCGTGATCTTTCCGGAGTGCTGTTCGGACTCGATCGGACTCCGCTCGGAGAAGTACTTCTGGTACCGGTCACCGAAGTTGAGAGACAGGACCGCGAGCTGGATCGCCACGAACACGACCAGCGAGCCGAGCGCGACGACGGGCCACAGCAGGATGCGCAGGCTGTCACGGGTGATCAGGCAGACGATCGCACGGACGCCGATCACGCACGCGAGGATGATCGCTGCGAAGACGAAGTAGTACGAGTTCGTCAACGAGAGCGCCAGCGTCATCACCCCGATGGGGACCAGTCGGCGTGTGATCCTCCCGGCGCGCGTCGGCGCGGCATCCGCCCAGGCGGAGACCGGGTCGGTCCGCCGTCCGCCGGCGATCAGCACCAGCACCACGAGGACTGCGACGCCCCAGTAGTTCGCGACGAACGCATGACCGAGGGCGACCCGCTCGAAATGGAACGGAGCGAGCGCGAAGACCGTGCCGAAGACGACCGCTGTGACATTCCGCAGTCGGAGCGCACGGAACATGAGGAAGCCGGCGAACCCCGTCATGAAGAAGCCGAGCAGCTGGTAGACGTTCAGCAGGACGACCGGGTCGTGGACGAACAGCGAACCGATCGTCAGCAGCAGCGCCGACGCGAAGTCGTACATCGGCGCGAAGAAGAGGTTCTGGTACTCCGGGAAGCCGAGCCTCGGGTTCGGTGCGAGGAGCGAATGGTCGACCGCGCTCGCAGACACCATGTAGTGCAGCATCTGATCGCCGGTCGCGCCCGACGCCCAGCGCATCGCCATGACATCGGTGCTGAGCCCGAGAGCGAACCACGCCACGACGAGGGCGATAGCACCGGTGGCCGCTGCCAGTCCGAGCTGCAGGGCGGCCGGACGCCAGCCGCGTCCGCGAACCGGGGGCGCGGTTTCGCGCGGCGCGATGGCGCCGCGCGAGAGAGATGGCACGACCCCAACTATACGAGAAGTGGGAGCGCGTCCCTCACGCGCCGTGCGCGTCGGCAACGGCCGAATCCGCCGCGGCCGCCGACTCGACGGCCTCCTCCTCGGGAGTCTCCGCCCGTCGGGTGCGGAACACGACGAACTTGTAGAAGAGGAAGTTCCAGATCAGTCCGACCAGCACGGCGGCGGCCTTCGCGATGTTGATCGCGATGAAGTGACGGCCGTCCTCACTCGGCAGGAACAGGAGTGAACGCCCGAACTCGGTGTCGAAGAGCACCTCGAACCCGAAGATCACCGCATTCTGCAGGATGAGCGAGCTGAACCCCGTCACCAGGAAGAAGATGCCGAACCGCTTCAGCGAGATCGGCTCCTGGTAGCGGAAGACGAAGAAGTGATTCAGCAGATACGAGACGCAGATGCCGACCGTGACCGAGATCGCGTTCGCTACGAGGGTCGGAGTCGCGAACGCGAACACCAGCACGTTGAGGAGAAGGAAATCGAGCGCCGTGTTGAGACACCCCGCGACCAGGAACCGAACCTTCTCGTTCGACAGAAGCTTCTTCACTGAGTGAGGTATCCTTCACAACCATGCTTAAGCTCGCCATCGCCGTGCCCACGTACAACGAGGTCAACAACGTAGAGGCGCTCATCGAATCGATCTCGCGGGTCAGTGCTCAGCATCCCGACACCTCGATCACGCTCTTCGTTCTGGATGATTCCTCCCCAGATGGCACTGCCTCCTTCGTCGAACAGATCGCCCCGTCCTTCGAAAGAGACAACTTCGCGGTGCGAGTCATCGTGAAGCCGACGAAGGAAGGACTCGGAGCAGCCTACATCCACGGCTTCGGGCTCATCCTGAGTGAGGAGTTCGACCACATCCTACAGATGGACGCTGACCTCTCCCACGATCCCAAGTACCTGTCCGGGTTCATCCACCAGGCGCACGAAGGCACGCCGTTCGTCGTCGCCTCGCGGTACATCCCGGGTGGCGGCACGCCCGACTGGTCGTTCCGTCGCAAGTTCCTGAGCCGTGGAGGCAACATCTACGCCCGGACCGTGCTCAGCCGGCAGATCACCGACTACACCGGCGGGTTCAACATGTTCTCGAGCGAGATCCTGCGCCGCATCCAGCCGCAGACCATCTCGGCGACCGGCTACGGGTTCATCCTCGTGCTGAAGTACCGTGCCCTGCTCGCCGCGAAGCGTGTCGTCGAACTCCCCATCGTCTTCTTCGACAGGACCAACGGAGAGTCGAAGATCCCGCGCAACACACTCATGCAGAACTTCTTCCTGGTTCCGCGTATCCGGGCGGCGCGCGGCAATGTCTAGCGACACCGAGGTCAGACCGTCCGTCTCCCCCGCGCGAGCGCGGTTCCCCTGGTGGGCCCGCGTAGGAGTCGAACTCATCGCGGTCGTGATCGTCATCGCGGCGAGCCTGATCATCCTCGCCCGATGGATGGGCACCGACTGGGAGATCAACCTGCTCTACAGCGGCGACTCCCTCGTCCTTCCGCTGGTGCGGGAATCCGTGCTTGCCGGCGAGCCGTTCGAGTGGGTGTTCTCGTCGCAGTTGTTCCTGTTCCCCGAGGGTCTGCTCTACTGGATCGTCAGCAGCTTCACCGACAATCCGCGTGCCGCGCTCGCGGGGCTCGCGGTGCTGAACCTCGTCCTGCTCTACGTGCTGCTTCGCTGGTGCTCGCGGCTTCTCTTCCGGCACTCCCGGCACCGGCTCGTGGAAGTCTGCGTCGCCCTCGGGGCGACGGCCACGTACGTCGTCTACGTGCTGCTCGAGCCAACCTCCGACATCAACGGCACCGCGATCGCGAGCCTCTTCCTCCTCGTCTCGTACTACCCCGGTGTCGTCCTCTCCGGATTGACGGCGATCGCCCTCACCCTCTGGGTGACCGACAGCTTCACCGATCCACCCGTGCGAGCGCGCCGAACCGTCGTGTTCACGGTGCTGTTCGTTCTGCTGGGCGCGTTGACGGGCGCCTCCAACCCGCTGTTCTGGATGCAGGTCCTCGCGCCTTTCGCCGTCACGCTCTTCATCGCCGTGCTGGTGAGACGGATCCCCCGCCGATGGTTCTGGACGCTGGGGATCGTGATCGCCGCCAGCGTGATCGCCGGGTATCTTCTGCGTCAGCTCATGGAGCGCTACGGCTCTCGGGGCGTGGGCAGCTACTTCAATCCCTCGATGATGGGCGAGTCGCTGGCGTTGCTGAAGCACGTCACCGGTGACCTGCTCACCACCCCCCACGGATTCCTCAAGCTGCTCATCGCCTCGGTGATGATGCTCATCACCGCCGTACCCATCGCACGAGCTCTGATCGGCCGGCGCCGCACGGATCCTCGTTGGCATGTCACGTCCGCGGAGCTGATCCTCGCTCTCTTCTCCTGGGCGTCCGTGGGCTCCCTGGTCATCGGAATGGTCATCACCGGGACGATGACGACGCGGTACCTGGAGCCGCTGTTCGTCTTCCCCCTGCTCTCAGCCTCCTACGAGGCGGTCCGATTCCTGCGAGTCACCCTCGCGTCGGTGACCAACACGCGTGTGAGGCGCAGCCTCGTCGTGTACGGAATGATCGTCGCGTCGGGACTGGGCTTGCTGATCATCATCGGAGGACTGCTCTCGATCCAGCGTGCCTCGGTGCTGGCGTTCTCGGAGGATCGCTCCGGTGCCGCCTGTACGGCGGATCTCCCCGCCGACGCCGAGGCCGGAGTGGGCACGTTCTGGCTGACGCGCAACTGGGATCTCTACGGGACGCACGACGACGCGATCCTCCAGGTCAATTCCGACCTGACGGTGTTCCCGTGGATGATCAATCTGGCGAGCTACGACGACCAGGACTTCACCTTCGTCGTCGTGGATCCGTGGGGCTTCGTCACCGACGAGTCGGTCGCGCCGCTCGGGCCGCCGAAGTCTGTGCAGGAGTGCGGCGGGTTCACGATCTACGACTACGCGGGAACGCCCGGCGAGGAGTTGCTCAACGAGCGGATCGACTCGAGCCTGCTCGTCGAGAAGCAGCTCCGCGGATTCGAGTGAGGTCCGGCCGCCTGCCGTGAGCATCGCATCCGTGCGCTGAGCGGGTCAGGGGAACCGGCCCTCTGCTCGGGCTTGGTACTCGGCGCTGCCGAGGATCCCCATCCTCACAGCGTTGTCGCCGCTGCGCAGATCGATGTCGCCCCAGCCCTGCAGAGCGGCCTGGTCGGCATCGCGTCCCAGGTAGGCCTTGAACATCACGGCCACGCGCGCCCGCGCAGTCTCCACGGACATCCAGATGCTGTCGACGACGGCCGCCCGGCCGGAAGCAGCCACGATCCGGGACCATCCGTCGACCTCTTGCGGACCCGCAGGGCGGTGCAGGATCTTCTCGTAGACCGCCGCCACGAACAGGGCGTCGGTTCCGCCCGTCCGGAGGTAGTACTCGTCCGACCGCAGGAAGGCGCGGTACGCATCGTCGGGTAGGAGTACGCCCGCCCGCATGCCGTTGAGCCACGCCGACATCCCGCCGTCCTCAGGCTCACGTCCCAGAACCTCGCGATACGCCTCGGTGATCTTCAGCACGCGGAACTCGTCACTGTTGATGAAGCCGTACACGACCTGCGTGCGCGGCATCCCGGAGGCGATGGCCTGGCCCCACCCCGCCCGCTCTCCTGTCCCTGCCTCGCGCCCGAGCACGTCGATGTAGACGGCCCGCAGGAATGCGTCGACGTCCTTCGGTGTGACGTAGAGGAGGTACTCGGAGGCGACCCAGTAGGTGCTCCCGTTGACAGCCACCTTCCACCACGAGCCGTACTCGCCCTGCTTCACCACGATCGTGCCCTGGGCGAGGCTCACGACCCCTTCCGCACAAGCCGTCGAGGGCGCCTTGCGGGCGTTGAGCGACGCCACGTTGACCATGTACTGGCCGCTCGCCGCGGTCACCTGGCTGTCGGGGGGCGGCTGGCAGGGGTTCGCCCCGAACCAGTCCATGAAGTAGTTGTAGAAGTTGCGGTTGCCGTAGCTGGAGCATCCGTCGCCCTCGCCGTAGCCGGCGCGGATCGCGGCGGCGTTGGGCTGATACGGCGTGTAGTAGTAGAGGTCGGCCGTCGCCTGGTTCTGGATGTAGACCGGCGAAGAGCCGCAGGCGGCGTTGGGGTGCCAGCGCACGTTCCACGTCTTGCCCGGCGCATACCAGGTGAAGTACTGGCTCGTCCCCGGCGGGTTGGCGTATCGCTTGAGCTGCCACGCGGCGCCGTAGACCTGGTTGAAGAACCCGTAGTAGCGGGTGTCGCAGGCGGCGGTGTCGGGGCATCCCTGCCCCATCGCGATCGTGTACCGCCAGTCGCTCGGCCAGACGTGTGTGACGAGCCCCTGCTCCTTCTGCAGCATCACGAGGATCACCTGCGGGTTGATCCCGCACGCCTGCGCGACCTTGTAGATGATGGTCGACGCCCGCTCGCGCACGCCGCCCGCGTACGCCCCGCACATCGCGTCGGCCCCGGTCGTGCGGGACGTGTCGTACCAGTCGCGAAGACACGTGTACCCGGACTGGCAGGCCGGGACCTTGGCCTCGAGGAACTGCTGGATCTGCGCCGCCGACATGGTTCCCCGATCGAAGAACCTGGCGTCGCTGATGATGTTGCCCGCCTGGAACTGCGAGAGATCGGCGGTCTTGACGATGGATGCCGGCGCTGCGTCGATCCCGGCATCGACCGTCTCGGCGGCGGAGGCGGCGGCATCCATCCCACCTGTGTCCGGTGACGGCCCCACCGCGGGGGCCAGCAGCAGTGCGCCGATCAGGCTCAGAGTGGCGGCGAGCACTCCCACCCAGCGGCGCGCCGGGGTCGGTGTGATGCCACTCTCTCGGGAAGACACAAAGCCCAGTGTGGGCGACACTTCCGCGATTGACCAGACGCCTCGCCGCACGGGATGCGCTTTTGTCCGGTTGTCGTCAGAGCTCCGCGTGCAAGGCCCAGACCTTGTCGGCGGCCTCGCGCCACGAGAACGCGCGGCCGCGGTCGCCGGCGAGGACACCGAGCCGGTCGGCGGCAGCTGTCGAGCCGAGGGCCTCTGCGAGGGCCGAGCCCATGCCGTCGGCGAGCGACGCCGCATCCGGGCCCGCCACCAGCACTCCCCCGTCGAACACGACCTCGTCGTGCACGGCGGAGGCTGCGGCGATCACCGGGACGCCGAGCGCGAGCGCGTCGACGACACGCCACGGGAAGGCGGCACGGCGCGTCGGTGCGACGAGTGCGACGGCGCCGCCGAACGCGGCCCCGCGGTCCGCGACCCCGAGGGTCCCTCGCACGTGCAGACGGCGCTCCGGGATGCCGGCGGCCGAGGCGAGGTCGGCGACGGCGGGCTCGTGGCCGTCCTCGACGTCGAGGACGACGACGGGCAGGTCGACGCCGGATGCCGCGACCGCGGCGAATCCGGCATCCAGTCCTTCCGAGGCCAGCGGGCCGGCGGCCACGAGGATGAAACCCTCGGGAAGACCCAGCTCGCGGCGCCGGCCGATCTCGTCCACCGGGACGGCGAAGCCGAGGGGCGCGGCGCCGGCGACCACCCGGACGCGGTCGGCGAGTCCCGGAGCGATCTCGACCAGTCGCGCGGCCAGCGAATGGGTCGGCACGACGACGGCGTCCGCGTGCTTCACGGCGCGCTTGAGCATCGCCTTGTGCCAGGCCGCGACGCCGCGCGGGAGCTCGGCCGGGGACTCCCAGGGGCGCAGGTCCCACACGCTAACGACGGTCTGGTCGTGGTCGTGCACGCGGTCGTGGCGCACGAGCGGGGCGAACAGCGACGGCGAGTGGATCATGCCGCCGCCGATGCCGGTGCCCACGCCCAGCTGCAGCGCCGCCGCGAGCTCGCGGCGGGGCAGTGCGGTGCGCCGCACGCCGGCGAGACCGCCGACGGCGTCGAACGCCGAGTCCGCCCCTCCGGCGGGTGCGATCGCCTCGACCTCGCAGCCGCCGGGTGCGCCGATCACGAGGGCCCGGGCGAGCTCGCGCGAGGCCTCGGCGAGCTCGGGTTCGGTGGGGGCGACGAGCTGGTCGAGCACGACGCGGAGCGTGGCGACCACGGTCACTCTCCTGACGGGGTGGGGGTCGGCGGGTGCAGCTTCGACTGGATGAGCTCGGCGATGTAGGCGTAGTCCGGAGCGAACTCGTCGATGCCGCCGGCGGGCGTCAGCTCGATCGTCTGCACCGGCTGCTCCTTCGCCTTGAGGCCGAGGTCGGCGAGCGTGGGGATGAGCGACTGCGGCAGGTCGGTCTCGACGAGATCGGTGCCCGCGGCGACCACCTCGTTGAAGCGCGTCAGCACGACGTCGGGCTTGAACTGCGCGAGGATCGCCTCCTGCAGCTCGCGCTGCCGGCGCATGCGGTCGAAATCGCTCGTCGTGTAGCGGGACCGCGCGTACCACTGCGCGGTGTCGCCGTCCATGTGCTGCTGGCCGGGTTCGATCCACCCGATCGCCCAGCTGTCGACGTCGTGCGGGTCGACGCCCTC
>Ga0160442_100329_pt1 | contig 22889 bp, 22 predicted proteins | sample HID1971M_E1MG_FD_108252 | JGI IMG/M metagenome (GOLD analysis project Ga0160442, IMG submission 108252) | Enriched millipede-associated microbial communities from UW Madison campus, WI, USA - HID1971M_E1 MG | ecosystem: Host-associated > Arthropoda: Insects > Digestive system > Unclassified ... | reverse complement strand
TCATGCCGCCCAGACTGCCGCGCCCCACCGACACCCGCACCGCGGGCGAGCGGCGGGCCTGTACAGGCCCGCCGCTCGCCCGCGGTGCGGGTGTCGGTGGGGCGCGGCAGTCTGGGCGGCATGAGCGACGAGACGACGACGCGCGTCGCGGCCCTGGACGCGGTGGTCTTCGACGTCCCCGCACCGCAGGTCGCGGCGGACTTCTGGCAGCGGCTGACCGGCGCGGAGATCGAGCAGCAGGGGTACGGCGAGGACTGGATCACGCTGAACACCCCCGACGGCTGGTCGCTCGCCTTCCAGCCCGCACCCGACCTGGTGCCGCCGCAGTGGCCGGGGCAGGAGCACCCGCAGCAGCTGCACCTCGACCTTCGCGTGCCCGACGTCGGGGCGGCGGTGCGGAGGGCGGTGGAGCTCGGCGCCACCGTGCTGCGCGAGAACCCGGAGTGGACCACCCTCGCCGACCCGGCCGGGCACCCCTTCGACCTGTGCCACGCGCCCGACAACGACGGCCTGACGGTCATGGGCGTGACGTTCGACGTGCCCGACGCGTCCGCCGCCGCCGCGTTCTGGTCCGGCGTGCTGGGCGACCCGGTGGTGTACGACGCGGAGGGCGTGGCGATGCTCGGCGGGGAGCGGGCGCTGCTGTTCCAGCAGGTGGAGGGCTATTCCGCCCCGCGGTGGCCCGACCCGGCGTACCCGCAGCAGCTGCACCTCGACCTGCAGATCGGCCCGCAGAGCCTGGACGCCGCCGAGGCGGCGGCCCTCGCCGTCGGGGCGCGGCGCCTGCCCGGCGGCGAGGACACGTTCCGTGTGTTCGCCGACCCCGCCGGCCACCCGTTCTGCCTCTGCACGTCCTGAGGGCTCCCCCGAGAACGGCCCGGCTCAGCCCGGCAGCACCAGCGCGGGCCGGTCGGGGTGGTCCACCCGGACGACGACGTCCGCACGCCGCTCCGGCTGCGCCTCGCGGCGGTACCGCCCGTAGGCGGCGAGGGTCCACGCGTCGTCGAGCGGCGTGTTCCGCGTCTCCGTCGCGGCCTGCAGCGCCAGGTGGACGGCGAGGTCGACGTCGAGCCCGCGGCCCAGCGCGAGCGACCCGTCCAGCACGACGACGGTGCCCGGCGGCGCGCCCTCGTACCCGGCGCGCGTGGACCGACCCGTGTCGGGGTCGCGCAGGCTCGGCAGCCAGCGGCCCCGCGTCACGACCGCGCGCAGCACCTCCCGGTTGAGCCCGTCGACGTCGATCCACTCGTCCAGCAGCGCGTCGGCGTCGCGGCGGCCGCGCTCGAGCCGCAGCGACCGCGCGCGCAGGAAGTCCCGGACGCGCACCCGTGCGACCGGGCGGCCCGCGGCGCGCAGCGGCTCGACCAGCGCGTCGGCGAGCGCCTCCGGGTGCGTGGACGGGTGCCCGTCGACGAGCACCCGCACAGGACGGTCGCTTCCGGGGGCGAGGACCCGCTCGACGACGTGCCTCACGACGCCGTCCGACGTCACCGGTTCCACGCGCACGCCGCCATGCTGCCATCGGTGCCCGGGGGAGACGCACCGGCTGTTCACCGAGGCTTCCTTTCCAGGTCCGGCGGTCTCGTAATTCACCGTCACCTTCACCGGGTGTGATTCCGATATCGCCAGTCGCGATACCTCACCGGGCCCGCCAGGGCCCGGCGTCCTCCCGAAAGGAACGCCCATGCGCGCCCGCGCCCTGCCCGCCCTGGGTCTGCTCGGCCTCTCCGCAGCCGTCGTGCTCGCCGGCTGCTCGAGCTCCACCGGCTCCGACGCCGCCGCCGCGGAGGCCGACCCGGACGCCCCCATCACGTTCGCCACCACGCCCCTGGGCGACGACCCCGCCGCGGAGAACCCCATCGAGGCCTTCGCGGCCCTCGTCGAGTCCGAGACCGGCCGCAAGGTCGAGATCGTCGACGTGCCGGACTACACCGCCGTCGTCGAGGCCCTGCGCAACCACCACACCGACATCGGCTTCATGAGCGGCTTCCCGTCCGCCCTGGCCGTCAACACCGGCGAGGTCGACTCGCTGGTCGCGTGGCCCGGCGACGACTCCCCCGTGTCGACCTGCCTCGTCCTCGACGACTCGCCCCTGCGGTCCCTCGACGACCTCACGCCGGACACCGTGGTCGCGTTCGCCGACCCGGCGTCGTCGTCGGGGTACTTCATGCCGGTCGCCGCGCTGCACGAGGCCGGCCTGGAGAAGGACGTCGACTACCAGGCCCTGTTCTCCGGCGGCCACGACATGAGCTTCACCGCCCTCAAGGAGGGTCAGGCGGACGTGGCGTGCACGTCCACGATCTTCCCCACCATGGCCGGCCAGGGGAACGCGATGTTCCCGTTCGAGGAGGGCGAGACCCGGTCGATCGGCGAGAGCGCCTCCATGCCCGTGGCCGTGACCGTCCTCGCCGACCAGGAGCTCGCGGAGGACAAGCGGGAGCTGCTGCTCGACGCGCTGCCCAAGATCTTCACGGAGGAGAACGCCGAGGCGCTCGGCCCCATGATGGAGGCGATGCAGGGCACCGAGCCGGTCCTCGAGCCCGACGCCGAGATCTTCCAGCCGTTCGTCGACATCGCCGCCGTCGCCGACGTCGACATCTCCGACCTCAGCGGGTCGTGAGCACGATGACCACGGCCACGCCCCTCGCGCCCGTCCCGCCCGCGGCGCCCTCCGACGAGACCGCCGCGCTCCCGCTCGTCACCGTGCGCGGGCTGAAGGTCGCGTACGGCGACGGACCGCTCGTGCTGGACGGCGTCGACCTCGACCTGCACCCGGGCGAGCTGGTCGCGCTGCTCGGCTCCTCCGGCTCCGGCAAGTCCACGCTCATGCGCAGCCTGACCGGCTTCGCGCCGGTGAACGGCGGCACCGTCCGGGTCGCCGGGTACGACCTGACCAACCTGCGGCACGGCCAGCTGCGCGGTCTGCGGGCCGACGTCGGGCAGGTCTTCCAGCAGTTCAACCTCGTCGGCCGGCTCAGCGTGCTCACCAACGTGCTCACGGGCGGCCTGCACGACGCCGGTCCGCTCAACCTCGCGGGCGGCTTCACCGGCGCGCACCGCAAGCGGGCCCTGGAGCTGCTCGACCGCGTCGGCATCGCGCACAAGGCGAAGGAGCAGGCCCGGTCGCTGTCCGGCGGGCAGCAACAACGCGTCGCCATCGCCCGCGCGCTGATGCAGCGGCCGCGGCTCATCCTCGCCGACGAGCCCGTCGCCTCCCTCGACCCGAAGATGTCGGACGCCGTGCTGGACCTGCTGCACGACATCGCGCGCCAGGACGGCATCCCCGTGCTGGTCAGCCTGCACGTGCTGCCGCTCGCGCTCGAGCACTCCGACCGCATCGTCGGGCTGGCCCACGGCGAGATGCTCGTCAGCGCCCCCACCGCGGAGCTCGACGCCGAGAGGCTCGGCGTCCTCTACGCCGGCGACGACGAGGACGGAGACGACGATGACGCTCACGGCGCCTGACGCCGCACGCCGCCGGCAGGCGGAGCGGCCCCGGCTCGACCCGCGCGAGCGGGACCGTCTGGAGCACGCGTTCCGAGTGCCCCGCGCCAGATTCATGCTGGGCGTGCCGATCGCGCTCGTCCTGCTCGTGTGGTCCTTCGTGGGCGCGGAGTTCAACTTCGCCGAGCTCGGCGAGGGCGCCGCCAACATGGGCGAGTTCCTCTCCCGGCTGTTCCCGCCCACGTGGGACAAGCTCGACGTCATCGTCGACCTGCTGATCGAGACGCTCCAGATGGCGATCGTCGGCACCGTGCTCGGCGCCGTGCTGTCCCTGGTCGTCGCGTTCGGGGCGGCGTCGAACATCGCCCCGACGTGGCTGTACTACCCGACCCGCTGGGTCATGAACGTCATCCGGTCCCTGCCGGACCTCGTGTTCGCCCTGATGTTCGTCTCCGCCGTGGGGCTCGGCCCGTTCGCCGGCATCCTCGCCATGACCATCGGGTCCATCGGGTCCATCGGCAAGGTCTTCGCCGAGGCCATGGAGTCCGTCGACGACGGGCCGGTCACCGCCATGCAGGCCGTGGGCGCCTCGCGGCGCCAGGTCGTGCAGTACGGCGTCCTGCCCCAGGCCGGGCCGCTGCTCGTCTCCTACACGCTCCTGCTGTTCGAGGGGAACGTGCGCGGCGCGACCATCCTCGGCATGGTCGGCGCCGGCGGCATCGGCCTGGAGCTCACCACCGCCATGAAGATGTACGACTACGGGCACCTGTCCGCGATCGTCATCTGCATCATCGTGCTGGTCACGGTCATCGACCAGGCCAGCGCCGTCATCCGAAGGAAGATCACGTGACCCTCACCGACAGCCCCGCCGACGCCCGCCCCGCACCCGCGCTCAGCACGCCCGTCAACCTCCGCGACCTCGGCGGCATCCCCGTCGCGGCCGGCACGATCCGGGAGGGGTTCGCGATCCGCGCGGACGACCTGTCCACGATCACCGCGCCCGACGCCGAGCGTCTCGTCGAGCGCGGCCTGCGCGCCGTCGTCGACCTGCGCTCCGCCGACGAGGTCGCGCTCACCGGCCGCGGCCCGCTCGGCGAGCAGCGCGCCGTGACGTACCACCACGTGCCGTTCATGGCCGACATCGGCTCGGCGTCGGCGGAGGATCCCGCCGAGCTGCTGGAGCAGCACCGCTTCGGCCGGATGTACCTGCGGATGTACGAGGGCGCGGCACCGCAGGTCGTGACGGCCCTCGCGGTGATCGCCCACTCCCCCGGCGCCGTGGCGTTCCACTGCGCGGCCGGGCAGGACCGCACGGGTGTGCTCGCGGCGGCGCTGCTGCTCGCGCTGGGCGCCGACGAGGACGCGGTCGTGGCCGACTACACCCGCACCGGCGAGAACTCCGCGGCGATCATGGCCCGGCTCGCGCCGGTCATGCAGCCGCTCATGAGCCGCTTCGGGTTCGACCTCGACGAGGCCGCGCGCGCCGCCACCCGCACCGCGTTCTCGCCCGAGCCGATGCGCTCCCTGCTCGCCACGCTGGCCGAGCGCCACGGCGACCCGCTGGCCCCGCTGCGCTCCGCGGGCCTCACCGACGGCCTGGTCGCCCGACTGCGCGAGCGGGCGCTCGACCCCGGCGCCGCGTGACCGTCGCCCCCACGGGACGCCCCGGGGTCGCGGCCGAGCGCCGCGGCCCCGAGCGTCGTCCCGCCACCCGTCCCCGCCGTCGCCCCGGCCGGCCCCGCGCCGACGGGCACGACGAGCGGATCCTCGCCGCTGCCGTCGGGCTCCTGGAACGGGGCGAGGACGTGACGGTCAACCGGGTCGTCGCGGCGAGCGGCGTGAGCCGCGCCGCCATCTACCGACGCTGGCCGAGCATGACCGACCTCGTCGCCGCGGCCCTCGACGTCGGGCGGGAGCCGTACGCCATCCCGCTCGAGGGCGACCTGCTGGAGAACCTGCTCGACGCGCTGTCCCCCGGTGCGCAGCCCGCAGGCCGGCACTACCCGGAGGAACGCTTCCGGCTGCGCATCCGCCTCGCGATGACGGACCGCAAGCTCGCGCAGGCGTACTGGCGCTCCCACGTCGCACGGCGTCGCGGGGCCATGGTCGCGCTGCTCCGGGCCGGCATCGAGCGGGGCGAGCTGCGCCCCGACCTCGACGTCGACGCCTGCATCGACCTCGTCAACGGCGTCTTCTACTACCAGCCGGTGGTGCGCGGCGCCGCGCTCGACGACCCCGACGTGCTCGCCCGCTGCCGCGAGGCCGTCCGCGTCGCCTGGCGCGGGATGAGCATCGATCCGGGCTGAGTCGCGCTCGGCGCGGCAGTTCGTGCCCGGCGCGGCAGTTCGAACTGCCGACGCGAGCCGGAAGTGCCGCGCCGGGCGTCGCCCGCCCGCCCGTCACCGCGCGTGCTCGACGCAGCGGGTGGCGGCGGGCCGAGCCGCCAGCCGCGCGGCGGGGATGGGCCGGCCGCACACCTCGCAGACGCCGTACGTCCCGGCGGCCACGCGGTCGAGCGCGGCGAGGAGCTGGTCGCGCTCGCGCGCCGCCTCGCCCGCGAGCGCCGCCGCCTGCTGCCGCTCCCACGCGAGCGTCGCGCCCTCGGGGTCGTGCTCGTCGTCGGCGTTGGAGTCGCGCGCCGACTCGACGATCCCGTCGACGGCCCGGCGCTGCGCCGCGAGGCGTTCCTCCACCTCCGCGAGCCGCGACCGCAGGCGGGGCTCCGGGTCCGCCTGCGGGTGCGCCTGCGGGTGCGCATCGTCGGTCATCGAGGCAGTCTCGCACCCACACCCGAAGTTCGTCCGGCCGTCACCGGCGGGTCACCCCGTCGGCCCCGGTCCGGCCATCCGCGCTGCCTAGCGTGCCCGCCATCCGCCCGAAGACGCCAGGAGGGACCACCACCATGACCGCACGCCGCCGCACCCTGCTCGCCCCGCCCGGCACGCGCACCGTCTCCGCCACGCTCGCGTTCGCCGTCGCCGCGGGGGTGTCCGTCGCCTCGTTCGCCGCGACCGTCGTCGCCCCGCCCGTCGCGGACGCCGTACCCCTGTCCGCCGCGCCCCTGTCCAGCGCGCCCGGCGACGTCGTGTACGCCCAGGACTTCGACGACGTCGCGGACGGCGCGCTGCCGGACGGCTGGCACGTCGGGGCGGGCGAGTGGGCCGTCCAGGACGGCCGCCTCGTGGGCGAGCCGTCGACGATCGGTCGCGTCACGTTCGGCCCGCACGTGGAGAACTACCGGCTCGAGGCCACCGTGCGCTTCGACGCCGTGAACAACGCGGCGCGCTGGCTCGCGCCGATCCTCGACATCGACCCCGCCGGCGGGGTGCCGTGGTGGCAGGCCGCCATGCGCTCCACCACGACGGCGAGCAACGGCCTCGAGCTCGCCGAGCGCACGTCGGGGAACGCGTGGAACGTGCCCGCCACGGCCGCCGCCCCCTCCGACGCCGGCGTCGGCACGGAGGTGCCGATCGCGATCGAGGTGCAAGGCAACCACGCCACCTGGGTCTACGACGGCCAGGAGGTGCTGGAGGGGCGCATCGGCCGCACCGACGACGGCGTGCTCGGCTTCGCCGCCGACGGCGCGCGCGTGAGCATCGACGACGTCGTCGTCACGGAGCTCGAGCCGAAGCCGGTCGTGAACGAGCCCGGCGACCTGCCCGTCACCGCGGCGCACCGCGGCTACTCGTCGGTCAACCCCGAGAACACGCTCGCCGCCTACGCCGCCGCGATGAAGGCCGGCGCCGAGTACGTCGAGATCGACGTGCACACCACCGCCGACGACGTCCCCGTCGTCCTGCACGACCAGACCGTCGACCGCACCACCGACGGCACGGGCGACGTCGAGTTCCTCCGGTCGCCGTACATCGGCTCCCTCGACGCGGGGTCGTGGTTCAGCCCCGCGTTCACCGGGGAGAAGGTGCCCACGTTCGCGCAGGTGCTCGACCTCATGGACACCGGCAGCTCCGACCTGCTGCTCGAGATCAAGGGCCCCGAGACCCGCGAGGAGGTGGACCGGACCGTCGACATGATCCTCGAGGCCGGGCTGGAGGACCGGGTGGTGCTGCAGTCGTTCGACGAGAAGGCCCTGGAGTACGCGTACGACCGGGCGCCGCAGATCCCGCTCGGCCTGCTGCGCGGCACCCTCGACGCCGACCCGGTCGCCACCGCGGAGCGCCTGCACGCCACGTACTACAACCCGTCCGGCTCGGCGCTGGCGACCCGACCGTCCGTCGTCGAGGACCTCAACGCCGCCGGCGTCGGCGTCTTCGTGTGGACGGTCGACTCCGCCGCCGACTGGACCCGGTTCACCGACCTCGGCGTCGAGGGCATGATCACCAACCGGCCCGGCGCGTTCGTCGGGTGGAAGGCCGCGCAGGAGCAGGCCGCCGCCGAGCCCGGTCCCGGCCTGCTCGCCCGGCTCGCCGCGCTCGACCTGTCCACCGGGCAGGCGCAGCAGCTGTTCTCCGCCCTCGCCCGCGAGGACTGGGACCGGCTGGAGCGCGTCGTGACGAAGCACGTCGACGACGCCGAGCAGCGCGACGCCCTGCTCGCCGAGATCGCCGAGCTCCGCGCCTGACGGTCCCCTTCGAGCACGGGATCCGTATCGCCATCTCTGCTCTTGGCGTTACGGATCCCGTGCTCGAAGGGTGCGCCGCGCCGTCAGAGCGCGTGGTGGGTCCAGCGGCCCGCGACGAGCGTGCCGGCGACGGCGGTGGCGCGCAGCGCGTCGGCGAGGTCGGCCGGGTCGTCGTGCGCCGCGGGCAGGGCGAGCGGGTCGACGTCGAGCACAGCCAGGTCGGCGGGGCCGCCGACGGCGAGGTCGAGGGGCCGGCCGTCGACGGACGCCTCCAGCGCGGCGCGCACGTCGATCCGCTGCTCCGGGTGCCAGGGCGCGCGGCCGTCGCGGGAACGGGTGACGGCCGCCGCGAGCGCCGTCCACGGGTCGAGAGGCGCGACGGGCGCGTCCGACCCGAGCGCCAGCGGCACCCCGGCGGCGCGCAGCTCGGCCAGCGGGAACGCGCGCGCGGTGCGGCCGGGCCACAGCTCCTCGGCGACGTCGCGGTCGTCCATCGCATGCTCGGGCTGCACGCTCGCGGTGACGCCCAGGGCGGCGAACCGCGCGACGTCGTCGGGGCGCAGCAGCTGCGCGTGCTCCACCGACCCGCGCGCGCCGGAGGCCTCGAACGCGTCGAGGGCGAGCGCGTTGGCGCGGTCGCCGATGGCGTGGATCGCGCAGCGCAGGCCGGCGGCGTGCGCGCGGGCCATGAGGGGCGCGAGCTGGTCGGTCGCGATGTTGAGGATGCCGTGCGCGTCCGGTCCGGCGACGCCCGCGTACTCCTCGAAGCAGTACGCCGTGAGCGTGTTGAGCGACCCGTCGCTGATCACCTTGAGCGGGCCCTGCGTCACCAGGTCGGACCCGTGCGGGTGGCCGAGCGGGTCGCCGTGCCGCAGCCCGGCGGCGAGCACCGCGTCCAGGTGCTGCTCCCACACCCCGGCGCGCACGCGCAGGCCGTCCCAGCCGCCCGCCACCCGTCGGCGCCAGGCGGTGAGGTTGTCCGCCACCTCGAAGTCGACGACGCCGACGACGCCGCGCGCGGCGGCGGCGCGGGCCGCGTCCACCACCAGGGCGTCCGCCACGGCGTCGTCCACCGTGACGATGCGCGGGCTGGCCGGCATCCACTCCTCCTCGCGCAGCAGCCCGGTGGGGTGCTCCGCGATGCCGAGGAAGCGCAGGCCCGCCGTCGAGGCCCAGGCGCTGTGCAGGTCGCCGGACAGCAGGACGACCGGCACGTCGCCCATGCCTGCGTCGAGCACCGCGGCGTCGAGCACCGCGGCGGTGGGTGTGTCCGGCCAGGTGGCCCACCGGAAGCCGTAGCCGACGAGCGGCGTGCCGCCGGTGGGCGGCGCGGCCAGGTCCAGGCGGTCGCGCACCAGGGCGGCGGCGTGCGCGGCGCTCGTCGCCGCCGACACGTCGAGGCGCTGACGCACCATCGCCCACTGCGTGAGGTGCGTGTGCGCGTCCCACAGGCCGGGCACCACCGTGCGGCCGTCGACGTCGACCTGCTCCGGGAGGGTCGAGACGGGCACCGGGGCCGGGGCGCCCGCCGTCGTCACCGCGGCGATCCGGCCGCCGTCGAGCAGGACGTCGACGGGTCGGCCGGGCCGGTCGGCGAGGCGGGCGTTCGTCAGGAGCAGCGCGGACACACCGGCCACCGTAGACGGCGGGCGCGGTGACGCGCGCCGGTCAGGCGCCGCCGGCGGCCTGCACGCGCAGCGCCTCGACGACCAGCGCGTGGTCGGCCTCCTGCGCGAGCCCGGACACGGTGACGACGCCGACGATCCCCACCCCCGCCACGCGCACGGGGAACGCGCCGCCGTGCGCGGCGAACTCCTGCAGCGGCAGCTGGTGCTTGGCGTTGAAGTCCTCGCCCTTGGCCCGTGCGCGCAGGCCGGTGAGGTACGACGACGCGCCGAACCGCTCCACCACGCGGACCTTGCGCTGCACCCAGGTGTCGTTGTCCGGGGTGGTGCCCTCGCGCGCCGCGTGGAACACCTGCTGCGGCCCCTTGCGCACGTCGACCGTCACGGCCAGGCCGCGCTCGGTGGCGAGCTCGACGAGCAGGCAGCCGAGCTGCCACGCGTCGTCGTGCGTGAACCGGTTGAGCACGAGCTCGCGCTCCTGCTGCTCGACCTCGGCGACCCGGGCTGCGACGAACTCGATGCTGTCTCTCACGGGCCCCAGCGTGCCACGCGCGGGTCGCTCACGGGCGGTACGGTCGCCCGGTGACCCGACTGGTGCTCGTCCACGGCCGTGACCTCGACGGACGCGACCCGGAGGCCCTGGAGGCGCAGTGGCTCGGCGCGCTCGGCGCGGGGCTCGCCGCGGCGGGTTCCCCGCTGCGGCCCACGGAGGACGACGCGTCGTTCGTCTACTACGGCGACACGCTGGAGCGGTGGGTCGACGGCCGCACGCCGCCCCCGGTGACGGTGCATGCGCTGGCGGCCGACCCGGCGGCGCTCCCCCGGCTCGTGCTCGCCCTGCAGGACGGCGAGGCGCGGTTCCTGCTCGACGTCGCGCGCGAGGTCCTCGCGGCCGCCGGCCCGTCGCTCGCCCCGCCGGCGGTCGAGGCGGAGGGGGTGGTCGGTGACGCCCTCGTCGAGGTCCTCGTCGCGACGCTGGCCCTCGTGGACCGCCACGTGCCCGGCGTCAGCGCCGCCGTCCTGCTCACGCTGACCCGGGACGTGTACGCCTACCTGCACGACGACGCCGTCCGGCGGGTGATCGACGCGGGCCTCGCCGACGCGCTGGCGGGCGACGAGCCCGCCGTCGTCGTCGCGCACTCGCTCGGCAGCGTGGTGGCGTACTCGGTGCTCGCGGGGCGGGTCCCGGGGCCGGAGGTGCCGCTGCTGCTCACGCCCGGCTCGCCGCTCGGCATCCGGGCGGCCCGGGAGGCGCTGGAGTCCCGCGTGCCGCCGGCGTTCCCCGCGCGGGCGGGGCGATGGGTGAGCCCTCGGGACCCGCGCGACCTGCTCGCGCTGCACGACCTCACGGCCGACGCCTTCCCGCTGCCGGCGGCGTCGTCGACGATCGAGGCCCTGCGCGTGACGAACCGGGCGCCGGGGTTCCACGCCGCGACGTACCGGCTCGACGACGGTTCCTGGGCGGGCTATCTCGCGCTGCCGGAGGTCGCCGGGCCGGTCGGCGAGGCGCTGACGTAGCGCTCGCTCGCCGTCGTGGCGCGGGACGACGAGGGACCGCTACGTCGCGGCGTCACGCCAGCCGGGCAGCACCCGCTCGAGCGCGTCGACGAGCTCGATCGAGCTGCCGTCCTTGCCGCCCGCGCCCAGGATCATCGGCGGGCGCTGCGGCTGGACGCGCGCGCCGCGCACCCGGTCGAGCAGCGTCAGCGGCGCGGTGAGCACGTAGAACGCGCCGTCGGTCGTGACGGCGGCGGTGCGGTCGTGCCGCAGGTACCAGCCGCGCAGCGACGTACGCGCCGTCCCGCGTCCGCCATAGCCCTTGACCTGCAGCGGCTCGGGCTCCAGGCCGGCGTCCGCCGCGGACCGGACGAAGTCGCGCAGCAGCGCCTCCGCCTCCGCGTGCTCGACGTCCTGCCGCGCGCGCAGCCGTTCCGCCTGCACGCGGGCCGCCTCCGTGCGCTGCGCCGCCCAGTCGTCGCTCACCGGGGCATCCTCCCACCCCGCCGAGTTGTCAGGACCACGCGCAGGTATACCCGCCTGTGGCCCTGACAACTCTCCCGGGCCGGTCAGAGCTCGCGCTCCGCGTAGGCGACGAGGGCGTCCCGCACGAACGTCGCGCCCTCGGTGCCGCCGTAGTTCTTCGCGAACCGCGGGTCGGCCACGTACATCTCGGCCAGGCCGACGACGTACTCCTTCGTCGGCCGCCCCTGCTCGGACCCCGGCGTGCCGGGGATCCCGCCGAGCCAGGCCGCGTGCCGGGCGGCGAGCTCCTGCGCCTCGTCGGACGTCGGGTCGACGCCACGACGGGCGGCGTCGCCCCAGGCGTCGCCGAGCTCCTTCGTGCGCGCCTGGAACTCCTTCTGCTTCTCGGGCCCGAGCCCGCGCCACCACGCGTCGCTCTTGGCGTACGCGTCGGCGCCCCAGCGCTCGGTCACCTCCTCCTCGTACTGCGTGTGGTCGAAGCCGTCGAGCATGTCCTCGGCCATGAGCTGTTCTCCCTTCTCGATCGCGGTCACGGTCCGTTCCACCGACGCGATCTGCCGCGTCAGCCGGTCCTGCTCGGCGCGCAGCTGGTCGAGGTGCCGGCGCAGCGCACCGGCCTCGTCCGCCTGCTCGTCGAGCACCCGGCCGACGTCGGTCAGCGGCAGGCCCAGGTCGCGCAGCAGCAGGATGCGCTGCAGGCGCCGGATCGCGGCGTCGTCGTAGTGGCGCAGCCCGCCGGCACCGGTGCCCGACGGCGGCAGCAGACCGATCTGGTCGTAGTGCCGCAGGGTGCGGCTGCTGACGCCGGCGATCCGGGCGACGTCCTGGATGGAACGGGTCATGACACCGACGGTAGAGGTTGACGCAACGTCAGTTGCAAGTGTGCGGTCTAGTCGGCTGAGGGGCGGAACTATGCGGTTCCGTCCTGCCAGTCAGCCGGTCTAGTGCGGCCTGTTCCGGCCCTATCCGTCGCCGGTTGTGAGCCTGGCTGTGAGAGTCACGCGCCGACGCCGGCGCGCTGCTGGGCGGCACCGAGCGCCGCCGCTGCCGCCGCGATGCCGGAGGCTCCGGCGTGCGGCATGTACGTGGCGAGGTGAACCGCCAGCGTGTGCCCAAGGATGGCGGCGGCGTCCGCCGGGGCCACCCCGAGGGCGTGGAGGTAGAAAGCGAGCGTGTGGCGGAGGGAGTGCAGCCGGATCACCGGCACCCCCGCCTCACGGCACAGCGCCGGGAAGCGCCGCGAGTAGATCGCAGGCGAGAGCCCACGCCCCAGCGCGTCCACGACGACCAGGCCCGAGTCCTGCCACGACTCCCCGGCCGCGAGCCGGTCGGCGGCCTGCGCAGCTCGCATCGCGCGGAGCAGACGGACCGTGCCCGGCAACACCTGCTCCACCGGGACCGTGCGGCGCCGCTGAGCCGACTTGGGGTCGTCGGTGGTGGTGCCGCCGGTGACCTCTACGCGTCCCTGACGCACGGTCACGGTGCCCGCGTCCAGGTCCACGTCCGACCACCGCAGCCCGAGCACGTCGGCCCGCGTCATGCCCGCCAGGGAGAGCCGCCACGCGCCCGCCAGGGGGTCGGTGTCGGACACCTCCCGGAACCGGTCGCGATACTCACATCGCGCCGTGTCCAGGCGGCCGGTCGTGGGCCAGTGCTCCACGTCCGTGCCCACCGGCTTACGCATCCGGGGGCGCTCGGCGTCCCTGAACACGTTCCGCCGGAGGGTCCCCTCCCGCACGGCGATGTCGAACGCCTGAGCGAGCCGCCCCAGCGCCGCACGGATGCCGCGCGGGCCGAGCCCGTGGCCCCACTGCCCGCCCTCAGTGCCCAGCCACTCGACCAGGGTCGAGACGTCGGCGGGCGTCACGGACGTGATGGGCCGAGGTCCGAGCCACCGCAGGGAGGCCGCCAACTGGTGCCGGTACCCCTCCGCCGTGACCTCACGGACGCCGCGACGGCTGCGGAGCCACCGCGCACACAGCGCGGCGACCGTCTCCGAGCCCGCGTCTGCGAACCCGCCGGAGGCGGCGACCTCCGCCCGGACCTCCGCCACGAACGCCCGTGCGGCGTCCAGGCTCGGCAGGGTCCGCGTCGCCTGCCGCCGGCGCGGAGCACCGGCGGGCGTCGCGTCCACGACGGCGCGGAACTTCACCGAGCCGTCGGGGACGACCAGGCGACGGATCGGCTCATCCCAGCGCGGGCACTCCGGGCATGTGACGCCGACGGCCTGGCCGTCGCGCGTGACGAAGTGCCACCCCTTGCGGGTGTTCCCTCGGTGCCGGTCACACACCGCGCACGTGCGGGTGTGCCCGGGCGGCTGGCGCTTCACCGGTCCCCCTCGGAGTCCCGGCTCAAGATGCCCGCGATGAGCTGCGCCTGAGCGTCGGTCAGCGGCGGGGCGGCGGCGACTGCCTCACGCACCGCCTGGTCTCTGGCAGCGGCGTCGGCTGCCTCTCGCTCTCTCATTCGTTCGCTCCTTCTCTGGTGGCCGGTCTCTCCGGCCGTGGGGTCGTCCCCGGCGTACCGGGGCACATCTCCGGCGTACAGGTCGCCGGAATCCTTGGGGCGTCGTCCACGACGACGCGGGGGCATCTGGTCGGGCACCTCGCGGTAGGCCCGGCCGATCCAATCCGAGATGGTGGACGGGCTGCGGTGGAACCGCTCCGCGAGCCGCTGGCGGGTCATGCCCTCTCGGAGCAAGGCTGCAAGCTCGGCGCTGGTCGGCACGTCGCCGCGAGCTGGTGCGAGCCCGCCGGGCGTCGTCGCGGCGCGGGCCAGGGTTCGTCCGTGCTGCTGGAGTGCGTCGAGAGCGTCCGGGTCGTCCGGGTCGGTGCCGCCGGCGGCGTCCCGGAGCCGGGCGCGCCGGTCGTGGAACAACGCGACGAATTCCGCGAGCGCGACGGCCGGCACGCGTCGCAGCACGGCGTTACTCACGCCGGGCTCGGCCGGGTCGTCCGGCACGACCTCCAGCGTTCGCAGCCATACGCGGCCCTCGCCCTGCCCGATAGTCACGCGGTACGTGACGCCTCGGGCGGGGTCATGGACGGCGGCCCCGTCCACGAGGACGTTTCGGGGTGGACCGTCGCCCAGCACGGTCTCCGGCCGCCGCCACGGGGCAGCGGTCCAATCGCGGTCTACTGGCGTCATAGTCCGTAATTTAGTAGCTAGACAATTGCGGGTCAACCTGTCGAGAGTAGAGCGCATGAGCACCTATCAGAGCCACAAGGAGCGGCCCGCGACGTTGGCCGAAATCCGCGACCTGGGGACGGTGCCGCTCTGGCACCCCGAGCGCCCCGACGCTGCCGACATCCTCGGTATCTCCCGTGACCTCGCCTACGCGGGGGCACGCTCCGGCGACATCCCGACCGTCCGCATCGGCGGCCGGGTGCTGGTCCCCGTCCCCGCCCTGCGGCGGCTGGTCGGTGACCTCTCGCCGCTGCCGGAGGCCCGCACAGAGGCGGTGGCCGGATGACGCGCCAGACGCAGGACAGCACCCCCCGGCCCCCGCACCCGACGGTCGACGACGCGGGGTTCGAGCTTCTGTGGACCAACACCCTCCGCGATAACCCCGCGCTCGCCTACAGCGACTCTTACGACCGTGCTTTCGATGCTTGGTCGTTGCGTGATCTGGTCGTGGACTTCACTGACCTGGCCCGTCACGGCTACTACGCCGAGGCAGGCATCCGACTCGGCTGGATTGCCGCGATGGCCGATCAGGTCAGCGACTGGGCGGAGGGCATGCAGGAGTACGTACGCGACAGCTTGGCCGCCCAGACCGCTGAGCTGAAGGGGGCGACGCCGCACCCCCGCGATGGGCTCCGCACGGTGTCCCCGGCCGAGGTGCTGAACGCCGCGACGGAGGGCGACGGATGAGCCAGGCTGACGGCCCCGGCGACACACGCCGACCGACACGTGACCCGCGCCTGCCGCACGCCTAGGCTCGGCACCAGTAAGCAGATAGCACGTCCAAGCGCTGACAAGGCCCCACACGGCTCGCCCCTCTGGACACTCCGACGGAGTGAGGCGGCCATGCCGAGACGCACGCACTACCCCGACCCCATCCCGCCCGACCAGCGGCTATTGACCCGTGAGCAGACGGCGCAGCGGCTCGGGGTCTCCACCTCCACGGTTGACCGGCTCCGGTACTCCGGGCGGTTGCACGCCGTCCGCGTTGGCGGGCGCGTCATGTTTGACCCCGACATGCTCGGCGCGCTGGTCGCATCCGGCGGCGTGAGCCTGCGGCCGGAGTCGGACGGATGAGCGCGACCGACCCCCGACCCTGGGGAGGGGCGGGGGCCGACGGCGGGGACGACGCGGGAGAGACGTCACCGACCACGGTAGCCACCGAGCTGCCGGAGAACCAGGGTCCGCGCCTGGACGTCACCACGACCCCGGACCGCGTGCTGGTCGCCGCGAGCATGGCCGACCCCGGCCGCCCCGTGATCCCGCTCGGGCGCGACAAGAAGCCCGACACCCGCGACCTGCCGCCGTGGGACCGCCGCACCGGCGAGCGGCACCGCAACGTGTGGCACACCGACCCTGACGAGGTGCTGAGGACCGAGGCACTGAGCGACGACCTCCAGCGGGCCGCCCCCGGCGGCTGGGGCGTCATGTGCGGGGAGCCGGACGCGGACGGCTGGTGCCTGGTCGTGATCGACACCGACTCACCCGAGGCCGAAGGGCGCATGTCGAAGCTGGCCGAGCGTGCCGGAGCTGACAAGTGGTGGCACACCACCATGACGACCGCGACCCCGCGCGCCGGCGGCGGCTGGCACCGGTACGGGCTCACGCGCCGTGTCGTGCGCGGTCTCGGCGGCCGTACCCACGACGGGCGCGGCATGGACGACGTGGACGTGAAGGGGCGCGGCGGGTACGCCGTGCTGCCCGGCAGCTCCCACCCGTCCGGTGGGTACTACCGAGACGTGACGCCGCCGGCCGGCCGCGCCCTCTCCGGTGGCTCCCCGCTGCCCACGGGGCAGGGGACGGCCAGTGTCTACGGGGGCGTGACCACCCTGGCCGGGCGGCCACTGGTGGAATGGTCCGTGATCCGTCCGGTGCCGGACGCGCTGCTGGACGCGCTCGGCGTCCAGGATCACGCCGGCGAGACCGCCGAGCCGGCGGTGGAGCGTGGCGAGCCGGTGGAGCGCGTCGCGCACGCGACGAGTGACGCCGAGGGCTACGCGGCCCGCTACGTCGGCGTGGTGCGCGGCGTGTCCACGCTGACCGACCGACGGAACGTCGGCCTGATCCGTGACGCCCCTCTCGCGTACCGGCTGGCCGCCCGCATGGGGAAGCCCTGGGGCGAGGTGACGGCCGACCTGATCGACGCCATGCGCAGCACGGGGCTGCCTGCCGCCGAGGTGCGCAGGGTGCTGGGGAACGCCCAGCGCATGGCCCGCGAGGACCCCAACCGGGGCATGGACGACGAAGGGGACCGCGTGGCGGACGTGCCGGGGAGCGGCGACGAGACGGGCGACGGCGAGCACGCGGAGCCGAAGAGCGCCGGCGGGCTGCTGGAGATTGCCCCCAGCGTGAAGGTGGACGGCGACCGGGAAGCGTGGTTCTGGGGCTCGCGCGACTCGCTCGGGCGGGTGCGCCGGTTCGCCCAGGCCCGCCGAGCGTCCCCGTGGGCGACGCTGGCCGTCGTGCTCGCGCGCGTGCTGGCCGCGACGGACTACGGCACGGTGCTCCCGCCGTTGGTCGGCGGTGACGGCTCGCTGAACCTGTTCTGCGCGCTGGTCGGCAGAACGTCCGGGGGCAAGGGCGCCGCGGGCAACGCCGGGCGGGACGTGCTGCGCGTGGACACCGGGCACGGCAAGGGCGACCCGTTCGACACCGTGCAGCCGGGCAGCGGCGAGGGCATCGCGCACGTGTTCGCCTACCGGGAGAAGCGCCGGGGCAAGCCGTCGCGCGTGGTCCGGCACGCCTGGTCCGTGCTGCTCGACGCCCGCGAGTCGGAGAGCATGGCCGCCGTCCTCCAGCGCAACGGCGGCGGCACCCTGGCCGCCGAGCTGTGCAAGGCGTTCATGGGCGAGCACCTGGGGCACGCGACGGCCGATCCCACGCGCAATGTGCCGGTGGACGCGCATACGTACCGGCTCGCGTTCCTCATGGGTGTTCAGCCGTCCCTCGCCGGGTGGCTGACGGCCCTCACGGCGGGCGGGCTCCCTGGCCGGTTCCTGTGGCTGCCCACCCTGGACGCCCAGCGCCCCGCGCGCGAGGACCGACCGAGCGAGCCGAGCCCGATCCTGTGGCGCGCGCCGGGAGGCGTGCGGCGGGTGCTCCAGGTGCCGCCCGAGGTGGTGAGCGCTGTGGAGGACCACGAGGACGGCAAGGTCGCCGGCACCGTGGCGGAAATCGACGGGCACCGCGTGTTCATCCGGGAGAAGGTCGCCGCCGCGCTGACGCTGCTGGACGACTCCGGGGCCGAGGCCGTGGACCTGGAGTCGTGGGAGCTGGCCGGCCACGTGCTGGACGTCTCCACCGCTACCCGCGGGTGGCTGCTGGACACGCTGGCGGCCGAGCGCCGCACGGCCAACGTGGAGCGGGGCCGCGCGGAGGGCGAGCGGTCGGCCGTGGCTGCCGAGGCGCAGGCGAGCGCGACCGAAGCGCGCGTGTCGCGCCGGGTGCTGGCGCTGGTGCGTGAGGCCGGCACGGAGGGGGTGGCGCGGGGGGCGCTGCGCAAGCGCCTGCGCAGCACCGACCGAGGCGAGTTCGACCCGGCGTTGGAAGGGCTGGTGCGGGCCGGGCTGGTGCGTGTGGAAGCTCGCGCCGGGCAGGGCCAGGGCACGGAGTGGGTGACGGCGCTGTGAGGGGTGGACGCATGGGTGCCGCTAGGGGTGGACGCCGAGGGGTGGACGTCCACCCCTGGGTGCCTCGCGCGCGTTTTCCGCGATTGAAGATTTACAGGGTTTTCAACGATTTTCGCCCCCCTGAGACGGTCGAAGACACAGTGCAGGGGTGGACATGTCCACCCCTGTCCACCCCTCGCCGGAACGGGCTGACGAAGCCTCCGAGGACCACCCGCGAGAGGCGGGTCATTGTGGGCCGGATGTCCTCGCGCTCCGCGCTGGACGGTGTGACCCAGGGCACCCGTATGCGTGCGCGCGTTACCCCCTACGGGGGTGAGGCCCGATGAGCCGGCGGGACCTGCTGGGCGAGCTGGCCGCCGTCCGCCGGGGCGGCCTGGAGCGAGCCCTGACCGTGCCGTGCGACGACCACCACGTGCCCGCTGGTGCCCCGTGCTACTCGCTGCCGTCGGCCACCGGCCGCCGCCCGCCGCTCGGGGTGTGCGCCTCGCGCGTGGCCCGGCTCGCCGGTGAGCGCCGGCGTGAGCGGGACGACGCCGCCCGCGCCGAGCGTCGCGCGCGTGAGCGCGCCCGCGCCACCCCGAACAGGAGGACCACCGATGCCCCGCATGATCCCCGCGAGTCACGCGCTCACGGACCTGGACGGGTGGTACCGCCGGGGCGGGCAGCCCGAGCCGGAGCCGGAACCTCCGGCCCGCCGCCCCCGCCCCCGCGTGCGGGTGGAGCGGAGCAAGCCCGCGCCGCCGAAGCTCGCGCCCGCGTCACCGCTGGACCGGGCGCGGGCCGTGCTCGGGCCCCCGCCGAAGGTGACCAAGACCACCCAGCATTTCGTCCCGGATGACGGGCTGGTGAACCTCGCTGACCTGGACCTGGAGGGGCTGGGGTAGATGAGCCGACAAGCCCGCACCCGGCGTCTGCGCAGGTGGCACCGCCTATCCGTCCGCCCTCTCACAAATCCGCTCACAGATGAGGCGGAATCGGCCCCGAACCTGGAGGAACCGTGACCCAGACCACACCGCCCGCCGAGGCCGCAAGCGCCGCCGAGGTGATCGACTTCACGCCCAGCGACGACCCGGCCGCCGTCGTGCTCCCGCCCGACGTCGCGCCGTCGGTGGTGCCCCTGCCGCCGGACCTGCTGCCGTGCCGCGACTGTGGCGCGCCCCGCCCTGGCCCCGTCGTGGAACAGGCCCACCCGAGGGAGGTGGACCAGGGCGGGCCGGGCATCGGCCGCACCCGCCCCGTGCTGGAGTCGGACCTGCCCCGCATCCGCGCGGCGCGCTTCACGCGGTGCGACGCGTGCACTTCCCGCGCGGTGCTCGCCGCCCGGCTCACCGAGGCGCTGGACTCCCGGCTGGGCTCGCTCGGCACCAACGCCGAGCGGCGCGCCGAGGTGGTGGCCGCCACGCTCCGGGCGCTCGCGGTCGTCGGCGTGGACACGTCCCGCACGCCGCTGCTGCCGACCCCGGCGCAGGCGGAGGCCGAGCCGGTCGCGGCAGCTCGTCGCCTCATCGCCACCGCACGCCGCCTGGCCCTCGGTGGCGTGGGCACGCGCTGGGCGTCGCGGTTCTCGCCCACCTGGAGCGCCGACGCCGACCCGGCCACGTGCTCCGCCGCGCCGTGGTCCTACACGCTGCCGGAGCTGCGGGCCACGCTCCGCCAGGACGTGGGGACCCTGCTCGCCGTGCACGTGGCCCGCGTCGCGCCCCCGCGCGAGGTGCGCCCGCCCGTGCCCGACCCGTTCGACGTACCGCGCGGGTCGGTCGTCGTGTCGGACGGCTGCCTGGTGTGCGGGGTGCGCTCGGTGCCCGTGCCCGCCGCCGAGGTGACAGCGCACCCGCTCGGGCTGCCCGGTGTGGCACGGCAGGTGTGGACCCTGCGCACGCTCAGTGCGTCCGGGCTCGGCGTCGCCCGGCCCGGCGGGCGGCGCGTCACGGGCTACGCCTGCCCGCGCTGCCAGGCCGCCCTCCAGGCTGTGGGCTCGGTCGGCCCGCACGCGCTGGCCCGGTGCCTCGCCGCCGCCCTGCTGCCGGAGGTGGAGCGGCGCGGCGGCCTGGCCGACGTGCGCGGCGTCACCCCGTACGCCGCCGCGTACCTCGCCGCGACCGACCACCACCGCCCCGCGCCGCGCCCGTCCGCCCCCGGCGAGCCCTGGCACCACCTGGCCCCCACCGCCGACGACCGGGCGGCGCTGGTGGAGACGCTGGAGCGGGTGGGCAAGTACGGGAGTGAGTCCTGATGGCAGGCCGTCCGAAGCGTCGTGCCCGGCTGGCCGCGGGCACGCCGGCCACCCCGCAGAACACGCCGGCGTCGGGCATCCCGTCCGGCGGCCCTGCCCAGGGCTACGTCCACCGGCCGCCGTCGGGTGACCTGGCGACCGCCGGCGGCAAGCCCGACGCCGCGCACATCACCCGCACGCACGGCGCGCGCACCCCGCGCGTGTATGGGGAGCTGGCGCGCGAGCTGGCGGCGGGGCTGACCGCCGAGCGGCCGGACCTGGACCGCTACCCCGAGGCGGTCGCCGCGTGGGCGACCGCCGAGGCTCAGGCGGCGCTCATCCGCGAGCACCTGGAGGACGTCGGCCCCATCGATCCCGCTTCCGCCGAGCCGCGGACCTCGGTGCTGGACCTGCTCAGCCGCACGGAGAAGCGCGCCGAAGCCGCGCGGTCCCGGCTCGGTCTCGACCCCCGGTCGGAGGCGTCCCTGGCCCGTGAGCGCGCCACGGCCGCCACGTTGAGCGTGGACCTGGGCGAGCTGGCCGCGCGCGGCCGTGCCGTCCTGGCCGACGCGACCAGGACGGCGGCAGCGGTGCGGGTGCTGCCCGCCGGCGGCTCGGAGGGCGAGGCGTCATGACGACCGCGACCGACACCGATCCGGACCAGCTCACCGCCGCGCTGGAGCTGCTGGCCGGGCTCATCGTGGAGGACGACGGCACGGTGTGGGGCGACCGCGCCACGGCCGACCAGTGGGCCGACGCGCGGGCGATCCTCACCACCCCCGCGACCGACCCCGACGCCCCACGGCTGCACTACCTGACGCGCCCGCGCGGCGGCAGCAAGACGACCGACGTCGCCGCCGTCGTCCTGGTGGCGCTCCTGGTGCAGGCACCGCGGCTGTCCCGCAGCCATGCGTACGCCCGCGACCGCGACCAGGCGGCGCTCCTGCTGGACGCCGCCGCGCGGCTGGTGGCGATGAACGACCTTGCGGGCCTGGTGGACGTCGGCGCGGACACGCTGGCGGTGCGCGCCACCGGCGCGAGCCTGGCCGTGGAGTCGGCCGACGCTGCGTCGGCGTTCGGGCACATCCCGTTCCTGGTCGTCTGCGACGAATTCGCCCAGTGGCCCACCACGCGCAACGCCCGCGCGCTGTGGGAAGCGCTGTTCTCCGGGCTGCCGAAGCGCCCCGGTTCTCGGCTGGTGCTCATGACCACCGCCGGCGACCCCGCGCACCCGTCGCGCCCGATCCTGGAGGCCGCCCGCACGTCGCCCCGCTGGCGCACGTCGGAGTGGTCCGGCCCGGTCACGTGGGCCGACCCGGACGACCTGGCGGAACAGGCCCGCATCCTCACCCCCAGCGCGTACGCGCGGCTGCACCTGAACCGCTGGACGTCGGCGGAGGACCGCCTGGTCGGTGAGGACGACCTGGCCGCCGCCGTCGTGCGCCCACCGGGCGCGCTGCCGCCCAGCTCGCGGCATCGATACGTGATCGGGCTGGACCTCGGGCTAGTGCATGACCGCACGGTGGTGTCCGTGCTGCACGCCGAGACCGAGCCGGACCCCGCCCTGGTGCCCCCAGCGCGCGCGAATCCGCAGACGGCCCCAGGACGGCCCGATACGCCCGCCCCGGCCGATCACCCCACCCCGACCCCGGACGGCGCTCCTGGCCCCGCCGGCGCACGCGAGGCGCGCCCGTTCTCCGGTCGCTCGCCGCTGTACGTCCTGGACGACATGCACGTCCTGGAGGGCACCCCCTCCCGGCCGGTGAATCTGAGCGAGGTGGAACGCGTCGTGCGCCAGCTCGCCCGCGACTACCGGGCCACGGTGCACGCCGACAAGTGGCAGGCCGCCGGGATGATCCAAGCCATGCGCCGCGACGGGCTGCGCGTCGTGGAGTGGAACGCCTCCGGTGCCGGCGTGACCGCCGTCGCGCTGCCGCTGCACCTGGCCCTCCGGGAGCGCCGCCTGGCGCTGCCGGACGACCCGGACCTCACCACCGAGCTGTCACGGGTGCGGTTGCGGGAGAACGGCGCGGGGCACCTGCGCATGGACCACGACGCCGCCGAGCACGACGACCGAGCCATGAGCCTCGGTCTCGCCCTTGCCCTGCTGGGCGATGTCACGCCGGGCCGGGGCGGCATCACGGTGCCGTCTCGACTCTTGCGGGCACGCACCATGACCGACGCACGCCCGACCCTGCCCGTTGCTCAGGCACTCCGGCGCGCCGAGCGCACCG
>Ga0160442_100327_pt1 | contig 23092 bp, 21 predicted proteins | sample HID1971M_E1MG_FD_108252 | JGI IMG/M metagenome (GOLD analysis project Ga0160442, IMG submission 108252) | Enriched millipede-associated microbial communities from UW Madison campus, WI, USA - HID1971M_E1 MG | ecosystem: Host-associated > Arthropoda: Insects > Digestive system > Unclassified ... | reverse complement strand
GCTATGGAAATCCCGGCACAGCGCTTACGGTCAGCACCCGCTTCGCAGAGAAAGGCCATCGCATCCTCAAGCTGAACATCGGCAACCCGGCGCCCTTTGGTTTCGAAGCGCCGGACGAAATCCTCCAGGACGTGATCCGCAACCTGCCGACCGCCCAGGGCTACAGCGACTCCAAGGGCCTGTTCAGCGCGCGCAAGGCCGTCATGCAGTACTACCAGCAAAAGCAGGTGGAAGGTGTCGGCATCGAGGACATCTACCTGGGCAACGGCGTTTCCGAGCTGATCGTGATGTCGATGCAGGCCCTGCTCAACAACGGCGACGAAGTGCTGGTACCGGCTCCCGACTACCCGTTGTGGACCGCCGCGGTGAGCCTGTCGGGCGGTAACCCGGTGCATTATCTGTGCGACGAGCAGGCCAACTGGTGGCCGGACCTGGCCGACATCAAGGCCAAGATCACCCCGAACACCAAGGCCCTGGTGATCATCAACCCGAACAACCCGACCGGTGCGGTGTATTCGAAAGAAGTACTGCTGGGCATGCTGGAACTGGCCCGCCAGCACAACCTGGTGGTGTTTTCCGACGAGATCTACGACAAGATCCTCTACGACGATGCCGTGCACATCTGCACCGCTTCGCTGGCGCCGGACCTGCTGTGCCTGACCTTCAACGGCCTGTCCAAGTCCTATCGAGTGGCCGGTTTCCGTTCCGGCTGGATCGCCATTTCCGGACCGAAACAACACGCCCAGAGCTACATCGAAGGCATCGACATGCTGGCCAACATGCGCCTGTGCGCCAACGTGCCGAGCCAGCACGCGATCCAGACCGCGCTGGGTGGCTATCAGAGCATCAACGATCTGGTGCTGCCGCAAGGGCGCCTGCTGGAACAGCGTAACCGCACCTGGGAACTGCTCAACGACATTCCCGGGGTGAGCTGCGTCAAGCCAATGGGCGCGCTATATGCCTTCCCGCGGATCGACCCGAAGGTCTGCCCGATCCACAACGACGAAAAGTTCGTCCTCGACCTGCTGCTCTCCGAGAAGCTGCTGGTGGTGCAAGGCACAGCCTTCAACTGGCCATGGCCCGACCACTTCCGCGTCGTGACCCTGCCGCGCGTCGATGACCTGGACATGGCCATCGGACGCATCGGCAATTTCCTCAAGTCCTACCGCCAGTAAGCGGCCTGTCACCGTGCGATGGCGGAAACATCGCACGGTGATTCATTCTGCAACACATGATTACGTCCTACCCATGACTGCTGCCTCGATGCCTGTGCAATGACACATTGCCTGGTCACGTCGAGTAACCACGGGCACCCAGCCGCCGGTGGCCTGACAAACAACTTCGCCGTCCCACGTCGGAAATGCCCTGCAACCAGCTACGCTTTTGCTGTAGGACACAGTTTGAAATAGTCACTTGGTTGAATACCCCGGTGCAGCACCTTATATACCCCGCAGTACGCTACATCTTTAGCATGAGGAGATTTCTACAACCATGATGCGCATCCTGCTGTTCTTGGCCACTAACCTGGCGGTCGTGCTGATTGCCAGCATCACCCTGAGCCTTTTCGGCTTCAACGGGTTCATGGCGGCCAATGGGGTTGATCTCAACCTCAATCAGCTGCTGATTTTCTGTGCGGTCTTCGGTTTCGCCGGTTCCCTGTTCTCGCTGTTCATCTCCAAGTGGATGGCGAAGATGAGCACCAGCACCCAAATCATCAGCCAGCCGCGCACGCGTCACGAGCAATGGCTGCTGCAAACGGTCGAGCAACTGTCCCGCGAAGCCGGGATCAAGATGCCCGAAGTCGGGATCTTCCCGGCCTATGAGGCGAACGCCTTCGCCACCGGCTGGAACAAGAACGACGCACTGGTCGCCGTCAGCCAGGGCCTGCTGGAGCGGTTCTCGCCGGATGAAGTGAAAGCCGTCCTGGCCCACGAAATCGGCCACGTGGCCAATGGCGACATGGTCACCCTGGCGTTGATCCAGGGCGTGGTGAACACCTTCGTGATGTTCTTCGCACGGATCATCGGCAACTTTGTCGACAAGGTGATCTTCAAGAACGAAGAAGGCCAGGGCATTGCCTACTACGTGGCGACCATCTTCGCCGAACTGGTCCTGGGTATCCTGGCCAGCGCCATCGTCATGTGGTTCTCGCGCAAGCGCGAATTCCGTGCCGACGAAGCCGGTGCCAACCTGGCCGGCACCGCCGCGATGATTGGCGCGTTGCAACGCCTGCGTGCGGAACAGGGCCTGCCGGTGCACATGCCTGACACCCTGAACGCCTTCGGCATCAACGGTGGCATCAAACAGGGCTTCGCCCGCATGTTCATGAGCCACCCGCCGCTGGAAGAGCGCATCGACGCACTGGCCCGTCGTCGGGGCTGAGAGGTTCTGAAGTAAACAAGAAGGCCCGCAGTGATGCGGGCCTTTTTTTCTACTGGATGGTTATGGTGTTTTTCATGGCCCCATCGCCAGCAGGCTGGCTCCCACAGTAGATGTGGGAGCCAGCCTGCTGGCGATGGAGCCCGGTAAACCAACACCTTTTACTGAGTGGAAACCCGATAAACGCGCTCCTCAAGCCGCGTAACGCCTGCCTCCAGAAACTTCCCGCTCTCGCTCAGTACATCCTGGTCTTCGAGGATTTTTAGTGTCCACGCAGCACCGAACAACCGCTGCACCTCTTCATCGAGCACGGCAAACGGCGGACCGGGCATCTGCGCCTGGTCGTAATCCAGCGTGATCAACAACCCAAGCGCATCCTTCGGCACAATCCGCGTCAGGTGCGCGGCGTATTGCTCACGCATGGGCGGCGGCAGCGCGATCAGCGCGGCGCGGTCGTAAACAGCGGCGCAATCGGCCACATCACCAGCCGTCAGGTCGAAAAAGTCACCGCACCACAGCTCGATCGAGCCAGCCCGATAGACCTTGAACGGGCCCTGCTCACTGACATCAGGGTCGAAATGGTGCTCATTGAAGAAGTCCTCGATGGCCTTCTCCGACAACTCGATGCCCAACACCTCATGGCCTTCGCGGGCGAGCCACAACAAATCCAGGCTCTTGCCGCACAACGGCACCAGCACGCGAGCGCCGTCCTCCACACCCAACTGCGGCCAAAACCGTTGCAGATAAGGATTAACTTGCGGCAAGTGAAAGCCGATCTGATTCGACGCCCACTTCTTGTGCCAAAACTCCGGCTGCATAAATAACCCCGAAAATTCGATCAAAACACCCTAAAACTTATATTAGATTTAGATCAATGATCTGACAGAAGATGACGCCATCTTAACTCCCAGGAGCTCATCCATGTTCCCCAGCCTGTACATATCCCATGGTTCGCCGATGCTGGCCCTGGAACCGGGCGCCAGCGGACCGGCCCTGGCTCGCCTGGCCGCAGAGATGCCCAGGCCGGATGCCATCGTGATTGTCTCCGCGCACTGGGAAAGCGATGAACTGCTGGTGGGCGGCAACCCGCAGCCGGACACCTGGCATGACTTCGGCGGTTTTCCAAAGGCTTTGTTCGAGGTGCAATATCCGGCTCCTGGTAACCCCGGGCTGGCCGAACAGGTGGTCGAACTGTTGCGCGCCAGTGCCCTTCCCGCCCGCATCGACAGCACACGACCGTTCGACCATGGCGTCTGGGTGCCGCTGTCGTTGATGTATCCCCAGGCCGACATCCCGATTGTCCAGGTTTCACTGCCTACCCGAGGCGGCCCGGCCTTGCAGGCCCGTGTGGGCCAGGCGTTGGCCGGCTTGCGCGAACAGGGTGTGCTGTTGATCGGTTCCGGCAGCATCACCCACAACCTGCGAGAGCTGGACTGGCATGCCGGCCCGGAGAGTGTCGAACCCTGGGCCCGGGAATTTCGCGACTGGATGATCGACAAGCTCGCGGCAAAGGATGAGGCCGCCCTGCACGACTATCGCCGGCAGGCACCGAACGCCGTGCGCAACCATCCCAGCGATGAACACTTGCTGCCGTTGTACTTTGCCCGCAGTGCCGGGGGGCAGTTCAGCATCGCCCACCAAGGGTTTACCCTGGGCGCGCTGGGCATGGACATCTACCGGTTCGGATAAGGCTGCGAAGCCCGCGGTGGCCCGGTTCAGGCCACATCGACCCCGACATGAATCGCATCATGGCGCCAGAACTCCAGGTCACAATCGATCAGCCGCCCGTGCTGATCGTAATTGACCCGGGCGATGCGCAATCCGGGACTGCCCACCGACACCCTTAAAGCGGCCGCCGCGTCTGCCGACAATGCCGTCGGCACGATCTCGAAGCGCACCCTCCCGTAGTGCAGGTCGTAGTGCCGCGCATACAGCTCGGTGATCGACTGATTCAGGTCGAAATCCAGAATTCCCGGAAAATACTGCGGATTCAGATAGTGCTCCACGTACAGCACCAGTCGCCCATCAATACGCCGCGAACGACAGACCTGAATCACGCTCGACAACGCCGGCAGCTGTAACCAGGCACAGATCGCCGCCGATGCCGGCAACAATCGCGCCGAAATGACCTCGGTGGACGGCACCCGCCCCTGGGCGCTGACCATGGCGTGGAAGTGACTGCGCTGCATGAGGTTGTAGGCCAGGCGCGGCGGCGAGACGAACCAGCCACGACGCTCCTCGCGATAGATCTGGCCTTGGGCTTCGAGCTGCAGCAATGCTTCGCGCACGGTAATCCGGGTCGTCCCAAACAACTCACTGAGCTTGCGTTCGGCTGGCAACTTGCTCCCAGGCGCCAACAGCCCCTTATCGAGCTGCTCCTGAAGCACCTGGCCTATGGCTGTCACCGCTTTTGTTGCCTCATCGCGCATCAACGTTACCTATCTGGACTAGACCAGCACACTTTCGGGGCGCAACCGCTGGAAAAAACGGTTCTTTCAAGATCCTGCAAGCGTAGGCAATGCAGATGACCGAGAGATGACACAGCCGCCCGACGGTCATCCCGACAACGTGCAAGACATCGGCCAAGTCCCTTGTGTTATGGGGCTTCGCCCATGGTCTACGCTTACTTGGCACCCGCCGATACCGGGCAAATAAACGTCCGTCGGGGCGACGAACGACATCAAAGTGTCATCGAGCCGCCTTAGATTGGCTCAGGTATTGCTGACCTAGACCAACACAATCGCAATCGCAGCGTTGAAAACGCCCATAGGAGCTTCGGAATGAAACAGCTTTTCCTGGCATCACTGTTAGGCTCGACCATTGCCATGTGCACCGCCGCCATGGCGGCTGATGATTTGAAAACTCTCGAGGCCGCTGCGAAAGCGGAAGGCGCCGTCAACAGCGTCGGCATGCCCGATGACTGGGCCAACTGGAAAGGCACCTGGGAAGACTTGGCCAAGAAGTACGGCCTGAAACACATCGACACCGACATGAGTTCGGCCCAGGAAATCGCCAAGTTCGCCGCGGAAAAAGACAACGCCAGCGCCGACATCGGCGACGTCGGGGCCGCCTTCGGCCCGATCGCTGTCAAGCAAGGCGTAGTGCAGCCCTACAAACCAACGACCTGGGACCAGATCCCGGACTGGGCGAAAGACAAGGACGGCAACTGGGCACTGGCCTACACCGGCACCATTGCTTTCATCGTCAATAAAAAGTTGCTGCACGGTTCCGACGTGCCGACCAAGTGGGCTGACCTCAAGACCGGCAAGTACAAGGTTTCCATTGGTGACGTAAGCACCGCGGCCCAGGCTGCAAACGGCGTTCTGGCCGCGGCACTGGCCAACGGCGGCGACGAGAAAAACCTTGAGCCGGCACTGTTGCTGTTCGCCGACCTCGCCAAGCAGGGTCGCCTGTCGATGTCCAACCCGGTCATTGGCGCCATGGAGAAAGGCGAGATCGAAGTCGGCGTGGTCTGGGACTTCAATGGCTTGAGCTACAAGGCCAAGATGGCCAACCCGGATGATTACGTGGTGCTGATCCCATCCGATGGTTCGGTGATTTCCGGCTACACCACCATCATCAACAAATACGCCAAGAACCCCAACGCGGCCAAGCTGACCCGCGAGTACATCTTCAGCGACGCCGGCCAGATCAACCTGGCCAAGGGCAATGCGCGTCCGATCCGCGCCGAACACATCACGCTGCCGGATGACGTAAAAGCCAAGCTGCTGCCGAACGAGCAGTACAAGAAGGTCACGCCGATCAAAGACGCGGATGCCTGGGAAAAAACCTCCAAGGCCCTGCCGCAGAAGTGGAACGAAGAAGTCATCGTCGAAATGAAATGACGCGATAGGTCCCATTTGGGGATCTGATGGAGATCCAAATGTGGGAGCGGGCTTGCTCGCGAAGGCGGTGTGTCAATCGACATCAATGTCGAATGTCAGTCCGCCTTCGCGAGCAAGCCCGCTCCCACAGTGGACCGAGTGAATTTCCAATTACTGTTTCCCGGAGTGTTTGCCCCCATGAAACACAACGTCATCCTGGTCGTGCTCGACGGCCTCAACTACGAAGTCGCGCGTCACGCCATGGGGCACCTGCAGGCTTACGTCGGCGCAGGACGCGCAGCGCTCTACAAACTGGAGTGCGAGTTGCCGGCCCTGTCGCGACCGCTTTACGAATGCATCCTGACCGGCGTCAAGCCGATCGACAGCGGCATCGTTCACAACAACGTCTCGCGCCTGTCCAACCAGCGCAGCATCTATCACTACGCCACCGACGCCGGGCTGAAAACCGCTGCGGCGGCTTATCACTGGGTCAGTGAGCTGTACAACCGCTCGCCCTTCGTAGCGTCCCGGGATCGTCATACCGACAACCCCGACCTGCCGATCCAGCACGGGCATTTCTACTGGAGCGATCACTATCCCGACTCGCACCTGTTCGCCGACGCGGAAAACCTGCGCTTGATTCACGCGCCGAATTTCCTGCTGATTCACCCCATGAACATCGACGACGCCGGACACAAGCACGGCCTCGACACCCCGCAGTACCGCAACAGCGCGCGCTTTGCCGACATCTACCTCGCGGACTATCTGCAAGGCTGGCTCGACGCCGGTTATCAGGTGCTGGTGACCGCCGATCACGGCATGAACAACGACCGCTCCCACAATGGCCTGCTGCCCGAGGAACGCGAAGTGCCGTTGTTCGTACTCGGCGATGCCTTCAGCTTCAATGCCGACGCGGCGCCGAAACAGACCGACCTCTGCGGCACCGTCTGCGAATTGCTCGGCGTACCCCACGACAAACCCGTGTGCCGGGAGCTGCTCAAGTGACCTCCATGACTCGCGGCAAATGGCTGGCAGCCCTGTGCCTGGTGCCCTTCGCCCTGTTCTTCATCGTGTTCGAAATCGCCCCACTGACATGGGTCATCATCAACAGCCTGGAATCGGAAGAGTCCGGTTGGGGTATTGCCAACTTCACCAAGGTCTTCAGCTCGAAGTTCTACCGGCAGGCGATCCAGTACAGCCTCGAGATCAGCTTCTGGTCCAGCGTGTTCGGCATCATCATCGCCGTGCTAGGCGCCTATTCCCTGCGCCGGGTCGACTCCAGGCTGCGCAACTTCGTCAACGCCTTCGCCAACATGACCAGCAACTTCTCCGGTGTGCCGCTGGCCTTCGCGTTCATCATTCTGCTGGGCTTCAACGGCAGCTTCACCATCATGCTCAAGCAGGCCGGGATCATTCAGGACTTCAACCTGTACTCGAAAACCGGGCTGATCATTCTCTACACCTACTTCCAGATTCCCCTGGGCGTGCTGCTGCTCTACCCGGCCTTCGACGCCCTGCGCGAAGACTGGCGCGAGTCCGCCGAGCTGCTCGGCGCCAACGGCTGGCAGTACTGGCGGCACATCGGCCTGCCGGTGCTGACCCCGGCGCTGCTCGGCACCTTCGTGATCCTGCTGGCCAACGCCCTCGGCGCCTATGCCACCGTGTACGCCCTGACTACCGGCAACTTCAACGTGCTGACGATCCGGATCGCCGCGATGGTCTCGGGTGATATTTCCCTGGACCCGAACCTGGCCAGTGCCCTGGCCGTGGTGCTGGTGGCGTTGATGACCCTGGTGACCATCGTCCATCAACTGCTGCTGAAGAGGAGCTACCATGTCTCGCGCTGAACTGGGGCCTGCCGGCGTCTACCATCGGGTGGTGGTCTACCTGCTGTTTGCCATCATGTTGCTGCCGCTGGTCGGCACCTTCATCTATTCGATTTCCAGCAGTTGGTCGGCCACCATCCTGCCCAGCGGTTTCAGCATCAAATGGTACGTACAACTGTGGAGCGATCCGCGGTTCCTGAGCGCTTTCGGCCAGTCGCTGCTGGTCTGCGTCGGCGCCCTGGTTCTGGCGGTGGTACTGATCCTGCCGTTGCTGTTCGTGGTGCATTACCACTTCCCCAGACTCGATGCACTGATGAACATCCTGATCCTGCTGCCCTTCGCCGTGCCGCCGGTGGTGTCGTCGGTGGGCCTGCTGCAGCTCTACGGTTCCGGGCCGTTCGCCATGGTCGGTACGCCTTGGATCCTGATCGGTTGCTACTTCACCGTGGCGCTGCCGTTCATGTACCGCGCCATCACCAACAACCTGCAAGCGATCAACCTGCGCGACCTGATGGACGCCGCCCAACTGCTCGGTGCCAGCACTTTTCAGGCAGCGTTCCTGGTGGTGCTGCCGAACCTGCGCAAGGGACTGATGGTGGCATTGCTGCTGTCGTTCTCGTTCCTGTTCGGTGAGTTCGTGTTCGCCAACATCCTCGTCGGCACCCGCTACGAAACCCTGCAGGTCTACCTCAACAACATGCGCAACAGCAGCGGTCATTTCACCAGTGCGCTGGTGATTTCCTATTTCCTCTTTGTGCTGGTCTTGACCTGGATCGCCAACATCTTGAACAGGGACAAAAGCGAATGAGCTATGTCAGCGTCCAACATCTGCAAAAGAACTACGCAGGCACCACGGTGTTCAACGACATCAACTGCGAAATCCACAAAGGCGAATTCGTCACCCTGCTCGGCCCGTCCGGTTGCGGCAAATCCACCCTGCTGCGCTGCATCGCCGGGCTGACGCCGGTGGATGGCGGCAAGATCCTGCTCGATGGCGTCGATATCGTCCCGTTAAGCCCGCAAAAACGCGGGATCGGCATGGTGTTCCAGAGTTACGCGCTGTTCCCCAACATGACCGTGGAACAAAACGTCGCGTTTGGCCTGCGCATGCAGAAGGTCAACGCCGACGACAGCCACAAGCGTGTCGCCGAGGTGTTGCAGCTGGTGGAACTGAACGACTTTGCCAGCCGTTACCCGCACCAGTTGTCGGGCGGCCAGTGCCAGCGTGTCGCCCTGGCTCGTTCATTGGTCACCCGCCCGCGCCTGCTGTTGCTGGATGAACCGCTGTCGGCCCTGGACGCGCGGATTCGCAAGCACCTGCGCGAACAGATCCGTCAGATCCAGCGCGAGCTGGGCCTGACCACGATCTTCGTCACACACGACCAGGAAGAAGCGCTGACCATGTCCGATCGCATTTTCCTGATGAACCAGGGAAAAATCGTACAAAGCGGTGACGCCGAAACCCTGTACACGGCACCTGTGGACGTCTTCGCCGCCGGTTTCATCGGCAACTACAACCTGCTGGACGCCGCCAGCGCATCCAAGCTGTTGCAACGGCCGATCAACCACCGCATCGCCATTCGCCCGGAAGCCATCGAACTGAGCCTGGACGGCGATCTCGACGCCCAGGTGCGCAGTCACAGCCTGCTGGGCAATGTGATTCGCTACCGCATCGAAGCCCGCGGCGTGGAGCTGGTGGTGGATGTGCTGAACCGCTCGGCGTCCGACCTGCATCCCGATGGTCAGCGCCTGGCACTTTCCATCGATCCGACCGCCCTGTGTGAGGTGGCTTGAAGGCAGCTGCAAGTTTCAAGCTGCAAGCTTCAAGTTGTAGACTGCTGACCACTGAATCCACTTCTTGCAGCTTAAAGCTTGAAGCTTGCAGCTGTTCTCAGAGAGAACCCCAATGGCCCTGGCAATTTTTGATCTGGACGAAACCCTGATCCACGGCGACTGCGCCTCGTTGTGGAGTGAGCAAATGGTCCGCCTCGGCTGGGTCGACGGCGAATCCTTCCTGCGTCGCGACAAGGAACTGATGGACGCCTACGGCAGGGGGCACCTGGCCATGGAGGACTACATGGCCTTCAGCCTGGAACCCTTGATCGGCCGTACCCCCGCGGAAGTCGAGCACCTGGTCGGCCCGTGGGTGGAAGATTTCATCGAACCGATCATCTTCAGCGACGCCACCAAAACCATCGCCGCCCACCGCAAGGCCGGCGACCGGATCCTGGTGATTTCGGCCTCGGGCACGCATTTGGTGAGGCCGATTGCCGAACGTCTGGGCATCGACGAGATTCTCGGGATCGAGCTGGAAGTGGCGCACGGGGCCTATACCGGCAAGACCGTCGGTACGCTGACGTATCGCGAAGGCAAGATCACCCGGCTGCTGGAGTGGCTGGATGCGGAGGAGGAGAACCTGGAGGGCGCGAGTTTCTATTCCGACTCACGCAATGATTTGCCGTTGCTGCTGAAGGTGGATTTCCCGCATGTGGTCAATCCGGACCCGGTATTGCTTGAGCAGGCGGAAAAATCCGGCTGGCCGATCCATAACTGGAAGTAAAAGCAAAAGATTGCAGCCTGCGGCAGCTCCTACAGGAGAATGCGATCCCCTGTAGGAGCTGCCGCAGGCTGCGATCTTTTCAGGCCCAACCCGATATCAGCTCAGGCTCTCGTCAATCACCAACACCAACTTCCCCGCCACCGTATTACTCGCCAACTCCGCAAACGCCGCTTCGGCATCCTTGATCGGGAAGGCCTTCGCCAGTTGCGGGCTCAAGCGTTTATCGGCAAACAGCGGCCAGACATGCTGGCCCAGATCCCTGAACAGATCCGCCTTGAACTGATCGCTACGACTGCGCAGGGTCGAGCCCAGCAACTGCACGCGCTTGGCCAGCACCTGCGCCAGGTCCAGCTTCGCTTCACGCCCCCCCATCAGGCCGATCAGCACCCAACGGCCATCGGCCGCCATCAGTTTCAGGTTCAGCGCTGCGTAGTTGCCGCCCACCGGGTCGAGGATGACGTCGAACGGCCCCAGGTCGCGCAGGCTGTCCAGGTCGTCAGTGCGCACCACGCCGCCCTGGGCGCCGAGCGCTTCACAGTAGGCCAGGCGCTCGGCAGAGCCGACACTGACCCAGCACGGATTGCCGAACGCCTTGCAAAGCTGAATGGCAGCTGAACCGATTCCACTTGCTCCGGCGTGCAACAGCACTTTTTCACCCGGCTTGAGTGCCGCCAGTTGAAACAGGTTCAGCCAGACGGTGGCATAGACTTCCGGCAGCGCGGCCGCTTCGGCCAGTGACATTTCGTCGGGAACCGGCAACACATGCCGCCCGTCGACCACCACCTCCTCGGCCATCCCGCCCCCGGCCAGCAAGGCGCAAACCCGATCGCCCACCTGCCAGGACGAGCCCGGGCCCACCTCGCTGATCACCCCGGAACACTCGAGCCCAAGCACTTGGCTGGCCCCCGGCGGTGGTGGATAAAGGCCTGCCTTCTGCAACAGATCGGCGCGATTGAGACCCGCTGCTGCCACTCGAATCCGAACTTGCCCCGCATCACACGCAGGACTGGGCTCTTCATCCCACACCACTTGACCGTCAACGCCTTGCAATGCTTTCACAGTGCCTCCATAGTGAGTCTGGACTGAGCCCGAAGCTGTAGCGCCGGGCTTTTTGCATTATGCGACCGGCCCATGTGGAACCGGCGACTTCAAAGACGGCCTAATATGCGTTATCAATTGTCCCCGCGTCGAATCAACATGAAGCGTTTGTTCCCCAGCACTGCCCTCGCCCTTTTCATCGGTATCGGCCTGTTGCCGATGTCCGGCAATACTTTCGCAGCCAATAGCTGGGACAAGCTTCAGCCCGACCGTGACGAAGTCATCGCCAGTCTGAATGTCGTGGAACTGCTCAAGCGCCACCACTACAGTAAGCCGCCGCTCGATGACGCGCGCTCGCTGATCATCTACGACAGCTACCTGAAACTGCTCGACCCGTCGCGCAGCTACTTCATGGCCAGCGACATCGCCGAATTCGACAAGTGGAAGACCCAGTTCGACGACTTCCTCAAGAGCGGCGACCTCAACGCCGGGTTCACCATCTACAAGCGCTACCTGGACCGCGTCAAGGCGCGTCTGGACTTTGCCCTTGCCGAGCTGAACAAGGGCGTCGACAAGATCGACTTCACCTCCAAGGAAACCTTGCTGGTCGACCGCAAGGATGCCCCTTGGCTGAAATCCACCGCGGAACTCGACGACCTGTGGCGCAAACGCGTCAAGGACGAAGTGCTGCGGCAGAAGATCGCCGGCAAGGACTCCAAGCAGATCCAGGAAACCCTGACCAAGCGCTACAAGAACCAGCTGGCGCGCCTGGGCCAGACCCGTGCGGAAGACATCTTCCAGGCGTACATCAACACCTTCGCCATGTCCTACGACCCGCATACCAACTACCTGTCGCCGGATAACGCGGAAAACTTCGACATCAACATGAGCCTGTCCCTCGAGGGCATCGGCGCCGTGTTGCAGAGCGATAACGACCAGGTGAAAATCGTGCGCCTGGTGCCGGCAGGCCCTGCCGACAAGACCAAACAGGTCGCACCGGCCGACAAGATCATCGGCGTAGCCCAGGGCAACAAGGAAATGGTCGACGTGGTCGGCTGGCGCCTGGACGAAGTGGTCAAGCTGATCCGCGGTCCGAAAGGCACCATCGTGCGCCTGGAAGTGATCCCGGCCAGCAATGCACCGAACGACCAGACCAGCAAGGTCGTGCCGATCACCCGCGAAGCGGTGAAGCTTGAAGACCAGGCGGTGAAAAAGTCGGTCCTCAACCTCAAGCAGGACGGCAAGGACTACAAGCTCGGTGTCATCGAGATCCCGGCCTTCTACCTGGACTTCAAGGCCTTCCGTGCCGGCGATCCGGATTACAAGAGCACCACCCGCGACGTCAAGAAGCTGCTGACCGAGTTGCAGAAAGACAAGGTCGACGGCGTGGTCATCGACCTGCGCAACAATGGCGGTGGCTCCTTGCAGGAAGCTACCGAGCTGACCAGCCTGTTCATCGACAAGGGCCCTACCGTGCTCGTGCGTAACGCCGACGGCCGCGTCGATGTCCTCGAAGACGAAAACCCGGGTGCCTTCTACAAAGGCCCGATGGCGTTGCTGGTCAATCGCCTGTCCGCCTCGGCCTCGGAAATTTTCGCCGGTGCCATGCAGGACTACCATCGCGCGCTGATCATCGGCGGCCAGACCTTCGGCAAAGGCACCGTGCAGACCATCCAGCCGCTGAACCATGGCGAGCTCAAGCTGACACTGGCCAAGTTCTACCGGGTTTCCGGGCAGAGCACCCAACATCAGGGCGTACTGCCGGACATCGATTACCCGTCGATCATCGACACCAAGGAAATCGGCGAAAGCGCCCTGCCCGAAGCCATGCCGTGGGACACCATCAAGGCGGCGATCAAGCCTGCGCTCGACCCGTTCAAACCGTACATCACCCAGCTCAAGTCCGAGCATGACGTACGCACGGCCAAGGACGCGGAGTTCGTGTTCATCCGCGACAAACTGGCCCTGGCGCAGAAACTGATGGCGGAAAAAACCGTCAGCCTCAATGAAGCCGAGCGTCGTGCCCAGCACGCCGATATCGAAGCCAAGCAGCTCGCCATGGAGAACATCCGTCGCAAGGCCAAGGGCGAAGAGCCGCTCAAGGAGCTGAAGAAAGAAGACGAAGACGCTATCGCGGCCGAGGACGACAAGACGAAGCCGGAAGACGATGCCTACCTGAGCGAAACCGGGCGCATCCTCCTGGATTACCTGAAGCTCAATACCGCGGTCGCCAAGCACTAAGCTGATGGCAATTTAATGCTGATGCTCCCCGGAGCGTCATCAAACAGTCATCATTCTGTCGTGAAATAACGGACCGGTAGCCCTCTTGCACCCAAGAGCGCTCCGGTCCTTTTTTTTCGCCAGAGATCGCCATGACCACAACCGAACAGCTGAGTGCCTTGAGTTCAATACTGGCTCAAAGCGGTTTGCACAGCCTGTTCCAACCCATCATCTGCCTCTCTGAACGACGCATCCTCGGCTACGAAGCCCTGAGCCGCGGCCCCTCCAACAGCCCGTTGCACTCTCCTGTCGCCCTGTTCGCCGTCGCCCGCCAGGCGGGTCGCCTGAGCGAACTGGAAATCGCCTGCCGGCAGAGCGCTTGCCGGCGTTTCAACGAACAGAAGCTGCCCGGCAAACTGTTCCTCAACGTCTCCCCGGAATCATTGCTCGAAGCGGCCCACCAGCCGGGTCGCACCTTGCAGCTGCTGCAGGATTTCGGCATCGCACCGAACCAGGTGGTGATCGAACTCACCGAGCAGACCCCGACCGACGACTTCCAGCTGCTGCACACCGCCTTGCATCATTATCGGGCCATGGGCTTTTCCATTGCCCTGGACGACCTGGGCGCGGGTTACTCAAGCTTGCGCCTGTGGTCCGAACTGCGCCCCGACTACGTGAAGATCGACCGCCACTTCATCGACGGCATCCACCAGGACGCCCTCAAGCGCGAGTTCGTAGGCTCAATCCTGCAGATCGCCAAAGCCTCGCGGGCCCAGGTGATCGCCGAAGGCATCGAGTTGCCGGAGGAACTGGCGGTATTGACCGAAATGGGCATCGACCTGGTCCAGGGTTATCTGCTCTGCCGCCCCCAGGAGCATCCACCGCGCGATGCCCGCACCTTGATGCCCCGGCGCGACAGCAGCGCAGTGGCATTGGCCGACGACGGCAGCGACCTCAGCGCCCTGCTCAACGACCAGCCCGCCGTGCCCCGCAACACCCCGACCGCCACCGTGCTCGAAGCCTTCCGCCGCCAAGCCAACCTGAACTCCCTGGCGGTGCTGGACGAGCACGAGCAGCCCTGCGGCATCGTCCATCGGCACTCGCTCTCGGACGCCCTGCTCAAGCCGTTCGCCACCGACCTGTTCGCCCGCAAACCGATCAGCCGCCTGATGAGCTACGACTTCCTCGCCGTCGAGATCAGCCAGTCGCTGCAACAGGTCAGCCGACTGATCACCAGCCGCGCCCGGCAACGCATCGAAGAAGACTTCATCATCACCCTCAACGGCCATTACCTGGGCCTGGGCCGGGTGATCGACGTGCTCAAACTGATCACCGAACTGAAAATCCAGCAAGCCCGCTACTCCAACCCCCTGACCCTGCTGCCGGGCAACGTACCCATCCAGCAATGCCTCACACGCCTGCTGCAACAGCAGCGCGAATCGGTGATCTGTTACGTCGACATCGACAGCTTCAAACCCTTCAACGACATCTATGGCTACGGCCGTGGCGACGAAGTCCTGCTGTGCCTGGCCCAATGCCTGAACGACCGCATCGACCCCTCCCGCGACTTCGTCGGCCATATCGGCGGCGACGACTTCCTGCTGGTACTGGGCCCGGACGACTGGCGCAAACGTTTAAACCAACTGCTCGACGACTTCCACAGCCAGTGCCGACGCTTCTACCGCAGCGAACACCTGGAAGCCGGCTGCTTCACCGCCCCCAACCGCCAGGGCGTGCGCCAGGAGTTTCCCTTGTTGTCGCTGTCGATTGGGGTGGTGCATTTACATCCGCAGGCATGTGGTCAGCTGGATGCGAGCCAGTTGGCGGAGATGGCTTCGCAGGCGAAGCATCATGCGAAGAATGTGCAGGGGTATAGCGTGCATGTGATTGATAGCATGGCGGGGACGGGGCGATTGCATTCGAACTGACCACCGATTTCATCGGTTCATCATGTGTCGCCTGGTTATTTACCCCCTCTCTCTACAAACCATGGAGAAATGAATCGGTTGCAGCGCCCCTACCTGACTATGCTGAATAGCGGTCATTTTGATGTTCCGGCCAACGGCGAAATCTAGGACAGGCCTGCTTCAAGGGTCAATCCTGCTTATCAATACAGGACTCAACATGGATAAATCACGCTATTGGCTTTCTGGTTTGGTCATGAGCGCAATGATGCTCAATGGCTGCGCTTCCAAGGTCACTGAAGTAGACCAGTACTCTGGGTACCTGGATCGTTATGATGTTTTGCAGCCGTCGGTTTCTGCCACAGGCGCGTCGACACTGCGCTGGGTTTCCCCAGGCTTTAGTCCTGCGGCATTTGATACGGTGAACTTCGATGGGTTGGAATTGTTTCCTGCGCCCACGGCGACGGATCGCATAAACATGCAGGCATTCACGCAACTTCAACAGACGACCAACCAGGCTGTTGTTAGCGCATTGTCAAAGCGATACAGGGTATCCAATACCTTGCAGCCCCTGCCCCCCAATGCACGTCCTTTGGTCATGAGAGCTGCCATTACCGGCGTGAACGCCTCCAACGAAGGCATGAAGTGGTATGAAATCATTCCCGTAGCGGCAGTGGTAGGAGGCGTGGGTGCCGTCACCGGGCACCGCGATCAAGACACCGAGTTGTATGTAGAGGCAGTCTTGCTCGACCCGGCGACCAACGAACCGGTAGCGAGAGTCGTGCGCAAGGTATTTGGAAACAAACTGGAAAATGCTTCAACGCCAATCAAGGCTGAGGATTTTACGCAAGCAATCAATGGATTGGGCGCCGACTTGAGTGCGTTCGTTCATTAGTAGTTAGAAAAGTTTGCGCATCACGGCGGTGGTCGGGCAGGACCACCTGGCCGCTAGCTCCAGCAACTCACTAGAAACGCCCACTCAGGCCAGAAACGTGAATACGGCAGCCTAGTCAGCCATCAGGTTTACATGGACTGATAAGGGGACGACTGATAAGTGATAAGGGGACGGATTTATTTTCCCATCCCTTTGTTGGAAAAATAAATCCGTCCCCTTTTTCCCCTTTTTCGCTTTTTCGCTTTTTCGTCCAGTTCACGAAAACCGCCACAACTTGAAGGAAATTTCCGAGGACCTTACCCAGAAAATTCGCCCAATAAAAAGCAACGAGGCACGAGGTTTCCCTCACGCCACCTGTGTGTATCGAAAAATAAACGAATTACTGCGAAGAACCGCCAGCATCCAACTCTTTAAGTTTGATCTCGGCCAACGGATGCCCGGCCTTGGCAGCCATCTCCCAGAACCGCGCCGCTTCCGCCGGGTCTGGCGCCTTGCTCGGGCTCCCAGCCAGGCTGATCACGCCCACTTGGTAGGCTGCCTTGCCATCACCGGCCAATGCGGCCAGACGTAACAGGCGGACACCCTCTTCCCGCGCTCCGAAGCCGACGCCACGAAAGGTCAGGATGTGACCATAGAAACTCTGCGCGCCGACATCGCCCAGGTTCGCCATGCGTGCGAACTGCCCCTCCATCCAGCTCCAGCCGCGGGGCTGGCGCACGAACCAGGGCCAGTGGAACAACCGGCGGGCCAGCCAGTAGCCGGCCCGTGCCTTGAGCTTGAGAAACACTCAGGCTTCCGCCGATTCGGGGTATTCGTATTCGAACACGCGAACCACTTCCGAGGCGTGCCAGGAGGCGGCGGCGACGCCGTCGGAGGGGCCGGAGAAACGGCCCAGGCGCTCGACGCATTCAAAGAAACCGGTGCGTGGCAAGCGGCTGGCGCCCTGGCTGATCACCAACGAGCTGCGCAGTGGCTGTTCGGCCTTGGCGTCCAGTGCGGCCAGGTGTTCGAGCGCGGCGGTGAGGGTTTGCATGGCGGGCGTCGGCAGCTGCAAGCGCTCCAGCAAGGCGCGGTAGGTCAGGAGATGGCGCTGTCGGCGCGCCTGGTCCAGTTCGCCTAACAGACCGTCCCAATGTTGACGACTGATGCGTACGCTCACGATTCATCCCTCCACCCTGGCACCGTCAATTCCCAGGCCAGGCTGCGGCGAATCGCGGCGTCGGGCAGACGCTCGCCACTTTCGATCATGGCCAGGTATGACGGGCTGATGCCTACCGTGCGGGCCAGCGCCTCGATGGCGATGCCCTTCCCTTCGCGCAAACTGCGGAGTTGATCCAGACCTGGAAGAATGGGGTCCGGGGTGGTCGCGAGCGGCGCCGGGGCCGGACGCGACGGTGCTTCGTTGATGCCTGCTGCTTTGAGTAAAGCCTGATACTGAGCCCATGGCAGAACCGCATATTCGGGCTCGCCTTCGCGTGTAATTATCTGAATATCCATGACTACCCCGTAGGACAAAAACACTTAGCGAGTCGGCACTTTTCCCTAGAAGTGTAATCCTAACAGCGGCCAAGGTCGCGGGGGCTATCTATCTGCGGCGCAGACTGGACCAAATCAGGACTTTTTCGGTCCTTGAAGCTTCAGTTTCTCAGGGGTATCGGGCAGGCGCTCGACCACGGCGAGCTTTTCCGGCACCTGGCGTTTGCGCCAGGTGCGGAAGGCGTTGAGTTCATCGTCGAGGACTTTCATCAGCCAGGCCAGCACGGCGATGTCGTCGATCATGCCGAATAGCGGCAGAAAATCAGGAATGGCATCGACCGGGCTGAGAAAGTACATCAGGCCGGCGACGACCGAGATCAGTGCCTTGGGACTTATGGCGCGGTATTCACCGCGCCAATAGGCCAGGCACAGTGCCTGCAACAGGCGCAGATCGTCCTTGAGTTTGCCGAGCCGGTTGCCTTGGCTGGCACTTTTACTGGCCACCGCGAACAGCAAGGTCGGCAAGCGCCCACGGGCGAGCAGGCGTCCGGCCAGGGGCAGGAAACGAGCAAAATTCCAGGGTGCTTTCATGATGCCTCCGGCAAGAAGGTTATCCACACAAATTGTGGATAACCTTGTGAACAGAGCCACTTTTCATGGCTGAAAGGCCCGTTTCATAAGGGCTTAACTCAGATCGGGCGTTTTTTGCCCATCTAAAAAATCCTAATATTTCATTGACTTGGAGGTCTGCCGAAGGTTAGGGCCGGCCCCCACACTGTCTATGACTTCAGCATACGGCAACTGTTCGCTTTGTTTACCATGCAGCACCAGATGCAACAACGCCCCGCATGAGCGAGGCGTTGTTGTCAAAGCAGACGCGAATTACTTGGCGGCGTCTTCTTTTGCTGGATCCTTGATGGCCAGCAGTTCCAGGTCGAACACCAGTACCGAGTTGGCCGGGATCGCCGGGCTTGGGCTTTGCGCGCCGTAAGCCAGTTCGCTAGGAATGTACAGCTTGTACTTCTCGCCGACGTGCATCAGTTGCAGGCCTTCGACCCAACCCGGGATCACACCGCTGACCGGCAGATCGATCGGGCTGCCGCGCTCGACGGAGCTGTCGAAAACGGTGCCGTTGGTCAGCTTGCCGGTGTAGTGAACGGTCACTACGTCAGTCGGCTTAGGCTGGGCGCCATCAGCTTTCTTTTCCACTTCGTATTGCAGGCCGGAAGCGGTGGTCACGACGCCAGCTTTCTTGGCGTTTTCTTCGAGGAATTTCTTGCCGGCGGCTGCCGACTCTTCGCTCATCTTGGCCATGCGCTCTTCGGCACGCTTTTGCAGCGCGGCGAAGGCTTCGACCAATTCTTCATCCTTGAGCTTCTGCTCTTTCTTGCCGACCGCATCTTCGATGCCCTGGGCGACGGCTTTGGAGTCCAGATCGTCCATGCCTTCCTGAGCCAGGCTCTTGCCCATGTTCAGGCCAATTCCGTAGGAAGCTTTTTGCGCCGGGGTTTTCAGCTCTACGCTGGTTTGCGAGTCGCAACCCGCAAGTACCAGGCTAACCAGGGCCACCGCCGCCGCCAACCGATGCTGTTTCATGCTATTTCCTTGTTCATGCGCCTAAAGGGCAATCGAGTAAAGTCGCGAGCTTATCAGGCGGCCACGACCAATGGCTACCGGCATGAGAGCCGCAAACTGGCGATAAGTTCAGGTGTTTAAACGCATTTGGACCTGTTGACGATGAAACTTCTGTCATCTTGCGTTCAGGGAGGCCGAACATATGGCGTAATGGCCTCTTGCCGCCTACCTGGGGCTGAGGCATAACGGAAGAAAAGATCGACAAGGATGGTCTACGTGCGCCTCTTGCTCCGTTTGTTGGGCCTGATTGTGGCCCTGGTGGCCCTCGCCCTGGCCGTGGTCCTGTACTACGTCGCCAACCCGAAACTGCCGCGCCACGCGGCCGCGCAACAGGTGCACTACCTGGATCAATGGAGCGCCGAAGAGCGCCAGCGCTACTATTTCACGCCCCAGGGGACCCAGGTCAAGGGTTTGCGCTACGACTGGTTCACCGCCCTGGAACTGCCCTTTTCGCAGCAACGATTCGCCGCCCCCGAGTACCTCGCACGCTTCGGTTTCCTGATCGATCCCGCGCAGAAAGCCACATCGGACAACCCCGGCAACCTGCCCGCGGGTTTCGCCCGGCATCAGAATCCGGGCAGTGCGGATACATTTCTGGATATTACCTGCGCTGCCTGTCATACCGGTGAGCTGCACCTGAAGGGTCAAGCCGTGCGTATCGACGGCGGCGCCGCGCAGCATGTGTTGCCCTCCAGCGTGCCCACCCTGCAAGGCGGCAGTTTCGGCCAGGCCCTGGTGGCGAGCCTGGTGTCCACCTACTACAACCCATGGAAGTTTGAACGTTTCGCCCGCAAGGTCCTTGGCGCTGACTATGAGGACGGCAAGCAGCCTCTGCGCGAGGCCTTCAAGGGCTCCCTCGATACCTTCCTCAAGGTGGCCTGGAACGACACCCATCGCGGGCTTTACCCAACCGAAGAAGGCCCCGGCCGCACCGACGCGTTCGGGCGCATTGCCAATGCCAGCTTCGGCGATGCGATTTCCCCCGCCAACTACCGCGTGGCCAACGCCCCCGTCGACTACCCACAGTTGTGGGACATGTGGACGTTCGACTGGGTGCAGTGGAATGGCTCGGCGCAGCAGCCCATGGCGCGCAATATCGGCGAAGCCCTGGGCGTGGGCGCCACGCTGAACTTTTTCGATGGCAACGGGCAGCCACTCAAGGGCGACGATCGTTATCCCTCCAGCGTCCGGGTGCGTGACTTGCACCTGATCGAAGAAACCCTGCAACGACTCAAGCCGCCAGCCTGGCCGGAAGACTTGCTAGGCGTGATCGACAAACCGCTGGCCGCCAAGGGTCGTGCGCTGTTCACGCAGAACTGCGCCGGTTGCCACGTACCGCAGGTCATCCCCAGCGTGGGGCGGCCGGTGCAACAGCTGAAAATGCTGCCCGTGCACGTGATCGGCACCGACCCTGGCGCCGCCAACAATATCGCTGATCATCGCTTCGACCTGACGGCCTTGCAGTGGGACCCGGCCGAGCTGGCGCAACTGGACGTACAACTGCATCCCACCCCCAGCGACCCCCTGGACCTGAGCCAGCTGTCGGTCGCCAAGGGCCTGGCCTACGTCACCGCTTTCGTTGGCAACCGCGCCTATCGCGAGGCAGCCATCACGCCCGCCGAGCGCGCGGACATGGATGGCTTCGGCCTGCCGATCGGGGTCCAGGAATTGCGCGCCTACAAGGCCCGACCGCTAGCGGGCGTATGGGCGACGCCGCCCTTCCTGCACAACGGTTCGGTGCCGAGCATCTACCAATTGCTTTCGCCCCAGGACGAACGCGCCACCACCTTTTACAAAGGCACCTTCGAATACGACCCGAGGCACCTGGGCTATCGCACCGAAGCCTTCGACAATGGTTTTGTGTTCGACACCCGCATCACTGGCAATCACAACAGCGGCCACGAATTTCGCGCCGGCAAACGCGGCAACGGCGTGATCGGCCGCCTGCTGCAACCCGAAGAGCGCTGGGCGTTGCTGGAGTATTTGAAAGTGCTGGGCGGCCCCCTGGAGGCGCAACTGCCATGAAGCTTCTATGGATGCGTCTGGGCACCTTTCTCGGTAAGACCCTGCTCTGGTTGCTGGGCCTGGGCGTGCTCGGCTGGGCAGTGGCCACGGCCTGGTTCGCCTGGCAACACCGCGGACCGGTCTCAAATCAGGAGCTGATTCCGGCCGGCGAAGCCGCGATGACCCAGGCCATCATCCAGACGGCGGTGCGCATCGTCGACCAGCACCGCGAAAGCACCCGTTACCTGCGTGACGCCCACGCCAAGGCACACGGCTGTGTGCAGGCCGAAGTGCAGGTGTTGCCGGAATTGGCGGGCGATCTGCGTCAGGGGGTGTTCAGCGAACCCGGCAAGACCTGGCAAGCGACGTTGCGCCTGTCCAATGGCAACGCCTACCCGCAATTCGACAGCATCCGTGATGCACGAGGCATGGCGATCAAGCTCCGCGATGTGCCCGGCAAACAGCTGCTCGACGACCAAGCGGATCGAGCTGAACAGGACTTCGTGATGTTCAGTCATCCGAACTTCTTTGTCAGCGATGTCGCCGAGTATCGTCAGAATGTGGCCGCCCAGGCGGACGGCAAAAAGGCCATGGCCTTCTTCCCGTCCTGGGACCCGCGCAGTTGGCAGGTGCGCCATCTGTTCATTGCCCTGGCGACACTCTCCCCTGCCCCGGAAAGCCCGACGCGCACGACCTACTTTTCGGTTTCGCCCTACAAGTTTGGCGAGGCCAATGCCAAGTTTCGCGTGATGCCTGACCCTGACAGCTGCCCGGCCTACACCCTGCCCGCGCAGAATCAGAAGTTGCCGAATTTCCTGCGCAGCGCACTGTACCAGCAGCTGTCGACCGATCGGATGCCCGCCTGCTTCGTCCTGCAGATCCAGCGCCAGGACGCGAGCAAGTACATGCCGATCGAAGACACCAGCATTGAATGGCAAGAGAGTGACGCGCCGTTCCAGACGGTGGCGCGGGTCAGGGTACCGGCCCAGGACTTCGACACGCCGGCGCAGAACCTGCAATGCGACAACCTGTCTTTCAACCCATGGTTCGGAATTGAAGCGCATCGCCCCATCGGCGGCATCAACCGCTTGCGCAAGGCCGTTTACGAGGCTGTCAGCGATTACCGTCACGACCGGAATGCCGGGGAAGACCGGCGCTAAACCCAAACGCCAGACAGCAAAAAGCCCGCACTAAGCGGGCTTTCCGTGGTGACCTGGCGTTCAGTGTTCCAGGTGACCGAATATGGCGCAGCGGACGGGACTCGAACCCGCGACCCCCGGCGTGACAGGCCGGTATTCTAACCGACTGAACTACCGCTGCGCGAAACGCTT
>Ga0160442_100322_pt1 | contig 24129 bp, 27 predicted proteins | sample HID1971M_E1MG_FD_108252 | JGI IMG/M metagenome (GOLD analysis project Ga0160442, IMG submission 108252) | Enriched millipede-associated microbial communities from UW Madison campus, WI, USA - HID1971M_E1 MG | ecosystem: Host-associated > Arthropoda: Insects > Digestive system > Unclassified ... | reverse complement strand
GGTTTGCTTCCCGAGGCCGGGTCTCGGCCCGGCGGCCGACCTACTTTTCTTTGCTTCGCCAAAGAAACGTAGGCAAAAGAAAGGCGACCCTACTGTCTGCGTCCCTCCGCTTCGCTACGGGCAACCTGCGGTGCTCACGTTTCGCGGGGTCTCGCCCAAACTCGCTTCGCTCAAACAAGGGCGAGCCCTGATCCGCGAAACGCTGCGCTCCTCGGCGCATACAGAAGGGGTTGGGGAACCCCTCAGGCCATCGCTTCGCTCGGCCTGTGGGCCGCAGCAGGCGCTTTGCGCCTGCTGCGGCTGGGATTGGTGGCGGTGCGTGCGCAGCGCGTGTGGTTGCAAGCGCAAGCGCGGATACGGGCACGGGATTCGGCTGTTGGAAATTCCCGGGCCGAGCGAAGCGACGGCCCGCCCGGCATCCAAGCCCCTCTGGCTGCGCCGAGGAGCGCAGCGTTTCGCGGATCAGGGCTCGCCCTTGTTTGAGCGAAGCGAGTTTGGGCGAGACCCCGCGAAACGCGAGCACCGCAGGTTGCCCGCAGCGAAGCGGAGGGTCGCAGACAGTGGGGTCGCCTTTTCTTTGCTTACTTTCTTTTGGCGAAGCAAAAGAAAGTGAGTCCGCCGCCGGGCGGAACTCCCGGCCCCGGAAAGAAAACCCACGCGCCAAGTTCAACGAGCCAGCAAGGCAGGCAAAGCCGAAGCCAACATAGCAACCCCAGACAACGTCAACAAGCTCAACACGATCCTGCGAAACGCCGCTTCACTGATCCCGATATACAACCGCGCCCCCAACAACACCGGCACCGCAACAGCCGCAGCGACCAACACCAGCAACGGCAAAACCGACCGCCCAATACTCCCGCTCGCCACGTGCACAGCAAATGCCACAGCCAGCATCGAGAGGTTGAAGTTCTGGATCACAGCGCGCTGCGTGTCACGCTGGAAACCGCGCAGCGTGCACCACAACGTAGGCACGACACCCGAGAAGCCCCCGATGCCCGCCATCACACCGCCGATGGCACCCGCCACGCCGTCCGCTGCGCGACCGCCAAAAGTGATCTTCGGCAAGTGCTGCGACATCAGCATCGCCGGGCACCACAGCACCAGCAGCGTGCCCAGGCACACCTTGAACAGCACGATGTCCAGGTGCGGCAGCAGCCAGACACCGAAGGGCACGCCGACCAGGCCGCCGAGCACGAAGGGCCAGAGGATGCGCTTGTCGAAAGACCGCCGCACCGTGAGCGCCGCAATCACCTGCCCCGTGAGGGCGCCGAACAGCGCGAGCACGGCGGCCAGTTGCGGCTCCAGCGTCCAGGCCCACACAGACATCGCGACCATGCCGAAGGCAAAGCCCGACAGGCCCTGCACGAACCCCGCCAGCACAGCGCCGACGATCACATAGACATACAAGGCTTGCATGCGGCCGATGATAGGGGGCCGCCCCCCGCGCCCAAGTGGCTTACGCCGACGCAGGCACCAGCGCCGTGCGCCGCACGCGCCGCACATTGAAGGCACTGGCGATCAACACGCCCTGCACCAGCGCCAGCCCGACGATCACGCTCGTGTACTGGCCGGCGTCCATCAGGCGACCGAACACCAGCGGCGCCACGGCCTGCCCGATGTCCAGGCCCGCGTACACCACGCCGTAGACACGCCCCGTCGCATTGGGCGGCGTCGACTTCTTCACCAGCAGGTCGCGCGACGGCCCGGCAACGCCCGAGACGAAACCCATCGCGCCGAACAGCACCGGCACCATCACCGGCGGGAACTGCGCAAAGGCCAGCACCAATGCCAGCGCCGCCGCCACGCCGAAGCCCGCGCCCACGATGCGCTCGCAGCGCGAGGGGTCGGAGGCCAGGAAGCCGCCCACCACCATGCCGGCCGCACTCGCCACCATGTAGACCGTGAGGCACACGGCCACCAGCGCCACAGGCACGGCGTGCAGATGGCCGGCCGCCACGGGCGCGAAGGTCTGCACCACGCTGATCACGGCGGCGTAGAAAAAGAAGAAGCCGAAGCACATCCACACGGCCGGGATGCGCAGGAAGTCGAACTCGCCACCCACCGGCGCGGGCTCGCCGTGCCCCGTGGCCTTGTGCACGGCCGCAGCATCGAGCGCCAGCACGCTGCGGTAGATCCACAGGATGAGCAGCACCACGATCGCCACCACGCCGGCCGAGGCCAGCGCCACGCGCCACGAGAAGGCGATGGCGATCGGCACCACGAAGGCCGGCGCCAGCGCCCAGCCCAGGCTGCCGGTGATGCCGTGCACGCTGTAGGCATGGCCCAGCCGCGTGGGCGCGACCTTGCGGTTGAACAGCGTGTAGTCGACCGGGTGGAACACGCCGTTGCCGATGCCGCCGACCACCGCGCAGGCCAGCAGCATCCAGTAGCTCTGCGCCATGGCATAGCCGAAGGCCGCAAGCCCCAGCGCGCCCAGCCCGACGAACAGCACCGGGCGCGGGCCCAGCTTGTCGACGATGAAGCCCGAGGCCGCCTGCACGATGCACGAGACCACGAAGAACACCGTGAGCACCGCGCCCAGCTCGGTGTAGCTCACGTTGAACGCGTCCTTCAGCCAGGGAAACAGCGGCGCCAGGATCAGCTGGCTGAAATGGCTCACCGCATGCGCCAGGCCGACCAGCCCGATCAGTTGGGCGTCGGTGCGCAAAGTGGTGGCGGGAACGGCTGTCGAGGAAGTGGATGACATGGATTGCTACAAAAAACCGGTGCGGGCACCGATGCTATGCGGCGCCGACGCGGCAGAATGGCGATACAGCGACAACATTTGTCGAAACCATGCCAAGCGCCGTTCCCCCCCACGCTCCGCCCGCTCCCGAGCCAGCCACTCCCGCCAAGGCGCGCGGAACGCCCACCGCGCCGACCAACAGCGTGGGCCCGCTCACGCCGCACCTGTACGCCCCCGACGCGGTGCGACCGCTGCGCGCCAAGGAACATTTCCTGAGCGCCGACACGCTGGTCGAGCTGCACGAGCACCCGTGGCCGCAGCTCACGTTCTCGACGCGCGGCGTGATCCGGCTGAGTACACAAGATGGCAGCTACATCGTGCCGCCGTCGCGCGCACTCTGGGTGCCGGCCAACATGCCGCACAGCATCACGCTGATCGAAGACGCCGAGCTGCGCACCGTCTACCTGCACGCCTGGATCGCGCCCACCTGGGAGAAGTGCGAGGTGCTCGAGATCAGCCCGCTGCTGCGCGCCCTCATGCTCGCGCTCGACACCACGCCCGACGGCCTGCCCCCGGCCGACCCGCATGCGCCGCAGCGCGAACGCATGATCGCGCCGCTGCTGGTCGACGAGGTCGAGCGCGCCACGCAGATCCGCATCGACGTGCCGCTGCCCTCCGACAAGCGCCTGCGCCAGCTGTGCGAGACGCTGCTGCGCAACCCGGCCGACCGCGCCACGCTGGCCGAACGCGCCGCCGCCATCGGCGCCAGCGAGCGCACGGTGGCGCGGCTGTTCCGCGACCAGCTCGGCATGAGCTGGCAGCAATGGCGCCAGCAGGCCGTGATGGCGCACGCGCTGCCGCTGCTGGCACGCGGCATGGCCGTGAGCCAGGTGGCGTCGGCCAGCGGCTATGCCACCGACAGCGCCTTCTGCGCCATGTTCAAGGCGGCCACGGGGCGCTCGCCCACCTCGTTCCAGCACCGCAAGCGACCGGCCACCCTTTGATGCCGCAGGGCATGGACGGGGCACGCCATGGTGCTCTGGCAAGATCGGCGACCGACACCGACACCATGCACTCACCGATCCCCCTGCACATCGCGGCCGAGGCCAGGCCTGCAACGTGGACCGCCGACATCTGGCTGCGCATCCGCCGCCATTTCCTGCTGAAGGCGGTCGGCACCACGGCCTTCACCTGGCTGTTCTTCATCGGCTACTTCCACCTGCTGCGCAACCCGGCCTTTCCGGTCACGGTGATGCCACTGACGCCGCTGGACCACCTGATTCCGTTCCAGCCCTACACGCTCGGCGCCTACTTGTCGCTGTGGGTGTACGTGGGCTTTGCGCCGGGGCTGCAGCTCACCTTTCGCGAGCTGGTGGTCTACGGGCTGTGGATCGGTGCGCTGTGCCTGAGCGGCCTGGGGCTCTTCTACTTCTGGCCGACGCAGATCCCGCCGCTGGACATCGACGTCTCGGGCTACCCCGGCTTCGCGATGCTGCAGGGCGTGGACGCGGCAGGCAACGCCTGCCCCTCGATGCACGTGGCGGTCGCCATCTTCACCGCCGTGCGCCTGGCCGACGTGCTGCGCGCGGCGCGCACGCCGTGGCTGTTGCAGGCGATCAACTGGGCCTGGTTTGCCGCCATTGCCTACTCCACGCTGGCGGTCAAGCAGCATGTGGTGCTCGACGCGGTGGCCGGCGCGCTGCTTGGTCTGGCCTTTGCGCTGCCCTCGTTGCGCTGGCGCCCCGGCCCCCGTTGATCCGAGGCCGCCCCGAGGATTTCCCTAAGGTCGAAGCGGATATCATCAAACACCATTGATCACATTCAACACAGGCCGAACGAGGAAGGGATCGACCCCGTGGCCCGCCACCCGCAAGGGACAGGCAGCCCATCGATCAACGGCGGCACAAGACGATAGGCATCGCAGATGAGTTCGCTGAAGGAATTGCAGGACCTGATCCACGAGAAGTACGGCATCGAACCGTCCAAGCTCGACCCGCACGCCTCGATGCGTGAAACCGGCGGACTCGATTCGCTGGCCCTGGCCGAATTCCTGTTCGCCATCGAAGACCATTTCGGCATCACCATGCCCGACGACGACGCGAGCATCGACACCCTGGCCGAGCTCGCGCAACTGGTCGACAAGGTCCAGGCCGCCAAGACAGCGTGAGCACGCACGAAGTCGCCGTCACCGGGCTGGGCGTCATGGCGCCGCATGGCGACGCGCCCGACGCGCTGTTCGACGCGCTGCTGCAGGGCCGCTCGGCCATCGCCCCGGTCTTTCCCGAACTCCCCAAACCCGCCGCCGCCGCCACGGTCGCCTTCGACGAGACGCGCTGGTTCACCAAGCTGCAGCTCGCGGGCGTCGACCGCGTGAGCCAGCTGGCCGTGGCCGCCGCCGACCTCGCCTTGCGCGATGCGGGGCTGACCCTGAGCGATGCCGGCATCGATGCCGAGCGCGTCGGCGTCTACGCCGGCTGCGGCATGGGCGGCGCCGCCGCGCTCGAAGCCGCCTACCGCGGCAACGGGCGCGTCTCGCCGCTCACCATTCCCGCCTTCATGCCCAACGCGCCGGCCGCCCACGTGGCGATGCGCAACGGCGTGCTAGGCCCGGTGCTCACGTACTCGGTCGCCTGCGCCTCGTCGTCGGTGGCCATCGCCGAGGCCGCCAAGGCGGTGCAGCGCGGCGAGGTCGACATCGCCATCGCGGGCGGCAGCGAAGCGCTCATCGTCCCGGGCGTGGTGCTGGCCTGGCAGGCCATGCAGACCCTGGCCGGCTTCCAGCCCGGCGAAGCGGCCGGCGCGGTGCGCCCCTTTGCCACCGACCGCAGCGGCTTCGCACTGGGCGAAGGCTCGGCCTTCCTCATTCTCGAATCGGCCGAACGCGCCCGCGCGCGCGGAGCCCGCCGCTACGCCACGCTGGCCGGCTGGGGCCTGAGCAGCGACGCCACCCACCTCACCAAGCCCGACGCACCGGGCCAGGCCCGCGCCCTGCGCGCCGCACTGCGCCAGGCCGGCCTGCAGCCGCGCGACGTGGGCTACTGCAACGCCCACGGCACGGCCACGCGCATCGGCGACGTGGTCGAGCGCAACGCGCTGGCCGAGGTCTGGGGCGCCGATTTCGACGCCCTGCGCGTCAGCTCGACCAAGGCGCTGCACGGCCACATGCTGGGCGCGGCCGGGGCCATCGAGGCGCTCATCACCGTGCTGGCGCTGCACCGGCGCGAGCTGCCGCCCAACGCGAACTGCCGCGAGGTCGACCCCGACTGCCAGATGAACCTCGTCGCCCCCGGCGACAGCGCCGCACCCGCGCTCGAGGCCGCCATCAGCAACTCCTTCGCCTTCGGCGGCACGAACTCCGTGCTGCTGTTCCGCCGGGGCTGAACTGCGTGCTCTTGCGGGCCGTGCGCACCCCGTGGCGCTGTGCCCCGCGCGATAGAGACATTCCGGGCTCTCCGGTATGCTGGTGGGCGCTTCTCCCCCCATGTCCGTCCAAGGAGGCCACCATGCACGTTCGCTCCACATTCGTCGCCCTTGCCCTGCTCGCCGCAGGCGCCTCGGTGCAGGCCAACAACCTGCTCGACCAGCTGAAAGAACAGGCCGGCGCGGCGGTCAACTCGCAGGGCAGCAACAGCAGCGGTGGTGGCTCGGCGCTCAGCGGCCTCAGCCTCGGCGGCTTCAAGATGCCCGCCATCGGCTCCAGCACCATCGGCAGCGCGGCCGGCGTGCTCGAGTACTGCGTCAAGAACAACTACCTCGGCGGCGATGCCGCCTCCGTCAAGGACAAGCTGCTCGCCAAGATCACCGGCCAGAAGAAACAGGAAAACGACTTCGCGAGCGGCGCCAAGGGCCTGCTCAAGGGCGGCGACGGCAAGTCGCTCAACCTCAAGGGGCTGTCGTCGAAGGTCAAGGAAAAGGCCTGCGACTACGTCCTGAAGAACGCGACCTCACTGATCTAGGCTCTTTCTCTCTCTCCCGCTCTCCGCGCGCGGCGTGCCCGCCGTGCGCGCGCCCCGCTTCATGAATCCGGTTTCTCCCTCCTCTTCCCCCGCACCGTCTCTTCGCCAGCGCCTTGCACGCTGGGTTCCCTGCCTCGGCTGGCCCCGACCTTCCGCCGCGCTGCTGCGCAACGAGGCCATGGCCGGCATCACCGTCGCGCTGATGGTGCTGCCGCAGGGCGTGGCCTATGCGGCGCTGGCCGGCATGCCGCTGGTCACGGGCGTGTATGCGGCGCTGTTCCCGGCGCTCATCGCCGTGATGTTCAGCTCGTCGCAGCGGCTGTCGGTGGGGCCGACCGCGCTCACCAGCCTGCTGGTGGGAGCGTCGCTCGCGCCGCTGGCGGTGGCGGGCAGCGAGGAGTGGGTGGCGATGGCGGTGTGGCTCACGCTGATGTCGGGCGCGATCCAGATCGTGCTCGGCGCGGGGCGCTTCGGCTGGCTGCTGCGACTGGTCAACTCGCCGGTGCTGATCGGCTTCACGCAGGGCGCGGCGGTGCTGATCGCGATCTCGCAGCTGCCCGCGCTGCTGGGCTTCACGGGCCGCACCATTCCGCAGGTGCTGCAGGGCGGTCCGCTGCCCGACCTCACGGCCATCGCCTTCGGCCTGGGCAGCATCGCCGTGCTGTGGCTGGGCAAGCGCTGGGTGCCGCGCTTCCCGACCACGATGGCGCTGGTGGCCGGCGCCGCCGCCATCAGCTGGAGCATCAACTACGCGCTGCGCGGCGGCGCCGTGGTGGGCGCTCTGCCCTCGGGCCTGCCCTCGTTCTACTGGCCTGGCCTGCTGCCGGCGCACACCTTCAGCGCACTGGTGCTGCCCGCGCTGATGATCACGCTGGTGAGCTTTCTCGAAACCGCGTCGAGCGCCAAGGTCGACAACGGCCGCGCCGGCACGCTGTGGAACGAAAACCAGGACCTGATCGGCCAGGGCCTGGCCAAGCTGGCCTCGGGCTTCACGGGGTCGTTCCCGACCAGCTCGTCGTTCTCGCGCTCGGCCATCACGCTCTACGCGGGCGCGCAGACCGGCTGGGCGACGCTGTTCAGCGTGGCGGTGGTGGCCGGTGCGCTGCTGTGGCTGATGCCGCTGCTGTACCACGTGCCGCAGGCGGTGCTGGCGGCGGTGGTGGTCACGGCCATCCTCGGGCTGGTGAAGCCATCGAGCTTCACGGCGCTGTGGCGCGTTTCGCGGCTCGAAGCCGGCATCGCCTTCGGCACCTTCGTGCTCACCATCGCCACCGCGCCGAGCATCTACTGGGGCGTGCTGGGCGGCCTGCTCGCCAGCCTGGCGCACTACATGTACCGCCACCTGCACCCGCGCATCATCGAAGTGGGCCTGCATCCCGACGGCAGCCTGCGCGACCGCCACCTCTGGAAGCTGCCGCCGCTCGCGCCACAGCTCTATGCCGTGCGCATGGACGCCGAACTCGACTTTGCTTCGGCCTCCACACTGGAGCGCGCGCTCACGGTCGCGCTGGCCGAGCGCCCCGACCTGACCGACGTGTGCCTGTTCGCACAGCCGATCAACCGCATCGACATCACCGGTGCCGAGGTGTTCGGCTCGATCCGCCGGATGATGGAATCCAAGGGCGTGCGCCTGCACCTGAGCGGTATGAAGCTGCCCGCGATGCAGGTGCTGGAACGCGCCGGCCTGCTCGCACCGGGGCCGATGCTCTTCAGCTACCGCACCGACGCCGAGGCGCTGGCCGCGCTGATGCCGCGCATCGACATGCCCGAAGAGGCCGAAGCCGCGGCCTGACCGCGCCCCTCTCTTCGCAGACGCGGGCGCCATGAAAACCACCATCGAAGAACTGGTCGCCTTCCGCGCCGTGGTGGACACCGGCTCGATCACCGCCGCGGCCGAGCAGCTGGACCAGACCGTGTCGGGCATCAGCCGCGCGCTGAGCCGGCTCGAACAGAAGCTCGGCACCACGCTGATGCGCCGCACCACGCGGCGGCTCGAACTCACCGAGGAAGGCGCCGCCTTTTTGCAGCGCACGCGCGCCATCCTCGACGCGATCGACGACGCCGAGGAACACATGGCCGCGCGCCGCCAGCAGCCGGCCGGCCGGCTGCGCGTGAACGCGGCCTCGCCCTTCATGCTGCACGCCATCGTGCCGCTGGTGCCGGAGTTCCGCCGGCTCTACCCGCAGATCAGCCTCGAACTCGACACCGACGACCTGCCTATCGACCTGCTGGAGCGGCGCACCGACGTGGCCATCCGCATCGGCCCGCTGCGCGATTCCACGCTGCACGCGCGCCCGCTCGGCACGCACCGGCTGCGCGTGCTCGCGAGCCCCGCCTACCTCGAGGCCCACGGCAAGCCGCGCAAGGTGGACGAGCTGGCCGGCCACGCGCTGCTGGGCTTCACCCAGCCCGAGTCGCTCAACCGCTGGCCGCTGCGTGGTGTGCATGGTGATGAATGGACCATCACGCCCACCGTCGTCGCGTCGAGCGGCGAGACGCTGCGCCAACTCGCGCTGGCCGGCGTGGGCATCGTCTGCCTGTCGGACTTCATGACCGCCACCGACCGCGCCAGCGGCACGCTGGTGCAGGTGCTGCCGAAGGACACGGTCGACGTGCGCCAGCCCGTCAACGCGGTGTACTACCGCAACACGCAGCTGTCGGCGCGGATCACTTCGTTCCTCGATTTCCTGTCGCAGCGCATGGGCTGACCGGCTGAGCTCAGCCCGGCGGCATCCGTTCGAACTTCGGCAACGCCGGGTCGAGGAAGTCCCAGGCGTGCCCGCGCACCGCGTACGTGACCGCCTGCGGCCGGTAGCGCCCCGGGTCGTCCAAGCTCGCGGCATGCACGGTGAAGACGCCGGGCATCGCCGCGAAGGTCATGTACACGGGCGAGCCGCAGGTCGGGCAGAACGCGCGCGTCTTCATGTTGCCGCTGTCGCCCTTGAGGCTCCACAGCGTGGCCTCGCCGGTCTGCTTCACCTCGGCGCCCGCGAAGCTGAGGTACGAGCCGTGGCCCGTGCCGCTCTTGTGCTGGCAGTCGAGGCACTGGCAGTCGTTCTGGAACACGGGTTCCCCTGAAATCTCGTAGCGGATGGCGCCGCATGCGCAACCGCCGGTATAGGCCGGGTTCATGGTTCTTGTCCTTTCGAAGTGGTGAGGGGCAATCTAGCCGCGCGAGGGCTGGAGCGGGGAGTAACAAGATCGTCGTGAATCCGGGACGCGCCAGAATCCGGCAGTCACGAAGACGCATCCCCAAGGAAATGCCATGCACGTCGACCTGGTGTCCGAAGCCCAACACGATTCGCTCATCGAGCTGCTGACCGAACTGCACGGCTTCTACAACGAAGGCGCGCGCGTGCCGCGCGAGCTGGTGCGCGAACACCTGCTGGGCAATCTCCTCGCACCCGGGTCGCCGCACCAGCTCGTGGTGGCGTCGACAGACGCGCGCACCGTGGTCGGGCTGGCCGCGATCACCTGGGTCTTCTCGCTGGTCGACTTCGCACCGGAACAACGCAGGCACTGCCAGCTCAAGGAGCTCTATGTGAAGTCGGGCCACCGCAGCGCCGGGGCGGGCCGCGCGCTCATGGCCTGGGTGGCGGCGCGCGCCGTCGCCCAGGGGTGTCACCGCATCGACTGGCCCGTGAAGGCGACGAATGCGCGGGGCATCGCGTTCTATGAAGGGCTCGGCGCGTTCCGGGTGACCGAGCGGCTGAGCTATCGGCTGCTGCAGCCGGCCCTGGGCGAGCTTGCGGCCTTCACGGCCCCTGCGTGACCGCCACCCGCTCCACCGCCGCCGACGCGATCTCGTAGCCGCTCACGCCCATGTCGGCCGACGCGTAGCGCGCCGCCTTCAGCGTGCCGCTCACGCGCACCGTGTCCATGGCGTGCAGCCCCTTCACGGGTGCGGGCGCGATCACGTGGACGATCTGGTTGGCGGGCGGCGGCGGGGTGTGGATGCAGGCGCCGAAGTACGGCACCAGCAGGAACTCGCGGATGCCGTCTTGCGTGGCATCGAGCGGCACGACGAAACCCGAAAGCCTGGCGGGCTTGCCGTCGAGCGCGACGTTGACCGGCGCGTTGTCCCAGACAGCGCGCATCTCGTCGAGCATCTGGATCGCGCGCGGGTCGTTGTCGCGCAGCGCCTCGAGGCTGATGTTGCGGTAGCGCTGGGTGGGGTCCCATTCCTTGGGGATCAGCGCGTCCCACGGCAACTCCTTTGCGGTCGGCGCGACCGCGGCCTGCCCGCCCGCCCCCTCCTGGCCACAGCCGGCCAGTCCGATGCACGCGAAGGTCACAAGCAACGCCGACACGACGCGCGAAACGAAAGCACTCATGCCTCCATTGTGCTTGCGGCATGTTTCAGGCGTGCAAAGCAGGACTTGCGGTTTTTTTGAAACAGATGACACAAGTTACAGGCAGCGCCAGAATCCCGCACCACGACCACGAGGAGATTCGCATGGCACCCACAGGATGGCTTGGATTGACGTCACTCGGCACGGTTCACACGGCGATCAGCCTGATCGCCGTGTTCACAGGCATCTGGGCCCTGCTGCGCTACAAGGAAATCACCCTGCGCACTGGCCTGGGCCAGGTCTTCGTCTGGGCCACGGTGCTGACCTGCCTCACGGGCTTCGGCATCTTCCAGCACGGCGGCTTCGGCAAGCCGCATGCGCTGGGCATCATCACTTTGGTGGCGCTGGCCGTCGGGGCGCTGGCGGGATACGGACGGCTCGGGGCCAAGTCGCGCTACATCGAGGCCGTCGCCTATTCGGCGAGCTTTCTCTTCCACTGGATTCCGGCCTTCACCGAAACGCTGACGCGCCTGCCGCTGGGCGCGCCGCTGCTGCCGAACGCCGAGGCGCCCGAACTGAAGGCGATCACCGCGGTGCTCGGCGCGCTGTACGTGGTCGGCGTGACGCTGCAGATCAAGCGGCTGCGCGGCGACAAGCCCGTCAGTCCTGCACCCGCCCGCGCAGGCTTTTGATTTGCGAGCGCTGGCTCTTGCCTTCGAGCCGGCGCTGCTTCGAACCGTAGGTGGGCTTGGTGGCGCGCCGCACGCGCGGCGGCGTGGCCACGCTGTCGATCACCGCCTGCAGCCGCGCGAGCGCGTCGGCGCGGTTCATCTCCTGCGTGCGGTGCTGCTGCGCCTTGAGCACGAACACGCCTTCCTGCGTGATGCGGCTGTCGCGCAGGGCGAGCAGCCGCTCCTTCACATCGGCGGGCAGCGAGCTGGCATGGATGTCGTAGCGCAGGTGCACCGCGCTCGACACCTTGTTGACGTTCTGCCCGCCCGCCCCCTGCGCGCGGATGGCGCTGAAGTCGACCTCGTCGGGATCGATCAGGAGTGGGGGGCGGAGCATGCCCGCGAGTGTGCCCTCAAACGCGTTCGAAGACAGCGGCGATGCCTTGGCCGCCGCCGATGCACATCGTGACCAGCGCATAGCGGCCGCCCGTGCGGTGCAGCTCGGCGATCGCCTTCGTCGTGATGATCGCGCCGGTCGCACCCACTGGGTGGCCCAGCGAGATGCCCGAGCCGTTGGGGTTCACCTTGGCGGGGTCGAAGCCCAGTTCCTTGATGACGGCGCAAGCCTGCGCGGCAAAGGCTTCGTTCGACTCGATCACGTCGAAGTCGCCGACCTTCAGGCCCGTGCGCTCCAGCACCTTGCGCGTGGCCGGCACCGGGCCGATGCCCATGTACGCCGGCTCGACGCCTGCGTGCGCGTAGCCCACGAGGCGCGCCAGCGGCTTCAGGCCCAGCGCCTTCACGCGCCCGCCCTCGGCCAGCACCACGGCGGCGGCGCCGTCGTTGATGCCCGAGGCGTTGCCGGCGGTCACGAGGCCGTCCTTCTTGAACGCGGGCTTCATCTTCGACAGCGTGTCGACGGTGGTGTCGGCGCGCACGTGCTCGTCGGTGTCGAACAGCACGACGCCCTTGCGCGTCTTCACCTCGACCGGAACGATCTGCTCCTTGAAGCGGCCCGCGGCAATGGCGGCGGCGGCGCGCTGCTGACTGGTCACGGCCAGTTCGTCCATCTGCTCGCGCGTGATGCCGTAGCGCGCGGCCACGTTCTCGGCCGTGATGCCCATGTGGATCTTCTCCCACGGGTCGTGCAGGATGCCCAGCATGTAGTCGACCAGCACCGCGTCGCCCATGCGCGCGCCGTAGCGGGCCGAGGTGTCGAAGTACGGGCCGCGGCTCATCGATTCGGAGCCGCCGCCGATGGCGATGTCGCAGTCGCCCAGCGCAATGGCCTGCGCCGCCGACACGATGGCCTGCAGGCCCGAGCCGCACAGGCGGTTCACGTTGAAGGCCGGCGTCTCGATCGGGCAGCCCGCGTCGATGGCGGCCACGCGGCTCAGGTACGCGTCCTTCACGTCGGTGGGGATCACGTTGCCCATGACCACATGGCCGATGGCGTCGGCGGCCACGCCGCTGCGCTCGATGGCGGCCTTGACGGCGGTGGTGGCCAGTTGCGTGTTGGGCACGTCCTTGAGCGCACCGCCGAAGGTGCCGATGGCGGTGCGGGCGGTGCCGACCACGAAGATGTCGCGTTGGGTCATGGGATGGGTCTCCTGGATTGAAAAAACGAAAACAAGGAATTCTTCAGCGGCCCGTGAAGGCCGCGGGCTTCTTGCCGAAAAAGGCATCGAGGCCGATGCGGAAATCGGCGGTGGCGGCGCACGACTGGAACGCGGCCGACTCGGCGTCGAGCTGGCTCGCGAGGTCGCGGTCGAGCGAGCCGCGCATCAGCCGGCGCAGGTGGCCCAGCGCCACGGTCGGGCCCTTGGCCAGCCGCTGCGCGAGGGCCATGGCCTCGGCTTCGAGCTCGGCCGCGGGCACCACGCGGTTGATGAGGCCCAGGCGTTCGGCGGCGGCGGTGTCGTAGGTGTCGCCGAGCATCGCGATCTCCAGCGCGCGGCGCATGCCGACCAGGCGCGGCAGCGCCCACGAGGCGCCGACGTCGCAGCTGGTGCCGACGTTCACGTAGGCCAGGTTGAATCGCGTGCCCTCGGCCGCGAGCACGAAGTCGGCCTGCAGCATCAGGCTCAGGCCCGCGCCGGCCGCCACGCCGTGCACCTGCGCGACCAGCGGCGCGTCCATGGCGTCGAGCACGGTCAACGCCTCGTGCAGCGGGCCGATGAGGTCGGCCGCGCCCTGCTTCGGGTCGGCGCTCAGCACGCCGAGGTCGCCGCCGGCCATGAAACCCTTGCCCGCGCCGCTCAGCAGCACGGCGCGCACGCTCTTGTCGGCAGCCAGGGTGCGCGCGGCGGCGAGGAAGGCGGTGGCCATCGGCACGTCGATGGCATTGAGCGCGGCCGGCCGGTTGAAGCGCAGCGTGGCCACCGCGCCTTCGCGGCCCACCAGCAGGGGGGCGGAAGAAGAAGTCTCTTGGGTCGTCATGGGCTCACTTGAATAGGGGCGCGCTGCAGCACGCCGTTGAGCAGCAGCTCGATGCCCTGGTCGGCGATCTGGTCGGGCGTGAGGTCGCCGTCGGGGCGGTACCAGCGGCCGATCCAGCTCAGGGCGCCGGCCAGCATGAAGGCCGCCATCTTCGGGTCGCAGGGCGCGAGCGCGCCTTCGGCCACGCCCTCTTCGATGAGGCGGCGGAAATGCCCGTCGATGCCGGCCTTGAGGCGGCGCAGCTCCTTCTTGAGCGGGTCGGGCAGCGGGTCTTCGCCGATGCGGATCACGCACATGCCGAAGTCCTGCGTGACCACGCCCGAGTAGATGCGCATGCAGGCCTTGAGCTGGTCGATGGCGCTGCCGCCCGCGGCGCGCACCTCGCCGATGCCAGACTGCATGAGGTCCAGTGCCATCTTCACGCACTCGAGCAGGATCTGGTCCTTGTTCTCGATGTAGTAGTACAGCGTGGGCTTGCTCACGTTGAGCCGCTCGGCAATGTCGTCGAGCGAGGTCGCGTGGAAGCCGCGCTCGTTGAAGAGCTGGGCGGCCGTGCGCAACACGGCCATGCGCTTGACCTCGCGCTGCTGCGCACGGCGGTCGGCGGGCGCCCACGGGGAGGCTGAAGCAGGAACGGCGGTGGAACGGGGCATGGGGTTTGTGCGGGCGGGGAAAGTCCCGATGCCGCGAACTGCGGCGAACACGGACATTACCGGCCAGTAGGAATTTTACGGGCCAGTAGCATTTCGCTGCTGGACACAAACCCTGACCTTGCGGCGCGCCCCTTAGCCATGCCTGACGAGACTCGACGGGATACCTCCATGTCCGCACCTTCCGCCACGGCCCCGGTGCTGCAGGCCGAGGCGTTGACGCTGGCATTCGGCGGCGTGAAGGCGCTCACCAACGTCGGCTTCAGCGTCGCGCCCGGCTCCATCACCGCGGTGATCGGGCCCAACGGCGCGGGCAAGACCTCGCTGTTCAACACCATCTCGGGCTTCTACAAGCCCTCGCAGGGCCGCGTGCTGTTCGAGGGCGCCGACATCACCCGCCTGCCCGCCCCGAAGCGCGCGGCGCTCGGCCTGGCGCGCAGCTTCCAGAACATCGCGCTGTTCCGCGGCATGACCGTGCTCGACAACATCAAGCTCGGCCGCCACGCCCACCTGAAGACCAACGTGTTCGACGCCCTCTTCTACCTGGGCCGCGCGCGCCGCGAAGAGGCCGAGCTGCGCCGCGACGTGGAAGAACGCATCATCGATTTCCTCGAGATCGACCACATCCGCCACGCCTCCGTCGCCGCCCTGCCCTACGGCCTGCAGAAGCGCGTGGAAATGGCGCGCGCACTGGCCATGCAGCCCAAGGTGCTGATGCTCGACGAACCCGTGGCCGGCATGAACCGCGAGGAGACCGAAGACATGGCGCGCTTCATCCTCGACGTGCGGCGCGAATGGGGCGTCACGGTGCTGATGGTGGAGCACGACATGGGCATGGTGATGGACCTGTCGGACCACGTGGTGGTGCTCAACTTCGGCCAGGTCATCGCGCAAGGCACGCCGGCGCAGGTGCAGGCCGACCCGGAAGTGATCCGCGCCTACCTCGGCGCAGGCGACGTGGGCGAGCTGCGCCGCCGGCTGCGCGGCGAAGCTGCCGTGGGAGCCGCCTGATGGATTGGGCCTACCTCTTCGAGATCGCACTCACCGGCATCGCCGGCGGCGGCCTGTATGCGCTGGCGGCGCTGGCCTTCGTGCTGGTCTACAAGGCCACGCGCGTGGTCAACATCGCCATCGGCGAGATGCTGATGGTCGGCGCCTACCTGTTCTTCACCTTCGCCGCGAGCTTCTCGCTGCCGATCTGGATGGCGGTGCTGGGCTCGGTGATCGGCACCGGCCTGCTGGGCGCGGTGATCGAGCGCACCATGATCCGCCCGCTGCTGGGCGAGCCGCCGATCTCGGTGTTCATGGTGACGGTGGGGCTGGCGTCGATCCTCGTCGGGCTGGTCGAGATCATCTGGACCGCCGACCAGCGCCGCCTGCCCGAGTTCCTGCCCAACACGCCCGTGATGATCGGCGAGGCCTTCCTGGCGCCCAAGATCGCCTACGGCGCATTGATCGCGGTGGTGCTGATCGGGCTGGTGCTGCTGCTGTTCCGCTTCTGGCGCGGCGGCGTGGCGTTGCGGGCCACGGCCTCGGACCAGGCCGCCGCCTACTCGATGGGCATCCACGTGCCGCGCGTGTTCTCGCTGGCCTGGGTGGCCTCGGCCATGATCGCGGCGGTGGCCGGCATCATCGTGGGCGCCATCGGCGGCATCTCGTCGTCGATGGGCGTGTTCGGGCTGTCGGTGCTGGTGGTGGTGATCGTCGGCGGGCTCGACAGCGTGCTCGGCGCGCTGGTCGGCGGCGTGCTCATCGGACTCATCGAAGCGCTGGCCGGCTCTTACCTGGGCGGCGAATACAAGCTGCTCGCCACCTTCATCGTGCTGGTGTTCGTGCTGATGGTGCGGCCCTACGGCCTCTTCGGCACGCACGAGATCGAGAGACTCTAGCCATGCGCATCGGCACCCTCAAGCAAAGCTACATCGCCGACGCGGCGCTGTTCGATTCGCGCACGCAGAAGGCGTGGCTCGCGATCGGCGCGGCGCTGCTCGTGCTGTTCCCCTTCATGGCCAGCGACTACTGGCTGTACCTCGCGTGCCTCGTCGCCATCAACGTCGCCAGCGCCACGGGGCTGAACATCCTCACGGGCTACACGGGCCTCGTGAGCCTCGGGCAGGCCGCGTTCATGGGGCTGGGCGCCTACACCGTCGCGATCATGCAGACGCGGCTGGGCACGCCCTTCCTGCTGAACATCCTCGCGGGCGGCGTGGTCGCGATGCTCGGCGGGCTGGTCGTCGGCATCCCGTCGCTGCGCGTGAAGGGCCTGTACCTGGCCATCGCGACCATCGCCGCGTCGTTCATCACGCACTTCCTGTTCGCCAACCTCAAGCTCACGGGCGGCACCACGGGCATCTCGCTGCCGCCCGCGCAGCTCTTCGGCCTGCCGCTGGACACCTCGTTTCGCCTGTACTGGGTGATCGTTCCGGTGATGGTGCTCATGGTGCTCGGCGCGGCCAACCTGTTTCGCACGCGCGTGGGGCGCGCCTTCATCGCCATCCGCGACCGCGACATCTCGGCCGAGGTGCTGGGCATTCCGCTCTTGCGCTACAAGCTGCTGTCGTTCGGGCTGTCGTCGTTCTACGCGGGCGTGGCGGGTGGCCTGTGGGCCTACTTCTTCCGCGTCGTCACGCCCGAGAGCTTTCCGCTCCTGATGTCGATCTTCTTCCTGGCGGCCATCATCGTCGGCGGCATGGGCACCATCCTGGGCGGCATCTTCGGCGCCGTGTTCATGACCATGGTGCCCGAGCTGCTCAAGCTGGTGGTCGACCTGCTGCCGGGCGGCGTCGAGATGACCGTGTTCCTCTCGCCGGTGCGCACCGTCGTCTTCGGCCTGCTCATCGTCGGATTTCTGGTGTTCGAGCCGCACGGGCTCGCAGAAGTGTGGCGGCGCATACGCCGCTTCTTTCACCTATGGCCGTTCCGTAACTAGAACCAGGAGACACACATGCCCAAGACAACGAAGAAGCTTTCCCCCCAGCGCCGCGCCCTGCTGATCGCCGCGGGCCTGGCCGCCGCCGTGCCCTTCGCGGCGAACGCGCAAGGCAACGAGGACATCGTCATCGGCGGCTCGATTCCCATGACCGGCGTGTTCGCCTTCGCGGGCGTCGGCATCAACGCCGGCATTGCCGACTACGTGAAGATGGTCAACGACGCGGGCGGCATCAAGGGCCGCAAGCTGCGCTACGTGCCGGAAGACACGGGCTACAAGGTCGACGTGTCGGTGGCGGCCTTCAAGAAGATCACGAGCCAGAACAAGGTCAACCTCTACTACGGCGATTCCACCGGTTTCTCGAAAACCATCAACCCCGAGCTGGACCGCGGCGGCCAGATTTTGATGGCGGGCGCCTCGTTCGCCACCGAGCTCAACGACCCGGCCAAGTACCCGAATCAGTTCCTGGTCGGCCCCGACTACACCGAGCAGATCGGCATCCTGCTGCGCCACATCGCCAAGGAAAAGCCGGGCGCGAAGGTGGCCTTCGTGTACTCCGATTCCGAGTTCGGCCGCGACCCCATCGAGGCCAGCGAAGCTGCTGCCAAGAAGCTGGGCCTGAGCGTGCCGGTGAAGCTCATGACGCCCGCGGGCAGCGTCGACGTGTCGACCGAGGTCATCAAGCTGCGTCGCGCCGCGCCCGACTACACGATCTTCCACGGCTACATCCTGGCGCCCATTCCCGAGTTCGTGCAGCAGGGCAAGCAGATGGGCATGACCAGCAAGTGGATGGGCACCTTCTGGACCATGGACAGCTCCACCGTCATGAAGATGGGCGAAGGCGGCGACGGCTTCATGGGCGTCATGCCCTACCGCTACTACTACGACACCTCGGCCAAGGCGCCGATGCTCGACAAGATCCGCGCGCTGCGCCCCGAGTACCAGAGCACGGCCTACACGCAGGGCTTCCTCACGGCGATGCTGTTCACCGAGGCCGCCAAGCGCACGCTCGACGCCGGCAAGCCGCTGGACGGCAAGAACCTGAAGGCCGCGCTCAACACCATCAAGGACTTCGACACCGGCGGGATCATCGGCACGCCGATCACCATCAAGGGCAACTCCATTCCCGTGGGCCGCGTCTACAAGGCCGACATGAAGGCGCAGAAGATGGTGCCGGCCTCCGACTGGATCGCACTGAACTGACCGACACGATGGACGCGCGCGCGGCACCGCCCGACCTCGTTCTGGAGGTCAACAACATCGAGGTGGTCTACAACAAGGTCGTGCAGGTGCTGCGCGGCCTGTCGCTGGCCGTGCCGCGCGGGCAGATCGTGGCGCTGCTGGGCAGCAACGGCGCGGGCAAGTCGACCACGCTGAAGGCGGTGTCGGGCCTGCTCGCGCTGGAAGACGGCGAGGTCGAGGCCGGGCGCATCGTGTTCGACGGCGCGCCCACCGAGCGGCTCGCGCCGCAGCAGCTGGTACGGCGCGGCCTGAGCCATGTGATGGAAGGCCGGCGCGTGTTCGAAGACCTCACGGTCGAAGAAAACCTGGTGGCCGCGACCTACGCGCTGACGGGCCGCGCGGGCGTCGCGCCCGCGTCGCGCAACTTCGATGACGTCTATGCCTACTTCCCTCGCCTGCACGAGCGCCGCAAGGGCCTCGCGGGCTATCTCTCGGGCGGCGAGCAACAGATGCTCGCCATCGGCCGCGCGCTGGTGGCGCAGCCTCAACTGATATTGCTCGACGAGCCCTCGCTGGGCCTGTCGCCCAAGCTGGTCGAAGACATCTTCACGATCATCGCGCGCATCAACGCCGAGCGCGGCACCTCGATGCTGCTGGTGGAACAGAACGCCAGCGTGGCACTGGCCATTGCGCACACGGGCTACATCATGGAAAGCGGCAAGGTCGTGATCGACGGCAGCGCCGAGCGCCTCGCGGCCGACCCCGACGTGCGGGAGTTCTACCTGGGCGTGGGCGGCAGCGGCGAATCGCGCAGCTTCCGCGAGCTGAAGCACTACAAGCGCCGCAAGCGCTGGCTGTCATGACGACGAACCTGCTCCCTTCGCTCACGCTGCCGCAGATGCTGCGCGAGCAGGCACGCCTGCAGCCGCAGCGCATCGCGATCCGCCAGAAGGACTTCGGCATCTGGCATCCGTTGGACTGGGCCAGCTACCTGCAGCGCGCCAGCCGCTTCGGCCTGGGCCTGCACGCGATGGGCCTCGCGCCCGGCGGGCACCTGGGCGTGATCTCCGAGAACCGCGTCGAGTGGCTGCTCGCGCAGATGGGCGCGGGGCTCATCGGCGCCGTGACCGTGGGCGTGTACCCCACCAGCCCGAGCAACGAGGTCGCCTACGTGGTCGGCCATGCGGACATCGAGGCGATCGTCTGCGAGGACCAGGAGCAGACCGACAAGGTGCTCGACGCCCTCGACCAGCTGCCGCGCCTGCGCAAGATCGTCGTGATCGAGACCAAGGGCCTCGCGAGCTACCCGCCCGAAGTGCGCGAGCGCATCGCGACCTTTGCCGAAGTGGAGCAGGCCGGCGCCGAGGCGCTGGCACGCGACGGCACCGCGCTCATCGACGCCGCGCTGCAGCGCCAGACGCTCGCCGACATCGGCTTGATGATCTACACCTCGGGCTCTACCGGCAAGCCCAAGGGCGCGATGATTTCGTACCGCAACATCCGCGGCGTCGTGCCCGGCATCGTCGATCGGCTCGGGCTCGACGGCAGCACCACGCACCTGTCGTACCTGCCGCTGTGCCACGTGGCCGAGCAGATGCTGACGGCCTTCGTGCCGCTGTACCTGGGCTCGCAGGTCAACTTCGGCGAATCGATCCGCACCGTGCAGGAAGACCTGCGCGAGGTGGCGCCCACCATGTTCCTCGGCGTGCCGCGCATCTGGGAAAAGCTGCACGCGGGCATCAGCATCAAGATGCAGGAAACCGGGCGGCTGCAGCGCGCGCTGTTCCGCAAGGCCATCGAGGCCTGCGCGCCGCTGGCCGAAAAACCGCGCAGCGCCTGGACGCTGGCCGAGCGCGGCCGTTTCGCCCTCGCCTACTGGACCGTGCTGCGCGCGCTGCAGAACTTCATCGGCCTGCGCCGCGCGCGCATCGCGCTCACGGGCGCGGCGCCGATTCCCGCGGACGTGGTGCGCTTCTTTCGCACGCTGGGCGTGCCGCTGGTCGAGGTGTACGGCCTCACCGAATCGACCGGCATGGTCTCGGGCCACCGCGCGGACGCCGTGACCATCGGCACCGTCGGCCCGCCCACGCTGGGCACCGAGCACCGCGTGGGCGAAGCCGGCGAGTTGCTGGTGCGCGGCGACATGGTCTTCGAGGGCTACTACAAGAACCCCGAGGCCACGGCCTCATCGATCCGCGATGGCTGGCTGCACACGGGCGACGTGGTGCGCGAGGAAGCCGGCGGGCAGCTGCGCATCGTCGACCGGCTGAAGGACATCATGATCACCGCCGGCGGCAAGAACCTCACGCCCTCGGAGATCGAGAACACCATGAAGGGCAGCCCCTTCATCAAGGAATGCATCGTGGTGGCGGACGGCCGCAAATTCGTGGGCGCACTGCTGCAGATCGACTACGAGACGGTCGGCAAATGGGCCGAAGCGCAGCGCCTGCCCTTCACGCATTTCCGATCGCTGGTGGAAGAACCCAAGGTGCGCGCGCTGATCGAGGCCGAAGTGGCGCGCAGCAATGGGAAGCTGGCGCAGGTGTCGCAGATCAGACGTTTTCATCTGCTCACCAAAGAGTTGGACCATGACGACGGTGAAGTCACCGCCACCATGAAGGTGCGGCGCTCCAGCATCTACAAGGCCTACGCCAACGAGATCGAGGCGCTGTACGCCTAGCGCGCTCGGATTCAGTCCTGCGTGCCAATCACCAGCCGCACCGCTTCGCCCAACTGCACCCTTTCACCGGGCGTCGTGAGCCCCGGGAGATGGTTTTGCCAGAGCACCGTGGTGCTCACCGTCAGGATCGTCACGTTCATGGTTGCACCCAGATCGTGCGCACGTTGTTCAGCCGCCAGCAGACCGGCATCATCGCCCGGGAAAAGATCCAGCCGGACTCTCTTGACTGCCCTTGTTGTAGCCACGCGATACCTCCTTTGGATCAAGCGACGGAAGCGCCGTCACGCGGGGACAAACTTGGTCAGTTCGGCGGCGTCGATGCTGAAATCAAGCAGCGCCTGCGCCATCGCCGCGCGCGTGGTGGCCGCCTTGAAGGCCGCCAGCCCCGGCGCGCTGAGTTGCTTCTGCGCCTTTGCGAGCAATGCGTCCCTGCGGGCGACATCGATCTTGCTGGCATCGCTGATATCGGCCATCACGCTGAGAATGCTCTTGCGGCTGTTCTCGACTTCCCCTTGCAGCTTTCCGAGCGCCATCTTCTGTGAAGGCGTCAGAGGCAGCTCACCGGTGTTCACGAGCGCGGCGCCCCCGGTCTGAGCGAGCACGCGCGCGGCCAGACCTGTCGCGAAGAACTGCGCGACCTTGCCCCCGCCGTTCACGCCCGCAGGCGGCGTTCCGCCACCGCTCACGTCGAAGCCGAAACTGGCCAGGACGGAGTAGGTGTCGTAGTCGGCGCCCTGGTTGCCCACGTACTTGGGGCAGGCGCCCTTGGGGTCGACCGATTCGCAAGATGCAGGCACGTATTCCTTGGTGAGGTTGGGCAGCAGCGGCATCCAGACGGCTTCCTGCCGCTTGTATCCCAGCGACACCCCCATGCCCGTGGCAGGGTCCTGCGACACGTCGAGCGCGAGCTTGGTGTTCGTGCCGAACATCAGGACATTGGTGTGCCGGGGCGTGCTGTCGCACGCCGACAGCAGCGTCACGGCGGACAACGCCATCGCGGCGAGCGCCGCACGATGTCCGTACGGCGCGCGCAAGAAACGACAAGGCAAACGTTTCATCGGAGTTCCCTCTTTTCGGTGTTGACGATTCCCTGATCGACCGCGGCGCAGAGCCCCCCGGTCTTCCCCATGGCGTTCAAGCGCTGCATCGCGTGGTCGAGCTGCTGCTGGTTGGCCACGAGTACGACGAGACGGCAGTCCAACGGAACCACCACCCGCCGGTCGCGCACGTAGCCGATGCCGACCCCGTTGCCCGCGTAAAGCCCCAGCACCGACGTGCTGGACGTGTAGACAGGCTGGTCGGCGGCCGCTTGCGGCACGACGACCCGCACGTAGCCAAAGTAGTGGCGCACGAGCGTGCCGTCGGGGGTGATTTCTGCCGTGGTGGAGCATGCCGTCAGGAAGACGACAGCCAACAGGAGAAGGAGGGAGAAAGAGGGAAAGCGGCCCGGCGCGCAGTGCAGGTCCGCCGGCCGATTGCATCCGAAGAAACCGCCCACGTTGACCATGCCGCACTGCCCCTCCAGGTGATGGGGGCGAGCTTAGGTCGGGGCTCCGAAACAGGCATCCCTCATCCAGGGGATGCCGGCATCGGGTGTCGGATGCGGCTCAAGAACCGGTGGCGCGTTGCGCGCTCACCGGCGAAGGCGCCTCAGTGTCAGTCGCCGCGCACGGGCCGGGCCCGCACGTCAGTCACATCGTCGGCGGGGCCCAGCACGACCGGGCTGCGCACCGATTCGCCACGCGCACGGGCGCTGACCACGTCGGCCGCCGTCGGCTCGGCCGGCTGTTGTGCCGCATGGCGAAAACGGTCGAAACCCGAGCGCGGGTTGAAACGCATGACCCAGGGCGTCACGGGCTTGCCCGTGAGGCGTCCCCAGGCGTAGCGCACACCCCACACCGCCGCCAGCAGCAGGGCCGCCACGGCCAGGCTGGCCGCGAAGACCAGCCCCAGGAGCAGAAGAATGACGCGAAGAATGAAGTTCATCATCCGACTTTAGGCCGATGCAGCCGCCGTTGGTTCCCCGCCCTTGCGGAACGAGAACTGGCCCGGCGACTGGATCGGGTCGGTTTCGACCTCGATCGTGTCCTTCGGCCCGAAGCTGCCGTCGAGCAACAGCCGCGAGAGCGGGTTCTCGATGCGCTGCTGGATGGCGCGCTTGAGCGGACGGGCACCGAACACCGGGTCGAAGCCGACCTTGGCGATCTCGGCCAGCGCCGCGGGCGACACCTGCAGGCCCAGGTCCATCTTCGCCAGGCGCGCCTGCAGCACCTTGAGCTGGATCGCTGCGATCGATTCGATGTTCTTCGCGTCGAGTGCGTGGAACACGACGGTCTCGTCGATGCGGTTCAGGAACTCGGGGCGGAAGTAGTTCTTCAGCTCGTCCCACACCGCTTCCTTGATCTCCTCGCTCGGCTGGCCCACCATCGCCTGGATGATCGGCGAGCCGATGTTGCTGGTCATCACGATGACGGTGTTCTTGAAGTCCACGGTGCGGCCCTGACCGTCCGTGAGGCGGCCGTCGTCGAGCACCTGCAGCAGCACGTTGAACACGTCGGGGTGGGCCTTCTCGACCTCGTCGAGCAGCACCACGCTGTAGGGCTTGCGGCGCACGGCTTCCGTGAGGTAGCCGCCCTCTTCATAG
>Ga0160442_100319_pt1 | contig 24609 bp, 21 predicted proteins | sample HID1971M_E1MG_FD_108252 | JGI IMG/M metagenome (GOLD analysis project Ga0160442, IMG submission 108252) | Enriched millipede-associated microbial communities from UW Madison campus, WI, USA - HID1971M_E1 MG | ecosystem: Host-associated > Arthropoda: Insects > Digestive system > Unclassified ... | reverse complement strand
GCATGCAGGGTCGCAACACCCTGTGGCAACCGGGCACCGACCACGCCGGTATCGCCACGCAAATGCTGGTGGAGCGTCAACTCGAAGCCCAGGGCCAGAATCGCCACGACCTGGGCCGCGAGAAATTCCTCGAGAAAGTCTGGGAATGGAAGGATCAGTCCGGCGGCAACATCAGCCGTCAGATCCGTCGCCTCGGCTCTTCCGTGGACTGGAGCCGCGAGCGCTTCACCATGGACGACGGCCTCTCTGAAGCCGTTAAAGAAGCGTTCGTGCGCCTGCACGAAGACGGCCTGATCTACCGCGGCAAGCGCCTGGTCAACTGGGACACCAAGCTGCACACGGCGATTTCCGACCTTGAAGTGGAAAACCACGACGAGAAAGGTTTCCTGTGGAACCTGAAATACCCGCTGGCCGATGGCGCCAAGACCGCTGAAGGCAACGATTTCCTGATCGTCGCGACGACTCGTCCGGAAACCATGCTCGGCGACTCCGCCGTCGCGGTTAACCCGAACGATGAACGCTACAAAGCCCTGATCGGCAAATTCGTCGAGCTGCCGCTGGTCGGTCGCCGCATCCCGATCATCGCCGACGATTACTGCGACCCTGAATTCGGCACCGGTTGCGTGAAAATCACCCCGGCCCACGATTTCAACGACTACGAAGTCGGCAAGCGCCACAACCTGCCGCTGCTCAACATCTTCGACAAGAACGCCCACGTGCTGCCAGCCGTGCAGGCATTCAACCTCGATGGCACCCTGAACGAAACGATCGACGGCAAGATCCCGGCGGAATATGCCGGCCTGGACCGCTTCGAAGCGCGCAAGCAGATCGTTGCAGCCTTCGAAGCCGCAGGCCTGCTGGTCAGCGTCGACGATCACGCCCTGAAAGTGCCGAAAGGCGACCGCTCCGGCACCATCATCGAGCCGTGGCTGACCGACCAGTGGTATGTGTCCACCAAGCCGCTGGCCGAACCTGCGATTGCCGCTGTTGAAGACGGCCGCATCCAGTTCGTGCCGAAACAATACGAAAACATGTACTTCTCGTGGATGCGCGACATCCAGGACTGGTGCATCAGCCGCCAACTGTGGTGGGGCCACCGGATTCCGGCCTGGTATGACGAGTCGGGCAAAGTCTACGTCGGTCGCGACGAAGCCGAAGTGCGCGCCAAGCACAACCTCGGCCCGGACATCGCGCTGCAACAGGACAACGACGTACTCGACACCTGGTTCAGCTCGGGCCTGTGGACCTTCTCCACCCTCGGCTGGCCGGAACAGACCGAGTTCCTGAAGAAATTCCACTCCACCGACGTGTTGGTCACCGGCTTCGACATCATTTTCTTCTGGGTTGCCCGGATGATCATGCTCACCATGCACTTGGTGAAAAACGAAGACGGCACGCCGCAGGTGCCGTTCAAGACCGTGTACGTACACGGCCTGGTGCGTGATGGCCAAGGCCAGAAGATGTCCAAGTCCAAGGGCAACGTCCTTGACCCGCTGGACATCATCGACGGCATCGAGCTGGAAGAGCTGGTGCAGAAACGCACCTCCGGCATGATGCAGCCGAAACTGGCGAAGAAGATCGAGAAGCAGACCCGCGAAGAGTTCGCCGAAGGCATCGCCAGCTATGGCACCGACGCCCTGCGCTTCACCTTCTGTTCGCTGGCATCCACCGGTCGCGACATCAAGTTCGACATGGGCCGCGTCGAAGGCTATCGCAACTTCTGCAACAAGATCTGGAACGCCGCGCGCTACGTACTGGACAAAGGCGAAGACTGCGGTCAGAACGGCGAAGCCTACGAGCTCTCGCTGGCCGATCGCTGGATCATTTCGCAGCTGCAACGCACCGAAGCCGAAGTGACCCGTCAGCTCGACCAGTTCCGTTTCGACCTGGCCGCGCAAGCCTTGTACGAGTTCATCTGGAACCAGTATTGCGACTGGTACCTGGAACTGTCCAAGCCTGTGCTGTGGGACGAAAACGCACCGGTCGAACGCCAGCGCGGCACCCGTCGCACCCTGGTTCGCGTGCTCGAAGTGGCCCTGCGCCTGGCGCACCCGTTCATGCCGTTCATCACCGAAGAAATCTGGCAGCGCCTCGCGCCGCTGGCCGGCATCGAAGGCAAGACGATCATGCTGCAACCTTGGCCTGTGGCCAATGAAGCACGCATCGACCAGGCCGCCGAAGACGACATCGAATGGCTCAAGGGCCTGATGCTCGGCACCCGTAACATCCGTGGCGAAATGAACATTGGTCCGGGCAAGCCGCTGCCGCTGTTCCTGAAGAATGTCAGCGCCGAAGATCAGCGTCGCCTGAGCGAGAACGAAGCGCTGCTGAAGAAGCTGGCGCGTCTGGAATCGATCACCGTGCTGGCGGCTGGCGAAGAAGCCCCCCTGTCCGCCACCGCACTGGTTGGCGAGATGGAAGTGCTGGTACCGATGGCCGGCCTGATCGACAAGGGTGCCGAGCTTGCGCGCCTGGACAAGGAAATCCAGCGCCTGCAAGGCGAAGTGCAGCGCGTCGGCGGCAAGCTGTCCAACGCCGGTTTCGTTGACAAGGCGCCCGCTGAAGTCATCGAAAAAGAACGCGCCAAACTGGCCGAAGCCGAACAGGCTCTGGGCAAGCTGGCGGAGCAACATGCGCGGATTGCCAGTCTGTAACGGCAGATCGCAATAAAAAAGGGAGGCCCTGGTGGCCTCCCTTTTTTCTTGAACACCAAAACTCCCCTGTAGGAGCTGCCGCAGGCTGCGATCTTTTGATCTTGCTTTTAAAAACAAAATCAAAAGATCGCAGCCTGCGGCAGCTCCTACAGGGGGCACACCGATTGTGACAGGATGTGGGACAATGCCCGCCACTTTCAGCCATACCCGAATCGATCACACCCATGACCGCCCCCCGCACACCCAGACCTGCGCGCAAGAAGCCCGAATCCGCGACCCCGGCCAAGGCTGTGGAGCCACGTGAAAAGGCCAGCCTGCACCCGCGCAATCGCCACCAGGGTCGCTACGACTTCCCGGCACTGATCAAGAGCACGCCGGAGCTGGCGAAGTTCGTGATCATCAACCCGTACGGCAAGGAAAGCATCGACTTCGCCAGCCCGGACGCGGTGCGGGTGTTCAACCGGGCGCTGCTCAAGGCGTTCTACGGCATCGCCCACTGGGACATTCCCGCAGACTACCTGTGCCCGCCGGTGCCGGGTCGTGCGGACTATGTGCACTTTCTCGCCGACCTGTTGGCCAGCATCAATGACGGCGTCATCCCCCGCGGTGCGGCGGTGAAGGTGCTGGACGTGGGCATGGGCGCGAACTGCGTGTACCCGTTGATCGGTCACAGCGACTACCGCTGGCAGTTCCTTGGCTCGGAAATCGACGCCACCGCCATTGCCGCCGCCAAGGCCATCATCCAGTCCAACGGCTTGAACAAGGCCATCCAGGTTCGCCAGCAGGGCAACCGCAAGCATATTCTGCTGGGTCTGCTGGAGAGCGCCGAGCGCTTTGACCTGACGATGTGCAACCCACCCTTCCACGCCTCGCTGGAGGAAGCCACCCGGGGCAGCAGCCGTAAATGGCGCGCGTTGGGCAAGGCCGATCCGAAACGCAAACTGCCGGTGCTGAATTTCGGCGGTCAGGCGGCGGAATTGTGGTGCGAAGGCGGCGAGGCACGGTTCGTCACGCAACTGATCAGCGAGAGCGCGCAAGTAGGCCAGCAGGTGTTGTGGTTCAGCACCCTGGTGTCCAAGGCCTCGAACCTGCCGGCGATTCAGACCGCCCTGAAGAAGGCCGGTGCCCTGCAAAGCCAGGTGGTGGAAATGTCCCAGGGTCAGAAGCAGAGCCGATTCGTCGCCTGGACCTTCAAGACCCCCTCCGAACAGCAGGTATGGCGCGAGCGTTGGGCGCAGAAAAGCTGAGCCACTGCCTGGTAAATCGCGGACACAAAAAAACCGTGCCCGGATCGCTCCGGCGCACGGTTTTTTTTAACAAGTCTTACTTGTTAACAGCGTCGGTCAGGCCTTTGGCCACAACCAGCTTGATCACTTTCTTGGCAGCGATTTCGATGGCAGCGCCAGTCGAAGGGTTACGGCCAGTACGGGCAGGACGCTCAGTCACTTTCAGTTTGCCGATACCTGGCAGAGTGATTTCGCCGCCGTTTTCCAGCTGATCAGCAACGATTTGGCCCAGTTGGTCCAGAGCGTTACGCGCGGTAGTTTTCGGCGCGTCGATAGCTTCAGCGATGTCGGCGATCAGTTGGTCTTTAGTAAGAGCCATGTAGTGTTCCTTCCCTATCAAATTCATATGGATTGCAGAGTGCAGTGTCAGCCATCGAGCCCGATCTTCTGGATCTGGCACCCTCGGTTGAATAACCACGGGATCGGGGTTATAGATTCCGAAATCAGGGTTTGGTTCGACCTGACAAATGCTGAATGCACGCTTAACGCAGTGACTACGCGTAAGACCGGGCAAAACTAGCACAGAGACGGGGAAATATCCGCCTCTAGCTACCCAATTGGTCAGCTTTATTGCTCTAAATCGGGAAAAAAACGCATAAGCACCACCGGTCGCCCTGGAAATGCCCTTCGCACCGCGCCAAATCCAGTGGTTGCGGTACACTGGGCGCTTTTTCGGGGAGCGCGCCCTCCCGTCTTCAATCAGCCGAGAAGCCCATGCCGATCCGTCATTGCATCGTCCACCTGATCGACAAAAAACCCGACGGCACACCAGCAGTTCTACACGCTCGCGACTCCGAGCTGGCCGAGTCGAGCGCCATCGAGAACATGCTTGCCGACCTCAACGAAAGTTACAACGCGAAACAAGGCAAGGCCTGGGGTTTCTTCCATGCTGAATCCGGGGCGCATCCGTTCAGCGGCTGGCTGAAGGAGTACTTCGAGGGCGGCAAGGATTTCACCGCCTTCAGTCGCGTGGCGGTGGAGCACCTGCAAAAACTGATGGAAGAGTCCAACCTCTCGGTCGGCGGCCACGTCCTGTTCGCCCACTACCAGCAAGGCATGACCGATTACCTGGCCATCGCCCTGCTGCACCACAGTGAAGGCGTTGCGGTGACCGAACAGCTGGACGTGACCCCGTCCCGGCACCTGGACCTGGGCCAATTACACCTGGCGGCACGGATCAACGTGTCCGAGTGGCAGAACAACAAGCAGTCCAAACAGTACATCTCGTTCATCAAGGGCAAGAACGGCAAAAAAGTCTCGGAGTATTTCCGCGACTTCATCGGTTGCCAGGAAGGCGTCGACGGCCCCGGCGAAACCCGCACCCTGCTCAAGGCCTTCAGTGACTTCGTCGAAAGCGAAGACCTGCCCGAAGACGACGCTCGCGAAAAAACCAAGACCCTGGTGGACTACGCCAGCAGCCAGGCCAAGCTCGGCGAGCCCATGGGCCTGGAAGAGTTGTCCGGGTTGATCGACGAAGAACGCCCGAAAGCCTTCTACGACCACATCCGCAACAAGGACTACGGCCTGTCGCCGGAGATCCCGGCCGATAAACGCACCCTGAACCAGTTCCGCCGCTTCACCGGCCGTGCCGAAGGCCTGTCCATCAGCTTTGAAGCGCACCTGCTGGGTTCGAAGATCGAGTACGACGAAGAAGCTGGCACCCTGATCATCAAGGGACTGCCGACCTCGCTCACCGACCAGCTCAAGCGCCGCAACTGATGCTGGGCAGCGTACTGAAGAAATGCCTGCTGATCCTGCTGGTGGTCGTGGTCTATCAGAACTGGGGCAAGATCGAGCGGGTGTTCAACCCTTCGCAAGTGGTGTCCGAGCAGACCCAGGCCAAGGCCAACGTCGTGCTCTACGCCACCGAGTGGTGCGGCTACTGCAAGCTGACCCGGCGCTTTCTCGATCAGAAGGGTATCCCTTACAAGGAGTTTGATATCGAGAAGGATGCCGAGGCGCGCGACGCCTATCAGGCGTTGGGTGGCGGTGGGATTCCGATCATCGATGTGAACGGGACGTTGATTCGCGGGTATGACCCGGATGCGATTCTGGCAGCCTTGAAATGACCTGTAGGAGCTGGCTTGCCAGCGAATGCGGTGGTTCAGCCGGTACATTTGTCGACTGAACCACCGTCTTCGCTGGCAAGCCAGCTCCTACAAGGTCGTGTATGGCGGGGTTATTGTGCTTCGATGCGGAAGCCGAATCGCGGAACGTGCACATGCACCACGCCGCTGCGCTCGTCTTCTCGACGCACAATCAATTCCTCGCTGCCCGCGAACACCAATTCCCCCGCCACTGGATCAACGCCGTAGTCAGTCGCGGCGATCACCACCTGCTGACCCGCCTGAAACCCATTCGGATCGGCAAACTGCTCATCCGGCAATGCAGCAGGCGTCGCATCGCGGGCCACGCTCAGCGCTTCCTCGGAAGTCATGTCACTCGGCGCACCGTGGCCGAACCCCAGCACCCGCGCCAACCACGCCGAGACCGCCGGATAGTTATCCACAAGCGGCGAGGTCACGGGCGTTGCCTTGAGGAACCACAGCGGGTGAGCCATGGCAAAGTCGGCAATCGACGGCTCGCCGAACAGGTAATCCCCCTCTTCGCGCTGCAGCTGCTGCTCCAGGCGCGCCATGATCGTCGGCCATTGGTGCCTGGCCTGCTCGGCGGACAAGCGGGTGGCACTGCCGCCACTGAACAGGCCCGCCCGGTCGGCGATGAACGCCTTGATCGCTTCCGGCGGCATATTGCCGAAACGCACCGCTATCGATTCCGGCTGGAACACCAGGCTGACCGCATGCTGGAACACCACCGAATCGGCCCACGCCGCGAAGGACGCGGCGATCATTTCCTGCCCCTCGGGGAAGAACGCCGGCAGGGTTTTTTCCTGCTCAAGGCGACGGGCGATCATGGCGGTGTCGCAATAGATGTCCGCACCGATCTGCAACACCGGAGTCTTGCGATAACCACCTGTCAAGGCGGTGAGATCGGGCTTGGGCATCACGGGCGAGATCGTCACCGAGCGCCAGGACAACCCCTTGAAACCCAGGAGCAGCCGGGCTTTTTCGGCGAAAGGGGACGTCGGGTAATGATGCAGAATCAACTCGGACATGCTCGGCTCCGCCGCAAAGATCAGGAATCCGCAGCTTAACGCGCATTCGCAGGGCAGCCTACAGATCCACCTGATGGGAACTTATCAGTCAGATTGATAAGCCGGCGGCGGCGCTGGCCACCAGGCATTCCTTCGCGCTCTTCCTGAGTTTCTTGATCAGCCGTTCCTGGCGCAGCGCGTCGCTTTTGTCGCGGCAGAGTTCGGTATAGACCAGCGCCACGGCCGGGCTGGAGAGAAAAAAGCGCGCGCCCTTGCCGCTCTGGTGAGTGGCGAAGCGGCGCACAGGATCGTCACTGATCCCGCAGTAGAGCGAACCGTTGGCCGCCCGCACGAGGTAGACGAACCAGGGTTTGCTCACCGGTGAATGGGCGTCGGGAGGATTTTCGCTGAGGGTGGTCACGGCACGATCGAGGCTTGAAAGGAAACAAGCCGCGATCTTATCAGCGACTGGCCTGGAATGCCTTCAGCCCCTTTCGGGCCTGCGCGCGGACGGCGTTGCGCACCAGCGGACTCCAACCCAGCAGCAGGCCTTTGAAACCCAGCGCCTGACGCGACCACTTCCACAAATCAAAGTGATCGTGATGCTCGCAAATCTTGCCGTCGCGAAAGACGAATCGTGCCTGGATGTCGTTGACCACGGTGTTGCCAGTCTGGCTGAACAGGTACGTTGCCACCCAATGAGCAGCACCGGTGCGCTCATCCGCACGAACGTCATCGAAGGTCAGGGAAAAATCCTTGGCCCGGGTGGTCAGCATCCGCCACATATCACCCGCGTCGCGCCCGCGAAGCTCGCCGAACGCCGGATCACTGAACACCACGTCATCGGTATAGCAGGCGCTCATGGCCTCGGCATCCAGCCGTTGGAAGGCTTGGTAGAACTGGGTGATCAATGCGCTGTGGGCATCACTCATGGGCAGGCTCCGTTCAATCGATGGATGGCCTGCACGATAGTCTGCAAATACGCCGAACACTATCGGCATTCGCCAGGCGAATACCGACAGTGCGCAGGGGTCAGACCTTTTCGCTTTCGACTTGTACGTACAGTGCGCGCCCGGCACCGAGGCCGGCGATGATCGCACCCAGGCCGATGACGCCGAAGATCCAGCCCACGGCGTTCCAGCCACCGGTCCAGTCGTGCACGATGCCGACCGCGAATGGCCCCATCGACGCCAGGGTGTAACCGAAGCCCTGGGCCATGCTCGACAGGTTCGCCGCCACATGGGAGTCCCGCGAGCGCAGCACGATAAGGGTCAACGCCAGGCTGAACGTGGCGCCCTGCCCCAGGCCCAGTACGATCGCCCAACCCCACAGGCCTTCGATCGGCGCGTACAGGCAACCGAACAGACCACCCAGGGTCAGCGCCATGACGATCACGATCGCCAGGCGCTGGTCCTTGCCGCGCGTCGCCAACCAGGGCGCGGCGAGGGAGCTAACCAACTGAACGATCACCGAACCGGAGAGAACCAGGCCGGCCTGGGTCGGGGTCAGGCCACGACCGATCAGGATCGACGGCAACCAGCCGAACACGATGTAGGCCAGGGACGATTGCAGGCCCATGTACAAGGTCACTTGCCAGGCCAGCGGGTCGCGCAGCAGGCCGCGAACCCGATAGGCCACGTTGTGCGCGCCGTGTTTCTGCCCGACCTGGGGCAACCAGAAAATCGCCGCGACCAGCGCGGGAATCACCCAGAAACCGAGCCCCATTGCCCAGCTCTTGTCGAAGTGTTCGCTCAGCGGCACCGTCGCGCCCGCCGCCATGGCCGCACCGAGGCACAGGGCCATGGTGTAGACGCCGGTCATGGTCCCGGCCTGTTTGGCGAAGTCACGCTTGACGATGCCAGGCAGCAATACACCGATCACACCGATGCTGGCGCCGGCCAGTACGCTGCCGGCGAACAGTCCGATCTCGCCATAGGAACTGCGCAGGATGATCCCGCCCGCCAGGGTCAGGAGAATGCCCAGCACCACCCGCTCCGCGCCGAAACGACGCGCCAGCACTGGCGCCAGCGGCGCGAACAGGCCGAGGCAGAGCACCGGCAAGGTGGTCAGCAACCCGGCCTGCGACGCCGACAGACCCAGGCTTTTCGATACTTCGCTGAGCATCGGCGCCATGCTCGACAGCGCCGGGCGCAGGTTCAGCGCCACCAGGATCAGCCCCAGCAACAACAGCCACGGCCGAACCAGGAGCGGCTGGGTTTGCTGGACCTGTTCGTCATCGGCCTCGGCGTCGATCAGCAACTCTTCCAGCTCTGCCGTGCGCTTGGGGGATGTGAGATCTCTGGACATGGTGTTCTCGGTTTCAAGGTTCATTGATCAACTGCCTCGACAGGGCCTTGGCCCGTTCCGGGTCGCGTTGCTCCACGGCATCGAGCAGTTCGACGTGCAGATCGAAGACCTCCTGGCGCCGTGGCGTGATGTTCAGGCAGTGGCGCAATTGCTCGCCGACAACGCTGGAGAAATAGCGATACAGCTCGCTGAGGGTCGGGTTGTGCGCGGCGTCCACCAGGCGGCGGTGGAACACCAGGTCACAGGCAATGTAGGTATCGAGATCGCCGTGATAGTGGCTGCCGCTTACGCCCAGTGCCTCGCGCAATGCCACCAGGTCCTCATCGGTACGACGCAGGGCGGCCAGCCCGATGGCCTCGACTTCGAGGATGTGCCGGGTTTCCCGCGCCTGCTCGAGCGAGCAGCGGGACAGCGCCTTGAGGGTGTCCAGCGGGTCGACCAGGGCCCGCAGGTAACTGCCGTCACCCTGGCGAATCTCGATCAACCCGGAGAACGCCAGCACCCGCATGGCTTCGCGCACCGTGTTGCGGCTGATGCCCAGTTCGGCGGACAGCTCGGGTTCGGTCGGCAGGCGCTGCCCCACCGTCCAGGCGCCCTGGTTGATGCGCAAGCGCAGCTGCTCCAGGGCCTGATCGACCAGGGAGCGTTTAACTAACGGAGAAATTTCTGACATGGGATTCGCCCTGTCATCCAATCATAGGATGAATTTTCTGACATGTTAGTCAGCTTCCTCCAGGAGGGCAACCCTCCCGCTCCCACAATTTGCAGGCGAAAAAAAACCCTTCACGAATAACCGTGAAGGGTTTTTCGATGCCCGAGTATCAGGCTTCGGTCTTGGCTGCCGCAGCTTTGGCCGCCGCGTCCTTGATCAGGGACTGCAGCGAACCGTCAGCGGACATCTCAGTCATGATGTCGCTGCCGCCGACCAGCTCGCCCGCTACCCACAGTTGCGGGAAGGTTGGCCAGTTGGCGTATTTAGGCAGGTTGGCGCGGATTTCCGGGTTCTGCAGGATATCCACGTACGCAAATTTTTCGCCACACGCCATCACGGCCTGCGATGCTTTCGCGGAGAAGCCGCACTGCGGGGCATTCGGCGAGCCTTTCATGTAAAGCAGAATGGTGTTGTTGGCAATCTGCTCTTTAATCGTTTCGATGATATCCATGGAGCACCTCGGCTGAACTTTCCGACTCATGGGTCGGCACGGTGGCGCATTGTAACGGAAAGCCGAGCGCCCTGCTCGGTCTCTCCGTCAGATGCGATCAGGCCGCTACCACGGTCACCGGCACACCGTTCAACGCCGCGTTGCCCGACAATTCATCGAGCTGACACTCGTCGGTCAGGTCATTGGCGCTGGAACCCGGCTGGCCGCTGGCGATGCTCATTTGCACCCCCGGCCGCGCGTGGCCCCAACCGTGCGGAAGGCTGACCACTCCTTTCATCATATCCAGGCTGGCCAGGACTTCCACCTCGATGACCCCGACCCGCGAACTGACCCGCACCCGCTGCCCGTCGGTGAGCCCGCGACTGGCCAGGTCCTCTGGATGCATCAACAACTGATGACGCGGCTTGCCCTTCACCAGACGGTGATAGTTATGCATCCACGAGTTGTTGCTGCGCACATGTCGCCGGCCGATCATCAACAACTCATCGGTGGTCGGCGCCTGCAATGCGGCGAAGCGCGCCAGGTCGGCGATTATGGCGCCGGGGGCCGCCTGGATTCGCTGGTTGGCGGTTTTCAGCCGGGACGCCAGGTTGGATTTCAGCGCGCCCAAGTCAATCCCATGAGGATGATCGAACAGAGTGGCCAGCGACAGCTTGTGCGGCGACGCATCGCCGTACGACCCCATGCGCAGACCGCGGTCGATCATCTGCGCCGGGGCGATGGTGGGCTTCAACTCCTTGCCCGTCCTGATCGCGAACGCCTTGGCCAAGCCGACAAAAATCTCCCAGTCGTGCAAGGCGCCTTCAGGCTTGGGCAGGATGGCGCGATTGAAACGGCTGACGTTGCGCACCGCGAACATATTGAAAGTGGTGTCGTAATGATCGTTTTCCAGCGCCGAGGTCGACGGCAGGATCAGGTCGGCATAACGCGTGGTTTCATTGATGTACAGGTCAATGCTGACCATGAACTCCAGGCCGTCCAGCGCCTGTTCCAGCTGGCGGCCATTGGGCGTGGACAACACCGGGTTGCCCGCCACGGTGATCAACGCGCGAACCTGCCCTTCGCCTTCAGTCAGCATCTCTTCGGCCAAGGCCGACACCGGCAGTTCACCCCCATACTCGGGACGCCCGGACACCCGGCTCTGCCACAGATTGAAATGCCCGCCCGAGGTCGAGGCCACCAGATCCACCGCCGGCTCGGTGCACAAGGCACCACCGACGCGGTCGAGGTTGCCGGTGACCAGGTTGATCAACTGCACCAGCCAATGGCACAGCGTGCCGAACGCCTGGGTCGAGACGCCCATGCGGCCGTAGCAAACCGCGCTCGGCGCTGCGGCAAAATCCCGGGCCAACTGGCGGATCTGCTCCGCAGGCACCGCGCACAATGGACTCATGGCTTCGGCACTGAAACCTGCCACGGCTTCGCGTACCTCATCCAGACCGTCCACCGGCAAATGACTGTCGCGGGCCAGGCCTTCGGCGAACAAGGTATTGAGCAAACCGAACAAAAGCGCCGCATCGCCACCGGGACGCACGAACAGATGCTGGTCGGCGATCGCCGCCGTTTCGCTGCGACGCGGGTCGACCACCACCACTTTGCCGCCCCGGGCCTGGATCGCCTTCAACCGTTTTTCCACATCCGGCACGGTCATGATGCTGCCGTTGGAGGCCAGCGGATTGCCGCCGAGAATCAGCATGAAGTCGGTGTGATCGATGTCCGGTATTGGCAACAGCAGACCGTGGCCGTACATCAAGTGACTGGTCAGGTGATGCGGCAACTGATCGACCGACGTCGCAGAAAACCGGTTGCGGGTTTTCAGCAGGCCAAGAAAGTAATTGCTGTGGGTCATCAACCCATAGTTGTGCACGCTGGGGTTGCCCTGGTAAACCGCCACCGCGTTTTGCCCGTGGTGCTCCTGAATCGCCGCCAGGCGTTCGGCCACAAGGTCGAAGGCGGCGCCCCACTCGATCGGCTGCCATTCGCTGCCCACCCGCAGCATCGGTCGATGCAGGCGATCCGGATCGTTCTGGATGTCTTGCAGGGCCACCGCCTTGGGGCAGATATGGCCGCGGCTAAACGTATCCTGGGAGTCGCCCTTGATCGAGGTGATCTGCAGGTGGCCTTCGAGCTCAGTGGTTTCGATGGTCAGGCCACAGATGGCTTCACACAAATGGCACGCACGGTGATGGAGAGTCTTGGTCATGGCCAGTCTCTGTCTTGTTCTGGGCGGGCAATAGCGACCGCGGGAACAAAACTATGGCGCCTGCCCTGCCACCGCGCCAGCGACGTTCGTCTTGTGAATCGGCGGCCATCAGGCCTGCCGATAACCGCCGGCAATCAGCTCGACGGCAGTCCTGGCGGCACCTGGAAACCGACTTTCCCAACACCATTACCGTCCCGCTTGTTTGCAAACCTCCACGGCGCCGGTGTACAAATGCTTGGCTGCAGTCAGGAAACAGGCTTCAAAAGCGCTATCGCGGTCACCCCATAGCCCCTCCGAATCCCCTAAAAACCGTAGCCCTATTGGTAAGACGCGACATTTAATTATAAGATCGCGCCTTCCCCTATTTCGTCGCCCCGTGCGGCTTACGCCGCAGGTCTCGCCCGTTGTTCCGTTAAACAAGGCTTTGAGCATCTGCGGTTTGTAGCAAAAAGGTAGTCAATGATGAGCGCAAGGCACTTTCTCTCCCTGATGGATTGCACGCCCGAAGAGCTGGTCAGCGTGATCCGTCGAGGCGTTGAGCTCAAAGACCTGCGTAACCGCGGCGTACTGTTCGAGCCCTTGAAAAACCGCGTGCTCGGGATGATTTTCGAAAAGTCCTCGACCCGCACCCGAATTTCGTTCGAAGCCGGCATGATCCAGCTCGGTGGCCAGGCGATCTTCCTGTCGCCTCGCGATACCCAGCTGGGCCGTGGCGAGCCGATCGGCGACTGCGCGATCGTCATGTCGAGCATGCTCGACGCCGTGATGATCCGCACCTTTGCCCACAGCAACCTGACCGAATTCGCCGCCAACTCCCGCGTGCCGGTGATAAACGGCCTGTCCGACGACCTGCACCCGTGCCAGTTGCTGGCCGACATGCAGACATTCCTCGAACACCGTGGCTCGATCCAGGGCAAGACCGTGGCCTGGATCGGCGACGGCAACAACATGTGCAACAGCTATATAGAAGCGGCGATCCAGTTCGACTTCCAGTTGCGCGTTGCCTGCCCGGAAGGCTATGAACCCAATCCAGAATTCGTGGCCAAGGCCGGCGATCGGGTCACCATCGTTCGCGATCCGAAGGAAGCCGTGCGGGGTGCACACCTGGTGAGCACCGACGTCTGGACCTCCATGGGCCAGGAAGAGGAAACCGCCAAGCGCCTTCAGCTGTTTGCCCCGTATCAGGTCAACTGCGCCCTGCTCGACCTGGCCGCTGACGACGTGCTGTTCATGCACTGCCTGCCAGCACACCGTGGCGAGGAAATCAGCGTCGACCTGCTCGATGACAAACGCTCGGTGGCCTGGGATCAAGCCGAAAACCGTCTGCATGCGCAAAAAGCCCTGCTCGAGTTCCTCGTCGAACCGGCGTACCACCACGCATGAGCCAGCCATTACTGCTTAACCTGCGCAACCTCGCCTGCGGCTATCAAGACCAGCGCGTGGTACAAAACCTCAACCTGCACCTGAACGCCGGTGACATCGGCTGCCTGCTGGGTTCTTCAGGCTGCGGCAAGACCACCACCCTGCGCGCCATCGCCGGCTTCGAACCGGTGCACGAAGGGGATATCCAGCTGGCGGGCGAGACCATCTCCAGTGCCGGTTTCACCCTCGCGCCAGAGAAACGCCGGATTGGCATGGTGTTCCAGGATTACGCGCTATTCCCGCATTTGACCGTGGCCGACAACATCGCCTTCGGCATTCGCAAGCATCCGAACAAGGATCGCGTCACCGAAGAACTGCTCGAGTTGGTCAACCTGAAAAACCTCGGCAAGCGCTACCCCCACGAGCTTTCCGGTGGCCAGCAGCAACGGGTCGCCCTGGCGCGTGCATTGGCGCCCGAACCGCAATTGCTGCTGCTGGACGAACCCTTCTCCAACCTCGACGGTGAATTGCGCCGCAAGCTCAGCCACGAGGTGCGCGACATTCTCAAGGCCCGTGGCACCAGTGCGATCCTGGTGACCCACGACCAGGAAGAAGCCTTCGCAGTCAGCGATCATGTCGGCGTGTTCAAGGAAGGCCGGCTGGAGCAGTGGGATACGCCCTACAACCTCTATCACGAACCGCTGACGCCCTATGTGGCCAGCTTCATCGGCCAGGGTTACTTCATCCGCGGTCAGCTGAACAGCCCGGAGTCGGTGCAGACGGAGCTCGGAGAATTGCGCGGCAACCGTGCCTACACCTGGCCGGTCGGCGGTGCCGTGGATGTATTGCTGCGTCCGGACGATATCGTTTATGCGCCCGACAGTGCCTTGAAGGCGCGGATTGTCGGCAAGTCTTTCCAGGGCGCCTCGACGCTTTATCGCCTGCAAATGCCGACGGGCGCGCAACTGGAATCGATCTTCCCGAGCCATGTCGATCATCTGGTCGGCGCAGAGGTCGGCATTCGTGTCGCGGCGGAACACCTGGTGCTGTTCCAGGCGTCCGGCAGCATGGCGGCGCAGATTCCGCCGGTTGATTCAGGGGTGCGGCGCTACAGCCCTGCGCACTGATCCCCCCTGTAGGAGCGAGCTTGCTCGCGATGGTGGTCAACGATAACGAGGGCTGCCTGAATGCACGCGGTGCCCTGACGTCCATCGCGAGCAAGCTCGCTCCTACAGTTCAAGCACGGCCAATCTCGGCAAATTTCGCCTGGGTATGCTCCGCCAGCACCGCCGGTGCCAGTTCGACTTCCAGCCCCCGCCGTCCCGCACTGACAAAGATGCTCGCCAACGGCAGCGCCGAGCTGTCGATAAAGGTGCGCAAGCGCTTCTTCTGCCCCAGCGGGCTGATACCCCCCAATAGATAACCGGTGGAGCGCTGGGCCGCCGCAGGGTCGGCCATTTCGACTTTCTTCACCCCGGCCGCATGCGCCAGCCCCTTCAAGTCCAGGCTTCCGCCAACCGGCACCACCGCCACCAGCAACTCGCCTTTCTCACTGGCCGCCAGCAGGGTCTTGAACACCTGCGCCGGGTCCAGTCCGAGCTTCTCCGCGGCTTCCAAGCCATAGGAAGCCGCCTTCGGGTCATGTTCATAACTGTGCACGTGGTGTTCGGCCCGAACCTTTTTCAGCAAATCCAATGCGGGTGTCATGACAGCTCCAGACTGGGTGGCAGTGGAAAAATCCTGCGCCGGATTCTAAGACATTGATCCAAAAAAGGCTCTATCGCCGAACCGTTGCAAAAAAGCGCCCCGGCCACTCGCTGACGCGGTCATTCACACAACTTATAGATTATTTGTGACCGACGGTTCACTTTCGACCTTTGACAGCAGCGTTTCTTGTCTATATTTTTTCGTTTCTGAATCTGAATGGAAAGTCCTACCGCAGTGCCCAGCTGTAAAACGGGAACAGGATGGGGATCCTGCCTCAATCAAGAACGCGCTTTGACCCTGCTGGAATGAAAGCGTCAGACAAGAAAAACAATGAGGTTTCAATGACAACTGCTTTACAACAACCGTCACTCTCGAGCCAATGCATGGCCGAGTTCCTGGGAACTGCGCTGCTGATCTTCTTCGGCACTGGGTGCGTTGCCGCGCTCAAGGTCGCGGGTGCCAGCTTTGGCCTGTGGGAAATCAGCATTATCTGGGGTGTCGGTGTAAGCATGGCGATCTATTTGACCGCAGGGGTTTCCGGCGCTCATCTGAACCCTGCCGTGAGCATCGCGCTGAGCATTTTTGCCGACTTCGAAAAGCGCAAACTGCCTTTTTATATCATCGCCCAGGTGGCTGGCGCCTTTTGCGGCGCCTTGCTGGTGTACACGCTGTACAGCAACCTATTCTTCGATTTCGAACAAACTCACCAAATGGTTCGCGGCTCCGCAGCCAGCCTTGAGTTGGCGTCGGTGTTTTCCACATTCCCCAACCCAAGCCTGTCCACCGCCCAGGCATTCCTGGTCGAAGTGATCATCACCGCCATCCTGATGGGCGTGATCATGTCGCTGACCGATGATAACAATGGCCTGCCCAATGGCCCGCTGGCACCGATCCTGATCGGTCTGCTGATTGCGGTGATTGGCAGTTCGATGGGGCCACTGACCGGTTTCGCGATGAACCCGGCACGGGACTTCGGCCCTAAACTGATGACTTTCTTCGCCGGCTGGGGTGAAATTTCCTTCACTGGCGGCCGCGATATTCCGTACTTCCTGGTTCCGGTATTTGCACCAATTGTCGGTGCCTGCCTGGGGGCTGCCGCCTACCGCGGCTTGATTGCCCGTCACCTGCCTGACGCCGCACCTGCTACAAAGGATGCAACACCAGCCATTGACGGCAAGCCCAGAACCTCTTGATACCCTTGGTGCGCGACCCTGCCCATTTTGCTCGCGCGCCAGGCTTCACTCCCCTATTTCGTCCAAGGCAATCGACATGACCGACACTCAGAACAAGAACTACATCATTGCCCTCGATCAGGGTACGACCAGCTCGCGCGCGATCATTTTCGATCGCGACGCCAACGTGGTCTGCACCGCCCAGCGCGAGTTCGCGCAGCATTATCCGCAAGCCGGCTGGGTCGAACATGACCCGATGGAAATCTTCGCCACCCAGAGCGCGGTGATGGTCGAGGCCCTGGCGCAAGCGGGACTGCACCACGACCAAGTCGCGGCCATCGGCATCACCAACCAGCGTGAAACCACCGTGGTCTGGGACAAGAACACCGGCCGACCGATCTACAACGCGATCGTCTGGCAATGCCGACGCAGCACCGAGATTTGCCAGCAGCTCAAACGCGATGGCCACGAGCAATACATCAGCGACACCACGGGCCTGGTCACCGACCCGTACTTCTCCGGCACCAAGCTCAAGTGGATTCTCGACAACGTCGAAGGCAGCCGCGAACGCGCGCGCAACGGCGAGCTGTTGTTCGGCACCGTCGACAGCTGGCTGATCTGGAAATTTACCGGCGGCAAGGTGCACGTCACCGACTACACCAATGCCTCGCGCACCATGCTCTTCAACATCCACACCCTGGAGTGGGATGCGAAGATGCTGGAAGTGCTGGATATCCCGCGGGAAATGCTGCCGCAAGTGAAGTCGTCGTCGGAAATCTACGGTCACACCAAAAGCGGCATCGCCATCGGTGGTATCGCCGGCGACCAACAGGCCGCGCTGTTCGGTCAGATGTGTGTCGAGGCCGGGCAGGCGAAAAACACCTACGGCACCGGTTGCTTCCTGTTGATGAACACCGGTGACAAAGCCGTGAAATCCAACCACGGCATGCTCACCACCATCGCCTGCGGCCCCCGTGGCGAAGTCGCTTACGCGCTGGAAGGCGCAGTGTTCAACGGAGGCTCCACCGTGCAATGGCTGCGCGACGAGCTGAAGATCATCAACGATGCCCACGACACCGAATACTTCGCCAACAAGGTCAAGGACAGCAACGGCGTGTATCTGGTGCCGGCCTTCACCGGCCTCGGCGCGCCGTACTGGGACCCCTATGCCCGTGGCGCGCTGTTCGGCCTGACTCGTGGCGTTCGCGTCGATCACATCATCCGCGCCGCGCTGGAGTCGATTGCCTACCAGACTCGCGACGTGCTCGATGCAATGCAACAGGACTCCGGCGAACGCCTCAAGGCCCTGCGTGTGGACGGCGGCGCGGTGGCGAACAATTTCCTGATGCAGTTCCAGGCCGACATCCTCGGCACTCAGGTCGAGCGTCCGCAGATGCGCGAAACCACAGCACTCGGCGCCGCTTACCTGGCGGGCCTGGCCTGCGGTTTCTGGGGCAGCCTGGACGAATTGCGTGGCAAGGCAGTGATCGAGCGCAAGTTCGAGCCGACGCTGGATGAAACGGCGAAGGAAAAACTCTACGCAGGGTGGAAAAAAGCGGTCAGCCGCACCCGCGATTGGGCGGCGGAAGACGAAGCTGAATAAACCGCGATACAGGCTCGTATCTGTATGTAACTGGTAGGGAGCAGATTCCTGCGGCATCATGGGCAAATTTTGCACGGCAGCCCAAAGGACGCCCCATGAATCTGCCTCCCCGTCAGCAGCAAATCCTCGAACTGGTCCGTGAACGCGGTTATGTCAGCATCGAGGAAATGGCCACGCTGTTCGTTGTTACCCCGCAGACCATCCGCCGCGATATCAATCAACTGGCGGAAGCCAATCTGTTGCGCCGCTACCATGGTGGCGCGGCTTACGATTCCAGTGTCGAAAACACCGCCTACGCCATGCGCGCCGATCAGATGCGCGATGAGAAACAGCGCATCGGCGAAGCCATCGCCGCGCAGATCCCCGACCACGCCTCGCTGTTCATCAATATCGGAACCACCACCGAATCCATTGCCCGCGCCCTGCTCAACCACAATCACCTGAAGATCATCACCAACAACCTGCATGTGGCCTCGATGCTCAGCGCCAAGGACGACTTCGACGTGCTGCTGACCGGGGGCAATGTGCGGCGTGACGGCGGTGTGGTCGGCCAGGCCAGCGTCGATTTCATCAACCAGTTCAAGGTCGACTTTGCCCTGGTCGGCATCAGCGGCATCGATGAAGACGGCAGCCTGCTGGATTTCGATTACCAGGAAGTGCGGGTCTCCCAGGCGATCATCGCCAACGCCCGCAAGGTGATTCTCGCCGCCGACTCCAGCAAGTTCGGGCGCAACGCCATGATCCGCCTGGGGCCGATCAGCCTGATCGATTGCCTGGTCACCGACCAGGAGCCGGTGCCGGCGCTGACGCAGTTGTTGAATCAGCACAAGATTCGCCTGGAAGTCGTTTAACCCTTCTCAACATCAAAAGATCGCAGCCTTCGGCAGCTCCTACAGGTTTTGCATATCCCTGTAGGAGCTGCCGAAGGCTGCGATCTTTGCTTTTATGTTCGAATATTTTCCTTTAACCGCCCTTCGATCAGTTTTTTCAATCGAATGCGACTGGCTGTGGGCGTCTTTATGGGCTAAGATTTTCGCAAATGAACATTAATGTTCGAATTCAAATACAGAAAATCAAAGAATTCCGAGGCCTTAGCCGATGCCCACTACTACTTTGCCTACGCCGCCTCTCGCCGAGGTCTACGATATCGCCGTCATCGGTGGCGGCATCAATGGCGTAGGGATCGCGGCAGATGCCGCCGGCCGCGGCCTTTCGGTGTTCCTTTGCGAAAAGGATGATCTGGCCAGCCACACCTCGTCGGCCAGCAGCAAGCTGATCCACGGCGGCCTGCGCTACCTCGAACATTACGAATTCCGCCTGGTTCGCGAAGCCCTAGCCGAGCGCGAAGTGCTGCTGGCCAAGGCCCCGCACATCGTCAAGCCGATGCGCTTCGTGTTGCCCCATCGCCCGCACCTGCGCCCGGCCTGGATGATCCGCGCAGGCCTGTTCCTTTATGACAACCTGGGCAAACGGGAAAAACTGGCGGGTTCGAAAAGCCTGAAGTTCGGCCCGGACAGTGCGCTGAAAAGCGAAATCACCAAAGGTTTCGAATACTCCGACTGCTGGGTCGACGATGCGCGCCTGGTGGTACTGAACGCCATGGCAGCCCGGGAAAACGGCGCCCACGTCCACACCCAGACCCGTTGCGTCAGCGCGCGCCGCACCAAAGGCCTGTGGCACCTGCACCTGGAACGCGCCGATGGCAGCCTGTTTTCGATCCGCGCCAAGGCGCTGGTGAACGCGGCCGGCCCCTGGGTCGCCAAGTTCATTCGCGACGACCTGAAAATGGAATCGCCGTATGGCATCCGCCTGATCCAGGGCAGTCACCTGATCGTGCCGAAACTGTACGAAGGCGATCACGCGCACATCCTGCAAAACGAAGATCAGCGCATCGTCTTCACCATTCCGTACCTCAATCACTTCACCCTGATCGGCACCACCGACCGTGAGTACACCGGCGATCCGGCCAAAGTGGCGATCACCGAGGCGGAAACCGAGTACCTGCTGCAAGTGGTCAACGCCCACTTCAAGAAGCAGATCAGCCGCGACGATGTCGTGCACAGCTATTCCGGCGTTCGTCCGCTGTGCAACGACGAGTCCGACAACCCGTCCGCCGTCACCCGCGACTACACCCTGGCGCTGTCGGGCAGCGGCGAGGAAGCGCCCCTGCTGTCGGTGTTCGGCGGCAAGCTGACCACTTACCGCAAGCTGGCCGAATCGGCGCTGGCGCAACTGGCCCCGCACTTCCCGCAGATCAAGCCAGGCTGGACCGCCACCGCCACCCTGCCGGGCGGCGAAGACATGAGCACACCGCAGGCACTGAGCTCGCTGATCCGCGACAAGTATGACTGGATCCCCAGCGAAATCTCGCGCCGCTGGGCCACCACCTACGGCAGTCGCACCTGGCGCATGCTCGAAGGCGTACAAAGCCTCAATGACATGGGCGAACACATTGGCGGCGGCCTCTACACCCGTGAGGTCGATTACCTGTGCAGCGAAGAGTGGGCGACCAGCGCCCACGACATTCTGTGGCGTCGCAGCAAACTCGGTTTGTTCACCACTCCTGAGCAGCAGCAGAGGCTCGCGGATTACCTGAGCAAGGTCGAGCAGAACCGCAGCAAGATCGAAGCGGCCTGATTTCCCCTCCTTTGTAGAGCCCGGCTTGCCGGCGAAGGCGTCCTCAAGACTTGCGCCAGTCTGTCGGGCGCCTTCGCCGGCAAGCCGGGCTCCTACACATGCGCGTTCGGCTTTCCGAACGCGACTTGGTGGTCGATTCGGTAAACCGGATATCTTCTGCCCCTCAATGCCCTCCATAAATATTTAATCTCCTTATAAATCAACAAAATATGTCCTACTGCCTGGCCTGGCACGAGTCATGCTCTACACTCTTGGACGAATGCCTGTTGCGCCAACACTTCAGGAGCCGTCAGGCATTCGAAGCACAAAAGGGCCGAACAACTGGCTCCATAAAAAAAACAATGTCGAGGAAAATTTGATGCGCATCGTTCCCCATATCCTGGGCGCAGCCATTGCTGCCGCTCTGATCAGCACGCCAGTTTTCGCCGCCGAACTCACCGGCACCCTGAAGAAAATCAAAGAGTCCGGTGTCATCACCCTCGGGCATCGTGACGCTTCCATTCCTTTCTCCTACATCGCGGACGCCTCCGGCAAACCGGTCGGCTACTCCCACGACATCCAGCTGAAAGTCGTCGAAGCCCTGAAAAAAGACCTGGACCTGCCGAACCTGCAGGTCAAGTACAACCTGGTCACCTCGCAAACCCGTATCCCGCTGGTGCAGAACGGCACCGTGGACCTGGAATGCGGTTCGACCACCAACAACGTCGAGCGCCAGCAACAAGTCGACTTCTCCGTCGGCATCTTCGAAATCGGTACTCGCCTGCTGTCGAAGGCAGATTCCAAGTACAAGGATTTCCCGGACCTGGCCGGCAAGAACGTCGTGACCACCGCCGGCACCACGTCCGAGCGCATCCTCAAGGCGATGAACGCCGACAAGCAGATGGGCATGAACGTCATCTCCGCCAAAGACCATGGCGAGTCGTTCCAGATGCTGGAAACCGGCCGTGCCGTGGCCTTCATGATGGACGACGCCCTGCTGGCCGGTGAAGCGGCCAAGGCCAAGAAGGCCAGTGACTGGGCCGTGACCGGCACTCCACAGTCCTACGAAATCTACGGCTGCATGGTGCGCAAAGGCGACGAGCCGTTCAAAAAGGCCGTGGATGACGCCATCAAGGCCACCTACGCGTCGGGCGAGATCAACAAGATCTACGAAAAATGGTTCATGCAGCCAATTCCGCCAAAGAACCTGAACCTGAACTTCCCGATGAGCGACGAGCTCAAGGCCCTGATCGCCAATCCGACCGATAAAGCGGCTGACGACAAGAAATCCTGATTTCTGACTAACCTTATCTCCTGAGAGGGCCCTGGCCCTTTCAGGAGGTGGTCACTTCCTGCTGGCATTTTTGGGAAACACTCGAACCGGTGGCTGTCGAGCCGGGAGCGTGTGCCTGATCGTAAAGATCAGGCGGGAACGGAGCTTCCCCCAAGCGGGTACCTGTACATCGATCGATCTGAGGGGAGACCCTAATGAATTACAACTGGGACTGGAGCGTGTTCTTCAAGTCCACCGGCGTGGGCAGCGAGACGTATCTCGACTGGTACGTGTCCGGTCTGGCCTGGACCATCGGCATCGCCATCGCGGCCTGGATCATTGCCCTGACACTGGGTTCGATCCTGGGTGTCATGCGTACCGTGCCGAACCGCATCGTATCGGGCATCGCCACCTGCTACGTCGAACTCTTTCGTAACGTGCCGCTGCTGGTTCAGCTGTTCATCTGGTACTTCCTGGTACCCGACCTGCTGCCAGCCGACCTGCAGGAGTGGTACAAGCAGGACTTGAATCCGACCACCTCGGCCTTCCTCAGCGTCGTCGTGTGCCTGGGCCTGTTCACCACCGCACGGGTTTGCGAACAGGTGCGCACCGGTATCCAGGCGCTGCCCCGCGGCCAGGAATCCGCTGCCCGCGCCATGGGCTTCAAGTTGCCGCAGATCTACTGGAACGTGCTGCTGCCCCAGGCCTACCGAATCATCATTCCGCCGCTCACCTCGGAATTCCTGAACGTCTTCAAGAACACCTCCGTGGCCTCGCTGATCGGTCTGATGGAGCTGCTCGCGCAGACCAAACAGACCGCCGAGTTCTCCGCAAACCTGTTCGAAGCCTTCACCCTGGCCACGCTGATCTACTTCACCCTGAACATGAGCCTGATGTTGCTGATGCGCCTGGTCGAGAAGAAAGTCGCCGTGCCTGGCCTGATTTCCGTAGGGGGTAAATGATGGAATTCGACTTCTCGGGCATCGTCCCGGCCATTCCCGGCCTGTGGAACGGCATGGTCATGACCCTCAAGCTGATGGTCATGGGCGTGGTCGGCGGGATCATCCTCGGCACCATCCTGGCGTTGATGCGCCTGTCCCACAGCAAACTGCTGTCGAACATTGCCGGTGCCTACGTCAACTATTTCCGCTCGATCCCGTTGCTGCTGGTGATTACCTGGTTCTACCTGGCGGTGCCGTTCGTGCTGCGCTGGATCACCGGCGAAGACACCCCGATCGGTGCGTTCACCTCCTGCATCGTGGCGTTCATGATGTTCGAAGCGGCGTACTTCTGCGAAATCGTCCGCGCCGGTGTGCAGTCGATTCCCAAGGGGCAGATGGGTGCCGCCCAGGCACTGGGCATGAGCTATGGCCAGATGATGCGCCTGATCATCCTGCCGCAGGCGTTCCGCAAGATGACCCCGCTGTTGCTGCAGCAGAGCATCATCCTGTTCCAGGACACCTCGCTGGTGTACGCCGTCGGCCTGGTGGATTTCCTCAATGCTTCGCGCGCCAGTGGCGACATCATTGGCCGCTCCAATGAGTTCCTGATCTTCGCAGGTCTCGTGTACTTCATCATCAGCTTTGCCGCCTCGCAGCTGGTCAAGCGTCTGCAAAAAAGGTTCGCCGTATGATCTCTATCAAAAACATCAACAAGTGGTATGGGGACTTCCAGGTGCTGACTGATTGCAGCACCGAGGTCAAGAAAGGCGAAGTGATCGTGGTGTGCGGGCCGTCCGGTTCCGGCAAATCGACCCTGATCAAATGCGTCAATGCCCTGGAACCGTTCCAGAAAGGCGACATCGTGGTCGACGGTACGTCCATCGCCGACCCGAAGACCAACCTGCCGAAACTGCGTTCGCGGGTGGGCATGGTGTTCCAGCATTTCGAATTGTTCCCGCACCTGACCATCACTGAAAACCTGACCATCGCGCAGATCAAGGTGTTGGGCCGCAGCAAGGAAGAGGCCACCAAGAAAGGCCTGCAACTGCTCGAACGTGTCGGCCTCTCAGCGCATGCCCACAAGCACCCGGGCCAACTGTCCGGCGGTCAGCAGCAGCGCGTGGCGATTGCCCGTGCGCTGGCGATGGACCCGATCGTCATGCTGTTCGACGAACCGACCTCGGCGCTGGACCCGGAAATGGTCAACGAAGTGCTCGACGTGATGGTG
>Ga0160442_100312_pt1 | contig 25717 bp, 16 predicted proteins | sample HID1971M_E1MG_FD_108252 | JGI IMG/M metagenome (GOLD analysis project Ga0160442, IMG submission 108252) | Enriched millipede-associated microbial communities from UW Madison campus, WI, USA - HID1971M_E1 MG | ecosystem: Host-associated > Arthropoda: Insects > Digestive system > Unclassified ... | reverse complement strand
CGGCACGCTCTGGATGGCGGCGGACGAGTTCCAGAAGGTCGACGACTGGGACCTGACCATCCCGGAGAACGACGAGGGCGAGAAGACCGAGTCCGAGGAGACGACGCCGGAGCAGGTCGACCAGTTCGTCGCCGACCGGGACAAGAAGAACCGGCCGCCGCAGGCGAAGGACGACCGCTTCGGGGTGCGCGCCGGGGGCACCACGGTGCTCAACGTGCTGGGCAACGACGTCGACCCCGACGGCGACGTGATGACGGCCTCGGTCGACGGCGAGCCCGACGGCGAGATCGCCGTGGACCGCGTGCTCGACGGCGCGGCGCTGCAGGCCGACGTGCCCGCGGACGCGACCGGGAGCACGACGTTCACCTACCTGGTCGACGACGGTCGCGAGGGCGGCACGGACTCGGCGAAGGTCACCGTCACGGTGGTGCCGGAGTCCGAGAACGACCCGCCGACGCAGTCGGGCGAGCCGGTGCTGCGGGTCGGCCAGGGCGGCACCGCCGACATCAAGGTGCTGCCGTACTTCAAGGACCCGGACGGCGACGACCTCTTCCTGTCCCACGCGGGGACGAAGGACCCGAACGACGAGGTCCGGTTCCGCCCGGACGGGACCGTCGAGTTCCGCGACGGCGGCGCCGCCACCGGCCGCAAGATCGTCGACGTCACCGTCTCCGACTCCTACGGCGAGCCCGTCGAGGGCCGGCTCCTCGTCGACGTGGTGGCGACGAACGAGCCGCCGGTCGCGGTGCAGGACCACGTCACGGTGCTCACCGGCCAGCCGATGACGATCGAGCCGCTGGCCAACGACGAGGACCCGAACGGGGACGAGCTGCGGCTCGTGCACGTGACGGAGCAGAAGGGCCTCAAGGTCACGAACAACCTGTCCGCCGGGGTGTTCTCCGTCCAGGGCCAGGAGCCGGGCTCCTTCGACATCACGTATCAGGTGAGCGACGGCCCCAACGTGGCGCTCGGCCTGGTCCGGGTGGACGTCGTCGCGCCGCCGGAGGACGCGGCCCCGCCGGTGGTGGTCTCCGACCAGGTGCTGCTGCCGTCGGACGGCTCCGCGCTGCTCGACGTGCTCGCGAACGACACGGACCCGGCGGGCGGCGTGCTCGTCGTGCAGTCCGTCACCGTGCCGGACGACTCGCCCGTCGACGTGGCGGTGCTCAACCACGAGATCCTCAAGGTCACCGAGAAGCGCCGCCTCAGCGAGCCGGTGACCTTCGAGTACACGGTCGCGAACGGCACGGGATCCGCCACCGGCCAGGTGCGCGTGGTGCCGATCCCGGCGCCCGACCGGCTGCGTCCCCCGGAGGCCGGCGCCGACAAGGCGCTGGTGCACGCGGGCGACGTCGTGACGGTCCCGGTGCTGAAGAACGACTCGCACCCCGACGGCCTCGAGATCGTCCTCAACGACGAGCTCCAGGAGGAGCCCGAGGCGGAGCTGGGCGAGGCGTTCGTCTCCGAGGACACCGTGCGGTTCAAGGCGGGGTCCACGGCGGGCACCGCCCACCTCGTCTACGAGGTCCGCGACAGCAACGGGCAGAAGGACTCCGCGCAGGTCACGATCACGATCAAGGACGACGAGGAGAACGCCGCCCCGCAGGTGCCGGACACCGAGACGCGGGTGCTCAGCGGCAAGACGGTGCGCATCCCGCTGGACCTCGACGGCACGGACCCCGACGGCGACCAGGTGACGCTGAGCTCGATCGCGGACGCGCCGAGCCAGGGCACGGCGACGATCGTCGACGGCTTCGTGGACTACACGGCCGAGGAGGGCGCGGCGGGCTTCGACTCGTTCGCCTACGAGGTGATCGACACGCGGGGCGCCGTGGGCCGCGGCGTCGTCCGGGTGGGCATCGCCGTGCCCCCGGAGACGAACCAGGCCCCGCAGGTCGTGGACGACGAGAGCACGGTGCGGCCGGGCCGCACGGTCGCCGTGCGGGCGCTGGAGAACGACAACGACCCCGACGGCGACGAGATCGGCCTCGTCAAGGACGGCTTCAGCGGCATGCGCGAGGGCGTCGAGCCCGAGGTCGTGGAGGACGAGGTCGTGCTCACGGCCCCCGACAAGGGCGGCGCGTACTCCTTCTACTACACCGTCCAGGACGCCTTCAAGGCGCGCTCGACCGGTGCGATCACGGTGACCGTGGACGCCGAGGCGCCGCTGCTGCGGCCGGTCGCGAAGGACGACGTCGTCACGGCCGACCAGATCCGCGACGCCTCGACGGTGACCGTGGACGTGCTCGCCAACGACGTCGACCCGGACGGCGTGGGCGCCGACCTCGAGGTGTCGGTCGACCGGGCGTCCGAGGGCGTCACCGTCGGCGAGGACGGCACGATCCGGGTCGCGGTGGGCGCGACGGCGCAGGTCGTCACCTACACGGTCACGGACGTGGACGGGCTGCAGGCCAAGGCCTTCGTGCGCGTGCCGGGCGACCAGTCGCGGCCGTACCTCAAGCCGGGCTCGACCCCGCTGCAGGCCGTCAGCGGCGAGCCGCTGCCCGTCGAGCTGGGCGACCTCGTGGTGGTGCGCGAGAACCGTGCGCCGCGCGTCACGGAGGAGAAGACCGTCAAGGCCACCGGCGGCGCGGCCGAGGTCCTGGACCGCGACACGATCGAGTTCACGTCCGCCGAGGACTTCGCCGGCGGCGCGTCGGTGAGCTTCGAGGTGACCGACGGCAAGGGGCCCGACGACGAGGAAGGGCTGAAGGCCGTCCTCACGGTCCCGATCGACGTCGTGCCGTCCAAGAACCAGCCGCCGGAGGTGGTGGGGACGCCGACGCTCCAGGTGGCTGCGGGCGAGGAGAACGTCGTCGACCTGTCGCGGTACGTCAAGGACGCCGACAAGGACACGCTGACCTTCGATGTCGAGGGTGCCGAGGGCATCTCGACGTCCGTGTCGGGCGGCACCGTGACCGCGCAGGTCGAGCCGTCGGTGCCCAAGGGCACCGCCGCGGACGTCGCGTTCACCGTGTCCGACGGGACCAACCCGCCGGTCGGCGGCACGCTGAAGGTCACCGTCGTGGGTTCCACGCGGCCGCTCGTGCAGACGACGCCGGACAAGGTGCCGGACGCGCACCAGGGCGAGCCGGTGACCATCCCGGTGCTCGAGAACGACACCAACCCGTTCCCGGGCGAGGACCTCACCGTGGTCGGCGCGGTCGGCGAGACCGGCTCCGGCGACGTCGCCTTCGACGGCTCGCTCGTGACGATCACCCCGGACGCCGACTTCCACGGCGTGCTCACCGCCCGCTATACGGTCGAGGACGTCACGCAGGACCCGGACCGCCAGGTGGACGGCACCGTCTCCGTGACGGTGCTGGGCCGGCCGGAGCCCCCGAAGGCGCCGAAGGTCGAGGAGGTGCGCTCCGGCACGGTCGTGCTGAGCTGGGAGCAGCCGAACGACAACGGCGCGCCCATCACGGGCTACACGCTGCACGCCACGGACGGCAAGACCAAGGAGTGCACCACGACCACGTGCACGTTCGACGGTCTGACCAACAACGTGGAGTACACGTTCACGGTCACCGCGACGAACGACGTCGGCGAGTCCGACCCGTCGGCGGCCTCCGAGATGGCCCGCCCGGACGAGAAGCCGGACCCGCCGGCGGCCCCGACGCTGACGTTCGGCGACCAGCAGCTCACGGTCGACTGGACGAACAAGACGTACACCGACCGGTCCGCGATCGAGTGCGTCAACCTGGAGATCAGCCCGGCCCCGGCGAGCGGCGCGATCCAGCAGCAGTGCGTCACGGGCGGCACGTACGTGTGGGAGGGGCTGACCAACGGCACCGCGTACACGGTGCGCCTGCAGGCCGAGAACCGCGCCCCCGACCCGTCCGACTGGGGCGCCCCGTCCGCGCCGGAGACCCCGGCCGGGCCGCCGGCCGCGCCCGCCGCGCCGTCGGCGAGCCGCGTCGACACCGCCGTGGGCGGCCAGACCACCGTGACGTGGCAGCAGCCGGACACCAACGGCGCCCCGATCGAGATGTACTACCTCGACGTGTACGAGGACGGGACGAAGGTGCGGACCATCGAGGCCGGCACGGCGCTCTCCCAGCCGGTGGAGGGGCTCAAGACGACCGCCTCGTACACGTTCCAGGTGCGCGCGCAGAACAAGGCGGCGATCTCCGAGGCCAGCCCCTCGTCCAACGCCGTCGTGCCCTACGGCACGCCGGGCGTGCCGGGCAACGTCCAGGCGGAGCTCGGGTCGAACACCAGCGGCCAGGCGGACGTGAGTTGGAGCGGCACGGACGACTTCCGCGGCACGGGCGGGTACTACCTGGTGCAGGCGAACGGGGGCAGTGCGAGGAACGTCGGCAACACGACGTCGACCACCTACGCGGGCCTGGCGAACGGCACCGAGTACACGTTCCAGGTCCAGGCGTGCAACGCCTACACCTGCTCCGCCTGGTCGGGCTCGTCCGGTGCGGTGACGCCGTACACGACGCCGGGCACCCCGGGCATCTCGCACTCGACGTTGTCCGCGACGCAGGGCCGGTTCTCCATCTCGGCCCCGGGCAACGACGGCGGGCGGCCCGTCCAGAAGATCGAGTGGCAGCGGAACTGGGGCACGGGCAGCGGGTCGTCGTCGACGTTCCCCTTCTCGATGGACACCGCATCCGCCTACTCGACCACGTACACGGTCCAGGCGCGGGCGTGCAACCTCGCGGGCTGCGGCGCGTGGGCGAGCGCGAGCCACACCACGGACGCCCCGCCGAACCCCCGCGCGGTGGTCTCGCGCGGCGGCTCGGTGAACAACGCCCAGTGCGGCGACGGCACCTGCGCCAAGCTCGTGGTCACGACGTCCGACTTCCAGGACACGGGCAACCAGAGCATCTCCTGCTGGACGGACTTCGACGGTTACGCGCACCAGTTCATCGGCTCGTCGACGTACACCCGGAGCATCCCGGCGAACGGCTCCCTCGAGCTGCCGTGCTTCATCGGCAGCGCCGCGCCGACGTACGGCGGGCACAACGTGTGGGTCCGCATCGCGGGCAAGGATTACGAGGCGACGTTCTGGCGCACGAACTAGGTGCGACGGCCGGCCGTGATCCGGCCCTGACGCGGCGTGAGCCGGCGCCCCGCGAGGCGCCGGCTCAGCCGCCGGCGAAGGGCGGCAGCAGGTCGAGGCTCGCGCCGTCCGGCACGACGTCGGACGGCGCGGCTCGGCGGCCGTCGAGCAGCACGCTGCAGCGGGCGAGCACGGGCTCGGCCGCGGGCGTCGCGGCGGCCAGGCGGGCGACGACGTCGGCGACGGTCGCGCCCGGCGGGACGGCGAGCGTCTCCTCCGAGCGCCCGAGCGCGGCGCGCGCGGCGGCGAAGTAGCGCAGCGCCACGGTCTGCTCGGAGGCCCGTTCGGGGGCCGGCGTCGCGTCCGTCAGCTGGTCCGTCATCGTCGTCCTCCGCATCGTCCGCCCGGTCATCCGCCGATCGCGCTCATGGTGCGCTCGGGCTGCGTGAACCCCGAGCCGTCGAGGTCGGTGCCCGAGCCCGTGTCGCTCATGCCGTGCCCGGCCTGCTTGGCCCACATGGCGGCGCGCCACAGGTCGGCCAGCACGGCGTCGTCGGCGCCCGCGCGCAGCGGCCCGAGCAGGTCGGTCTCAGTGTGCGCGAAGAGGCAGTCGCGCACGCCGCCCTCCGCGGTGAGGCGGGTGCGGCGGCAGTCGTCGCAGAACGGCTCCGTGACCGACGCGATGATGCCGACGCGGCCCAGGCGTCCGCCCCGACCGTCCCGCACGACGAACCGTTCCGCGGGCGCGCCGTCGCGCGGCTCCTCGTCGGCCTCGAGGGCGAACCGGGTGCCGAGCTGGTCGCGCACCTCCGCCGCCGTCACCATCGCCGCGCGGTCCCACGCGTGGTCGGCGTCCAGCGGCATCTGCTCGATGAACCGGAGCTCGAAGCCCCGCTCCAGGCACCAGGCGAGGAGCTCGGCCGCGTGGTCGAGGTTGACGCCGCGCACCAGCACCGCGTTGATCTTCACGAGGTCGAACTGCTGCGCCGCGGCGTCGATCCCCGCGAGCGTGCGCTCGAGGAACGGGCGCCGGGCGAGCGTGGCGAACGTGTCCGGGTCGAGGGTGTCGAGGGAGACGTTGACGCGGTCCAGCCCGGCCTCGCGCAGCGCGGCGGCGCGGGAGTCCAGCCCGACGGCGTTCGTCGTGAGGCTCAGCTCGGGGCGCTGCGGCAGGGCGGCGCAGTCGCGCACGATCTCCACGAGGTCGCGCCGCAGCAGCGGCTCCCCGCCGGTGAACCGCACCTGCCGCACGCCCAGGTCGCGCGTCGCGATCCCGACGAGCCGCACGATCTCCTCGCGCGTCATCACCGAGTCCTTCGGCAGGGTCGGCAGGCCCTCGGCCGGCATGCAGTACGTGCAGCGCAGGTTGCAGCGGTCGGTGAGCGAGACGCGCAGGTCGGTCGCGACCCGGCCGAACGTGTCGACCAGCCCGCCGGTGGCCGGCCGGTCCGCGGGCAGCCGCACGTCGGGCACGCCCGCGCCGGGCAGGCGCGGCATCCCGAGGGAGACGGTCGTCATCCGATCAGCTCCCCGCCCCGGAGGTCGCGCCGCCGGCCGTCGGGGAGCCGGGGCCCGGGTCCTGCCAGGAGAGCGCCGACGACGTCGCGCGGTCGAGCGCGTCGGACGTCGCGCCGCGCGCGGCGGCCAGCCCCTCCGCGTATCCCACCGCGTAGGCGGTGACTGGGGCGGCGGGCCGCGCCACCTGGTGCGCGGCGTCCCGCGCGAGGTCCAGCACCGCGCCGACGTCCACGCTGCGCGGGGGCAGCCCGAGCTCCGCCTCAAGGGCGTCCACCCACCGGTCCAGCACGCTGGATCCGGGCTCCGCGCCGCGGAGGGTGGCGGGGGGAGTCTGGTCGGTCATCGGTGTCCTCCCGGGCGGTGAGGTCGGTGCGGCGCCGCGGGGGCGGTCGTCGCGTGGTCGGGTGCGGACGGCGTCGCACCGCGGGCGGCCACGACCGTGTGGCGTCCTGTGTGGAGTCCTACCGTAAGCCGTCGGAGGTCGTCCCAGGTGTCGACGTCCGCGCTCACCGCGTCGTGGTCGGGCACCTCCACGCAGGACAGCTCCGCGACGAGGCGGCGCACCGGCACCCCGGCGAGACCCGCGGCGCCGCCCGGCTCCGCCGCCGCCACGGCGTCGAGCCCGCGGCGCAGCGCGGCGCGCCGGTACAGCCCGACGAGCCACTGGGCGCGACCGTCGCGGACCAGGTACGCGCCGTCGTGGTCTCCGTCCCTGGGTCCGACGGCGGCGCGCAGCAGCGGCACCGCGTCGCCCGCCCGCGGCACGTCGACGGCGAGCACGAGCACCCACGGCGCGGCACCGCGCCCCGACGCCGCGTCCAGGGCCCGCAGCCCGGCGTCGAGCCCGGCGACGGGGCCGCCGAACGGCGGGTCCTCGCGGGCGACGAGCACGTCGCGGCCGGGCGGCAGGACGGGGTCCGGGCCGACGACGACGGTGCGATCCGCGTCGCGGGCCGCGGCCAGCGCGTGGTCGAGCAGCGAGGTGCCGTCGAGCACGACGGTCGGCTTGGGCACGCCGCCGAGGCGCGTGGCGCGCCCGCCGGCGAGGATCACGGCGTCGTGCCGGAGGGGGCCGGCGCTGTCGGGGGCCACGTCAGGTCCCGGTGCCGAACGGCAGGTCGAGCGGCAGCACGTCGAGCTCGTCGCCGGCCTCGACCTTCTCGACGTCCGGCGGGACGAGGGCGAGCGCATCGGCGCCGAGCAGGGTCGACGTCGCGTGGCCGCCCGAGCGGTGGTCGGCGCCCGGCGCCGTGGCCCGCGCGACGGCGCCCGACGGCAGCGTCCGCACCGGCACGACGTGCGTGCGTCCCGGCGGGCTCGGCCACGCCTCGGAGGCGGGACGCCGGACGGGCTGCGCGGGCTCGCGGCCGGCGAGGGCGGCGACCGCGGGGCGCACGAACAGCGCGAAGGAGACGAACGCGCTCACCGGGTTGCCGGGCAGCGCCACCCACGGCACCCCCTGCCAGCGTGCGAGCGCCTGCGGCCGCCCGGGCCGCAGCGCGACGGCGGCGACGTCCACGTCGGTCAGCCGCGCGTCGTGGGCGTCCAGCACCGCCCGCACGACGTCCGACGCCCCCGCCGACACCCCGCCGGTCGTGACGACCAGGTCGACGCCCCGCCGCGTCGTTGTGGGTGCGCTCGTGGCCCGGTTCGGGGCGTGGGGAGGGGCCACGAACCCACCCACAACGTCGTCGAGGGCGGCGCGAAGGGCGTCGGCGTCGTCGGGGACGGCGCCGACGCGCACGACGTCCGCCCCGGCGGCGCGGGCGAGGGCGGCGAGCAGCAGCGAGTTCGAGTCGGGGATCTGCCCCGCGGCGGCCGTTCCGTCCTCCGTGGGCACCAGCTCGGAACCGGTGGACAGCACGGCCACGCGCGGCCGCCGGCGCACCGGCAGCGCGGTCAGCCCACCCGAGGCCGCGACGGCGACCAGCGCCGGGGTGACGGCGTCGCCCGCCCGGCCGAGGAGGTCGCCGGGCCGCACGTCCTCGCCCCGGCGCCGCACGTGGGCGCGGGGCTGCCGCGCGAGGGTGACCTCGCGCTCCGTCGTCGGGCCGCCCGCGACGAACCGCCCCGTCGACGTGCGCTCCACCGGCACGACGGCGTCGGCCCAGGCGGGCACCGGCGCGCCGGTCATGATCCGCACCGCACCCCTGGCCTCGTTGTGGGTGCGGAGGTGGCCCCCGCTGTCGGCGTGTCGAGGGCGTGTCTCGCACCCACAACGATCGGGGGACGAGCCGGGGCGGAGGTCGCCGACCACGGGCAGGGTCACGGGGGAGCCGTCGGCGGGCAGGTCGGCGAGGCGCGCCGCGTAGCCGTCCATCGCGGCGGCGTCGAACGGCGGCACGAGCGCGACGGCGTGCACGTCCGCGCCGAGCACGCGGCCGGGGGGTTCGACGGCGAGCGCGGCGAGCGGCACGTCTTCCTCCGCCAGCGGTGCGACCCGCGCCAGCACGGCGGCCACGTGGTCGGCCGTGCTCCGTGTGCTGCGCGAGGTGCTCATGGGGTCACGCTAGGCCGACGACGTGTCGCCCGTGCGGCGCGGACCTCACGCCCGGCCGCACGCCGAGGTGAGGGGGCGCGGAGCGCGGGGACCGCCGTCATCCGGCGTTCGCCCGCACGCGCCTGCGCACGGGGCCGAGCGTGAACAGCAGGGTGAGGAGCGCCGTCAGGGCGAGCAGGCCGAACCCGATGCCGTAGTCGCCCCGCGCGCCGTAGACGGCGCCCATGATCAGGGGCGGGATGAAGCCGCCCAGGCCGCCCGCGGCGCCGACGACGCCGGTGACCGCGCCCACCGTGCCGGGGGGCGCCATCTTCGCCACGAGGGCGAACGTCGCGCCCGACGACGCCCCGAGCGCGGCCGCCATGCCGAGGAAGGCGATCGTCGCGCCGGGGATCAGGGCCGGCTGGAAGATGATCACGGCCGCGAACACGGTGACCACGGCGAAGCACGCGATGGACACGGGGACGCCGCCCACCTTGTCCGACAGCGTGCCGCCGAGCGGCCGGCACACCACCGCGAGCACCACGAAGCCGGCGGTGCGGAACGACGCGTCGCTGGCGCTGAGGTCGTACGCGTTCTGCAGGAACGTCGGCAGGTACACGGAGAACGCGACGAAGCCGCCGAAGCCGATGGCGTACAGCCAGGACAGCTGCAGCGTGGCGGGGATCTTGAGGGTGGCCCACGTGCGCGCCCACATGCCCTCACCGCCGGTCCCCGGGCTCCAGGCGGGGGAGTCCTGCAGCAGGGCCCGCGAGGCGAGGGCGAAGACCGCGAGGAACACCGAGACGATGATGAACGGGGCGCCGTCGCCCCACGCGTCGCGGATCGGCACCGTGGAGAACGACGCGATGGCCGTGCCCCCCATGCCGGCGCCGAAGATGCCGATCGCGGTGCCGCGGCGGGCCGGCGGGTACCAGTTGTTGACGAACGGGACGCCGATGGCGAAGGTCGTGCCGCCGAGGCCGAGGAAGAACCCGCCGATCAGCAGCCACGGCAGGCTGTTCGCGACGAACCCGATGAACAGCACGGGGATGATCGTCAGCGCGGCGCACAGCGGGAACATCACCTTGGCGCCGAACCGGTCGGTGAGCGCGCCGATCGGGATGCGACCGAGGGATCCCACGATGACGGGGACGGCCACGAGCACGGAGACCTCGAAGTCGGACAGGTGGTACAGCTGCCCGTAGCTGTTACCGAGCGGCCCGAGCAGGGCCCACGCCCAGAAGCAGATCGCGAACCCGATCGTCGCGAGCGCGAGCTGCGTCGTGTTGCCCTGCACGGCCGGGGCGGCCGGTGCGTCGGCCGGTCCGGGGGTGGCTGCCGAGGTCATGGTTCCTCCAGTCGTGACGGACGGACGGGTCGGGAGTCAGCGGGGCGGCGTCGTCGTCGGGTCCCACCCGGGCCGCGGCGCCCGCGACGACACGGACGCCTCGCGGGAGCGGTAGACCACGTAGGGCCGGAACGGGTACTGCACGGGGGCGGAGAACGCGTGCACCAGCCGGGTGAAGGGCCACAGCGCGAACAGCAGCATCGCCGCCACGATGTGCACCTGGAACGCGGCGGGCACGCCCTCCATCAGCGCGGGCTGCGGCTGGAGGTACCAGAGCGACCGGAACCAGGGCGAGATCGTCTCCCGGTAGTCGTACCCGTGCCCGCCCGCGAGGATCTGCGTCTGCACGGTCGCCCAGGCCCCGGACAACAAGGACGCGGCGAGGAACACGTACATGGTCTTGTCCATGCGCGTGGTCGCGAGGAAGACGGGGCCGGTGGAGCGGCGCCGGTAGATGAGGATGAGCAGCCCGGCGACCGCCACGAGGGCGGCGATGGACCCCATCGACGTCGCGATGAAGTGGTAGAACCCTTCGCTGACCCCGACGGCCTCGGTCCAGGTGTTCGGGATCACGAGCCCGAGGAAGTGCCCGAGCACCACGAACAGCAGCCCGAAGTGGAACAGCGGCGAGCCCCAGCGCAGCAGGCGCTTCTCGTAGAGCTCGCTGGAGCGGGTGGTCCAGCCGAACTTGTCGTACCGGTACCGCCAGATCGACCCCACGACCAGGACGGCGAACGTCACGTAGGGCAGCACGACCCAGAGGATGATCTTGTCGGCGGAGGCGTCCGTCAGGCCCATGGCAGGTCCTTCCCCTCGGTCCCGTACCCGGCGTCCCCGTCGCCGCTCGCCCCGTACCCGCTCAGCCCCACCAGCTCCGCGGGCGGCCCGGCGGCCACGAGGTCGGCGACGCGCTCGGCGGTGGCCGCGTCGACGGGCGGGAGGGTGAGGCACACGGCCTCGACCGCCGCCGTCCAGGGTGAGCGCTGCGCGGCGAGGGCCGAGCGCAGCACCTCGATGCCGTCGCGGTGGGCCGTGAGCAGCGCGCCGGCGATCCGGGCGCCGTCCGGCCCGCCGCGGGCGGACAGCTCCAGGACGGTCGGCAGGTAGTCGGGCAGCTCGTCGCCGGTGGTCTCGAACCCGGCCGCGCGGTAGGCCTCGACGAACCGCACGAGGGCGGCGCCGCGCTTCCGGGTGTCGCCCGCCGCGTAGTACGACAGGTACATGGCGCAGCGGCGCTTGAGGTCGAACGTCGCGACGTACCGGGCCTGCAGCTCGGCGACGCCGTCCGGTCCGTCGACGTCGAGCAGCGTCGTGGCGAGGCCGCCGAGGCGGTCGCGCACCGGTGCGGGCAGGGGGGCGACGGCGTCGCGCACGGTGGGCGCGGCCGCGAGCGTCGCGTCGTCGGGGTAGGCGAGCAGCACCGACGCGGCCATGTGCGCGACGGCGCGGTCGCCGTCGCGCAACGGTACCGGCGCGAGCGGGTCGAGGCGCTTGGCGCGCACGCCCGGTCGGGGCAGGAAGGCGAGGCGGCTCACGACCGGCCCCCCTCGCGGTCGGGCCCGGTGTCGTCGTCCGCACCGTCGCCCGGCGGGAACAGGCCGGTCGGGCGGCCGTTGCCGTCCCAGTTGAGCAGGTTGACGCGCCCGGGGGTGGACGGGCCGTAGGGGGAGTCCGCCGTCTGCCGGGCGGAGAGCGCGTGGAAGTTCTCCACGGCGACCGGGGTGGGCTGGCCGGACGACGAGCCGAACGGGCCGGCACCCTTCATCCCCTGGCCGCCCATGCCCGGGCCGCCCTCGAAGTCGAGGGAGCAGGCCATCTCCTCCAGCTCGCGCGCGACCTCGGTGTGCGCGGTGGGGATGACGTACCGCTCCTCGTACTTGGCGATCGCCAGCAGGCGGTACATCTCCTGGACCTGGTCGCCGGTCATGCCGACGGCGGCGGCGCTCTCCTCGGGGAACTCGCGCCCGAGGTTCACCTCCCGCATGCCCGACCGCATCGCGGCGAGCCGGCGCAGCACCCGCTCGACGGGGCCGGTGTCGCCGGCGGTGAACAGGCCGGCGAGGTACTCCAGCGGGATGCGCAGCTGGGAGATGGCGGCGAACAGGGTGCGCCCGTCCTCGCCGTCGTTGCCGGAGCTGGCGACGACGTCGACCACGGGGGACAGCGGGGGGATGTACCAGACCATCGGCAGCGTCCGGTACTCGGGGTGCAGGGGGAGCGCGACCTCGTACTCCGAGATGAGCTTCCAGATGGGGGAGCGCTGGGCGGCGGTGATCCAGTCGTCGGGGATGCCCTCGCGGCGGGCGGCGGCGACCACCTCGGGGTCGTGCGGGTCCAGGAACACCGACCGCTGCGCGGCGAACAGGTCGGTCTCGTCCTCGGTGGCGGCGGCCGCGCCGACCTTGTCGGCGTCGTACAGGACGAGGCCGAGGTAGCGCAGGCGGCCGACGCACGTCTCGGAGCACACGGTGGGCAGCCCGACCTCGAGGCGCGGGTAGCACAGCGTGCACTTCTCGGCCTTGCCGGTCTTGTGGTTGAAGTAGACCTTCTTGTACGGGCAGCCGGTGACGCACATGCGCCAGCCGCGGCACTGGTCCTGGTCCACCAGCACGATGCCGTCCTCGACCCGTTTGTACATCGCGCCCGAGGGGCAGGACGCCACGCACGACGGGTTGAGGCAGTGCTCGCAGATGCGCGGCAGGTAGAACATGAACGTCTGCTCGAGCTCCTCGGCGACGTGCTCGCTCATGTGCTTGAGGATCGGGTCGTCCTGCATGGTCGCGGTCGACCCGCCGAGGTCGTCGTCCCAGTTCGCGGACCACTGGATCGACATGTCGTCGCCGGTGAGCAGCGACTTCGGCTTGGCCACCGGCGTGTGCTCGCCCTGCGGGGCGCTGAGCAGCATGTCGTACTCGTAGGTCCACGGCTCGTAGTAGTCGTGGATGGAGGGCAGCTTCGGGTTGGCGAAGATCGATGCGAGCTTCTTGGCCCGCCCGCCGGCCCGCAGCTTGAGCTTGCCGCGCTTGGTGCGCACCCAGCCGCCCTGCCAGGTGTCCTGGTCCTCGTAGGTGCGGGGGTAGCCGAGGCCCGGGCGGGTCTCGACGTTGTTGAACCAGACGTACTCCGTGCCGGTGCGGTTCGTCCACGCCTGCTTGCACGTCACCGAGCAGGTGTGGCACCCGATGCACTTGTCGAGGTTCATCACCATCGACATCTGCGCCATGACCTTCATGACTGGACCATCACGAGTAACGCACCTCCTGGCTGCGGCGCCGGATGACGGTGACCTCGTCCCGCTGGTTGCCGGTAGGGCCGAGGTAGTTGAACGCGTAGGTGAGCTGCCCGTACCCGCCCGCGAGGTGCGTGGGTTTGAGCAGGATCCGCGTCAGCGAGTTGTGGATGCCGCCGCGGCGGCCGGACGTCTCGGCGAGCGGCACGTCCACCGTGCGGTCCGTCGCGTGGTGCATGTACACCGTGCCCTCGGGCATGCGGTGGGAGACGACGGCGCGCGCGACGACGACGCCGTTGCGGTTCACTGCCTCGATCCACTCGTTGTCCTTGACGCCGATCTTCGCGGCGTCCGCGGGGCTCATCCAGATGTTCGGTCCGCCGCGCGACAGCGACAGCATGAACAGGTTGTCCTGGTACTCCGAGTGGATCGACCATTTGGAGTGCGGGGTCAGGTAGCGCACGGCGACGGCGGCGTGCCCGGTGCCGCTCCCGTCGGCGCTCCCGTCGTCGAAGGCGCCCGGCCGCGGCGAGTCGCCGAACAGCTGGTGCAGGTCCAGCGGCGGCCGGTACACCGGCAGCTGCTCGCCCAGCTCGATCATCCAGTCGTGGTCGAGGTAGAAGTGCTGGCGGCCGGTGAGCGTGTGCCACGGCTTGAGCCGCTCGACGTTCACCGCGAACGCCGTGTACCGGCGCCCGCCGTGCTCCGAACCGGACCACTCCGGGGAGGTGATCACCGTCGTCGGCCGGGACTGCACGTCGGGGAAGGTGACGCGCTTGGCCTGGTCGTCGGCCGCCAGGTCCGCCAGCCGCTGGCCGGTGCGCTTCTCCAGGTGCTCGAACCCCTGCACCGCGAGGCGGCCGTTGGTGGTCCCGGACAGGGCGAGGATCGTCTCGCACGCGTGGGTGTCGCGGTCCAGGCGCGGGCGCCCGGCCGCGGGGCCCGACGTCACCAGGCCGTTGACCTGCCCGAGCTTGCGCACCTCCTCGTCCGGCATGAACGCGACACCCTTGGTGGCCATGCCCTTCGTGTCCGTGAGGGGCCCGAGCGCGGCCATGCGCGCCGCGAACGCCGGGTAGTCGCGCTGCACCACCTGCAGGCGCGGCATCGTCACGCCGGGCACCAGCTCGCGCTCGGTGACCGGCGCGCCCGCGTCGGTCAGCGTGCCGTGCGGCACCGCGAGCTCGTCGGGGGAGTCGTGCAGCAGCGGCGTGGCGACCAGGTCCTCGCGCACGCCCAGGTGCTCCTCGGACATCTGCGAGACCAGCCCCGCAAGCGTGTGGAACGTGTCGAAGTCGGTCCTCGTCTGCCACGGCGGGTTGATCGCCGGGTTGAACGAGTGCACGAACGGGTGCATGTCGGTGCTCGACAGGTCGTGCTTCTCGTACCAGGTGGCGGCGGGGAGCACGACGTCGGAGAACAGCGTGGTGCTCGTCATGCGGAAGTCCATCGTGACCAGCAGGTCGAGCTTGCCGCGCGGCGCCTCGTCGTGCCAGGTCATCGAGGCCGGACGGCGGTCCTCGGGCGCCTCGTCGGCCAGCACGGAGGCGTCCGTGCCGAGCAGGTGCTTGAGGAAGTACTCGTTGCCCTTGCCGGAGGAGCCCAGGATGTTGGCCCGCCAGATCGTCAGCACCCGGGGGAAGTTCGCCGGGTCGTCGGGGTCCTCGCAGGCGAAGTGCAGCCGGCCCGCCTGCAGCTCGTCGACGACGTGCTGCTCCGGCTCCTTGCCGGCGGCGCGCGCCTCGTCGACGAGGTCCAGCGGGTTGCGGTCGAACGTCGGGTAGCTCGGCATCCAGCCGCGCTGCGCGGACTCCACCAGGGCGTCCGCCGTCGTGCGCCCGGCCAGCCGACCCGGGGCCAGCGGCGACGCCAGCGCGTCGGCCGGCATCCCGTCGTACCGCCACTGGTCGGTGGCGAGGTAGAACCAGCCCGTGCCGATCATCTGCCGCGGCGGGCGCACCCAGTCCAGCCCGCCCGCGTACTGCGCCCACCCCGTGATCGGCCGGCACTTCTCCTGGCCCACGTAGTGCGCCCAGCCGCCACCGTTGACGCCCTGGCACCCCGTGATCGTGGTGAGCGTGAGGAACGCGCGGTAGATCGTGTCGGAGTGGAACCAGTGGTTGGCCCCTGCGCCCATGATGATCATCGACCGGCCGCCGGAGTCCTCGGCGTTCTGCGCGAACTCCCGGCCGATCTGCGCGGCGTCCGCGGCCCGCACGCCGGTGATCTCCTCCTGCCAGGCGGGGGTGCCGGGGGCCGTCGCGTCGTCGTAGCCGGTGGGCCACTCGCCCGGCAGGTCCAGCCCGGGCCGCTCGACGCCGTACTGCGCCAGCAGCAGGTCGAAGACCGTCGTCACCAGGTGCCCGCCCACGCTCCGGGTCGGCACGCCGCGCGTCAGCACGCCCTTGCCGCCGAGGTGCGCTTGCTCGGCCGCGTCCGTGTCGTCGCCGTCGGGGACGACGTCGAACCGGGGCAGCAGCACCGCCGCGGTGCCCTGCTCTCCGGGCGCCGCGCCTGCGCCGTCGGCCACCGACAGCAGCGGGTCGACGTCGCCCAGGTCCAGGTTCCACTTCCCCTCGCCCGCCTCGCCGTAGCGGTCGGCGAGGGTGCCGTTCGGGGCGACGACGGCGCCGTCCGCGCCCAGCAGCAGCGTCCGGAAGTGCGGGTTGGCCGCCGTCGGCGCCCCCGGCAGGACGGCGTCGTCCACGTCCGCGGCGGTGAGGAACTTGCCGGGCACGTACGCGCCGTCGTGCTCGTCGAGGCGCACCAGGAAGGGCGCGTCCGCGTACTTCTTGAGGTAGTCGACGAACGGTGCGGTGCGCTTCTCGACGAGGAACTCGCGCAGGATCACGTGCCCCATCGCCATGGCCAGGGCGCCGTCCGTGCCCGGCTGCGGCGCCAGCCACTGGTCGGCGAACTTCGTGTTGTCCGCGTAGTCCGGCGAGACCGAGACCACCTTGGTGCCGCGGTAGCGCGCCTCGGCCATGAAGTGCGCGTCCGGGGTGCGGGTCACGGGGATGTTGGAGCCCCACATGATCAGGTAGGACGAGTTCCACCAGTCCGCCGACTCCGGCACGTCAGTCTGGTCGCCGAACACCTGCGGGGAGGCGACCGGCAGGTCCGCGTACCAGTCGTAGAACGACAGCATCGTGCCGCCCAGCATCTGCACGAACCGCGCCCCGACGCCGTGCGACACCATCGACATCGCCGGGATGGGGGAGAACCCCGCCACCCGGTCCGGGCCGTGCACCTTGATCGTGTGCACGTGCGCCGCCGCGACGATCTCCGCCGCCTCGTCCCACGTCGCCCGCACCAGGCCGCCCTTGCCGCGCGCCGACTTGTACGCGCGGGCCGTCTCGGGGTCGGACGTCAGCCGCTCCCATGCGAGCACCGGGTCGCCGCCCACCGCGGCCTTCGCCTCCCGGTACGCCCGCAGCAGGACGCCGCGCACGTACGGGTAGCGCACCCGGGTGGGCGAGTAGGTGTACCAGGAGAACGCGGCGCCGCGCGGGCAGCCGCGCGGCTCGTACTCGGGGGAGTCCGGGCCCACCGACGGGTAGTCCGTCTGCTGCGTCTCCCACGTGATGATGCCGTCCTTGACGTACACCTTCCACGAGCACGAGCCCGTGCAGTTCACGCCGTGGGTGGAGCGCACCACCTTGTCGTGCGACCACCGGTCCCGGTAGAAGACGTCGCCCTCGCGCCCGCCCTTGAGGAACAGCTGGCGCAGGTCCTCGGACACGTCCCCCTTGCGCAGGTGCTTGCCGAGCCTCAGCAGGGCGTCGGCCGCGCCGGTCGGCGGCGGCGCCCCGACGCCGGACGTGACGGGCGGGCGGGTGGTCGACATGCGCACTCCTGGGGCTGGGGGATCCAAGAAGCCACTGCTTCGCATCATGTGCCCGGACCTGCGGCAGCGCATGTCGAGGGCACGTCGGGCCCACCGGAGATCGGCCCGACGTGCCAGGCGTGCAGGGCGACGTCAGGAGCGCCCCTTCGAGATCTTCGGCGTGCAGTACGCCTTCGAGGACGTCGAGGTGCAGACCTGCATGGAGACGGTCTGGTTCTCGTCGTACGAGAGGTTGAAGTGCGTCTTGCCGTAGCCCTCGGCGTAGAACACCGCCGGGCCGCTCCCGCCCACCCAGAGCCGGACGATCGCGTTGGACCCGTTGGGGTGGTAGTCCCGCAGGTAGAGGTGCTCGCCCTCCGCGTAGAACGACGCCTTGACGTACTGGTCGTAGCCGGACTTCTTTCCCTTGACCCAGAAGCTGACGCCGCCGTCGTCGCCGTCGTCGCCCCACGCGTCGTTGGTCGAGTACCACGTGCCGGACGGCGGGGGCGGGTAAGGGATCGCGGACGCGCTCCCCGCGGTGCCGCCCAGGAGGCCGGCTCCGGTCAGGGCGACCGCCGCCGCCGCCAGGCTCTTCTTCATCGTGTGTCGCGTGTTGTCTCGCATGGAAACCACCTCATGGTGTCGTGATCGTCGGACACCGGCAGGGAGCGAGCCGCCCGACGGCACGGACCGACGTACGGGTGGGTGCAAACACGTCACCAGGTCGCCGCGCGGACCTGGTGCGCGGAGCCTCACAGGTCGTCGGTGCGCCCTGTGCGTTCGTGCTCACGCGCATTTCACGCCTCGACGACCGGCGTCGAAACACCGTGTTCCTAGCGTCGGACCTGCCGGCACGACGACGCGCCGACGGTCCGTACCCACCGCCCGGCGTCGTCGGGCTCGCGCTCAGGAGGACACGCGATGGCTGCTCCGACCACGGCAGTCCCGGCCCACGACGCCGCGCCCCCGGCCCCCGGCGCGCACGCCCGCCCGGGTCGCTGGATCGACGACTGGCGGCCTGAGGACCCGGCGTTCTGGGCCGGAGGCGGCCGCCGCGTGGCGCGCCGCAACCTCGTGCTCTCGGTGTTCGCCGAGTTCCTCGGGTTCTGCGTGTGGGCGCTCTGGTCGATCGTCGTGCCGCAGCTGCCCGCCGCCGGCTTCACGCTCACCACCGACCAGATGTTCTGGCTCATCGCCGTGCCGTCCCTCGTGGGCGCCACGCTGCGCATCCCGTACACCCTCGCGGTGCCCGTGTTCGGGGGGCGCTCGTGGACGGTCGTGTCGGCGTCGCTGCTGCTGGTGCCCACCCTGGCGCTGGCGTTCGTCGTGCAGCGGCCGGAGACGTCGTTCGGCGTGCTGCTCTTCGTCGCGGCGCTCGCGGGCTTCGGCGGCGGCAACTTCGCGTCGTCGATGGCGAACATCTCCTTCTTCTTCCCGGAGAAGGAGAAGGGCGCGGCCCTCGGCTGGAACGCGGCGGGCGGCAACCTCGGTACCGCCGTCGTGCAGCTCGTCGTGCCGCTGGTGATCGTGTCCGGGGCGGGCATCGCGCTGGAGCGGGCGAGCCTCGTCTTCGTCCCCTTTATCGTCCTGGCGGCGTTCCTCGCCTGGCGGTTCATGGACAACCTGTCGGCCGCGAAGGCCGATCCGCGCTCGTTCGCCGTGGCCGTCCGTGAGCCGCACACGTGGGTCATCTCGTTCCTGTACATCGGCACGTTCGGGTCGTTCATCGGGTTCTCCGGCGCGTTCCCCACCCTGCTCGCCGGCCAGTTCCCCGAGGTGAGCCTGTCGTTGGCGTTCCTCGGCGCGCTCGTGGGGTCGGTCGCCCGGCCGCTCGGCGGCATCCTCGCCGACCGCGTGGGCGGCGCCGTCGTCACGGTCTGCTGCTACGCCGTGATGATCGCCGGGGCGGTCGGCGCGATCACCGCCCTCGGCAGCGGCAGCTTCGGGCTCTTCTTCTCCTCCTTCCTCGTGCTGTTCGTCGCGACCGGCGTCGGCAACGGCTCGGTGTACCGGATGATCCCGGCAGCGTTCCGGGTCGCCGGCGTCGGGCGCGACGCCGCGGCCACCGCCCGCGCGGCCGCCGGGTGCATCGGCATCGCGGGCGCCGTCGGGGCGTTCGGAGGGTTCCTCATCCCGCGCGGCTTCGCGATCTCCACGTCGATGACCGGCTCGCTGGTCGCGGCGCTGTGGGTCTTCGTCGGGGCGTACGCGGTGATGGCCGTGGTGACGTGGGCGGTGTACGCGCGGCGCGGCTCGGCGATGCGGACGGCCCGGGTATGACGACGGCCGGGGCCGCGGTTGCCACCCACTGCCCGTACTGCGCCCTCCAGTGCGGCATGGACCTCGCGCCCGCCGGCCCCGCGTCGGCGGGCCGCGCCGCGTTGCCCGTGACGGTGACGCCGAGGCAGTTCCCCACCAACGGCGGCGGGCTGTGCCAGAAGGGGTGGACCAGTGCGACGGTGCTGCGGGCGGCCGACCGGCTCACGGCGCCCCTCGTCCGCGGGGCCGACGGCGCGCTCGCCCCCGCGTCGTGGGACGCCGCGCTCGACCTGGTCGCCGGACGGCTCGCGCGGCTGGCCGCGGAGCACGGCCCGCAGGCCGTGGCGGTGTTCGGCGGCGGCGGGCTGACGAACGAGAAGGCGTACGCCCTCGGCAAGTTCGCCCGCACCGTGCTGCGCACGCCGTACATCGACTACAACGGCCGGTTCTGCATGTCGTCGGCCGCCGCAGCGGGGAACCGGGCGTTCGGCCTGGACCGCGGGCTGCCGTTCCCGGTGACGGACCTGGCCGGGGCCGACGCGATCCTGCTGCTCGGCTCCAACGTGGCCGAGACGATGCCGCCGTTCGTGCAGCACCTCGCCGGCGCACGCGCCGCGGGCGGGCTCGTCGTCGTCGACCCGCGGCGCTCGGCCACAGCACGGCTGGCCGACGACGGTCAGGGGATCCACCTGCAGCCCGTGCCCGGCACGGACCTCGTGGTGCTGCTGGCGCTGCTGCACGTGCTGGTGGCCGAGCGGCTCGTGGACCGCGAGTACGTGGAGGCGCGCACGACGGGGTTCGACGACGTCGCCCGGTCGGTCGCCGCATGGTGGCCGGAGCGGGCGGAGACGGTGTGCGGCGTGCCCGCCGAGGAGCTGCGCCGGGTGGCGCGGCTGCTGGCGGCGGCGTCCCCGTCGCACGGCGGGCGTGGCGGCTACGTGCTCACGGGGCGCGGCGTCGAGCAGTCGGCGCAGGGCACGGCGACGGTGGCGGCGGCGATCGACCTGGCGCTGGCCCTCGGCCTCCCCGGGCGGGTCGGGTCGGGGTACGGGTGCCTCACCGGGCAGGGCAACGGTCAGGGCGGGCGGGAGCACGGGCAGAAGTGCGACCAGCTGCCCGGCTACCGCAGGATCGACGACCCGGCCGCCCGCGCGCACGTCGCGGGGGTGTGGGGCGTGGACCCGGGGTCGCTGCCCGGGCCGGGCGTGCCCGCCGTCGAGCTGCTGACCTCCCTCGGCACCCCGGGCGGGCCGCGCGCGCTGCTGGTGCACGGCTCGAACGTCGTCGTGTCCGCGCCGAACGCCGACCGCGTGCGCGCGCGCCTGGCCGCGCTCGACCTGCTCGTGGTGTGCGACGTCGTGCCGTCCGAGACCGCGCTGCTGGCCGACGTCGTGCTGCCCACCACCCAGTGGGCCGAGGAGGAGGGCACGATGACGAACCTCGAGGGGAGGGTGATCCGCCGGCGGCGCGCCGTCGACCCGCCCGGCGAGGCTCGGTCGGAGCTGTGGATCCTCGCGGAGCTGGCCCGTCGCCTCGGCTCCGACGTCGCGTTCCCGACCGACCCCGCCGTCGTGTTCGAGGAGCTGGCGCGCGCGTCGGCCGGCGGCGTCGCCGACTACTCCGGGCTCAGCCACGCCCGGCTCGACGCGCACGAGGCCGCCGGTGGCCCGGGGCTGTACTGGCCCTGCCCGGCCGCCACCCCCGAGTTGTCAGGGTCACGCGCGGGTTCTGACGGTCCTGGCCCTGACAACTCCGGGGCGCTGGAGTTGTCAGGGCCACGCGCGGGTTCCGACGGTCCTGGTCCTGACAGCTCGCGCGACGGCGGGCACCCCGGGACGCCGCGCGTGTTCCTCGAGGCGTTCGCGACGCCGGACGGGCGGGCGCGGATGGTCGCCGTCGACCACGCCGGGCCGTCGGACGACGTGCGCCCCGACGCACCGACGTACCTGGTCACGGGCCGCGTGCTGCAGCACTACCAGTCCGGCGCGCAGACGCACCGGGTGCCGGAGCTGGAGCGGCTGGTGCCGGAGCCGTACGTCGAGCTGCACCCGCTGCTCGGACTGCGCGTCGGGGTGCCGGACGGCGGCCGCGCGCGCCTGACCTCGGCGCGCGGCGTCGTCGAGGCGACCGCCCGCTGGACCGACGCCGTCCGCCCCGACACCGTCTTCATGCCCTTCCACTGGAGCGGTGCGGGCAGCGTCAACCGCCTCACCACCGACGCCGTCGACCCGGTCTCCGCCATGCCCGAGTTCAAGGTCTGCGCGGTGTCCGTGACGCCGGCCGACCCCGCCCCGGCCGTGCCGGCGGAGCACGTCGAGACCCTGGAGGTCCACGCATGAGCGATCCGCAGCCGGACCCCCAGCAGGGGCTGCGCGTGCCGCACCGGGTGGTGGTGATCGGGCACGGCATGGTCGGCGCCCGTCTCGCTGACGAGCTGTCCCGGCGTGACGCCGACGGCGCGCTCGACGTCACCGTGCTCGGCGCCGAGCCCTACGAGCCGTACAACCGGGTGCTGCTGTCGGACGTCGTCGCCGGGCGCACGGACGTCGCGGCGATCGGCATGCCCATGGTCGACGACGGCCGCACGCGCGTGCTGCGCGGCACGGCCGCGACGGCCGTCGACCGGGACGCCCGCGTGGTCCTCACCGACGAGGGGACCCGCCACCCCTACGACCACCTGGTCATCGCGACCGGCGCCGCCGCGCGCCTGCCCGACGTGCCCGGCCTCGGCTCCGACCCGGCGGCCCTGCCCGCCGGGGTGCACGCGCTGCGCACGCTCGACGACGCCCGCGAGGTGGTCGCCGCCACCGTGAACACCCCGCGGGCGGTGGTCGTCGGGGGTGGGGTGCTCGGCGTGGAGGTGGCGCTCGGGCTGTCCGGACGGGGCCTGCCCGCCACGCTCGTGCACGGCGCGGGCGCACCGATGGACCGGCAGCTCGACGACGAGGCGGGCGCCGTGCTGCGCGCGGGCCTGGAGGCGGCGGGGGTGGCCGTGCGCACGGGGGTGCGGCCGCAGGAGGTGCTCGTCGTCGGCGGCCGTGCCGTCGGGGTGCGGCTCGACGGGGCGACCACGGAGCCGGGGGAGACGCTCGGCGCGGGCCTCGTGGTCCTCGCGTGCGGCACCGCACCGGAGACCGCGCTGGCGCGGCGGTCCGGGCTCGCCGTCGAGCGGGGCGTCGTCGTCGGGCCGGACCTCGCGTCGGTCACCGACCCCCGCGTCTTCGCCGTCGGCGACTGCGCGCAGCCGCCCGAGGGCTCGCGCGGGCTCGTCGCGGAGGGCTGGGACCAGGCGCGGAGGCTCGCCGAGCACCTGGTGGCGCTCGCGGCGCGGCCCCGACCCGCCGAGGTGCCCGCGGCTCCGCGCGAGCACCTGCGGCTGCCGGGCGACGGCGCGGGGCCGTCGATGGCGGTACGCCTCGGCACCCTGCTCTCCTCACGCGCGCCCGGGGCGCGTGCCGGCGGCGTCGACTCCCGGGGCACCGACGTCGTCAAGGTCAAGGCCGGACCGCTGAGCGTGGTCGCGATGGGCCGCTGCGGCACCGGCCGCGTCCCGGCCCCGGGGGAGCGGGCCGTGCGCCTCGGCGACCCCGCCGCGGGCCGCTACGTCGAGGCCGTGGTGGCGGGCGGCGTCCTGGTCGGGGCGACGTGCGTGGGCGACGCCCGCGTGGCCGCCGACCTCACCGCCGCCTACACCCGCCGCACCCCGGTGCCCGCCGACCCGGCGTTCCTGCTGCTCGCCCCCGTCATGCCCGCGGCCGCCGCGGCGACGTCGCCCGAGCACATGCCCGACGACGCCACCGTCTGTCGGTGCAACGGCGTCACCAAGCACGACATCGCCGCGTGCGTGGCGGACGGCGCGACGTCGAAGGACGACGTCGCGCGCGCCACCCGTGCCACCACCGGCTGCGGCAGCTGCACCGAGGCCGTGTGCGGGCTGGTGGAGTGGCTGGCGGAGGCGCGGCCGACGAGGTCGGAGCAGGCGGGTCAGGAGGATCACGAGGATCACGAGGTCGGGGAGGTCCACTCGAGCGTGTAGCGGAAGAACAGGCGCTGCCGGAACCGGGCGCCCGGCAGCACGCGGCGGGCGGTGTCGCGGACCTCGCCGTAGGTCTCCTGCGCGGAGCGCACCGGCACGGGCGGGCCGTCGTCGTGGGGGATGCCGGAGACGTCGGTGACGGGCTGCGCGTGCTTGACCATCCCGACCACGGGGTTTGCGAACGACGAGACCAGGTCCACGGCCAGGTCGCGCGGCGCGCCGATCCGCGCGAGCCCGACCACCAGCAGCCGCCCGCCGGGCGCGAGCACGCCGGCCGCGTGCCGCAGGGCGGGCTCGAGGTCCATGTGGTGCAGCGAGGCGACCATCGTCACGACGTCGAACGAGCCGTCGGCCGGGACGTCCTCGAACCGTCCGTGCCGCACGCTGACGCCCGGGTCTCCCGCGAACCGGGCGGCCGAGACCTCGGCCATCGCCGCGTCCGCGTCGAGCCCGACGACCGTGGCGCCCGCGCGCCGCAGCCGGGCGACGAGCGTGCCCGTGCCGCAGCCGACGTCGAGCGCGCGCCGCCGCCGGCGCGGCAGCCGGCGGAGGATCCAGCCGTGGAAGTGGTCGTTGTGGTTCCACGGGTACCGGTCGTTGAGCCGGCCGAGCCATCGCCCGACGGCGCGGACCTGCGGGTTCGTCGTCGTGCGTGGATCGAACGTCGTCGTCGGCATGGACAGCGAGGGTAGCGTCTCGGCCGTGCCGAACCTCGTCCTCCTGTGCGGTCCCGCCGGCGCGGGCAAGTCCACGCACGCCCGCCGCTACGCGTCCGACGGCTACGCGGTCGCGTCCGTCGACGAGCTCGCCTGGGCGGCCGGGCACCCGGCCGTGCACCCGCTGCCCGACGACGTCGCCCGCCGGGTGGCGGACGCGCTGCGGTCCCGGGTCGTGTCGCTCCTGGACGCGGGCCGCGACGTCGTCGTCGACTCGTCGCTCTGGTCGCGCGCGTCGCGGGACGAGTACCGGGCCCTCGGCGCGGCTCACGGCGCGGACACCCTGGTGGTCTACGTCGACACCCCGCGCGACGTGGCGCTGGCCCGCGTGGCGGCGCGCTCGGGAGACGGTGCGCACGACGTGCGGCTGACGCCCGAGGTCGCGGCGGCGTACCACGACGGCTTCGAGGTCCCGACGCCGGACGAGGGCCCGCTGGAGGTCGTCCAGGGTCGGTGACCTTCGAGAACGGGATCTGTATCGCCATTCGGCCTCTTGGCGGTACAGATCCCGTTCTCGAAGGGCGCGGGCGCTCCTCTCGCGGGAGATGTTTCGTGCGTGAGGCAGATGTTCCCGTGAGGTAACCGTGGCCTGACGGCGGCGACACGGCGGCTTCCTACGGTCGGGACATGAGCAGCGAGCCCCCCACCTCAGGCAGCGTCGACCGACGCCACGTCGTCGTCATCGGCGGCGGCATGGTCGCCCAGCGGTTCGTCGAGGCGCTGCGCGCCCGGGACGACGCCGGCGCCTGGCGCGTGACCGTCTTCGCCGAGGAGCCGCGCAAGCCGTACGACCGCGTGGGCCTCACCCGCTACTTCGAGGTGCGCGACGCCGAGGAGCTCACGCTCGGCGACCCGGCGCTGTGGGACGACCCGCTGGTCGACCTGCACCGCGACTGCGCCGTCGCGTCGATCGACCTTGCCGCGCAGACCGTCACCGACCGGCTCGGCCGCGTGCACGCCTACGACGAGCTCGTGCTCGCCACGGGCTCGAGCGCCGCCATGCCGCCCATCGACGGCAACGACCTGCCCGGCGTCTTCGTCTACCGCACCATCGACGACGTCGCGGCGCTGCGCGGCTGGGTCGAGGCCAAGCGCGAGGCAGGGCGCCTCGAGACGCGGGGCGGCGTGGTGGAGCGGCCGGTGCGCGGCGCCGTCGTCGGCGGCGGGCTGCTGGGCCTGGAGGCGGCGGGTGCGCTCAAGGCGCTCGGCGCGCAGGCCACCGTGATCCAGTTCGGCACGCACCTCATGGACGTGCAGATCGACCTGGGCGGCGGGCACGCGCT
>Ga0160442_100311_pt1 | contig 25854 bp, 25 predicted proteins | sample HID1971M_E1MG_FD_108252 | JGI IMG/M metagenome (GOLD analysis project Ga0160442, IMG submission 108252) | Enriched millipede-associated microbial communities from UW Madison campus, WI, USA - HID1971M_E1 MG | ecosystem: Host-associated > Arthropoda: Insects > Digestive system > Unclassified ... | reverse complement strand
TTTGGATATGCCGCGGTGTGGCAGAAGGACTGCATGACCAGGTCGGTCGAGAAGCCCAGGCACGCCAGGTCTTTCAGTTCGTCACGGGTCATTGGACCGGTGGTGTCCTGGGAACCCACGGTGGTCATCTTCGGTTCGCAGTAGGTGCCCGGACGAACGCCGGTCACGCCGCAAGCCTTGCCGACCATTTTCTGCGCCAGGGTGAAACCCTTGGTGCTTTCAGCCGGAGCTTCTGGCTTCTTGAACAGGGTCGAAGGTGGCAGGCCCAGCTCGGTACGAGCCTTCTCGGTCAGGCCACGGCCGATGATCAGCGGGATACGGCCGCCAGCACGGACTTCGTCCAACAGCACCGGGGTCTTCATTTCGAAGGTGGTCAGGACTTCGTCGGTGCCGTGCTTGCAGACTTTGCCAGCATGAGGGTACAGGTCGATCACGTCGCCCATGTTCATGTTGGAAACGTCGAATTCGATTGGCAGTGCGCCGGCATCTTCCATGGTGTTGTAGAAGATCGGAGCGATCTTGTTGCCGAAGCAGAAACCGCCGGCACGCTTGTTCGGCACGTAAGGAACGTCGTCGCCGAAGAACCACAGCACCGAGTTGGTCGCCGATTTACGCGAAGAACCGGTACCGACCACGTCGCCCACGTAGGCGATCGGGAAGCCGGCGTTGCGCATTTCTTCGATCTGCTTCATCGGACCGGTGACGCCTTGTGCGTCCGGCACGATGCCGTCGCGCGCCATTTTCAGCATGGCCAGGGCGTGCAACGGGATGTCCGGGCGGGACCAGGCATCCGGAGCAGGGGACAGGTCGTCGGTGTTGGTTTCGCCGGAGACCTTGAACACGCGCAGGCTGATCTTGTCGGCCAGCACCGGGCGTTTCACGAACCACTCGCCGTCAGCCCAGGATTGCAGCACGCCTTTGGCGTGTACATTGCCGTTCTTGGCTTTTTCAGCGACGTCGTGGAAGGCATCGAACATCAGCAGGGTGTGCTTGAGTTCTTCGGCGGCCACTGGCGCCAGTTCGGCGTCGTCCAGCAGGTTCACCAGGGTCACGATGTTGTAGCCGCCCTGCATGGTGCCGAGCAGTTCAACAGCGCGCTTCTTGTCGATCAGGGGGGAGGTGGCTTCGCCTTTGGCGATGGCGGACAGGAAGCCGGCCTTGACATAGGCTGCTTCGTCCACTCCAGGCGGAACGCGATTGGTGATCAGGTCAACGAGGAATGCTTCTTCGCCAGCCGGGGGATTCTTCAGCAGCTCGACCAGGCCTGCAGTTTGTTCGGCGTTTAGCGGCTGGGGAACGATACCCAGTGCTGCGCGCTCTTCGATATGTTTGCGGTAGGCTTCAAGCACAGTTATTACCCTCATCAGTGGTCCCAAATGGGTGTCCGGGACGCTCATCCCGAAATTGCCGTACTCATGCGCTGCATGGCGTTGTGAGCCACTTAGCCAGAATTACCGACAATTCCTTACAGAAGCTGCTTTCAAAGTTTTACGCCTGCAGAACGGGAGCTGATGAGGGTTGGCGCTGGGCTTTTCCCCGCTGGAAAAACCCTTCGCCAACACCGCTCTGAAGGAACGACTGTGCTCGTGACGCTTTGAAAACAGCTTCTAACGGACATTGGCGCCTAAAAAGGCAGGCTGATTCTACGGCAAAAAAAAATTAAAGGTAAGTTGGCTCATGAAACTTTGAGGGGTGATCAATGTTAGACAAAGGGCTAACATGCCGTCCTGTTTTGCTTTTCGCGTTCTGCCTACCTATGCCCAATCAGACCATCAAGACCCCCTGCGTCGGCCTTTGCTCCACTGTTTACGGTGATCTGGTGTGCCGTGGCTGCAAGCGTTTCCACCACGAAGTGATCCGCTGGAACGGCTACAACGAGGAAGAAAAACGCGCCGTATGGCTGCGCCTGGAGCAGTTGTTGTCCCAGGTGATGGCCGCCAAGGTGGAAATTTTCGATCCGGCGCTGCTCAGGAGCCAGCTGGAACAGCGCAAGATCCGCTTCGTGCCGCATCAGTCCGAGTATTGCTGGGCCTACCAGCTGATCGCCCGGGGCGCCCGGGTGATCAACAATCTGGAAGCCTACGGGATGGTGCTGTTGCCGGAATTTCGCGACTGGAACCTGCCGGAACTGCGCGATGCCATTGATCGGGAATTCTTTTTGCTGTCTGAGGCGCATTATCAGCGCTATATCGCGCCCGGGTTTCTGAAAGACGCCTTTGGCGCCTGAAAAGATCGCAGCCTGCGGCAGCTCCTACAGGGGAATGCGTTCACCTTGTAGGAGCTGCCGAAGGCTGCGATCTTTTGATCTTCAAATCAATGTTTCACCGCCAACTCCTCCAGGTGATCCTCAACCTCCTGGGGCTTGAGCACCAGCACATCGCTCTCCACCGCATCGAGCACCACTTCCGCGGTATTGCCGATCAAGGTCCCTGACAACCCGGTACGCGCCACCGTGCCGATCACCGTCACGGCCGCCTGCAGTTTGTGCACCATGAACGGAATCAATACATCCGCCGGGCCTTCGGCGATGTGCAGGTGTTCGTTGTCGATGTCGAATTCCGCCTGGAACGCCCGGCACTGTTCGCGATAGCGCGCCTCGATGGTTTCGCTGAGCTGCAAGGTCGGGTCGGCCGCCGACAGCATGGGCGACGGGTGAGCACTGATCACATGCAGATGCGCCTTGGCCAGGCTGGCGATGTCATAGCCGTAATCGATGATGGTGTCGTGCAAATGGCGGTGCTCACTTTCCATATTGCCCACGTCGACGGCCGCCAGAATCACTTTGTCCTTCCAGGAACCGGAGGTTTTCACCAGCAGTACCGGGGTAGGGCAGGCGCGCAGCAGTTTCCAGTCCACCGGCGTCAACAGGGCCTTTTTCAGCGAACTGTCGGGGAAGTGCTGCTTGATCACCAGCCCGCAGCCTTCCGCCTGCTGCACGTCGACGATGGTTTCGTGCAGGCTCTGGTTCCAGGCCTGCTCGGTGGTGACGTTGTAACCGTCTTCCAGCAACGCCGCCTTGAGCACGCTGAGCATGGCGCTGTGATCATGCTTGGGATCACAGACCAGCAGGTGCAGGTGTGCCTGGGTCACGCCAGCAATCAGTTTGGCGCGTTTGAGTGCCAGGCTTTCCGAATGCTCGGGGTCGATGACCACCAGGATGCTGCGAATGGCTTGCATGATCGGGATCTCCTGAAAATGAAAAAGCATGGCGTTGCACAACTATAGTTGCTGCGCGACATTCGGTGACTTGATGCATATCAACGGTAGTGGCTGGTGGTCTGCGGGCAGGCCGGTATAATCGGCGCCCTTCGATTTATACCTATTTTTCCGTGAGCCCCATGATCCTTCCCGAAATTCACGAGTTCCTCGGCTGCCGCACCCCTGACGGCTGGGTTCAAGCCGCGCTGGCCGATCAGGAAACCCTGCTGATCGACCACAAGAACTGCGAATTCAAGGCCGCCAGCACGGCGTTGAGCCTGATTGCCAAGTATCACTCCCATGTCGAATTGATCAACATGATGTCGCGCCTGGCCCGGGAAGAGCTGGTGCACCATGAGCAGGTCATGCGCCTGATGAAAAAACGCAAGATCGAGTTGCGTCAGCTGTCCGCCGGGCGTTACGCCTCGGGGCTGCGCAAGGTGGTGCGCAGTCACGAGCCGGTGAAACTGGTTGATACGCTGGTGGTTGGCGCATTCATCGAGGCCCGCAGTTGTGAGCGTTTCGAAGCACTGGTGCCGCATCTGGACGACGAACTGGGCAAGTTCTACTTCGGCCTGCTCAAGAGCGAGGCCCGGCATTTCCAGGGGTACCTGAAGCTGGCCTATCAGTACGGGGACGCCAAGGACATCGCCCAGGTGATCGACAAGGTCCGCGCCGCCGAGCAGGACTTGATCGAGTCGCCGGATGTGGAATTTCGTTTCCACAGTGGTGTGCCCGCAGCATCAGCGGCTTAAACCCAGACGTTCATGCCACTCGGCGATGGACTCCTCGGGATAAACATCAAACTGTTTATCCCCCGGCCGCACCTCGGCTTCCACCCAGGGCGCCCTGGAACTGAGCATCAAGTGCGTGTGCTCCGGCGGCACCGGCAGCGGTGTATCGATGGCCGACGCAAACGGATGGATCAACTCGGGCCACTCCGGGCTGAACAGCCACAAACCCGAGCCGCACAGCGAACAGAAATGCCGTTCGGCACTGCTGCGATGGGCGCGTTTCTCGCCTTCGCCCTTGAGCAGGGCATGGTAGATCGCGATGTTCTTGCGCCCGCGCACTTTGAGACTGTTGGCGTCACCGGCGATGTTGATCGCATAACCGCCACCGCCCTGGGTCTTGCGGCAGATCGAGCAATAGCAGCGCTGGTACGGGTAGGGGTGGGCGCTGGTGAGGCTGAACGACACCGCGCCGCAATGGCAGGAACCTTCGAGTTGCATGAGAACCTCCGGCTGTCTTGAGCGAGCTCAAGACAGCCTAGACCCTCAGCGCTCCTCGACAGGCACCAGAATCGCGTCACCGGTCGCCACCAGTTTCAGTTGATCGCCGGTTTGCGCGAACAACTCGGCATGGGCGAATACCTGCTTCTTGCCAGCCTTCACCACGCGACCCCGGGCAATGAACACTTCACCGACCGCGGGCGCCAGGCAGTTGACTGAAAAGTGCGATGCCAATACGTTCCCGGCCACCGTTCCAGCGGCAAAGCCACAGGCCGTGTCGAGCAATGCGCCAATCAGCCCGGCATGCAGGAAACCCGCATACTGCGCCATGTCGCTTTCGCGAAAAGCCAGGGTGATTTCGGCTTCGCCCGATTCGGCGCGGGTGACCTCGAAGCCGGCCCAGCGGTTGAAAGCTGAGGTTGAATTGATCTGTTTGAGTGTGTTGAGCATCGCGAATCCCTCCGATTGAGGATTTACCATGCACCTCGACTCATGTGGCGTCATCGACCATTAGCACGGGTGATGGGCAGTTGCTTGAGCGGTGAATGGCCTGTAGGAGCCGGCTTGCTGGCGATGAACGATAACGCGGACTCACTGGACGCCCACGATCCACCGGGTCAGCATGGACGCCTCGAACCCGGACAAGACCCTCATGCGACGTCTACCCTCCCTGGCAGCCCTGCGAACCTTCGAATGCGCCGCCCGCCACGCCCATTTCGGCCGGGCGGCGGCGGAGCTGTGCGTCACCGACAGCGCCGTCAGCCACCAGATCCGCCAATTGGAAGAACAACTCGGTGTGTCGCTGTTCGTCCGTGAAGGCCGGCAGATTCGCCCGACCATGGCCGCTGGCCGGCTGATGCAAAGCCTGCAACAAGCCTTCGAGCTGATCGGCGATGCCTGCGACGAGCTACGCGATCCATCGTCCCTGGCAGTCTTGCGCCTGGCGGTTACCGCGGAACTCGCGCAGAAGTGGTTGATGAGTCGTCTCACGGATTTTTACGCGCGGTATCCGCACATCACCTTGCACCTCTACGAGCAACCGATCGACGCCACGGCGCCGGGCGAGGACATCGACCTGGCGATCACCTATGGCACGGGTCCCGTGGACAGCAGTGCCTATTTCGTCCGGCCCTTGCCGGCGTTGCAGTTTTTCCCGGTGTGCAGTCCCGGGCTGTTCAACCAGGGCACCCTGAAAAACCCCAGGGACCTGGCGCGCCACTGCCTGCTGCACGACGATCAGGACGGCAAGACCTGGACCGCCTGGCTCACCAGCCATGCCGGTGATCAGCGCCCCGAACGGCAACTGTACTTCGCCCACGCCGGCTTGGCTCTGGAAGCCGCGGCCCAGGGGCAGGGCGTGGCCATGGGCGATAACCTGACGGCCCAGGAAGATCTGCTCAGCGGTCGCCTGGTCCGTCCTTTCACCTCAAGCATGACCGCCCTGGGTCAATACGCGCTGGTGTGTGAGCGCGTGCGCCTGGAGCGGCCAGCGGTTACGCAGATGCTGGAATGGTTCAACGATCAACTGGTCGATTGATGAGTTGAATTCAAGTATTCCGAAATAATCTTCGTTGGCGAGCAGAGGGCCAGCCACCTTAGCCTGTGGTCATTCCAATGCCCACTGATGAGGTTTGCCCATGGCTCGTTTGCTCGATTCCACGCCTAAATCCGACGGCTTCCGTTTGCCCGGAGAATTCGAAGCCAAGTCCGGCTGCTGGCTCGGCTGGCCGGAGCGCACTGATGTCTGGCGCAATGGTGCCAAGCCGGCACAGAAAGTCTGGGTGCAGATCGTCAGTGCCATCGCCCAGAGTGAACCGGTCACCGTCTGCGCCTCGGCCGCGCAATTCGCCACCGCCCGCCGACAATTGCCGCCGCAGGTACGGGTGGTGGAAATGACCTGCAACGACACCTGGTTCCGCGACAGCGGGCCGTGCTTTGTGGTCAATGACCAGAGCGGCGAAGTGCGCGGCGTCGACTTCGAGTTCAACGCCTACGGCGGCCTCGACGGCGGCTTGTACTACCCCTGGGACAAGGACGACCAGATCGCCAGCAAAATCCTCGAAATCGAACGCTTCGATCGCTACCGCGCACCGTTGATTGCCGAACTGGGCGGCATCCAGAGCGACGGCCAGGGCAGCATCCTCACTACCGAGCAATGCCTGCTCAACCGTAATCGCAACCAGCACCTGGGCAAGGACGAAGTCACTCGCCGCTTGACCGATTACCTCGGCGCCGAACAGGTCATCTGGCTGCCACGGGGGTGCAAGTTTGACGAAACCGACGGCCACGTCGACGATCTGGCGTGCTTCGTGCGCCCCGGTGAAGTGGTGCTGCAATGGACCGACAATCGCGACGACCCGCAGTGGGAAATCTACCAGGAGGCCTACGACATCCTGCGCAGTACCCGCGACAGTCGTGGTCGCGAGTTGATCGTGCACAAGCTGCCGCAACCGGACGTGCTGGAGTGGACCCTGGAGGAGGCCGAGGGCCTGGATCAGCAGGACAGCACCCATACCCGTCAGGCGGGTACGAAAATCTGCGCCTCCTATATCAATTACTACGCCGGTAACACCTCGATCGTGGTACCGCTGTTTGGCGACCGCAATGATCAGGTCGCGCTGGCGACCCTGGCCGAACTGTTCCCCCGGCACAAGATCGTCGGCATCGAAAACTCCCGGGAAATTCTTCTCGGTGGCGGCAACGTCGCCTGCATCACCATGCCGCAGTACGCCGGCAAAGGAGTTTAAAAAATGCGCCTGCACAAACTGACCCAAGCGTTAATGCTGGTGCTTGCACCCCTGTGTGTGCAGGCCGCCGACACCGCCAAACCGGTGGTAAACCTGTACATCTGGGGCGAGTACCTGGCCCCGGACACGCTGACCAACTTCGAGAAAAAAACCGGTATCCGTGTCGTCGCCGATCACTTCGACTCCCTGGAAACCGTCGAGACCAAACTGCTCACCGGTCGCAGCGGATATGACCTGGTGCTGACGGCGGGACAGCATTTGTCCCGGGCGATCCAGAGCGGTGCCATCCAGACCCTGGACAAGCAGCAGATACCGCACTTCGCCGGAGTCGGCGAAGAGTTCCGCCAGCACATGGCGGTGTTCGATCCGGGCAACCGTTATGCCGGAATCTACGCCTGGGGCACCACTGGCGTGGGATATCAGGAAGAGGCGGTGAAGCAGCGCCTGGCCGATGCGCCAACGGACAGCTGGGCCATGCTGTTCGATCCGGAGGTGGTCTCGAAATTCGCCGATTGCGGGGTCAGCCTGCTCAACGATCCCAATGAAGTGTTCGCTGCCGTGATGAAGTACATGGGCCTGGACATCAACCGCCAGAGCCTCGATGACCTGAAACTGGCCGAGCAGCAACTGGCGAAGATCCGCCCGTACATTCGCTACTTCGACAATGACCTGAACATCAGTGACCTGGCCAATGGCAATACCTGCGTGGCGATGTCGTGGAATGGCAACGTGGCCATTGCGGCGGGGCAGGCGCAAGCGGCTAGCAAACCGTTTTCGTTGCAGTACCGGATACCCAGGGAGGGTACGCTGATCTGGTTCGATGCCATGGTCATCCCCAAGGACGCCCCGCACCCCGAGGCAGGGCTGGCCTTGATGGATTACCTGATGACACCTGAAGTGATCGCGCCGATCACCGACACCATCCACTACGCCAATGCGATCACGGCGGCGGACACCTTGATCGACCCGGCGATCCGCAATGATCCGGGGACCTATCCGGCGCAGGCGGTGCGGGCTTCGTTGTACAGCAAGAATGACAATGGCAAGGCGTTCAACAAGGCGTTGATCCGGGCGTTTACACGGTTGAAATCCGGGTTGTGATTGGCGTCGGGTGATGTGTCGCCTGGAATGCCGTCATCGCCAGCAGGCTAGCTCCCACAGGTTAGGCGGTACACTGTGGGAGCTAGCCTGCTGGCGATGAACGATAACGCGGTCTACCTGTTAGGCACCCGCCACAAATACCAGGCAGCCACAGTCCGATACGGACTCCACGCCAAGCCGATTTCGATCATCTGCTTGCGCGTCGGCTGCACCTCAAGCCCCTTGAGCCGTCGATAGCCCTCGCGCACGCCAAAGTCATCGGCCGGTAAAATGTCCGGCCGCTCCAGGCTGTAGATCAACAGCATTTCCACGGTCCAGCGACCCACGCCGCGCAGGGTGACCAGGCGCTCGATCAGCGCTTCATCGTCCATCGCCAGCGCCGTGGCGTAATCAGGTACTACGCCATCGAGCGCCGCCTGGGCGATGCCCTGGATGGTCGCAATCTTGCTGGCGGAAAAGCCGCAACTGCGCAGTCGATCAAAATCTGTCGCCACGATCTGCTCAGGCCGCGGAAACGCCACCGAGGGGTACAGCGCCAGCAATCGACCGACAATCGCATCCCCGGCCCTGGCGTGCAGTTGCTGGTAGGCAATCGCCCGCACCAGCGACTCATAGGGATCGCGGGCGGCGTGGGGTTGATGCAGGCACGGGCCGACAGCGTCGATGTGCCGACGCCAGTCATCATCCAGATTTGCCAGCCATTGGCTGGCCAGGCGGTAGGGGTCAGGCATGAAGCATCCTTGGCGGGGCTGGGCGAACGCAGCCTGTGATCAGAAGGCCAATTGCTCGGTGATCTGCACCGCGGCCTTTTCCAGCCTGAGCAGGAACGCCTTGCGCGGCTGGCCTCCAGCGTAGCCGGTCAGCGAGCCATCGGCGCCGATCACCCGATGGCAGGGCACGATGATCGAAAGTCGGTTGTGACCGTTGGCCAGGCCGACGGCGCGGCTGGCGCCGGGTTTGCCCAGGGTGGCGGCAATTGCGCCGTAGGTGGTGGTGTGGCCGTAGGGGATGTGGGCCAGCTCGGCCCATACCTGGCGGGAGAACTCGCTGCCGGGCATGTGCAGGGGCACGCTGAATTCAGTACGCTCGCCGGCGAAATACTCGGCCAGTTGCTCTTCGACTTGCTGCAAATGCCCGTTGTGTCCCGGCGCCACGGCATAACCATGGCGACTTTGCAGGCTTTGCACTTCGCGGGTCAGCGAAGGCTGGTCGAGAAATTCCAGGAGCACCAGCCCACGGCGCTCGGCCATGGCGATCATCGGCCCCAGCGGCGTCGTCAACCGGGTGAACAGCAGCGGCTCACTGTTGGCGGCGCGTCCCGGGGTGATGTGGAAGGACTTTTGAAACGCATCGCGAAAGCCGCTCAAGGATTCGTAGCCTGAGTCAAACGCCGCACTGTCAATCGAGTCGCCCTGCTTGATGCCGCCCAATGCCATGCCCAGGCGGCGGGTGCGCAGCCAAGCGTGGAAAGTCATGCCGAAATGCTGCTTGAACCAGCGCCGCAGTTTCAGCGGTTCGATGCCTTCGGCCTGCAATTGGGCGTCGGTCCAGCGAATGTCCGGATCAAGCTCTACCGATTTAAGCAGCTTCTGCACCCAGTCCGGCGCAATCGCGGCGGCGTCCATGGGTTTGCATCGCAGGCAGGCTCGGTAGCCCGCCGCCAGGCACTCGTCGGCGTGAGCGAAGAACTCGACGTTCTCCGGTTTCGGGCTGCGCGCGGTGCAACCGGGGCGACAGAAGATCCCGGTGGTCTTGACCGCAGTAAAAAACACCCCTTCGTAGGTGGTGTCTCGTTCGAGCATGGCGCGAACCATCTCGGCGTGGGGCGGAAGCAGCGTGTGTGGTAGGTTCATGGGCGAAGCATAGAACGGGGCAGGGACAGTCTCCACCGGAAAATGAACAGAGAATTCCGGTTTTGCAATGACCTGTAGGAGCTGCCGAAGGCTGCGATCTTTTGATCTTGATCTTGAAAAAAAAAGATCAAAAGATCGCAGCCTTCGGCAGCTCCTACAAGGGTAACCTTTTCAGTCTCAGGGTTCGCGATCCGCCAGTTCTTCCAGCAGATCCGCCGAGGGCGTGAAAAACAAGCCACCAGTGACAGCGGTGCTGAAATCCAGCAAGCGGTCGTAATTACCCGCAGGCTTGCCGACAAACATGTTCTCGAGCATCTGTTCCAGAGGATCGGGCGAGCGCGCATAGCCGATGAAATAGGTGCCGAATTCTCCCGCACCGGGCCGGCCAAACGGCATGTTGTCGCGCAGGATCTGCACTTCTTCCCCATCTTTGGTGATGGTCGTCAGGGCACTGTGGGAATTGTCCGGTTTGACCGAGTCGTCGAGTTCGATATCGGACAATTTGGTGCGCCCGATAATGCGCTCCTGCGCCTCGACGGATAACGCGTTCCAGGCATTCATCTTGTGCAGGTACTTCTGCACCAGCACATAACTGCCGCCGCTGAACGACGGGTCTTCATCGCCGACAATCGTGAAGCCGACAGCCTTGCGCCCGACGGGGTTTTCGGTGCCATCGACAAAACCGATGATGCTGCGCATGTCGAAGTAGCGGAAACCCTGGACTTCATCGACGACCGCAACCGCACCGTCAAGCGCCGAGAGCAGTTGCGTCGCCAGTTCGAAGCACAAGTCCATATGTTCAGCGCGGATGTGCAGCAGGATGTCGCCAGGGGTGGAAATGGCGCGGCGATCCTCGGGTCCGAATTCGCGCAAGCTGTGCAGCGCGGTGGGGCGCAGGTGGCCAAACAAGGTGTCCCAAGCGGTGGAGCCGAAGCCACAGATGCACGACAGGTTCCCGGCGGGAACGCGTTTGCCCACCGAGCGCGTGAGGGCTGCGACGTCTGCACACCAGCCCCGCACTTTGCTCGCGGCTTCACTGCCGGGAACCAGGGTTGCCACGATGAAGATCGCGCTGCGGGTGATGGGGCTGCAGATGGCCTGAGCGTCCGGCGTTGATTGATCCATTGGCATGCGCCCCATGAGCGGTAGTTGATTCAGGCCCGACGCGCCATCAGCAACACTGAAGCCGCCGCCGACAACAAACCCGCGCAGCAGCGATTGAACAGCCGCTTGCCCGACGGTTTGGCAAACCAGCGGCGCATGTGCAGGCCCATGTAAGCGTAGGCGCCGATGGCGATCCATTCCAGGATCAGGAACAGTGCTCCCAGCAGGGCGAATTGTGGCGTGATCGCGCGGGTCGGATCGACGAATTGCGGCAGGAACGCGGTGAAGATCAGGATCGCCTTGGGGTTGCCGGCCGCCACCAGAAACTCCTGCCGGGCCAACGCCAGCATGCCCGCCGGCGGGGTGGTTACGGCGGTTTCTGCGCCGGGGTTGGCCCGCCACAATTGCCAGGCGAGATAAAACAGGTACGCCGCACCGAGAATCTTGATCCCGTAGAACAGCACTTCCGAGGTTTGCAGCACCACCGCCAGACCGGCCGAGGCGAGGGCGATCATTGCGGCGAACGCCAGCAAACGACCGATGCCGGCCAGGCACGCGGTGCGGTAGCCATAGCGGGTCGAGTTGCTGACCGACAGCAGGTTGTTCGGGCCTGGCGCCATGTTCAGGGCGAAGCAGGCCGGGAGGAAGAGGGAGAGGGTGGCGAGGTCCATTATCGGCTCCAGTAGCGAGAGCGATATTTTTACCACAGGTGCCGAGCCGCTTGACCCGTACAGTCGTGAACCGCAGGCACCGTACAATCAAGGGGGGCAGTAACTATTTGCCGCCAGGCACTCCCGATTATTCCAAACGGGTCTAGCTACCTGACAGTTGTGACAGTTAAAAGCATTTCGGCGATGCGTTAAAAAGGAGTCCTTACTCAATGGCCAAGTGACCGACATGACTTCGAATACTGCAACTGAAAAAACTTTTGCCACGGTGACAATCCCGGCGCCGATCAAGACGCTTTTTGACGATATTGCATTTGCACACGTGGCGGCCGAGCATATCTCGGCAGCCACGAACACGCCGGTGACGATCGAAGACACGGTGACGCAGGACATGCTGGATAAAGTGACGGTGTTACGGGTGTTGAGCGGGCAGCCGAGAAGAATCACCAGCCTGCAAGGCATTGGACATCTGCGCAATTTGCAGGACCTGATGATAGAAAATCAATTGATCACTCGCCTTCCTGAAGAGTTTGGGACGTTAGCAAAGTTGACGTCGGCGCATTTCGGCAATAACTCAATCAAATCAATTCCGGACTGGATCGGCAATCTCCACAACCTGACCAGCCTGAATCTGAGTTCTCAGTTACCGCGGGGCATTCTCAGAGGCGGTATCCCGGAGTCAATCGGCAACCTGACAAAACTGGAACGCTTTGACGTGGGTAATAACAATAACCTCTGCGGAAAATTACCCGATTCCCTTTCCAGGCTGATCGCCCTCAAATTCATGCTGGTTCAAAGCAACGGGTTTGAAGACATGACCGTCTTGAATGTCATGCCTTCGACCACCAGCATCAATGCCCGCAATCAAGCCTTGGGCGTTTTTGAGCTGGGCAATGTGAGGCAAAACAGTTCGTTGCCCATCAGGTTGCAGAAAATATTTGAGCAGGCCCTGACGCCAGGTGACTACCTGTATGAACCGGGCGGTGTTGAAATTTTGGGCAGTCCAGGTGCGTATCTGGATCAAAACCTGCGCTATGTACATTTGCCGACCCTCACCCCTGGCAACTCGGAGGTGACGCTGACTATCCATGGGCGGCTGACCAGTGTGGGTTATCGCTACACGGTGATCGCGTAACGGCCCACGCTTTTTCAGCCTGTTAAACAAGCGGGTTAAACGGGGAAATTTGTTGCGAGCCGATAAACTACTTCGCGAATTTCTTCGCACCCGCCACACAAAGAATCACCGCCACAGTGACCGCCAGCATGCCAATGCTGACCTGCTCATGCAGCAAAGTCGCCGCCAGCGCCAAGCCAAAAAACGGCTGCAGCAGTTGCAGTTGCCCCACGGCCGCAATTCCGCCCTGCGCCAGCCCGCGATACCAGAACACAAACCCGATCAGCATGCTGAAAAGGGACACGTAGGCCAGGCTGACCCAGGCTGGTGTACTGATGCTGGCAAAGGTTGCGGGCAGCCGCCACAAGGTCAATGCAGCCATGACCGGCAGTGCCAGTACCAGCGCCCAGCAAATCACCTGCCAGCCGCCCAGTGTGCGGGACAACTTCGCGCCTTCGGCATAACCGAGCCCGCAGGCCAGGATCGCCAGCAGCATCAGGATGTCACCCTGGGGTGACGCCGTCAGGCCCTGGGCGACGGCGAATCCGACCACCAGCAGGCTGCCCAGCACCGAGAAGCACCAGAACACCGGCCGTGGGCGCTCGCCACCGCGCAGGACACCGAACACCGCGGTCGCCAGTGGCAGCAGGCCGACGAAGACGATGGAATGCGCGGAAGTAACGTATTGCAGCGCCAGCGCGGTCAACAGCGGAAACCCCACCACCACGCCGAGTGCCACGATCAACAAGGGCAAAAGCTGATTGCGCGCGGGGCGTTTTTCCTTGAACAGCAACAGCAGGCACAGGGCCGGGATGGCTGCAAGGGTGGCGCGGGCCACCGTCAGGAACACCGGGTCGAATTCCAGCACCGCCACCCGCGTCGCAGGCAGCGAGCCACTGAAAATCACCACGCCGATCAGGCCATTGATCCATCCGCTGGCACTGCTTTCCAGCACCGGGTTTTGCACGTTTGAAGTCCGTTCCATTTGGCTCACTCATTGTCGGGTTGCACGAAAGCCATCGTATGATTGACTATCGGTACAATCAAAAAATTGTCATGGATACATCTCGACATGCCTCGTTCCCGCTACAAAACCCTGGTGGATGCATATGCCGCCGAGATCCGCACCGGGCGTTTGCCGCCCGGTACGCGTCTGCCGACTCACCGCCAGTTGGCTGCTGAGCACGGCTTGGCCCTGGTCACGGCCAGCCGGGTCTATGCCGAGCTCGAGAGCATGGGCCTGGTCAGCGGCGAAACCGGGCGCGGGACCTTTGTCCGGGAGACCTCATTGCCGCCGGGGCAGGGCATTTCCCAGTCGGTGGTGGCGGCAGGGATGATCGACCTCAACTTCAACTACCCGTCTTTGCCCGGTCAGGCCGATCTGCTGCGCAATGCCCTGCGCCAACTCGCGCTGTCCGGTGACCTGGAGGCCCTGCTGCGTTACCAGCCCCACGCGGGGCGCATGCATGAGCGGGTGGCGTTCGCCCGTCATCTGCGCGAACGCGGCCTGAACGTAGCGGCCGAACAGGTGCTGATCGTCAGTGGCGCCCAGCATGGCCTGACGGTGGCGATGATGACCCTGCTCAAGCCCGGCGATGTGATTGCCGCGGACGCCTTGACCTATCCGGGCTTCAAGACGCTGGCCGAAACCCTGCATCTTGAAGTCCTGCCCATTCCCGTCACGGACAAGGGGCCTGATTTGCCTGCCCTGGACAAACTGTGCCGGCTTCGCCCGGTGCGGGCCGTCTACTCGATGCCGACCTTGCACAATCCGTTGGGCTGGGTGCTGGACGCCGATCAGCGCGAGCATCTGGTGGCGATCGCACGCCGGCATGACCTGACGATCATCGAGGACGCGGCCTACGCTTTCCTCGCCGAAGACGTCCCGCCACCCCTGGCTGCAATGGCGCCGGAAAGAACGGTGTACGTCAGCGGTTTATCGAAGAATGTCGCCACCGGGTTGCGCGTCGGTTTTGTCGCCGCGCCGGCGCAATGGATCGCCGGATTTGAACGCACCATCATGGCGACCACCTGGAACACCCCCGGGGTGATGACGGCCATTGCCACGGCCTGGCTCGACGACGGCACTGTCAGCAAACTCGAGGCGCAAAAGCGTGCGGACGCACAAGCCCGGCAAGCCTTGGCCCGTGAGGTGCTGGCGGGGCTCAGGACCATCAGCCATCCGTCTTCGTATTTCGTCTGGCTGCCCTTGGCCGAGGACGCCCGGGCCGACCAGATCGCCATGGCGTTGATGCGCGAGCAGGTGTCGGTGTCGCCCGCCGAACCCTTTGCGATTACCCCTCATGTCCCCCACGCGATACGTCTGGCGCTGGGCTCGGTGGACATGGTCGCGCTGCGCCAGGCGTTGGTGAAGGTGAAGAAGGTGGTCGACTATTACTCATAGCCCAGGGCAGTTTTCTTCAATACGCGCAGCACAGGGCTCCTTACATTGACGCCTGGTTCAACTGACTGAGCAGGTGTGCAAATGAGTTTGATCATGTCCATGGCGGCGTTTGCGTTGGCCGCTTCCATCACGCCGGGGCCGGTGAATATCGTGGCCCTGGGTTCGGGGGCGCGCTTCGGCTTTCGTGCCAGTCAGCGCCATGTGGCCGGGGCGACGCTGGGCTTCGTGTTGCTGCTGGTGCTGATGGGGTTGGGGTTGCATGAGCTGTTGCTGCTGTGGCCGGCAATGACCCAGGTGGTCCAGTGGGCCGGGGTGGCGTTCCTGTTGTACATGGCGTTCAAGCTGGCCGCCGACGACGGCCAACTGCAGGCAAAGGATTCGAACCGGGCGCCGTCGATGCTGTACGGCGCGGTCATGCAATGGCTCAACCCGAAAGCCTGGCTGGCCTGCGTGGCCGGCATGGGCGCGTTCGTCGCCGATGGCGAAGCCCGCCTGGTGTGGCAGTTCGCGGCGGTGTACCTGGTGATTTGCTACCTGTCGGTCGGTTGCTGGGCCTACGCCGGGACGTTTTTGCGCGGCTACCTGAACAATCCGGCGGGCATGCGCTTGTTCAATCGGGGCATGGCGTTGTTGTTGGCGGTGAGTGCGGTGTATCTGTTGGTGCCTTAATCAACCGCGATACTGCCCTGGCGTTGCCGCCAGATGCTGCTTGAACGCCCGTTGGAAATGCGCCTGATCGGCAAACCCTGCTTCCAGCGCCACGTCGGCGATCAGCTTGCCATTGCGCAGTTGATCCCGGGCGAACTGGATGCGGCGGTTGACCAGGAAGGCGTGGGGTGTCATGCCGTAATGCTGCTTGAAGGCGCGGATCAGGTAGGACGGCGACAATTGCGCCGCCTGGCAGATGTCTTCGAGCTTGAGCATCTGCGTGCAGTGCTCGCGGATGAAGTCGGCGGCGCGCTCCAGCTTGAAGTTGGGCTCGCGCAGCGGTTGTTCGGTCGGGTTCAGGTGTAGCTGCACCTCGGTGAAAAACTCCACCGCTGCGCTGTGTTTACACATCACGTCTTGCTGCTCGTCGACCAGCACCTGATACAAAGCCTGCAAACCCATGAAGAGGCCAGGGTCTGCGGTATGGGTGACCGCGAACCGGCGAAACGCCAGATCGTTGCTCAAGCCCAACTGATGCTGCAAGTCGGTGAGCCATGGGCTGTCGACATACAGCATCAGGTACGACCAGGGCTGATCGTCGATCGGATTGCAGGCATGCACATCACCGGGGTTCATCAGCACCACGGTGCCGGCACACACCTCGGAGTTCGATTGCTCATGGACATAGGTACTGCGCCCGGCGGTGATCGCACCGATGGAAAAGTGCTCGTGGGCATGCCGGGTGTAACAGACCTCACGCCCGTCGGCGATGGAGCGGGCTTCGATGAAGGGCAGGGCATCATCGCGCCAGAAGCGCGGGGCCTTGTCGGTGTCCCTGGGTGTTGCGGGCTTCATGGTCAATCCTGGGCAGATCAGCGCCACAGTGTATTAGTTCTCGCCGTTGAAGGCTCGTTGCAGCTCGGCGATATCGAGTTTTTTCATGTGCATCATCGCCAGCATGGCGCGTTGGGATTTTACCGTGTCGGGGTCCTTGATCATCTCCATCATCGCCACCGGGACGATCTGCCAGGACACGCCGAATTTGTCCTTGAGCCAGCCGCATTGCTGTGCCTCGACAGGCCCGCCGGCGGACAGGCGTCCCCAGAAGTGGTCGACTTCCTCCTGGGTCTGGCAGTTGACCTGGAACGAGATCGCTTCGTTGAAGATGAAGTTCGGGCCACCGTTGAGCCCGGTGAACGTCTGCCCGTCGAGTTCGAAACTGACCGTCATGACCGAGCCGACTTCCCGGCCATGGAATTCCTTTCCGGCCTCGCCGTAGTGAGTGATGGCGGTGATTTTCGAGTGATCGAAGATCGCACAGTAGAACTTCGCGGCCTCTTCGGCCTGACCATCGAACCACAGGCAGGGTGTGAGTTTTTGCATGTGTAGCATGGCGGGTCTCCTTGGCAGGTTTTTGCATGCTGGACTATCAGCGTAGCTAGCCTGCGGCGGTCTGGCCGAGCCGTAGATCGCCGGGTGTGTAAGGATTTTCTACAAAGTGGAGTCTTAATGACCAAGCCTTGTGTCATTAAGACTATTTTCAGCGCGAGTCGTTATGACACCTACGACCTCAGATACCTGATTTGTAAGGGCTAAATATCTGGCACGAGACTTGATGGATGAAACGTACAACTGAACTGCTTCAGGAGTACGGAAAATGTTCCATTTCTTCAGCAATGCTCAGAACGTCCTGCACCTTTCCAGCCGTGTACTTGGCGTCGGCCTGGCCATGTTGCTGGCAGGCATCTACGGCGCTTACCTGTATGCCGGCCATCTGTCGATCGTGGCGCTGGTGGCGTTGCACGCCATGACCATCATCGGACCGACCCTGCTGAAAATCGGCTACGTCATGCGCCTGCTGGCCCAGCACCGGTTGAGCAAACCTCAGCGCGTGGCGCTGGCCTGATGCGCAAACTGGCCGCTGCTCCCGTCTTCAGTCTTGGATTTCGCCCGTTCTTTCTGGCAGGTGCCGCGTTCGCCGCACTGGCAGTGGCAATCTGGGCCCTGTGGTTGTACGGCCGCTTGCCCGGCGCACAACCGCTGGGCGGTATGCTCGCCTGGCATCGGCACGAGATGCCTTTCGGATTCGCCGTGGCCATCATCACCGGATTCCTGCTGACGGCGGTGCCGAACTGGACCGGTCGCCCGGGGCTCAAGGGTTGGCCATTGATCGGGTTGGTGCTGGTCTGGCTGGTTGCACGAATGGCCTGGTTGCTGCCGATTGCTCCCGCAGGGTTGTTGCTTGTGCAACTGTCCTTTTTGCCGTTGCTGGCCTGGGTGTTGGGGCGCGACCTGGTGGCCGCGGGCAAGCGCGACAACTATCCGATATTGCTGATGATCACTTTGCTGGCCGGCTGCCAGGCCATGACGTTGTGGGGGCTCTGGGCCGATGATACGGGTTTGCAGCGGCGGGGCGTATTGGCGGCCTTGTGGCTGGTCGGCGCGCTGATGAGCGTGATTGGCGGGCGGGTGATTCCGTTCTTCATTCAGCGCGGCTTGAATCGTCCAGCACCGCCTGCGGCCAATCCATTACCCACCAGGGTACTGCTGGTGAGCGGGTTGCTGGCCGCGCTGACATTTGCCCTCGGTTTGAATGACCTGCCCATACCCTGGCTGGCGGCGTTGTTTGTTTTGATCGGCAGTCTGCATCTGCTGCGCCTGTGGCGCTGGCATGACCGCGGTATCTGGCGCGTGCCCCTGCTGTGGTCGCTGTATCTGTCGTATGCCTGGCTGGTGGTGGCGGTGTTTGCCATGGCGCTGTGGCACGCCGGCCTGATGCCGCAACAGAGCCTGGCCACCCATGCGCTGGCGGTGGGTGGCATTGGCGGGTTGATTCTGGCGATGATCGCCCGGGTCAGCCTGGGGCACACCGGGCGGGCGCTGCGGCCGTCGAAAGCCATCGTTGCGGGGTTTGTCCTGGTGTTGATCGCAGGGGTGGTGCGGGTGTTGCTGGTGCCGTTATCCGGGTTGGGGTTGGGGGTTTCGGCGTTGTTTTGGTGTGTTGCGTTTGGGTTGTTTCTGGTGGGCTACACCTCAATTTGGCTAAGGCCCCGGGTGTAGGAGCCCGCGGCCCCATCGCGGCGGGCCCACGGAGCAGGACCGGAGCGAGGGCATGCCGAGCCTTAGCGAGGCACCGAACGTCAGGGGCAAGAGCCCTTGGTTACTTGAGGCCGGGCGGCGTTCCGTTTTTCCAAGTGACTCGCCGTAAGGGCGAAACCATAAGTGGCCGTTACCGCAGGAGTGGATATGTACTCGGTCAACAAATAATAGGTCGGCTGTCAGGCCGCCATCGCCAGCAGGCTGGCTCCCACAGTAGATCGGGTACGGCCGTGAGATACGGGGCGGTTGTGAGGACGCCATCGCCAGCAGGCTGGCTCCCACAGTAGATCGGGTACGGCCGTGAGATACGGGGCGGTTGTGAGGACGCCATCGCCAGCAGGCTGGCTCCCACAGTAGATCGGGTACGGACGTGAGATACGGGGTGGTTGTGAGGACGCCATCGCCAGCAGGCTGGCTCCCACAGTAGATCGGGTACGGCCGTGAGATACGGGGCGGTTGTGAGGACGCCATCGCCAGCAGGCTGGCTCCTACAGTGGATCGGGGGCGGCCTTGAGAGATGGACGGCTTCATCGGCAATTCGGGCGGGTTTTGTGACCGGTGGTCGATACACCCCGGCCTGCCCGGCAATTTGCGCTTAGCTGAAGGGATAACCCAAAGGCGCGCGTAGGTCGTTGATCGCCAAAGCGGCGCCACCTTCAGAACACCGTGAGTCTGAGGACCTGCGCAATGCTGACCCTGAATATCAATGGCAAGGATCAGGAGCTGGATGTCCCCGCGGACATGCCGCTGCTCTGGGTTCTGCGCGACGTCGCGCACCTGACCGGCACCAAGTTCGGCTGCGGCATGGCCCAGTGCGGCGCCTGCACCGTGCACATCGACGGCACGCCTTTGCGCTCTTGCATCACACCCGCCACGGCCGTGGCCCATGGACAGAAAATCCTCACCATCGAAGGCCTGTCCACCGACGGTTCGCACCCGGTGCAACTGGCCTGGGCCGAACTCGATGTGGTGCAGTGCGGTTACTGCCAGTCCGGGCAGATCATGTCGGCCGCGGCCTTGCTGGCAAAGATCCCGCAACCGACCGACAGCGATATCGACCAGGCGCTGTCGGGCAACATCTGTCGTTGCGGCACCTATCCAAGAATCCGCGCCGCGGTCAAGCGCGCGGCGCAACTGGCTTGATGGCCATGAACAGTATCGATCCACTGTCGCGTCGTGGCTTTCTCAAGGGCAGTGCCGTGCTGGGCGGCGGGCTGGTGGTGGCGTTTGTCATCCCCGGGGCCCATCGCTTTGCCCTGGGCGCGGAAAACCAGGGCAATGTGTTCGCCCCCAATGCCTTCCTGCGCATCGGCAATGACAATAGCGTCACCGTATTGCTCGGCCATTCGGAAATGGGCCAGGGCATATGGACCGGGCTGACCATGTTGATTGCCGAAGAACTGGACGCCGATTGGTCGAAAATCCGCGTCGAACACTCACCGGCTTCAGCCGCCGACTATGGACTTGCCGGGTTCGGCGGCATGCAGATCACCGGCGGCTCGACCTCGACCTGGATGGAGTTCGACCGTTATCGCCAGGCCGGTGCGGCGGCGCGGTTGCTGCTGGTCGAGGCCGCGGCCAAGCGTTTCAACGTCGCACCCTCGGCGATTCGCACCGAGTCGGGCGTGGTATTTGCCGGCGACCAGCAGGCCACCTATGGCGAACTGGCCGATGACGCCGGCAAGTTGCCGGTGCCGGACCCGGCGTCGATCAAGCTCAAGGAGGCCAAGGACTGGAAGATCATTGGCAAACCTACCAAGCGCCTGGATACCCCGGAGAAAATCACCGGCCGCGCCAAGTTCGGCATGGACGTGCAGTTCGACGGCCTTATGACCGCGATGGTCGCTCGTTCGCCGGTGTTCGGTGGCAGCGTCAAATCCTTTGAAGGCGCCGAGGCGCTGGCGATACCCGGTGTGCACAAAGTGGTGCAGGTGCCGACCGGCGTGGCGGTGATCGCCGATCACTATTGGGCGGCGAAACTGGGGCGCGATGCGCTGCACGTCGAGTGGGACCTGGGGCCGAACAGCGGGCTCGACAGTGAGCAATTGCTCGAGGAGTTTCGCAAGCTCGCCGCCACCCCCGGATTGCCCGCCAGCCAAGCGGGCGATGCCCAGGCCGCACTGGCCAAGGCGACCAAGACAATCGATGCCGAGTACAGCGTGCCCTACCTGGCCCATGCGCCGATGGAGCCGCTCAACTGCACGGTGAGCATCACCCAGGACAAATGCGAGATCTGGACCGGTACGCAGTTCCAGACCCTGGACCAGATGATCGCCGGCAAGATCACCGGGCTCAAACCCGAGCAGGTGCAAATCCACACCGAGTTCCTCGGCGGCGGTTTCGGCCGGCGAGCCAACCCGACTTCGGACTTTGTCGCTGAAGCGGTGCAGGTCGCCAAGGCCGCGGGCGGGCCGGTGAAAACCGTGTGGGCGCGAGAGGATGACATCCGTGGCGGTTATTACCGCTCGGCGTTCCTGCACCAGGCGCGAGTGGGCCTCGGCGCTGATGGCCTGCCGGTGGCGTGGCAGCATGTGCTGGTCGGGCAATCGATCATGGCCGGCACCTCGCTCGAAGCCGCCATGGTCAAGGACGGCATCGACAAGACGTCCGTGGAGGGCGTGGCGGACAGTCCCTATCTGCAAGGGTTGGCCAATCATCAGGTGGAGCTGCATTCGCCCAAGACCGGCATCAGCGTGTTGTGGCTGCGTTCGGTGGGACATACCCATACCGCCTTCGTCATGGAATCGCTGATTGACGAGCTGGCCGCAGCGGCCGGCAAGGACCCGGTGGAATATCGACGCACGTTGCTCAAGGCGCATCCGCGGCATCTGGGCGTATTGAACCTGGCGGTGGAGAAGGCCAACTGGAAGGCGCCGCTGCCCGATGGCCATGCCCTGGGCGTGGCGGTGCATGAGTCATTTGGCAGTTACGTGGCGCAGGTCGCCGAAGTGTCGCAGGACAACCTGGCGATCCGTGTGCACCGGGTGGTGTGCGCGGTGGATTGCGGGATCGCGGTCAATCCACAAAGCATCGCGGCGCAAATGGAGTCGTGCATCGCCTTCGGCCTGGGCTTCACCTTACACAGCAAACTGACGATCAAGGACGGCAGGGTGGTGCAGTCCAACTACCACGATTACCAGGTGCTGCGGCTCAACGAGATGCCGGTGGTCGAAGTGCATATCCTGCCCAGCAGCGAGAAACCCGGTGGCATCGGCGAGACGGGTGTACCACCCACGGCGCCGGCGGTGGCCAACGCGGTGTACGCCCTGACCGGGCAACGCCTGCGTGAACTGCCGCTGCAGTTGTCGGGGGTGTGAAATGAAAAGTGAGATGAAGCGACATCATTGGTTGCTCGGTTCGGTGCTTCTGGTTTGCCTGTTTATCTATGCGACAGAGTTGTTCGCCGAAGACCGGGAAGCCTTGAAGGCGTTCGATACCGTGCAGCAAGTCTTCCAGAGCCCGCGTTGCCAGAATTGCCACATCCCCGGCGAATCGCCGTTGCAGTTCGACGCCGGCCTACCCCACGCGATGAACGTCGTGCGTGGCATGGACGGCAAAGGCGCGGCGGGTCTGCCTTGCGCCAGTTGCCATGCGCAAGACAATCCGCCGGCCAGTTACGGCGCCCATGCACCGCCGGGTGCGCCGCATTGGAGCCTGCCACCGGCGGCGCACAAAATGGCCTGGATCGGCCTGCCCCCGGACATGTTGTGCAGCATGATCAAGGACCGTGCGAGCAATGGCGACCGTGATTTCGCCGCGCTGATCAAGCATGTCAGCGAGGACAAGCTGGTGCTGTGGGGCTGGAATCCGGGTGGTAATCGCGCACCGGTGCCGGTTCCCCACGACATTTTTGTCACTCAATTCAAGCGCTGGGCGGACGCCGGTGGGCCGTGCCCGGTGACGGGAAGCTGACCAACGGCCCGCAGACAGGGAGTCAAACCCGGAATCGAGGACTCTAAACAACATACCCACCCATGGAGTATGTGATGCTGATCTCAGGCAAACCGCACAAACCCGGTGTACGTGCAGGGACGCCACAACAGGAGCGCGAGCTGCTGCGCGATCTGGCCCGCAAAGCCGAACAGGAGTTGATCGGCGTGCAGATGGCGAGCATGGATGAGCTGACACTGCTGCCCAACCGGCACGGTTTCATTGCCCTGGCTCAGTTGGGCCTGGAGGCCTGCCAGCAACTGGGGGGGCCGGCGACGCTGCTGTTCTTCAACCTTGATGAGTTCAAACGCATCAACTATCTGTTCGGCCGCACCGAGGGCGACAACGCGCTGAAGACCTTTGCCGACGTGCTGCGTATCGGCTTTCGGGAGAGCGATGTGGTCGGGCGGCTGGAGGGTTCCTCCTTCGTCGCCTTGCTCCTGGGATCCACCTCGGTAGACGTCAGCGCAATCAGGGCGCGGCTTGAAGAAATGCTCGATGAGCGTAATGCCATGACGCATCGCGGGTATGACATTCGTTTCAGTATTGGGCAGATCGAGTTTGACCCGGCACTGCATGGTTCGGTCGAGGAGCTGTTGGAAGAGGCTGAAGAGGCGCTGGCTCGCTAGAGTTATGGTGTGTTTGCGGGCCTCTTCGCGAGCAAGCCCGCTCCCACAATTAATCGCATTTCAACTGGTTGAGCTCGGTCAAATGTGGGAGCGGGCTTGCTCGCGAAGGCGGTCGTGCAGACAACACTACTTTGCAAAAAGCGGTGGGCGCATCCGACATTCCCAGTACCCCTATCAGATCTGCTAGTTCCCAACCTCGCCCGTGCCGAAGATACTCAAGCCTCAGGACCTTGATAGCTCGGAGCCAGCCAATGTCTTCACTTCAGCCAGTTTTGCTGTGCCGGTTTCACTACGATCCACTGGATCGCCTCACCAGTCACATCCAACCGAATAGCCCGCCCAACCAGCGCTTTTATTGTAAAAGTCGCCTGGCAACCGAAATTCAAGGCACATTGAGCCACTCCATTGTTCAGCAGGGAGATCTGCTGCTGGCGGAGCAGTGTCACGAAGGTGGTGTAGTCGACAACACCACACTGCTGGGCACCGATCAACAGCGTTCGGTGCTGCATATGCTCAAGAACAATCTCCCGCAACGGGACATCGCTTATTCACCTTATGGCCATCATCAGAATGCAAGCGGTTTGACCAACTTGCTGGGCTTCAATGGAGAGCGTGCGGATCCGGTGACTGGGCATTATCCGCTGGGCAATGGTTATCGGGATTTTAATCCGGTATTGATGCGGTTTAACTCTCCTGATAGTTGGAGTCCCTTTGGCGGGGGAGGATTAAATGCGTATGCGTATTGCAAGGGGAATCCGGTGCTGCGGACTGATCCGACAGGACATGCTCCAGTAATGTCCCTTGCAAAGTTGTTCAAGCTTTATAAGGATAAGTCAATTACGCTCGTGGGTAAGCACGCCGCGGATATGAGTTCAGTCCAGAGTCTCGGAGGGAACAAAGGCGCAATGCGAGGTATTAATGTAACGAACAATGAAAGAATACTGAATTCTTCTGTTGCGAAACGACCTGATTTAGAAGTTTTTGATACCTTCATCGTAGGTGATGGTGAACCAGCATTAGTAAAATATACAGCTGACTCTAATGATTTTTTGGAAAACATTACACAATCGAACACTAGTACCTGGATTCCAGAAAAACATTTCTCTAAGCTCGTTTTTGTTCCAGTGGGATCTCCACCTCTCTCGGGAGGTGGAGGTGGAGGTGGAGGTGGAGGTGGAGTTGGAGTTGGAGTTGGAGCTGTTCCTAGGCCAGCTCGGCCTGTCCAGCGAGGTGCACCCGTCCCTCGAAATATTTCGCCTGGAGCGCAACAACGAGTGCTAGATAATACAATCGAAAATGCGCAATCCCGTAGAGTTAGGTCTTCAGAAGATGATCTTAGTAGTCTGCTGATGCTATTACGAACCACGCAATAAGGAGGTGATAATGTCACGCCGTAGTCGCAGCACTATGGTTTTTCCCCTCGGATGTTAAGTTAAAGCTAACGAATCGCACGCAAAAAAAAACCCGCCAAGAATAGGCGGGTTTTTTAGTTGGCTAACCGAAGATCACTCTTCGAGGTTGCCCATGGCCGTGGTGTTGAAGCCACCGTCCACGTACATGATTTCGCCGCTGATACCGGACGCCAGGTCCGAGCACAGGAAGGCGCCGGCGTTGCCGACTTCTTCGATGGTGACGTTGCGACGCAGCGGGGTTTGCGCTTCGTTGGCGGCCAGCATCTTGCGGAAGTTCTTGATGCCGGAAGCGGCGAGGGTGCGGATCGGGCCGGCCGATACGCAGTTCACGCGGGTGCCGTCCGGGCCCAGGGAGCCGGCCAGGTAACGTACGCCAGCTTCCAGGGAAGCCTTGGCCATGCCCATCACGTTGTAGTTCGGCATGGTGCGCTCGGCGCCCAGGTACGACAGGGTCAGCAGGCTGCCGTTGCGGCCTTTCATCATTTCGCGGCCGGCCTTGGCCAGGGCCACGAAGCTGCAGGCGCTGATGTCGTGAGCGATGCGGCAACCTTCACGGGTGGTGGCTCCGGTGACGTCGCCGTCCAGTTGGTCGCCCGGGGCGAAGCCCACGGAGTGCACGATGCAGTCCAGGCCGTCCCACTTCTTGCTCAGTGCATCGAAGACCTTGGCGATTTCTTCATCGCTAGCCACGTCGCACGGGAAGCACAGCTCAGGG
>Ga0160442_100308_pt1 | contig 26217 bp, 23 predicted proteins | sample HID1971M_E1MG_FD_108252 | JGI IMG/M metagenome (GOLD analysis project Ga0160442, IMG submission 108252) | Enriched millipede-associated microbial communities from UW Madison campus, WI, USA - HID1971M_E1 MG | ecosystem: Host-associated > Arthropoda: Insects > Digestive system > Unclassified ... | reverse complement strand
TCGACGACGACGTCCGCGACGGTGACGGGCCTGGACCCGGAGACGTCGTACGAGATCACGGTGACGGCGCGGGACGCGGCGGGGAACGTGTCGGCGGCGTCGGCGCCGGTGAGCGTGACCACGGGCACCGACGACGGCGGCCCGGACCCGACCGAGGGTGCGTGCACCGCGGCGTACTCGACGACGAGCTCGTGGTCGGGCGGGTACCAGGGGCAGATCGTGGTCACCGCGGGCGCGGACGGTGCCCCGGGGTGGGCGGTGACCGCTCCGGCGGGGCTGTCCACGACGAACCTGTGGGGCGGCGTGCTGTCCGGCCAGACGATCACGGGGGCGGCGTGGAACGCCGACCTCGCCGCCGGGGCGCAGGCCACGGTCGGGTTCGTGGCCAACGGGACCCCGCCGGCCGACGGCCCTCTGGCCTGCAGCTGACCCTGCCGAGGTAGTACCGGCCGTGCCGAGGTAGTGGACCAGTCCACTACCTCGGCACGGTTCGAACTACCTCGGGATGTTCGGGCCACCTCGCGTACGGGCTCAGCCGCGGCGGCGGAAGGACACGGGCTCCTCGACGAACTCCTGCCAGACGGCGCGCTCGTCGTCGGCGATGCGCCGTGGGGCGCCGGTCGCGGCGTCGACGACGACGATGGTCGTGGCCGCCTTGACGTACGCCTTGCCAGCCGACGCCGGGCCGATGCGGTCGACGCCGCCGGGGACGCCGTCGTGCACCTCGTAGCAGACCTCCAGGCTCGCGCCGCCGATCGCGCCGATCCACATCTCCACCCGGACCGGGGTGCGGGAGAAGCCGAGGGGTCGCAGGTACTCGATCTGCTGCCCGGCGACGAGCGTGTGCGACGTGGCGTGCGGGCCCGTGTCGAGCACGGCGGTGGGCCACTCCTCGCCGTCGGCCGCCTCCGGGTGCCGCCAGAACGCCGTGATGCGCGCGTCCTCCAGGAGGCGGAGCATCGCGACGTTGTTGACGTGCTGGTAGGCGTCGAGGTCCGACCAGCGCAGGGGGACGGGAACGTGCAGACGGGTCATGGCTCGCATCGTCGCACGCCGTCGCCTCCCGAACGGCATCGGCCGGAACCAGCGTCAGCCGGCCGCGATCGCCGCCGCGGCGCGGCAGCGGGCGAGCGCGGCGAGCTCGTCCCCCACCGGCACGCGCACCAGCCGGTCCGCGACGCCCGAGACGGACTCGCGCAGGCGACGGCGCACGCGCGCGGCGCGGCGCCGCGCGCCCCAGGCCGTGAAGACCCGCCCGACGAGCGCGAGCAGCAGGCCCGCCAGGAGCCCCCCGATCGCCAGCAGGGTGGGCCACGGCACCTCGAGCACCCCGCCGCCGGAGCCCGTGAGGTCCACGGTGAGCACCGGCAGGATCAACGGCGGCAGCCGGAAGTACTCCACCGCGGCGGCGGCGGCGAGCCAGAGCAGGCCCACGACGGCGGCGGCGAGGAGCACCCACTGCACCGCGCCCACCACCGCCCACCAGCGCGGCCTCCGCGCCGCCTCCAGCCGGGTGCCGACCACCGCCTGGTCGAGGTCCCCGGGCATCCGGTCGATCGCGTCCTGCGCCCGGTCGCGCGCCACCAGCACCCACGGGTCGGGCGCGCCCTCGGTCACCTCGTCGACGTACCGGCGGACCGCCGACGCCGACGCCGCGCGGACAGCGGGGCGCGTCGTCGGCAGGGAGCTGCGCACCAGATCGGGTCGCTCGGGTCCGGTGCCAGTCCGCGAACCGCCGGTCACCGACCCGTCGGAGGTCCGCCGCAGCCCGAGCCGCCGCAGCGGGTCACGCCTGAGCCGCGACACCCACCGGGTGACGGGCCAGCCCGTGGCGAGATGCGCGTCCCGCCGGTGGGTGGCCGCCACCGCGTCGGCGACCGTGGGCACCCCGGCGGCGGCCTCGAGCGCGTCCACCAGCGCGTCGGCCGCCCGCTCGCCCGTGCGCGACGCCGGGCTCGCCCCGCACGCGTCCACGATGCGCTGGGCCGCGGCGCGGGCGTCCGCGGCGAGCCGTGCGGTCGCCGCCTCGCGGCGCGCCGCCGCCTCCGCGAGCAAGCCCTTGAGCTGGTCCATCCCCCGTCCCGTCGCGGCCGACACGGCGAGCACCCGCGCCCCGTCGAGCCCGTCGGCGGCGACCAGCCGGTGCAGGTCGGCGAGCATCGCGTCGGTCTCGGCGTCGGACAGCCGGTCCGTCTGGTTGAGCACCACGACCACGACCTCCGACCGGCCCGCCAGCGGGCGCAGGTACCGTTCGTGCAGCGCGGCGTCGGCGTACTTCTGCGGGTCCACGACCCACACCAGCAGGTCGGCCCGCTCCACCAGCCGCTCCGCCCGCACCCGGTGCTCGACGACGACCGAGTCGTGGTCGGGCAGGTCGAGCAGCACCAGCCCGGTCGAGATCCCCGCCGGGCCGCGCCTCCCCCGCAGGCGGGCGAGCCCGCGCCGGGGCCGCGCCGCGCCGGGCCCCTCGCCGGGGTCGTCGTCCGTCGGCGTCGGCATCTCCTGACGCCGACGGACCTCCAGCCAGTCGAGCAGCGGCCCGGCGCCGTCGCCCCAGACCGCCGCGACGGCGTGGGACGTCGTGGGCCGGCGCACCCCGACGGTCGCGATCTCGGAGCCCGCGACGGCGTTGAGCACGCTCGACTTGCCCGATCCGGTGGCGCCCGCGAGCGCCACGACGGTGTGCTCCGCGGAGAGCCCGCCGCGCTCGCGGGCGCGTTTCACGACGCCGCGCGCGCCGTCCAGCAGCTCGCGGTCGAGCCGGCCGCTCGCCGCCACGACCGCGGTCTCCAGCGCCGCGGTCCGATCCGCGAGGTCGATCCGGCTCACCGGTCCCCCTCCTCGCGCCGGGAGCGGGACCGGCGGCGCGACCACCAGCCGACCCGGCGGGCGGGGGCGCCCTCCTCGAGGGCCGGCGCGTCGTCGGTGTCGGCCGGCGCCTCGGGCGGGCGGAACGCGCCCGCGCCGCGCAGCAGCCCGCCGCTCCACGGGCGGGTGGCGCCCTCCTGCGGGACGGCCCGCGCCGCCCGCTCCGCGCGGGCCGCCGCGGCGACCCGGTGGGCGGCGTCCCGGACGCCGTCGGCCCCGGTGTCCTGCGTGCCGAGCGCGTCGAGCTGCGCCGTGTACCGCGCCGCCTGCCCGCGCAGGACCGCGTCGACGCGGCCGTTGAGCCGCTCCTTCGCCTGGGCCGCGAGCCGGCGCACGGCCTCGTCGCCGAACACGGCCTCGAGCAGCTTCTGCGCGACGATCGCCGTGCCGCCGGCGATGCCGATCTCCGCGCCCGTCAGCCCGGCGGTCGACGCGAAGACGATGACCATGAGGCTGACGCCGAGCGCGTTCACCCCGAAGGAGACGGCTCGGGCGGTGCCGCGCCGCGACTCGCCCTGCTCGCGCACGAGCGCCAGCACGTCCTCCTGCCAGCCGCGGATCTGCTCCGCCACCTCGGTGCGCAGCGCGGCCGGCACGCGCGCCAGGTCGAGGCCGTCCAGGAGGGCGGCGCCCGCGCCGTCGCCCCGCCACGCCGCGAAGGTGCGCTCGGCCGCCTGTTCCGCCGCGTCGAGGATCACCGACTCCAGCCCGTGCGCGATGGCCTGCTCCACCTGCGGCGCCTCCTTCGGGCGGCCGCGGAAGAACCGCGCGACGGCGTCGCGCACCCGCCCCACGCCCGCCTCGACGGACCGGAAGAACTCCCCCGTCCCGACGAAGTCCTGCCAGCGGGCCAGCACCTCGCCGCGCAGCAGCGCGCCGTCGGACGTCGCCGCCTCCACCTGCTCCAGCGCCTCCGCGTGGTACCGCCGGACGGCGTCGCGCAGCCGGGCGTCGGCCACCTCCTGCCCGTCCGCGGTCTCGGCGAGGGCGACGGCGCGCCGCACGAGGTCGTCCACCACGCCGTCACGGGTGGCGGCGATGACCCGCGCCCGCGCCTCGGGGTCGCCACCCAGCCCGGACAGCCACGTGGCGATCTCCGCGACGGCGGCCTCGGGCAGCAGCCCGTCCACCAGGGCCCCGGGTCCCTGCTCGGCGGCCTCGCCGAGCACGAAGACCCGGGCGTCGCCCAGGCCGTGCTCCACGGTCATGCGGCGCAGGTCGTCGGCCACGACCTCCGCGCCCGGGTCCACGCGGTCGAGGACGATGGCGACCTGTGCGCGGCGGCGGGCGGCCTGGCTCAGCAGGTCCCACGGCACGGCGTCCGCGTACCGGGCCGCGGTCGTGACGAAGAGCCACAGGTCGGCCGCGCCGAGCAGCTGCCCGGCCAGCTCGCGGTTGGCCGTCTCCACGGAGTCGATGTCGGGGGCGTCGAGCAGGGTGAGCCCCTGCGGCAGCGCCTCGCTCGCGACCAGCCGCAGCGCAGCGGCCCCCTCCGCCCCGGACGTGTCAGACGTACCGCGCACCCCGGTGCGGCCGACGTCTGGCACGTGCGTCGGCGCCCGAGAGCTGTCAGACGCCCCTGGCGCCCCTGTGGGCGGGGTGTCTGACAGACGGCCCGACGAGGTCACGCGCGCCAGCCCGGGCAGCACCCGGTCCGTGGTGAACCAGCGCGCGTCGAGGGGGTGGTGCACGAGGACGGGCGCGCGGGTGGTAGGACGCAGCACCCCCGGGGCGGAGACCGGCTCCCCGAGCAGCGAGTTGACCAGCGTGGACTTCCCCGCGCCGGTCGACCCTCCGACCACGACGAGCAGCGGCGCGCGCTCCGCTCGCAGCCTCGGCAGCAGGTAGTCGTCGAGCTGGTCGACGGCCTGGTGCAGGTCGGCCCGCGCCGCACCCACCCCGGGCGTCTCCAGCGGCAGGCGCAGGGCACCCAGGCGGGCGCGCAACGTCTCGAGCGCGTCGACCAGCCCCCGGGCCGCCGCCTCGTCCCGCGGGTCGGGGGCGGCGGTCGTGTCCGGGTCGGTCATGTGCCCAGTCTGCCCATCAGGGACGATCCGTGCAGAGCCGACCTGCGAGGTGGCGCACCCGACCGGTCCGCGGGCGCGCCGACGTCGAACACCACGGGTGAGGACGTCCACGAGAGAGTGGGGCGTCACCGCCACCGTCGGAAGGAACTCGCCTGATGCCCCTCGACCTGCACGAGACCACCACCGTCGTGACCGGCGCGAGCTCGGGCCTCGGCGCCGAGTTCGCGCGGGTACTGGCCGCGCGCGGCTCCCATCTGGTCCTCGTCGCGCGGAGGGCCGAGCGGCTCGCCGCGCTCGCCCGGGAGCTCGAGGACGGGTACGGCGTGCGCGCGCACGTTCTTCCGCTCGACCTGGCGGACGACGGCGCCGCCGCAGCGCTGACCTCGTTCCTGGAGGAGCGGTCGATCACGGTCGACTCGCTCGTCAACAACGCCGGGTTCGCCACCTCGGGCGCCTTCGTCGACGCCGACGGCGACCGCCTGGACCGGGAGGTCCGGCTCAACGTCGGCGCTGTCGTGTCGCTCACCCACGCGCTGCTCGGCCCGATCACCGCCTCGGGACGGGGCTTCGTCCTCAACGTGTCCAGCATGGCGGCCTTCCAGCCCATCCCGACCATGGCCGTGTACGGCGCCACCAAGGCGTTCGTGCTGAGCTTCACCGAGGCGCTGGCCCACGAGCTGCGCGGTACGGGCGTGCGAGTCACCGCCCTGTGCCCCGGCCCGACCCGCACGGAGTTCTTCGATGTCGCCGAGTCGCCGCTCGCGGCCTCGGCGAGCCTCCAGTCGGCTCCCGAGGTGGTGGCCGCCGGGATCCGCGCGCTCGACGCGCGCCGCACACCGTCGAGCGTCGTTCCCGGGGCGCTCAACCGGTTCGGTGCGGGCCTCGGGCGGCTGCTCCCCCGCTCACTCGTCGTGCCGCTGGCCGCCCGGCTCGCCACCTGACCGACGGCGAGGTCAGCCCCCCAGACGACGGCGCAGCCACGCGACGCACACCTCGCCCTGGGCGCGCTGGAAAGCCCGCAGGTGCGGGATGCCCGGGACCGGTGCCTGCAACGAGGAGTGCACGAAGTACCCCGTGAGCGCCACCAGGTAGGCCGTCACCGCGTCGTCGTCCGTGCTCACCGGCAGCGGGCGGAGGGCGAGCGTCTCCTCCGGCGTCGGCCCACCCTCGACCCGCACCGCGGGCAGCATCCCCACGACGTCGCAGAACGCCGCGCCACGGGCGGCGTAGGGCCAGTCCACGGCGAGCGCGCGGGTACCCGGCGCGTCCGCCTCCCGCGTCCCCGGCGCCGCGACGAGCAGCGTGTTGTCGCCGCGGAGGTCGCCGTGCACCAGGGAGTTCCCCACCACCGCGGCCCGCGCGCCCTGCTCGACGGTGGCGAGGCGGTCCAGGTGCTCGGCGAGCCACGGGTCGTACGTCGCGAGCCCGTGCGGCCGCTCGGCCGCGAGGCGCTCCGCCCGGCCCGTCGGCAGCTCGGTCTCGTAGTCCGGGAGCAGACCCGGGGCCACCTCGTGCTCGGCCACGTCGGCAGCGAGGTCGAGGACGGCGCGCAGCTCGTCGTCGACCCACGGCAGCCGCGGAGCGCGCGAGGGCTGCGTCTCGAAGCCGAGCGCCACCCAGCCGGCGGCGTCGCCGTGCGCACCGTCACCGGGTCCGCCGTCCGCACCGCCCGCGACGTCGAGCGACCACAGGAACCGGGGGGTGGGCACGCTGTCGGGCAGCAACCGGGCACGGCGCCCCTCCTCGCGGTACAGACCGACCGTGAACGGGTGCTCGGGACCGACCGCCTTGACGAACACCGCGCCGCGCGCGGTGCGCAGCGTGGACGCCAGGCCCTGGGAGTATCCGCCGTCGTGGCTGGTCCAGCGGGTGACCGCCGCCCCGAGCCGGGCCTCGATCGCGCCGCGTACCGGGGCGGGCAGGTCGGTCCACGTGGGGCGGGTGCGGGTGGTCGGCGCGGTCATCGCAGGAGTATCGCCGACGACCTGTCCCGCGCCCTATGCCTTTCCCCCGACGGACGACGCCCCCGGTACCGCAAGGGTGCCGGGGGCGTCGTCCGTGCGCGGAGCCCGTGCGCTCAGTCGCGCGTGAGCTTCCGGTACGTCACGCGGTGCGGGCGCGCAGCGTCGGCGCCGAGGCGCTCGACCTTGTTCTCCTCGTACGAGGCGAAGTTGCCCTCGAACCAGTACCAGTTCGCCGGGTCCTCCTCCGTGCCCTCGTACGCGAGGATGTGCGTCGCGACGCGGTCGAGGAACCACCGGTCGTGGGAGACCACGACGGCGCAGCCGGGGAACTCGAGCAGCGCGTTCTCCAGCGAGCCGAGCGTCTCGACGTCCAGGTCGTTGGTCGGCTCGTCGAGCAGCAGGAGGTTGCCGCCCTGCTTGAGCGTCAGCGCGAGGTTGAGGCGGTTGCGCTCACCACCGGACAGCACGCCCGCGGGCTTCTGCTGGTCCGGGCCCTTGAAGCCGAACGACGCCACGTAGGCGCGGGACGGGATCTCGACGTTGCCGACCTTGATGAAGTCGAGCCCGTCGGACACGACCTCCCACAGCGTCTTCTTCGGGTCGATCCCGCCACGCGACTGGTCGACGTACGAGATCTTGACGGTCTCGCCGACCTTGAGGTCGCCGCCGTCGAGCGGCTCCATGCCGACGATCGTCTTGAACAGCGTGGTCTTGCCGACGCCGTTCGGGCCGATGACGCCCACGATGCCGTTGCGGGGCAGCGTGAAGCTCAGGCCGTCGATGAGCTGGCGGCCGTCGAAGCCCTTCTGCAGGTTGCTGGCCTCGAGGACCACGCTGCCCAGGCGCGGGCCCGCGGGGATCTGGATCTCCTCGAAGTCGAGCTTCCGCGTCCGCTCCGCCTCCGCGGCCATCTCCTCGTAGCGGGCCAGGCGCGCCTTTGACTTGGTCTGGCGGCCCTTCGCGTTGGAGCGCACCCAGTCGAGCTCGTCCTTGAGGCGCTTGGCGAGCTTGGCGTCCTTCTTGCCCTGCACCTCGAGGCGGGCCTGCTTCTTCTCCAGGTAGGTGGAGTAGTTGCCCTCGTAGGGGTAGAGGCGGCCGCGGTCGACCTCGCAGATCCACTCCGCGACGTGGTCGAGGAAGTACCGGTCGTGCGTGACGGCGAGGACGGCGCCCGGGTAGGTGGCCAGGTGCTGCTCGAGCCACAGCACCGACTCGGCGTCGAGGTGGTTGGTGGGCTCGTCGAGCAGCAGCAGGTCCGGCTTCTCCAGGAGCAGCTTGCACAGCGCCACGCGGCGTCGCTCACCACCGGAGAGCACCTTGACGTCGGCGTCCGGCGGCGGGCAGCGCAGCGCGTCCATCGCCTGCTCGAGCTGGGAGTCGAGGTCCCACGCGTCGGCCGCGTCGATGTCCTCCTGCAGCGTGCCCATCTCGGCCAGCAGGGTGTCGAAGTCCGCGTCGGGCTCCGCCATGAGGGCGGAGATCTCGTTGAAGCGGTCGATCTTCGCCTTGAGCGGGCCGACCGCCTCCTCGACGTTCCCGAGCACGGTCTTGTCCTCGTTGAGCGGCGGCTCCTGCATGAGGATGCCGACCGTGTACCCCGGGGAGAGCCGTGCCTCACCGTTCGACGGCTGCTCGAGGCCCGCCATGATCTTGAGGATCGTCGACTTCCCGGCACCGTTGGGGCCGACGACGCCGATCTTGGCGCCGGGCAGGAAGTTCAGCGAGACGTCGTCGAGGATGACCTTGTCGCCGTGCGCCTTGCGCGCCTTGTACATGGAGTAGATGAACTCAGCCACTGGCTCTGCTTCCACCGTTCGATCGCGCGGAGAACCCGAGGGATCGGGTCCGAGAGGTTCGAGGCTCCAGCGCGCAGGCTGGAGGACCGGCATGGCGGCCGGTCCACCAGCCTACGCGACCTCGGGCCTCACACGCCGACCGGCGCCGCGTCCCGGTCCTCGGCGTCCTGCGCCTCGACGTCCCGGGCCCCGTCGTCGTCCGGCGACGTCCCCGCCGTCGCGGTGGCCCACGGGTCCGCGTCCTCCGGCGCTCCCGTACCGCCGGAAGCGGGCTGCCCCGGCGCCCCGCCGGGCTCCGTGCGGTCGACCACGCGTGTGAAGCGCGCCAGCCCGCGGGTGACGTCCGGACCCACCCCGTGCGCGTCGACGACGAGCTGCCAGCGGTCCTTGCCCTCCTTGTCCGTCCACTCCTCGGTGGACAGCCGGCCGGTGACGACGACGGGGTCGCCCTGCGCCAGCGACTCCGCCACGTTGCGGGCGCCTGCGCGGAAGGACTTCACCGTGAACCACAGCGTCTGTCCGTCGGACCACTCGCCGCTGCGCGGGTCGCGCAGCCGCCGCGTGCTCGCCACGCGGAAGGTGGTCCACTCGACCCCGCCGTCGGACCGGTGCAGCGTCGGCTTCGTCCCGACGAACCCGTTCACCGTGATGCTGACCTCGTTCATGCGCTCCTCCTGGGTCCGCCGCCGGCAGGCGCCGACGGGCCCCCAGGATCAGTCGCCCGAGGCCCGGTGCGCCCCCGCCTTCGGCGAGGCTGTGGACGACGGCGCGAGCTCGGAACCTGTGGGCAGCCTCAGGGACCCGGTGAGCGGCTGCGACGTCGGCAGCTCGGTCGCCGCCTGCGCGAGCTCGCGCACCCGTCGGTGCTCGTGGAGCAGCTTCTGCGTCGGTTCGCCGAGCCCCTCGGCCAGCACGCGCTCGAGCGCCGCCCGGCCCGCGGACGCCACCGCCTGCTCGCGCTTGCGCGCCAACGTGCGCCGCGAGGCCGTGCCCGCGAACGCCACCGCCACCGCGGCCACGGCCGCGACGCCGGCCAGCGCGAGCACCACGGCCGGCCAGGGCGTGGCGAGGTCGAGTACGCCGGTGAGGGCGAGGACGCCCACGACCGCCGCCGCCACCGCGACCGCGCCGAGCACCCACGCCGTGCGGCGCAGCGCGCGGGCCGCCGAGGGCCCCCGCGTGTCGAGCGCGACGCCGCGGAGCGCACCCGCCACCGACGTGCGCAGCTGGTCCGCCCCCGCCACCGAGGAGGCGAGCGACCGCTGCCACCCCGGCCGCAACGACGCGCCCGCGCGCGTCAGCCAGCGGGCCCGCGAGAGCGCGACGGCGTCGCGGTCCGGCGGCGGCACCTCGGGCCGGCCGTAGCCGTTGCGCACCGCGTTGCCGACCTGGCTCGCGACGGCGTCCAGCCCGGTCGCGGCCACCAGCGCGTCCAGCTCGCGCTCGACCGCAGGGCCCATCTGCCACGGCACCTCCGCCGGGGTCTGGGCCAGCAGCAGCCGCGCCGCGACGTCCAGCTCGGCGGCCGCGCGCCCCGCCGCGACGGACCGCCGCGCGCACGCCTCCTCCAGCAGGCCCCGGACGCGGTCGATCCCCTCGCCCGTCCTCGCGGACACCCCCTGCACGTACACGCCGGTCAGGCCGTCGTCCTCGAGCAGCCGCGCGAGGTCGGCCAGCAGGTTCTCCCGCTGCGCGTCCGGCACCGTGTCCACCTGGTTGAGCAGCACGACCATCGACGACTCGGATCCCACGGACTCCCGGAGGTACCCCGAGTGCAGCGCGTCGTCCGCGTACTTCTGCGGGTCCACGACCCAGACCAGCAGGTCCACGAGCGGCAGCACACGGTCCACGACCTCGCGGTGCGCCGGCTCGACGGAGTCGTGGTCGGGCAGGTCGAGGAGCACCAGCCCGGCGAGCTTCTCCTCGTCCTCGCCGTCGAGCTCGCCGCCCTGGGTGATGCGGCGCTCGCGGTCCACGCCCACCCAGTCGAGCAGCGCCTCCGCGCCGTCCGACCACGAGCAGGCGGTGACGCGCGCCGTCGTCGGCCGCTTCACCCCGACGTCGGCGAAGCTCAGCCGGGACACCTTGTTGAACAGGCTCGACTTGCCCGAGCCCGTGCCTCCGGCGAACGCCACGACCGTGTGGTCGACGCCGAGCGCGAGCCGCTCGCGCACGCCCTCGACCGCGGCAGAGACCCGCCGGGACGTGGCGTCGTCGAGTCGCGGACCGGCGATCTCGAGCGCCTGCGCGAGGTCCTCGGTGCGGGCGCGCAGCGTCGCGTCGTGGGACGGGCCCTCGGTCATGTCAGCCTCCTGAGCTCGGCGAGCCGCACGCGCAGCCCCGCGGCCGCGTCGTCGGCGGGTTCGGACGGACCGAGGTCGTCGAGCACGGCCTCCACCTCGGCGTCGACGACGGCGGCCGCGCGGTCGCCGAGGTCGTCGCGCAGGGTGGCGACGGGCGCGGCGCCCAGGTCACCGAGGACGCGGTCCAGCAGGCGGTCGGCGTCGCCGCTGCCCGCGGCGGAGGCGAGGAACAGCGTGGCGAGCCCGCGTGCCCCGAACGCCTTGACGGCGGCCTCGACGCGGGCGCCCGACGCGGCGTCGCCGGTGAGCTCCCCGACGAGGGCGTCGGCCCTCTCGGCCCACTGCGCCACCCGACCCGGGACGTCGGCCTCCCGCGCAGCGGTGCGGGCCGCGCCGTCGGGCGCGACGGCCTCACCGCCGGCGGGCGCTCCCGGGCCTGCGAGGACCCCGCGCAGCCGCTCCTCGACCCGGGCCCCCGACGCCGCCAGGGTGCGCGACGCGGCGTCGACGACGTCGGACCGGAGGCCCTCGAGCGCCGCCTCGCGCGCGCGGCCGGCGCGGCGCGTGCTCCGAGCCCGGTCGCCGCGGACCTTGACGCGGTCGACGCCGACGGTGCCGGACAGCTCCCGCCAGCGTGCCTCCACCGACGCGCCGGCGACGACGCCGGCCGCGACCGCGTCGCGGGCGAGCTGCTCCGCCGCGGGGATCTCCTCCGAGACCCGGCGGCGCAGCACGTGCACGGCCTCCTGCTGCGCGTCGATCGCGTCCGCGAGGGAGGTGACCCAGCCGGGCAGCGCGCCCAGCGCGCCCTTGAGGGTGCGCACGACGACGGCGCGCGAGCGGTCGGGTCCGGCGAGCATGGCGAGCCAGCGCCGCACCGGCTGCACGATTGACGGGTCGAGCAGCCCCTCGTGCGGACCGACGTCGGGGACGACGAACAGCGGGACGTCGGTCATGCCGTGCTCGCGCAGGCGCTGCAGCAGGTCGCCGCGCACCGTGGTCAGCGTCTCCTTCGGCACCCGGTTGAGCACCATCGCCACAGACGCACCGCGCTCCGTGGCGCGGGCGAGCGCCTGCCAGGGCAGCGCGTCGCCGTAGCGCGCGGCCGTGGTGACGAAGAGCCACAGGTCGGCGGCCTCGAGCAGCTGGTGGGCCGTCGAGCGGTTCTGCTGCACGAACGAGTCGAGGTCCGGCGCGTCCAGCAAGGCCGTCCCGCGCGGCACGCCCTCGTGCTGCACCACGCGCGACAGCTCCGTGACGGGCCCGGCCGACATGACGTCGGTGTCCGCGGGGTGGTGGGCGAGGACCGGCTCGCGCGTGGTGGGGCGCAGCACGCCCGCCTCGGAGACGGCCTCCCCGAGCAGCGAGTTGTACAGCGTGGACTTGCCCGCACCGGTCGACCCGGCGACGACGACGACGGCCGGCGACGACAGCTCCTTGAGGCGCGGCAGCAGGTGCTCGTCGAGCTGGGCGAGCAGCCGGTCGCGGGAGGCCGCCGCCTCCTCGGCACCGTCGATCGGGAGGGGGAGCTCGACCGCCGCGACGTCACGGCGCAGGTCGCGGGCGACGTCGTGGACGGTGACGCCGATCTCCTCGCCCGCCCCGGCGTCCTTCCTGCTCGCGGCGCGGCGCGAGGCACGGGTCTCCAGGGAAGGTGTCACGGGCACATCCTTCCCGCTGGCGCGTTCCGTGCCAAACGCGCGCGCCGGTCGCACGCCGGGTCAGCATCGGGTCAGCGTCTGGTCAGCGGCGCCGGAGGCTCTCGTAGATGCGCGCGAAGTCCTCCGCCCCGTGCCCGGCGTCCACCTGGCGCCGGCGCAGCCCCTCCACCATGGCGATCGGTGCCGGGTCCACGCCCTGCTCCTCGCTCGCGCGCACCAGGTGGCCGAGGTCGGACCAGTCCAGGCTCTGCACGGGGTCGGAGTAGTCGCCGTCGTCGATCACCGCGGCATCGAGCGCGAACGCCTCGGTCATGGCGGCGAGGAAGGGCGCCGCGCGACGCGCGAAGCTGGTGGCGTCCACGCCGTCGACCCCGACCATCGCGGCGCCGTGCAGGAAGCCCGCGAACATCGTGTACATCCCCGACAGCATCGCGAGGTCCAGCAGCGACGCCCGGCCCGGGTCGGTGCTCTCGAACGTGCTGGCCGCCCAGACGTCGAGCAGGCCCGTGACCTCGCCGAACACGCCGTCGTCGCCGCTGTACAGGATCGCGGCGCCCTCCGTCCCGATCATCGGCGGGGTGGCCATGATCGCGCCGTCGAGGTACCGCACCCCGTGGTCGGACGCCCAGGAGGCGAGCTCGCGGGCCTCGTTCGGGGTGGTCGTGGTCAGGTTGACCACGACGCGGCCGCGCAGCTGCTCGGCGATCGGGTCGAGCGTCTCGTGCACCGAGGCGTGGTCGTAGAGGCAGACGACGACGGTCGGCGCCGCGAGGACGGCGTCCCGGGCCGCGGCCGCCCGGTGGGCACCCCGCTGCACCAGGTCCGTGTCCCGGCCGGGCGACCGGTTCCAGACCGTGACGTCGCGACCGCCGTCCAGCAGGGTCGCGGCGAGCGCCCTCCCCATGACGCCGAGCCCGAGCAGCGCGACCGCTTCGCGCCCGCGGCTCACCGCGGGTCCCGGATGCCGTCGACGATGCGCGTCCAGGTGTCGCCACCGTGCCCGTCGTCGATCGCCCGGCGGTAGTGCGCCTGCACGGCCCGCGGCAGGGCCGTGTCGATGCCGGCAGTCTCGCTGGCGGCCACGATGTGGTCGGCCGTCGCACCCATCATGGTGATGGTCGACAGGTCCCCCGGGTGCTGCCCGGCGTCGATCTGCTCGCCCGAGCTCTCTCCCGCCTCGAGCATCGCGGGGATGCTCGTCAGCGTGGCCAGCGCCTCGGGCAGGAAGTCGCGCGCCGTGACACCGGCGCCGCCCACCAGCGCGGTGGCGTGCATGAGCGCGGACAGCGAGGTGAGGAACACGTCGAGCTGTGCCTGGTACATCAGCTGGGCGGTCCCGGGATCCGCGCCGACGTACCGCGGCGCGCCGATCGACCGCAGCGCGTCTCGGTGCCGGTCGAAGATCTCCTGGGGCCCGGAGTAGTACACGTAGGCGTCGTCCGTGCCGACCGTCGGCGCGGGGCTCATCACCCCGCCGGCGAGGAAGCCGGCCCCGTGCTCCGCGGCCCACGCGGACGCCTCGCGCGTGCGCTCCGGTGTGTCCGAGCTGAGGTTGACGAGGGCGCGCCCGGCGAGCGCGTCGGTCGCGCCGCCCAGGATCGCGTCCATCGCCGCGTAGTCGGTGAGGCTGAGCACGATCAGCTCCGCGGCCTCCAGCGCCTCCCGGGGCGTCGGCGCCAGGGTCGCGCCGTCCGCGACCACGCCGGCGGCGCGCGACGGCGTGCGGTTCCAGACGGTGACGGGGTGGCCTGCGGCCAGGAGGCTGCGGACCATCGCCTGCCCCATCGGGCCGAGGCCGATCACGGTGACCGGTGCGTGCTGTGCAGTCATGCGCGGTGCTCCTCTTGTGCGTCGTGACGGTGTGCCTCCATGCTGTGGTGGTACCGAGACGCTGAGAAGTACGCACTTATTACTGTGGTACTTACCTCGAGGGAAGTACCCCGACCGAGGAGCACCATGACCGCCAGCACCCGCCGCGGGCCCTACGTCTGCGGCATCGACGCCGCGCTCGACGTCGTCAGCGGCAAGTGGAAGGGCCTCATCCTCTGGGAGCTCGAGGAGCACGGCGTGCGCCGGTTCGCCGAGCTGCGCCGTGGCCTGCCGGGCGTGAGCGAGAAGATGCTCACCCAGCACCTGCGCGAGATGGAGGCCGACGACCTCGTGGTGCGCACCGTCTACGCCGAGGTGCCGCCCCGCGTCGAGTACTCCCTGACCGAGCACGGGCGGGCGCTCAACGAGGCGCTCGCCCCGCTCGGGCAATGGGGCTCCGAGCGCATCCGTCGCGAGGACCGTGAGCTGGTCGACCACGTCGACGCGGCGGCCATGCCCCGGCCTTGAGACGGTTCGAAGGTGCCCCCAGCAGGACTCGAACCTGCAACCTACGGATTAGAAGGCCGTTGCTCTATCCATTGAGCTATGGAGGCGCGGGCCTCATCGTATCCGGCCGGCCGCACATCGCTCAGATGCCACCGGCGTCTACGGAGCACGCGACCCGGCCGCGACCTGGGAAAAAGCCGTGCGCCGGACGACGACGTCCCGGCAGACTCATGCATGCACCGCGGTGACGCGCGGCCGGTCAGACACCGGTCGCACGGGTGGTCCCTGGCCCGGACCGACGACCCCACGTCACGAAGGACACCATCACCATGTTTCCCCCGGAGAACCTGCTTCTCGTGCAGGTCATCCAGCGCGAGCGCCTCGAAGAGGCCGAGCGCGAACGCACCGTCCGCCGACTGCAGGAGCAGCGCAAGCAGCGCCGGCAGCCGCACGCCCGTCGCCGGCGCACCGGTCTCTCCCGGTCGCTGTTCGACCGGCTGACCGCATGACACCCGCCGGGCGAGCTCCCGCCGGGTATCGACCCGGCGACGACACCGCCACGAGGGCCCCGCGGCCCGGACCGTTCCCCGAACGTTCCGGAGCAGCGGGGCCCTCGTCATGTCCGCCGCCTGCTCCCCGGCGTGCGGACCGTAGGCTGACCCCGTGAGCCCCGCGAACCCGAACGAACGCATCGTGTGGATCGACTGCGAAATGACCGGCCTGGACCTGCGCGCGGACGCGCTGGTCGAGGTCGCCGCCGTGGTCACGGACTCCGAGCTGAACGTGCTCGGCGAGGGGGTGGACGTCGTCGTCGCGCCCCCTGCGGAAGCCGTCGAGCAGATGAACGACTTCGTCCGCGAGATGCACACCGCGTCCGGCCTCATCGAGGAGCTCTCCGGCGGCATGACGCTCGCCGACGCCGAGCAGGCCGTGCTCGACTACGTGCGCGAGTGGGTGCCCGAGCCGGGCAAGGCGCCGCTGGCCGGCAACTCCGTCGGCACGGACAAGATGTTCCTCGACCGGGACATGCCCGAGCTCGTGGGCCACCTGCACTACCGGATCGTCGACGTGTCGTCGATCAAGGAGCTCGCCCGCCGCTGGTACCCGCGCGTGTACTTCGCCTCCCCCAAGAAGGACGGCGGCCACCGCGCCCTCGCGGACATCCTGGAGAGCATCGACGAGCTCCGGTACTACCGCGAGGCGCTGTTCGCGCCCGAGCCGGGACCGGACACGAAGACGGCGCGCGCGGTCGCCGAGCGCGTCAGAGAGACGTCCGTCACCCGGCACCGCACGGAGGCCTGAACCGCCCCGCGGAGCATGTACACTTTTCGACGGCCCGGTGCTTCGACATCCGTCGCAGTCACAGGGCCATGGTGGCTATAGCTCAGTCGGTAGAGCGCCTGGTTGTGGTCCAGGAGGTCGCCGGTTCAAGCCCGGTTAGCCACCCTGATGCGGCGGGGTCCGAACCCCGACCAGAGGAACCTCTGGTCACGGTTCGGGCCCCGCCGTTCGTCGTCGTCACGTCCAGCTCGTCGCGAACGCGTCAGAGGCCCTCGGCGACGTGCTGGATGGCGGCCAGGCGCCGGTCCCACTGGGCGCCGATGGCGTCGAGGCGCCGCGCGGTGGCGCTGAGCCGTGTACCGATGACCCGGTACCGCACCTCGCGCCCGACCTGGACCGTCCCCACCAGACCGACCTCGTGCAGCACGGCGAGGTGCTTCGCGATGGCCTGCCGCGTGACGGGCAGGCGCCGGGCGAGGGCGGACGCCGACGCGTCACCCTCGCCGAGGGCGGTCAGGATGCTCCACCGCGTCTCGTCACCCAGCGCGCTGCACATCGCGACCACCGTCCCGTCCACCGGCGCTCCGTCGCTCATGCGTGCCGCTCGAGCAGGTCGACGAGCTTGTCGAGCTCCCCGTCCCAGCCGTCGCGGTGGTCGGCCATGAGCCCTGCCGGGTCGCCGGTGTGCTCGAATCCCGCCTCGACCACGGTGAGCCGGGTGCCGCCGGCCGTCGCCTCGAGGGTGAACGTGAACACCGTCGACCGCTGCTCGTCGACCGTCTCCGGCAGCGGGTCCTCCTCGTTGCACCACCGGTACGACACCTCGGACGGCGGGTCGAACGTCTCGACCCGGACGGGGACCCGGCGCTCCCCCGGCCACCCGATCGTGCCGACGGCACCTGCCCCGTCCCCGTCGAGGACGAGCCGGCCGAACCACTGCGAGACCAGCGCGGGTTCGGTGACCGTGCGCCAGACCTTGTCGCGAGGCGCCTGGATATCGATCGCGCGCCGCACACTGAACGTGTCGGCCTCGATCACGGCCTGAGGGTTCTGCGTGCTCTCCATGACCTTCTCCTTCTCTCGTCGTGCTCTCGTCGTGCTCTCGTCGTGCTCGGTGGTCAGTGGACGGTGGCGGGCTCGCGTTCCCGCGGCACCGACGCGGGTCGCAGGGAGCGGCTGGCGATCGCGGCGACCACGGACAGGACGGCGAGGACCGCGGCGGCGAGCACCGCCGCCGGGACGCCGGCCACGTCGATCATCTGCCCGCCGGAGTAGGCGCCGACGGCATCGCCGAGGTTCCCGGCCGACGCGGGCAACGAGGCCGCGAGGATCGCACCCGGCCCGGCGAGGTGCTCGACGCGGTGCTGCCACGGGCTCGTGATGCCTGCGCCGCACGCCGCGAGGCCGAGCATCGCGAGGACGGCGACCACCGGGCTCGCGCCGCCGACGGCCATCGCGACGAGCGACGCCGCCACGCCGACGGCCCCGAGCGTCAGGGCACGTGGGGCACCGGTGTCGGCGAACCTGCCACCGCCGAAGGAACCGACCGCGGCGGCGATCCCGAAGCTCAACAGGCACACCCCGATCCACGGCCCGGAGACCCCGGCCACGCCGTCCAGGAACGGGACGACATAGGTCTGCGCCGACGACGCACCGGCGAAGAGGAGCACGCCGACGGCGAGCACCGCCAGCACGCGCGGGGCGAACGCGGACCGCAGCTGGCCCAGCAACCCGACCTCGGCCTCGGCCGGAACCCGGGGCACCACGAACAGGGCGACCAGGAGGACGGCGGCAGCCGCGAGGACGACCGCGAGGAACGACCCGCGCCAGCCCACGGCCTCGCCGAGCAGCCGGCCCAGGGGCATCCCCACCGCGCCGGAGACGGCGAACCCGGAGATCACCGCCGCCATCGCCCGACCGACCCGGTCCCGGGGCACGATCGCGGTCGCCGTCGTGATCGCCGCCGCGATGAAGAGCCCTTCGGCCGCGCCGATCACGAGCCTGGCGGCGACGAAAGCCTCCAGGCCGGCGCCGAGCGCGGGGAGCGTGTTCAGCCCCGTGAACACGGCGAGGGCCGTCAGCAGCACCGGCCGCCGGTCGAACCGGGCGGTCAGGAACGTCAGCGCCGGTCCGCCGACGGCGATCCCGAGCGCGTTCGCCGACACGAGCACGCCCACGGCCGAGAGCGGCACGGCCTGGTCCACGGCGATCAGATCGAGCATGCCCGTCACGAGCATCTCGGCACACCCGGTCACGAACGTCCCCGCGAAAAGCACGCCCAGGACGACGCTCACCCGTGAGCGGGCGGACTCCGGACGACTTTGTCGGTCATTCATCGCAACCCTCCGATCATGCAACTCTACGGTTGCATTTCACTGTGACACGCTTCGCGATGACATGCAACCCCTGAGTTGCATAGGAAAGGCGCCGCGCCCCGACCTCGGCGTCGGGGCGCCGGTATACCATCGTCCCGGCCGCGGGACGCGGTCCCCCGCGACCCGAAGGAGACCCCGCCGCCGTGGCACGACAGGCCGCCCGCGTCCGCCCGAGCGGACCCGTCGGCGCGTTCTCCTCCCTCCGGGGGAACCGCCCCTTCCAGCTCCTGTGGGCGTCCAACCTGTTCTTCTTCGGCGGCGTCTGGACGCAGACCCTCGTGCTCGGCTGGCTCGCCTTCGAGCTCACCGGGTCCGAGCTCCTCGTCGCCGTCTACACGGCGGCGCGCCTGGCGCCGATGCTGCTCGGACCCGTCGCGGGGGCGCTCGCCGACCGCTACGACCGCATCCGGATCCTGCTCGTCGCCTGCACCTGGGCCACCGGGGCCGTGGCCGTGGTCGCCGCCCTCGCGACCGCGGACCTGCTGCCGTACGGGGCGCTCGTCGCGGGCGGCTTCGCCATCGGCATCGCCCAGTCCCCCTCCCAGCCGGCCCGGATGTCGCTGGTGCTCGACCTCGTGGGGCGCGAGAACCTCTCGAACGCGAACGCGCTGAACTCGATGGCGATGACCATGACGCAGGTGATCGGGCCTGCGCTGGGCGGCGGCATGATCGCGGCGATCGGCGCGCCCGCGGCGCTGTGGGTCTCGACCGCCTGGTACGTGGCGTCCCTGCTGCTCCTGCTGCCGCTGCGGCGCCTGCGCACCCGCACCGGCCCGGGCGGCCACGCCTCGACGTCGGTGCTCGCCATGGTGGCCGGCGGCTTCCGCGCCGTCGCCGGGAACCGCCTCGCCGTCGCCGTCCTGCTCGTCACCCTGGCCGCGAACATCTTCCTGTGGCCCGTGTTCCAGTCCTTCATGCCGGTCTTCGCCGCCGAGTCGTTCGGGCTCGACGCGGCGGGCCTGGGCGCGCTCCTGACCTGCGCCGGCGTGGGCGGCCTCGTGGGCTCGCTCGTCATCGCCGCGCTCGGCGACTTCCGGTTCAAGGGCGCGCTCTTCGTGCTCGGCACGACCGTGTGGGGGCTGGCCTGGGCCGCGTTCTCGCTGACCTCGTCGCCCGCCCCCGCCTTCGTGCTCATGGCCGTCATCGGGCTGGCCAGCGCGGCGTTCGGCGTGCTGCAGACCACGCTGCTGCTCATGGTCACCGAGCCCGCGGTGCACGGTCGCGCGCTCGGCCTGCAGGAGCTCGTCATCGGCGTCATGCCCGCCGCGACGCTCCTGATCGGCGCCGTCGCCGAGCGCGTCGGGGTGCCGCGCACGGCGCTCGGCGCCAGCCTCGCGCTCGTCGTGTGCCTGGTGGTCCTCATGCTCGCCGTCCCCGCGCTGCTGCGGATCGGCCGGGCCGACGACGAGACCGTCGCCGAGCCGGACCGCGTGGGGTGACAGCCGGGCGCGCGCCCCTCAGGCCCGCGCGACGATCGCGTCCGCGAACGCGTCGAGGGTGGCGGCCGTGCCGGAGTGCTGCATCCACAGCGACGGCTCGGCGAGCTCGAGCTCGATGACCATCGGCGTGCCGTCGTCGCCGGCCACGAGGTCCACGCGGGCGTAGAGGAACGGCTGCTCGCCGCCGACCTGCTCGCGGGCGACCGCGAGCGCCTTCTCCGCGACGTCGACCTGCTCGGCCGTCGCGACCGCAGGCTCCATCCGCTCGGCCGCGTAGAGCGCCTCGCTGGCCTCGGCCGGCCCCGTGAGCAGCGCGTGCTTGCGCACCGCGTGCCGCAGCTCGCCGTCCACGAAGACGAGCCCGGTCTCCCCCGTGGTGTCCACCGACGTCACGTACGGCTGGATCATCACCGCGCGGCCGCCGTCGAGCAGGTCCACCGCGTGCTTGATCGCGAGCGCCCGCGACTGCGCCGACACCGGCTGGTAGCGGCCCGCGTCCTGTGCGCCGGCGCTGACCACGGGCTTGACGACGAAGTCGCCGAAGGCGGGCATCCGCGTGTGCACCGCGCGCTTCGACAGGTGCCGGTCCGGGTCGAGCCAGATCGTGGGGATGACGGGCACGCCCGCCTCCTCGAGGGTGCGCAGGTAGCCCTTGTCGGTGTTCCAGGCCAGCACGTCGGCCGGGTTCTCCAGGCGCGGCACGCGCCTGGCCCAGGCGAGGAACTCGTCACGCCGGGGCGAGTAGTCCCACGTGGAGCGCACGACGACGAGGTCGTAGACCGACCAGTCCACGTCCGGGTCGTCCCACACGACGGCCTCGACCACCACCCCGCGCTCGGTGAGCGCCGCGAGCAGCGGGCGGTCGTCGCTGTCGAGGCGGGGCAGGGCGGAGCAGGTGGCGAGGCCGATACGCGTCGTGGTCACGCGCCGAGCCTAGTCGGCGGCGGCCGCCGCGCCCGCTGCGCCTCCTGCGGTGGGCGCTGCGGCGTCCGCAGCACGGCGCAGGCCGCCGAGGATGCCGGCCGCGGTGAGCGAGCCGACGACGGCGCCGTCGGCGTCGGCCACCGGCACCCGCCCCTGGGACGACGTCGGCAGCGCCGCCACGGCCTCGAACGCGTCGGCCAGGCTGGCACCGAGGGGCACGGCCGGCGGCGCGGGCTGCACGACCAGGGAGGCGTCCTCCAGGTCCATGCGCTCCACGGCGGCGAGCGCGAGCATCCGCTGGTGCGCGCCGGCGCCGACGAAGTCCCGCACGCGGTCGGTCGCGGGGTGCGCGAGGACGGTCAGCGGGGACGCGACCTGTTCCAGGTGGCCGCCGCGGGAGAGCACCGCCACCCGGTCGCCGAGGCGCACCGCCTCGTCGACGTCGTGCGTCACCAGCACCACCGTGGAGCCGACCTCCGCGAGGATGCGGGACACCTGGTTCTGCAGGTCCCGGCGTCGCTCGGGGTCGACCGCGCCGAACGGCTCGTCCATGAGGAGCACGGGCGGGTCGGTGGCGAGCGCTCGGGCCACGCCGACGCGCTGTCGCTCCCCGCCCGAGAGCTGGTGGGGGTAGCGCCGGCCGTACTGATCCGCCGGGAGGCCGACGAGGTCGAGCACCTCGGCCACGCGGGCGCGCACGCGCTGCCGGTCCCAGCCGAGCAGCCGCGGCACGGTGGCGACGTTCGCCTCGACCGTGCGGTGCGGCAGCAGCCCGACGTCCTGGATGACGTACCCGGTGCGGCGGCGCAGCGCGACGGGGTCCGTCTGCGTGACGTCCTCGCCGTCGAGCAGGATCCGCCCCGACGTGAGCTCCACGAGGCGGTTGATCATCCGCAGCGTGGTGGACTTGCCGCAGCCGGAGGGGCCCACCAGGGCGAGCACCTCCCCGGGCTCCACGGTGAGGCTCAACCCCTCGACCGCGACCGTGCCGTCCGGGTAGGCCTTGCGGACGGCGTCGAGCTCGATGCCGGCGGAGAGCCGGGCGGGCGTCCGAGCGGGCACGGGGGCGGCGGTGGGCATGGCTGCGAGGCTATCGAGCCCGTCCCACACCCCGGCCCGCGGCGCGCCGGGGCGCCGCCCGGCCCGGCGTCGGGGGGTGCCGCTACGGTCGAGCCCATGGTCACCGCCGCCGCCACCGCCGCGGACAACCCGTGGTTCTCCTGGTCGTACGTGACCGACAACGCCGACGTGCTGTGGGCGCGCACCACCGAGCACGCGCTGCTGACGATCGAGGCGGTCGCCATCGCCGCGCTCGTCGCGATCCCCCTCGGGCTCCTGGCCTCGCGGGTGCGCTGGCTCGCCGGCCCCCTGCTCGGCACGGCCGCGATCCTCTACACGGTGCCGTCGCTCGCGCTCTTCGCGATCCTCGCGCCGATCATGGGGATCGGCCGTCAGCCGGTGCTGCTCGGCCTCGTGCTGTACGCGCTGCTCGTCATCCTGCGCAACACGGTCACCGGGCTCGACGGCGTGGACCCGGCCGCCGTGGACGCCGCCCGCGGCGTGGGGCACGGCCCGCTGCAGGTGCTGGCGCGGGTGCGGCTGCCGAACGCGCTGCCGAGCATCGTGGCCGGGCTCCGGCTGGCCACCGTCACGACGGTCGCGCTGGTCACCGTGGGCGTCGTGGTCGGCTACGGCGGCCTGGGCCAGCTGATGTTCCAGGGCTTCCGCAACAACTTCTACCGTGCGGAGATCATGACGGCGACGATCGCCTGCGTCCTGCTCGCCCTCGTGCTCGACCTCCTGCTGTGGGTCGCCGGGCGGGCGCTCACCCCCTGGCTGCGCGGGAGGTCGGCATGAGCGGTACGGCGGCCGGGTCCGCGACCACGGCGGACGGCACCGGCGTCGTCGGGCAGGCGATCGCGTACCTCAACGACCCGCTGAGCTGGACCGGCCCCGGTGGCATCCTCGAGCTGGGCCGGGAGCACCTCGTGCTCACGGCCTCGGCGGTGCTCATCGCCGCGGCGATCGCCCTGCCGGTCGGCGCGTGGCTCGGCCACGGCCGTCGTGGCGGCGGCGTCACCGTGTGGCTCACCAACGCCAGCCGCGCCGTCCCCACCCTCGGGATCATCCTGCTGCTGGCGACCGCAGGGCTCTTCGGCGACGGCGCCACCGTGGTGGCCGCCGCCGTCTTCGCCCTCCCGGTGCTGCTCGTCAACACGTACGAGGGCGTGCGCGGGGCGGATCCCTCGGCGCGGGACGCCGCGATCGGGCTCGGGATGCCGGGCCGTCAGGTGCTCACCCGGGTGGAGCTCCCGCTGGCCACGGCCCTGGTCGCGGCGGGCGTGCGCACCGCCGTCGTGCAGGTCAGCGCCACCGTGCCGCTCGCCGCGCTCGCCGGTGGCGGCGGCCTCGGGCAGATCATCGCGCTCGGGATGGGCACCCAGCGCTACGGGCAGGTCCTCGCCGGCGGCATCCTCGTCGCGGCCCTCGCCCTCGTGCTCGACGGCGTGTTCGCCGTCGTGCAACGCCTCGTCACCCCCGCGCCCCTGCGCGCCGCCGCCCGGCGGTGAGGGTCGCTCCCCTCGACGTCGGACCACCACCACGTCGATCCACCACAAACCGGTTGCCACCACCGGCACCCCGGGGTCGAATGGGGCGGTTCCCCTCGTCTCCACCCGCACCACCCACGCCGGCACCCTCCCACGGACGGAGAGCACGATGACCCCCCACCGCACGACCACCCTGCGCCGCACGACGGCCGCCCTGGCCGCCCTCGTCGGCGCCACCGGGCTGCTCGCCGCCTGCGGCGACCCCGGCTCGGCCGGGGGCGGTGGATCCACGTCCTCCGCCTCGGGCGCCGCCGCGGCGACCTGTGAGGCAGTCCCGGGCGACGCGCTCGTGGTGCTCGAGGACGACAAGAAGCTGCAGACCGTCGACAACATCATCCCGGCCGTCAACGCGGACCTCGCGTCCCAGGCGCCCGACCTGGTCCCGCTGCTCGACACCGTGTCGGCCGCGCTGGACACCGACACCCTCATCGGGCTCAACAAGGCGGTCGACATCGAGCGCAAGACGTCGGAGGACGTCGCCGCCCAGTTCGTCGAGGACGCCGGCCTCGCCGCCGACGACGCGTCGCAGGGCGAGGGGGTCGAGGTCGCGATCGGTGCGGCGGACTTCGCCGAGAGCGCCACGCTCGGCAACATCTACGCCGACGTCCTCGAGAGCGCGGGCTACGACGTCTCCGTCACGACGATCGGCAACCGCGAGGCGTACCTGCCCGCGCTGCTGAAGGGCGACCAGGTGCAGATGGTGCCCGAGTACGTGGGCACGCTCACCGAGTTCCTCAACAAGGACGCGAACGGCGCCGACGCCGAGCCCGTGGCGAGCGGCGACCTGGACTCGACCGTGGCCGCGCTCACCGAGCTCGGCGACGCGGCGGGCCTGACGTTCGGCACGCCGTCCCCGGCGCAGGACCAGAACGCGTTCGCCGTCACGCAGGCGTTCGCCGAGGAGCACTCGCTCACCACGCTCAGCGACCTGGCCGAGGCGTGCGGCGGGCTCGTGCTCGGCGCCGGGCCGGAGTGCACCGAACGACCGTTCTGCCAGCCGGGCCTCGAGGAGTCGTACGGCCTGACGTTCTCCGAGTTCCGTTCGCTCGACGCGGGCGGCCCGCTCACCAAGGCGGCGCTGCAGAAGGGCGAGATCACCCTGGGCCTGGTGTTCAGCTCCGACGGCTCGCTCTCGACGACGGCCGGCTGACCCTCCCGCGAGAGAGGCCGGACGCGACCCCAGCCGGCTGGGGTCGCGTCCGGCCTCTCTGTCTCGGCGGATCGGTTCTGTGTCTCGCGGGGATCAGTGCTTGGCGACGGCCTTCTCGGCACCGGCGCCGGTGAGCGACCGGACCTCCATCTCGGCGAACTTCTCCGGGTGCGGCTTCTCCTTCGACAGGAAGGTGCCGACGATCCCGAGCAGGAAGCCCAGCGGGATGGACACGAGGCCCGGGTTCGTCAGCGGGAAGACGTCGAAGTCCGCCGACGGGAACATCGCCTTCTCGTTCCCGGACACCGTGGGCGACAGGACGATCAGCACGATGCAGGAGATCAGCCCGCCGTAGATGCTCCACAGCGCGCCCGCGGTGTTGAACCGCTTCCAGAACAGCGAGAACACGATCGTCGGCAGGTTGGCCGACGCCGCCACCGCGAACGCGAGCGCCACGAGGAACGCGACGTTCTGGTTCTGGGCGAAGATGCCGCCCACGATGGCGATGATGCCGATCACGACGACGGTCCAGCGCGCGATCCGCACCTCGGAGTCGGGGTTGACCTTCCCCTTCTTGATGACGTTGGCGTAGATGTCGTGCGAGAAGCTCGCCGCCGCGGTGATCGTCAGCCCGGCCACCACGGCCAGGATGGTCGCGAAGGCCACCGCGGAGATGAGCCCGAGCAGGATCTCGCCGCCCAGGGCGAAGGCCAGCAGCGGCGCCGCCGAGTTCACTCCGCCGGGGGCGTTGTTGATCGCCTCCGGCCCGACCAGCGCACCCGCGCCGTAGCCGAGCACCAGCGTGAACAGGTAGAAGATGCCGATCAGCCAGATCGCCCAGACCACCGAGCGCCGCGCCTCCTTGGCCGTCGGCACGGTGTAGAAGCGCATGAGCACGTGCGGCAGGCCCGCCGTGCCGAGCACCAGGGCGAGCGCGAGCGACAGGAAGCTCAGCTTGGAGGTGCCGTCCACGCCGTACTGCTTGCCCGGTTCGAGCAGCGACTCGCCACCCGGTCCGGCCGCCGCCACGGCGCCCCCGAGCAGGTCGGAGAGGTTGAAGCCGAACTGGGCCAGCACCCAGACGCTCATGACGGCGGCGCCCGCGATGAGGAGCACGGCCTTGATGATCTGCACCCAGGTGGTTCCCTTCATGCCGCCCACCAGCACGTAGAGGATCATCAGCGCGCCCACGACGGCGATGACGAGGCTCTGCCCGGCGCGGCTGTCGACGCCGAGCAGCAGGGCCACGAGGCCGCCGGCGCCGGCCATCTGGGCGAGCAGGTAGAAGAAGACCACCAGCAGGGTCGCGAGGGCGGCCGCCATCCGCACCGGGCGCTGGCGCAGCCGGAAGGACAGCACGTCCGCCATCGTGAACTTGCCGGTGTTGCGCAGCAGCTCGGCCACCAGCAGGAGCGCCACGAGCCACGCGACGAGGAACCCGATCGAGTAGAGGAAGCCGTCGTACCCGTTGAGCGCGATGGCGCCGCAGATGCCGAGGAAGGAC